>ERZ1370068.876-contig-10801_pt1 | contig 61916 bp, 98 predicted proteins | sample MGYA00561227_ERZ1370068 | MGnify/ENA primary metagenome ERZ1370068 (study PRJEB38410, sample SAMEA6850437) | metagenome | study: Metagenomic assessment of the ecological functions of the soil: analysis of the soil microbiota associated with the...
GATGTACTTCGTTCAGTTACGTATTGCTAGAATTCGACGCGCCGTATGGTTCCGCCGGAACCGTCGTGGCCTCCTGCGCCGCCTGGGTGGTCATTTTCATCGCTTACTCGACGATGGCCAGTGGTGGGCTGCTCACCGACTACGCGCTCCGTCTGCCGACAGGAGCTCCGGGACTCAGAGGCGCCCGGCGCGGGCTCGAGCGTCAGCACGACGAGATGCTGCGCGAGCGCACGAGCGCGACAACGCCGCGCGGCGCTTGCGCTATGAGGATCGAGGAAGGGCGACGCGAAGCAACAACGCGCGCAGCTCGAAGCCGCCGAGGCCCGCAGCCGGGAGCAGAATTCGTATTCCGTCGAGCCTCTTCCGGCAAGGGCGCAAAACGACTATCCAGTAGTCGAACGAGCACGGGCCGAAGAAGCCGAGAAGCAAGAATCAAGCTCGAAACGCATATTGAAATGCGCGACGATTCCGGCGAATTACCTTCACCCAGGGTTACTGTCCATCCGGCACGAAACAGGTCGAGATGCCCACGTCTGAATGACGCGGTTTGCAGCGCCTTTTCAGGCGCGCGTCTTCAAATATTTGCCGCCAGCCGCCCAGCGCGCTGATGTCGGCGGCGTCGGCAACGCCGAGCGACTCGCACAGGAATCCGCTGACCATGCTGCCGTCCTCGAGTTTCACCTTGCCGATGCCGAGCGGCGCGGGAATGCCGGCGACGAACGAGCCGAAGTGTTCCACCGGCATGCGCCACACCTCGACGTCGATGGCGACGCCGCCTTCGCTCACCTGCACCAGCCCGGGACGGAACGGCGGGCCGCCGGGCAGCGCGTAGAAGCGGTAGATAGGCGCGGTGCGCGTGGTCGCTGATCTGCCAGGCGCCGCGCTCGAGCAATTGTTTGTTGAGCGGCAGGCCGGACATGTGCGCGCCGCAGACCATCACGTCGACGAGGTCGGCGCCTGCCGCCGTCGCACGTTCCGCCGCGCGGCAGCGGCAGCGAGGTGGCGCCGAGCGTCGATACGCCTGCGCGCTGCAGCCGTGCCGCGAGCGCCAGCAAGTCGGCGTCGCTCCATGCGGGCGCGATCAGCGACACGCCGAAAGGCAGATCGTGCCGGGGTAAAGCCCGCAGGCACCGCGACGGCCGCGAGATCCATGAGATTCACGAAGTTGGTGTAGCGACCCGAGCGTGCTGTTCAGGCGGATCGGGTTCGGCCTGCTCGTCGTCGATGCGGTAGTGAGTGCCGGCGGTGCGGCAGCAGCAGCAGCTCGTGCGGTCTCCCAGATCGGCTGCGCCTGCCGGATGAGATCCTTCAGCCGATACTGCGCGCGGAACGCATCGAGCGCCTGTGGCGACTGGCGCCACCGGAGATGATGCTGGCGCGTGACGTCGAGCATCGCTTCCGGGCTGCGCGGCCAGCAGCGACTCGGTGGCGAGGTATCGCTCGGCCACCCACGGACCTTCGTACAGCAGGCGCGCGGTTTCGAGCAGCGGCTCGATGTCGACTTCGCATCGCTTCGCCGCCGAGTTCGCGCAGGCGCTGCACGCTGGCATCGAACAACTGCGCATAGGCGGCGTTGCCGAAGAATTCGAGCTGCGGCGCTCGCGGCACGCGCGAAGCGGAACGTCGCGCGCTCGGCCCCAGCCGCGCGCGCGCCGGCAGCTGCGCGGCTGCGCGACCACGCGTCCGCGGCGTCGAACTTCACCGCGACCGCCGCCACGCGCGCGGCATCCTCGGCGGTGAGCGCGAAGATCGACATCGCATCCAGCGAGCGGCAGGCCGGCACCACGCCGCGCATGCTCAAACTACCGAGCGTCGGTTTGTAGCCGACGAGGTTGTTGAATGCGGCCGGCACGCGGCCGGAGCCGGCGGTGTCGGTGCCCAGCGAGAAGCTCGCGAGCCCGAGCGCCACGGCCACCGCGGAGCCGCTCGAGGAGCCGCCGCTGATGTAACGCGGGATCGAACGCGTTGCGGCAGACGCCGTAGGGCGAGCGCGTGCCCACGAGACCGGTGGCGAACTGGTCGAGATTGGTCTTGCCGAGCGCGATCGCGCCGGCGTCGATCAGCGCCTGCACCACCGGCGCGGACGCTCGCGGGTTGATAGGCGAACGCCGGGCAGCCCGCGCGTGGTCGGCAGGCCGGCGAAGTCGATGTTGTCCTTGATGGCGAACGGAATGCCGTACAGCGGCAGCGACTCGGGCATCGATGTCGGCCGAGCTCGCGCGCGCGCGCGCAGCGCCTCGTCGCGTGACCTCGCTGATCCAGATGTTGTGAGCCGCGTGTCTGCGCGCGCTCGACGCAGCAGCTTCTCGACCAGCGCCGCCGGTGTCAGCGCGCCTGACCGATAGGCGCTGCGCAGCGTACGCGATCGTCGAGAGTCGAGGCTCATGACGGCACCGGCTCGCAGCACCAGCAGCGTGTCGCCGGCGTGCGCGGCCGCGCCCGCGACGCCGTGTACCGAGTGCACCGTGCCCGCGCTGTCGGCGAGCACGGCGATTTCCATTTTCATGGCTTCCATGATCACGAGCGTGTCTCCCTTTTCGACGGCCTGGCCCGCCGCAACCTTGATCTGCCAGACGCTGCCGGACACCGGCGAGGTGATGGCGACGCAATCCTCGGGCAGTGCGGGCGCCTTCGGCTGCGCAGCGTTTCGACGATCGGCGTCTCGGCGAGCCCCGCTGCGCGCCAGCGCTCGCGCTCGGCGTCGAACGCGCCGCGCTGCGCGCTGGCGGAACGCGTCGATCGATTCGCGCTGCGGCGTCGAGGAACGTCGAGGTATTCGCCGAGGTCGAGATGCGACTCCTCGATGCGCAGCGGATGCCGGCCGTACGGAAATCCGGCGCGCATCTCCAGCAGCTCGTCGGCTGCTCACCGGATAGAAGCGGATCTGATCGAAGAAGCGCAGCAGCCACGGCTTGCCGTCGCGAAAGTCGGCGGTCTGCGGTAGCGGTTCCACATCTGCACGGTGCGGCCGACGAACTGGTAGCCGCCCGGGCCTTCCATGCCGTAGACGCACAGATAGGCGCCGCCGATGCCGACCGCGTTCTCCGGCGTCCAGGTGCGCGCCGGGTTGTACTTGGTGGTGACCAGGCGATGGCGCGGATCGAGCGGCGTCGCCACCGGCGCGCCGAGGTACACGTCGCCCAGGCCCAGCACCAGGTAGCTCGCGCCGAACACGATGTCGCGCACCGTCGTCGACGCGAGTCGAGGCCGTTGATGCGGCGGATGAACTCGATGTTGCTCGGGCACCAGGGCGCGTCGGCGCGCACCGACTGCATGTACCGCTGCGATGGCGAGCTGCGTCGCCGGGTCGTCCCAGGACAGCGGCAGGTGCACGATGCGGCTCGGCAGCCGCATGCGATCGACGCTCGGGCAGCGTTCGCGACGCGCGCCGAGCAGCCAGTCGAGCACCTGCGTGCTGCGTGACAGCGCGCCGGATCGAAGTGGATCTGCAGCGAGCGGATGCCCGGCGTCAGGTCGACGATGCCGGCGCAGGCGTTGCGCGCTGCAGCTGCTCGCAGCAGCGCCTGCACCTGGAAGCGCAGCGCCAGGTCGAGCACCGGCGCGCCGAACTCCACCAGCAGGTTGCTCTGCGCCGGCACGGCGAACGCGCAGCGCCGCGTGCGTTCGCCGAGGCCGGCAGCGTCGAGCACGACGGATGGATTGTCGGCGCGCGCCGCAGGCTGCGCGACGCGGCGGAAGCGCAGTTTGTCGCCCGGGCGCAGCTGGCCGATCTTCCACAGCTCCGTCGTCGACGATGGTGACCGGGCAGACGAAGCCGCCGAGGCTCGGGCCGTCGGGCCCGAGGATCACCGGCATGTCGCCGGTGAAGTCCACGCTGCCGATGGCGTAGGCGTTGTCGTGGATGTTGGACGGATGCAGTCCCGCCTCGCCGCCGTCGTTGCGCGCCCACGTCGGGCTTCGGGCCGATCAGCCGCACGCCGGTGCGGCTGGAGTTGTAGTGCACTTCCCATTCGGCGGCGAAGAAGCGCGTCGATGTCGTCGGGCGTGAAGAAATCCGGGCGCGCCATGCGGGCCGTCGGTCACGCCGATCTGCCAGGCGTGCGTAGTTCGGGTCGCTCGCGCGCGCGGCGATGCGCATGGCAGCCGTCGAGCTCGGCCAGCTGCGCGTCGACAGTCGCAGCACGTCGCCGGCGCGCAGCGCGCGGCCGCCGTGGCCGCCGAATCGTCCGAGCGTGAAGGTCGCGCGGCTGCCGAGATACTCGGGCACGTCGAAGCCTGCCACGCACCGCGAGGTAGGCGCGCTGCCCGGCGCCGCGAATGCGCCCGAGCGCCAGCACGCTGCCGCGCGCGCACTGCGCAGCGGCTCGCCAGAACGGCACCGGCGCGCCGTCGAGCGTCGCGTCCATGTCGGCGCCGGCGAGCGCGATCACGCGCGTCGCGTGTCGAAGCGCAGCGTGGCGCCCGTCACCGTCATCTCGAGCGCCGCCGCGCCCGCGGCGTTGCCGACCATGCGGTTGGCGAGCCGCAGCGCCAGCGGATCCATCGGGCCCGGAGGGCGGCACGCCCACGTCCCACAGCCCCAGGCGTCCCGGCCAGTCCTGCACGGTAGTCTGCGTGCCGGGCGCGAGCACTTCGATCGCCGGCGCGGCTGCGAGCGACGCGGCTGACAGCAAGCGCGGTGGTCTGCTCGCCGGCGCGCGAACGCCGGGTGCTCGAGCGACCGGAACGCAGGTAGGCGCAGGTTGGTCTCGATGCCGTCGATGCGCGCCGCCGCGCAGCGCGCGCGGCGAGATTGCGCGATGCGCCAGTTCGGCGCGTCGGCGCCGCGCGCGATGATCTTGGCCAGCATGCGGATCGTAGTAGGCGTGACCTCGGTGCCGCGTCTCGACCCAGCGTGTCGACGCGCACGCCGTCCGGCGCAGCTCGACGTCGGTCAGCAGGCCGCTCGCGGGCCGGAAGTTGCGCGCCGGGTCCTCGGCGTACACGCGCGCCTGGATCGGCGTGGCCGCTGCGGCGCGGTGCCGATGCGCGCGCAGATCCGGCGGCGTCGCCGGCCGCGGTGCGGATCATCCACTCGACGAGGTCGATGCCGGCCGACTTCCTCGGTGACGCCGTGCTCCACCTGCAGGCGCGTGTTCACCTCGAGGAAGTAGAAGCTGCCGCGCGTCGGCGTCGTAGCACGAACTCGACCGTGCCGGCCGAGCGGTAGCTCACCGCGCTGCCGAGGCGCACCGCCGCGTCGTGCAGCGCCGCGCGCGCGTCTCGCGGTCAGGCCCGGCGCCGGCGTCTCCTCGATCACCTTCTGGTTGCGCCGCTGCACCGAGCAGTCGCGCTCGCCGAGCGCGATGCACCGTGCCGCGCCGTCGCCGAACAACTGCACCTCGATGTGCCGCGCGCGCGCGACGAACTTCTTCGAGGAACACGCCGGCGTTGCTTGAAGTTGCCGGCGGCCAGCCGCTGCACCGCCGCGAAGGCCGTCGCGCAGCTCGGCTGCGCTCGGCGCAGCGGCGCATGCCGATGCCGCCGCCGCCGCGCGGTGCTCTTCAGCATCACCGGGTAGCCGATGCGCTCCGCCGCCGCCAGCGCGCGCGTCGGCGATCGCCAGCAGGTCCGGTGCCCGGCAGCAGCGGCAGGCCGCGCTGCCGCGCCAGCTCGCGCGCGTGTGCTTGAGGCCGAAGTCGCGCATCTGCGCCGGGCGTCGGGCCCGATGAAGCGCAAGCCGCGCCGCTCGCACGCCTCGCGCGAAGTCGGCGTTCTCGCTGAGGAAGCCGTAGCCGGGATGGATGGCCTCGGCGCCGGCTGCGCGCGCGACCTCGAGGATGCGCTCCGGCCGCAGGTAGCTCTCCGCCGCCGGCGCCGGCCCCGATGCGCACGGCCTCGTCGGCATCGCGCACGTGCGGCGCGTTCGCGTCGGCGTCGGAGTACACGGCGACCGAGCCGAGCCCCATGCTTCGCAGCGGTGCGCAGGATGCGGCAGCGCGATGGCGCCGCGATTGGCGATCAGGATTTTGCGGAACATCGCGCAGTACCCCCGGTGGCTGCGCCAGGTCGTCCGGCGAAATTGCGCGGCGGGTCGTCCCGCCGGTAGGAACGCGCGTTCACGCGTGTCCCAGGTCATGACGATCGAATCGGCGTCGGATTGTAGGCGTTGCAGGGGTTGTTGAGCTGCGGGCAGTTGGAGATCAGCACCAGCACGTCCATCGCGCGCGCGCAGCTCCGACGTGGCGGCCGGCGCGCCGAGATGCCATCGGCGAAGCGCAGCTCGCCCGTCGGGCGTCACCGGCACGTTCATGAAGAAGTTGATGTTGGATGGCAGGTCGCGCTTGGTCATGCCGCCGACTCGTGAGTCGCGCCAGCGCCAGCAGGAAGCTGTCGCGGCAGCTGTGCATGTGACGCTTCTCGAGCGCGTAACGCACGGTGTTGCTCTCGGCCGAGCAGGCGCCGCCCAGCGTGTCGTGCCGGCCGCAGGTGTCCTCGACGATGCGTCAGCATCGGCTGCCCGCGGTTCGACAACAGCGCGCGTGCCGGTCGTGAGATAGATGCGCCGCTGCGCCTGGATGGTGTTCTGCGCGCTGTAGTGCTCGGCCGTGTCGCGGCGTTGTAGAACAGCGTGTCGACGGCCTGGTTGCCCTCGAGGTCGACGATGCGGAATCGCTGGCCGCGCCGCACCACGCCCATCCACGGCTCGCCTGCGGGCACGACCTGCGTCGATGATGCGCGCGGCGCGGCGTTCAGGGCGCGCCCCGGCATCGACAGTAGGCGTTCGGTGTTGACGAAGCCGCGCGCATTCTCCGGGCAGCGCGTGCGGCAGGCGTCGTCGCGCGCGCGGCCGGCGCCGCGCGCGATACGCCTGCAGCGACACGGCCGCGGGCGCATAGTGCGCGGCCGTGGCCAGCGGATGCGGCCCGGCATGCAGCAGCACCAGCGTGTCCATTTCGAAGCGCAGGTCGACGTGCTGCCCGGCCGCGCAGTGTCCGGCGGCCAGGTGCATCGCGCCGGCGTCGTCGACCACCACCTTGCTGAAGAAATTGATGTTCGGCGACCAGGTCGCGCTCGCCCAGGCCGTACTTGCCGAGCTCCACCAGCATGGCCGTCGCGGCCGCTGACGTAGCGCTCGTTGCGCTGTTCCTGGAAGCGCGTCGCTCCGTAACGCGCGGCGATCGTGGTCCGGCATCGGTGAGGCCGCACAGCGGATCGTGCCAGCCGCAGGTGTCGGCGATGATCGAGCAGAGGATGCGTCCCATGTCCGAGTAGCACACGCAGCCGGTGGTCAGGTGCGCGATGTGCTGCGCCTTGAGCGTGTCGGCCATGTTGTAACGCTCGAGCGGCTGCTCGCGGTTGTAGAACAGCGCCGCGACGTTCGCGTCGTCGCCCTGCGCCGATGAGCCGCAGCGCCACGCCGCGCGCGGATGACGGCCGACCAGTGCGCGCCGCCGCGGAAGTGCTTCTTCCCACAGCGGTGCTCATGCTTGAGGCGGCTGCGGTGCATGCGATTGCCCAAGTGCAAGGCGTGTACCACGCGCGACGGCCTACGCGGTCGCGCTGCCAGCGATTTGCACGCCTGCGTTGCTCCGTACTCGTGCGCCACGCCGGCATTCGCGTTTGTTTGGTGCAGCCCGCGATGCGTCATTGAGACGCCTGCCGAGTCGGCGCAGGGCGCGACGCATCGCGGCACATCTCTTGCAAAAACTGCAACAGAATGTGCGCCTAGGGTTCCGGCTGAGCGATCAGCGCTGGTCCGAGAGACGCAGTCCGGTGGCGCACAGGATGAGCCGGGGATACCGGCGGGACAAAAGCCCGGAGATGCCTCATGAACTAACAACACGGGAGACTCTCATGCCCTTGCATCCGATGTCGATCGCGCATGTGTCCGCCGCTGCTGCGCGGACATTCTGCTCGCCGCGCTGTTCGCCGCGGCGCTGCTCGTCACCCAGCCCGCGCAGGCCGCCGAGAAAACCACGCTTCAAGGTCGCCTGGAGCATCTACGTCGGCTGGATGCCGTGGGACTACGCCGAGCAGAGCGGCATCCTCGAAGAAGTGGGCCGACAAGTACGGCATCAAGATCGAGCTCACGCAGATCAACGACTACGTCGAGTCGATCAACCAGTACACCGCCGGCAAGTTCGACGCCTGCGTCGATGACCAACATGGACATGCTGACCATCCCTGCCGCGGGCGGCGTCGATTCGACCGCGCTGATCGTCGGCGACTACTCCAACGGCAACGACGGCGTGGTGCTCAAGGGCGCCGGCAAGAAGCTCGCCGACATCAAGGGCCAGTCGGTCAACCTGGTCGAGCTGTCGGTGTCGCACTACCTGCTGGCGCGCGGCCTCGCATCGGTCGGGCTCGCGCGAGCGCGACATCAAGGTCGTGAACACCTCCGGACGCCGACATCGTCGGCGCGTTCACGACGCCGACGGTCACCGCGGTGGTCACCTGGAAGCCGCAGCTCGCCGAAGTCACGGCGATGCCGAAGACCACCGCTGGTGTTCGACTCGAGCAAGATCCCCGGCGAGATCCTCGACCTGATGGTGGTCAACACCGAGACGCTGAAGGACAACCCGAAGCTCGGCAAGGCGCTGGTCGGCGCGTGGTACGAGACCATGGCGCTGATGCAGGGCAAGGACGCCAAGGCGACGGCCGCGCTCGAATCGCATGGCCAAGGCCTCGGGCACCGACCTCGCCGGCTTCAAGGCGCCAGCTCGCGACCACCTACCATGTACTGCACGCCGGCCAGCGCCGTGGCCGCGGCGACCAGCAGCCCGATCTCGTCAAGAAGATGGACCTGGTGCGCAAGTTCTCCTTCGACCACGGCTTGCTCGGCGAGGGCGCCAAGACCGTCGACGCGGTGGGCATCGAGTTCCCGGGCGGCGAGACGCTCGGCAACAAGGCGAACATCAAGATGCGCTTCGACGCGAGCCTACATGCAGATGGCGGCGGACGGCAAGCTCTGAGCGCGCCGCGGCATCACGTGCGTCGGCTGATCAATCAGCACCCGGGGCGAGGCGCGGCGCTCGCCCTCGGGGTGCTGCCGTTCGTCGCTGCTGCTGCTCGTGTACGTCGTGCGCCTCGCACCTGCGGCTGGCGGAGAACCCGACGACAAGCTGCTGCCGTCGCTCGGCACGATCGCCGACACGTTCCACAGCTTACGCGTTCGAGGAAGACCGCGCAGCGGCGAGCGTGCTGTTCTGGGCCGACACCTGGGCCAGCCTGCAGCGCATCGGCTCGGCGCTCGCGATCAGCGCCACGCTCGGCATGCTGCTGGCGGTCGGCATCGGCGTGGTGCCGCGAGTGCGCGCACTGCTCTCGCCGCTGCTGCGGCACCGTGGCGATGATTCCGCCGCTGGCGATCCTGCCGATCCTGTTCATCGTGCTCGGCCTCGAGCGAGACCGCGAAGATCGCGCTGATCGTCATCGGCATCGCGCCGTGCATCGCGCGCGACCTCGCGCTGCGCGTGCGGCGAGCTGCCCGACGCGAGCAGATCATCAAGGCGCAGACGCTGGGCGCCTCGACCTGGCAGTTGATCACTGCGCGTGGTGCTGCCGCAGATGCTGGCCGCGGCTGATCGACGCGCTGCGGCTGTCGACTGGGTCCGCGCCTGGCTGTTCCTGATCGCCGCCGAGGCGATCGCCGTCCGACCGAAGGCCTCGGCTACCGCATCTTCCTCGTGCGCCGCTATCTGGCGATGGACGTGATCCTGCCGTACGTGGTGTGGATCACGCTGCTCGCCGTGTCCTGACGGATCTCGCGCTGCGCGCTGCTGCGCGCGCGCGCGTTTCCGCTGGGCGGAGCCGGAGCGCTGATGGCCACCGTCTCGGTTCGCAACGTCTGGAAGGAATACGGCGCGCAGGTGGTGCTCGAGAACGTGCGACCTCGAGATCGCCGACCACGAGTTCGTCACCATCGTCGGCGCCTCCGGCTGCGGCAAGACCACGCTTCCTGCAAGATGCTGCTCGGGCATGGAAGCAGCCGACGCGCGGGCAGATCCTCATCGACGGCGAGCCGCATCCGCCCGGAGCCGGACCCGGATCGCGGCGTGGTCTTCCAGCGCTACTCGTCGTTTCCGCACCTGACGGTGCTCGAGAACGTGATGCTCGGGCTCGAAGCTCGCGGCTCGCCGCTGCTCGGCCGCCTGTTCGGCGCGCGCGGCGCGCGGCGCCGCGCGCAGCCGCGATCGCGATGCTCGAATCGCGTGGGCCTGGCGCATGCGCCGCGATCGCTACCCGGCGCAGCTCTCCGGCGGCATGCAGCAGCGCCTGTCGATCGCCCAGGCGGTGATCCGCAGGCCGAAGATCCTGCTGCTCGACGAGCCGTTCGGCGCGCTCGATCCCGGCATCACGCGCCGACATGCACGAGCTGATCCTGCAAGCTGTGGGACGAGCAACCGCATGACCATCTTCATGGTCTCGCACGACATCCAGGAGAGCTTCTCAGCTGGGCACGCGCCTGCTGACCTTCGACAAGTTGCGCCACGATCCGCAGTCGCCCGAGGCCTACGGTGCGAGCGTGACCTACGACATGCCATTGACGCGGCGTGCTGCAAACGCGCCGCGTGCGGCCGCCAGCGCCTGAGTGCACGAGCCCTGCGACGTCGCGGCTGGCGGCCGGGGGCGGCGAACCGGTTAGCCTCTCCGGCCATGGGTCCAATGCTTGCGATGGTGATCGGCGGTGTGGCGGTGGTGATCGTGGCGGTCGTGGTTTTCATGCGTGCCACGCGCCGAAGCCCCGCGCCACCACCCGATCCAATCGCCTCGACCGACCGCGCTCGAATCGACGCTCACCGGCACGCACGCCACGCGGTGACCGCGACAGCGATCCACTGGGACGAGGCGCTGCGCCGCTTCATCGCCTACGCGCTCGACGACTCGCCGCGCGAAGCGCGCTGAGCATCCCGCCCGATCCCGAGCATGCGCCGGTGTTCCAGGCAGTGGCGCAGATCCTGGAGCGCATCGAGGCGCGGCCGGAATACATTCCGCGGCGTCCGTCGCTGCTGCCGGGAAATTGCTGTCGACGGTCAATGATCCGCGAGGCGGCGATGGTCGAGATGTCGCGCATCATCGCCCAGGATCCGGCGCTCACCGGCAACCTGCTGCGCATCGCAGGAACAGCCCGATGTACCGCGTCGAGCAGCCATGCCGGTGGAGAGCATCGATCGCGCCGTGACGCTGGTCGGGCGTGCAGGGCATACGCTCCGATCATCGCCACCGCGCTGCTGCAGCCGGTCATGGCCGGTCGGGCAGCGGAGCTCGTTCAGCCGATTTCCCGAGCTGGTCTGGGAGCACACGCTGTATTCGGCGTCGGCGGCCGAGCGTACGCGGTGCAGGTGGAGAGAGCCGAGCCCTTCGTTCGCGCAGCTCGTCGGCCTGCTGCTACGGGCTCGCGGCCATCGTGGTGTTTCGTATCGTGCGCGATCAGTTCGCCGCGCACCCGCAGCTCAATCCTGATCCCGGCAGCATCGCACGCATGCTCGAAACCTGGGTCGCGCCCACGCGCCGGACGCATCGCCGTCGAGCTGGGAATTGTCCGGAACGCGTGCAGTACGCGCTCGAAAGCCAGACGCTGGCGGCCGAGCTGCAGATGGAGAACTCGCTGGGCCGCTCGCTCAAGTTCGGGCGGGTGACCGGCTCGGTGATCGTCCTCTGTCGCCTCGGGACGAGATCACCGAGGCGGAAGCGCGAGCCATCGTGGCTGGCCGGCGAAGGCACGGCGATCGCAGGTCGAGCGGCTCTGGGATCGGTTCGTCGCCCTGTCGCCTCGCAGCCTGCAGCTCCCAACCGCCTGAATGCGCCACCGGTATACCGGTCGGTACCGGTTCATCACTCGTAATAAAAGCGTCTTAGGGGTGGGAGAAAATGCCGCCTCGTGACACAAAGTATTCGTGGAACCTGGAACCCTACTGGGCGCCACAGACCAGAAGCTGCGGAACAAGACCCCCGTTTCCGCGCTCCAGAGCCCCGCCTCAGGCGGGGCTCTTTTTCTGATTGTCAGGCGCAAGCGCCGCAAGGAAACGCCGCCGGGGCAGCGGCGTACATGAACAGCTGCTCATAGATGGGGATCAGCATCTGACGCAGGACATTCAGGGCGGCTGCATGTGCGGCGCCGTTCGCTATTCCGCTACGGCCAATCCGGCCAACAGCATGATCTGCCACTGCCAGTCGTGCCGGCGTTCGGCGGCATCGCCGGTGGTCGCATGGGTGACCTTCGCAAAGGCGGAGTTCCGCTTCACGCGCGGCACGCCGCGTCGAATTCGAGTCCTCGCCCAAGGTGCGCCGACACTTCTGCGGCGCACTGCGGTTCGCCGCTGGTTTACGAGCACCTCGACACGCGCGGACTTCGTCTGACGTCACCACCTGCAGCCTCGATGCGCCGTGGGCGTTTCCACCCACGCATCATTCGTGGCTCAGCGACGATATCGGCTGGGTCAAGTTCGGCGACGGCCTGCCGACCTTCAGGCGATCGCGCTTTGGCGATCCTTCCTGAGCTGCGAAACTCCGCGACTGACGTCTGCGACGACTGGCGCTCGGACGACGCTCGCGTTCGTGACTCGACTGCTCAATGAGCCTGTCGTTCATCGCAGAATATCGGAGATCGCGGCGGTGCGCTCGCATCGAGGACGCGCATCGCTACCTGCAGTCGGGGCCGATGGCGATGTACCAGCGCTTTGGCTTCGGCTTGTGGCACGTGGCGCAGCAGTCGACGATGGCGCGTCCATCGGCATGTGCGGGCTGCTGAAGCGCGACAACCTGCCCGACGTGGATCTGGGATATGCCTATCCTTCCTGAGTACTGGGGCCAGCGGCTACGCGCATCGAGGCGCACTGCGGCCACGCTGCGACACGCGGCACGGAAGTTCGGCCTCGAGCGCGTGATCGCGGTGGTTTCGCCGGCAAATGCCGCCTCGATCCGCGTGCTCGAGAAGCTGGGCATGCGCTTCGAGCGCATGCATTCCATGAATCCCGCGAGCCCGACGTGCGGCTGCTATGGCCGCTCGCTCGGCGAATATCGCCGCCAGCCTGATCTGCCGCGTCAGCGGCGCGTCACGTTTTCGCCGATCACCTTGCCGATCTTCGCGCCCGGGTCGACGCGCAGCTCCGACCGGGCGATCGAAACGCAGCTCGCCTTCGACCACGCAGGTCGCAGCAGATGTGCACTTCGGGGCGGTCGTCCATTGCCTCGAGTCCCAGTTGCCATCTGTTCTTCTTGATGTGTATGCCGCCGCGCACGTGCGCGCCGCCGCTCAGCTCGATGTCGCCGTTGTGTACGTGGAAAGCTTGCTCGGCCGACCTCGGCGCCCTCGAGCTCGATCTCCCCGGACACCGTGGACGACGCCGCCGCCGACGTGCGCGCGCTTGGCGAGCTTCGACGCCGCCGTTCACGGTCGACGCGTTGCGTGCGATCACCGTGGCGCCTTCACCGATCTCTGAGCGAGCCGTTCACCGTGCTCCACTTCGCCGACCTTCGCGTCCTCATCCGACGACGATTTCGCCGTTGACGGTCTTGGCCTCGTCGGCGATGGCGCCGCGCCCGACGTCGCACATCGCCATTCGACCGGTGCTGACCGAGTCGTAGGCTCTCGCCTGCGCTCGCCGTGACGCCGCCGTTGACCGTTGGAGATGCTGCGGCCGCTGCCGGCCTAGCTGACCGGAGTCCGCCGCCCAGCCAGCAGACGTGACGCAATGAAACGGCGAGATGCACAGCAGCTTTCATGGTCGATCCTCGCCGCGGTAATTCGTCGCTGCGTAATTAGACGATAGCCGGCGCGGCGGGTTGCAAGCGACCGGAAAAGAAGCCCGCTTGCGCGGGGCTTATTGGTCGCTTGCTTGCTTGTTTGTGGAGGAGTGTTTTCGCTCGTCTTCTTGTTCTTATCCGATGCGGTCTTTGCTCGAGCCGCTTGTGCTAAGAAGGAGCAAGCGCTGTGCCAGAGGAATCGGGACGTGCTGGAGTCAGTCCAATAGCCCACGTCGGGTGCCCAGAGGGACGCAAAGTTGCGACTTTGGGCAATATGTCACGTCGGCGCGGGCAGGCCTGCTGTCAAAATCTTCGACACGAGTTCTGGCGTGGTGCGCGACATAACTCCGTTCGCCACGCGATGAATTGCTTTTGAGATCAATAGTTTGCATACGCAGCCAGCGAGTGTAAATGAGCCCGACAGCCGAAAAATCGTACGCCCGGCACCTGTTTGGCCGCCTGCGCTGCATTGATTGCCTGGCTGGTGGCGCTGATGCAGACGCTGGCGCGCCGAGACCGATTCCGCGGCCGGAAGGCATCCAGACGGACGTGAATTTCTGGATTCGCGTCTACACCGAGGTCAACGACCAACGAAGGGTTCCTGCACGACGAGCGCAATCTTCCGGTGGTCTACGACACGCTGAAGTTCGGCGCCGGCAGTTCATCGCGCGAGCGGCAGCGCCTGGTCGACGACCGTCGCGACCGGCACAGTCGCCGCGCTGCGCCGCATCATCGCGGCGCTGCCGACCGAAGCCGGACGCGAAGCACTTTCGGAGGAGGACAAGCAGCTGCTCGCGCTGTGGGGTCCGAATCCCAGCGCCATCCTGCTCGCGCGATGCCACGCAGCGCATTCGCTTTCAGCTCGGCCAGTCGGACCGCTTCAAGGAAGGACTCATCCGCTCTTCGAGCTGGGAGACGCACATCGCCGAAACCTTCGCCAACCAGGGTTGCCGCCCGAGCTCGGCGGTGCTGCCGCACGTCGAGTCGTCGTTCAACGCCGGCCGCCTATTCGAAGGTGGGCGCCGCGGGTCTGTGGCAGTTCATGCGTTCCACCGGCCGGCGCTACATGCGCGTCGACGACGCGCGTCGACGAGCGGCTCGATCCGTACCGCTCCACCGAAGCCGCGGCGCAACTGCTGGCCTATAACTACCGCGTGCTCGGCAGCTGGCCGCTGGCGCTCACCGCGTACAACCACGGCGCCGCCGGCATGCGCCGCGCCAAGGATACCGTCGGCACGCGACGATTTCGTGAAGATCAACCGCACCTACAACAGCCGCACGTTCGGCTTCGCGTCGCGCAACTTCTTTCCGTCGTTCCTGGCCGCGCTGACCATCGACGAGAATCCGGAGAAGTACTTCGGCACGCTCGAGCGCCGGCCCGAGGCAGAAATTCCGCGAGGTCACGATGCCGGCCTACGTGCGCCTGGCGACGCTGGAGCGCACGCTCGGCGTCGATCGCGAACAGCTGCGCGCGCTGAATCCCGCCTGGCGCCCGACGATCTACAGCGGCACGCGCCTGGTGCCGCGCGGCTACCGCCTGCGGCTGCCGGCCGACACGGCGGAGAAATGGACCGCGGACACTGCTGGCGTCGCGGCTGCCGCCGAACGAGCTGTACGCCGGGCCAGATCACGCCGCGCACGCATCGCGTGCCGCAGGGTGAGACGCTGGCGGCCATCGCGCCGCGTTACGGCATGACGGCCGCGCGGCTCGCGCGAGATGAACGGCATCTCCGCCAACGCGCAGCTGCGCGCCGGACGCCGCCTGCAGCTGCCCGAGGCAGTTGCCGCGCGTGATGGGCGGCGCGCGGCGCCGCGCCGGCGGCCGCCGCGGCCGCCGCCTCGCCGTCGCCGGCGAACGCCACCGCCGCCGCAGCGCGCCCGGCGGAAGATTTCTACGTCGTGCGGCGTGGCGATTCGCTGCAGGCTCATTGCGGCGCGCGTGCGCGTGCCGAGGCGCAGCTGCTCGAAGATGAATGCGCTCGAGCGATCCGGACCGCCTCTATGAAGGCCAGCGCCTGCGCATCGCGGGCGAGCCGCAGCCCGACGCGGTCGCGGCTGCGTCACGCGACGGAAGCCGAGACCAAGGTCGCGGCCATCGATGCGGCGCGCGGTGAAGCGCAGCGCGAAGTGCGCGGCGGTCGAAGTGGTGCGCGAAGAGACCACGCGTCCCATCGGCAGCGGCGAACCGACGCGCGGCCGGCCGCGCTCGGCCGCAGTCAGTGGCGATGGAAGCGGCGACCACGCCCGACGTGGCGAACTCGGTGGTGCAGGCCGCGGAGGGCGCGCGAGCCGGTGTCGCGCCAGCCAGGCCGAGGAACTCGAGCCCGGCGCTGGGCCCGGTCGAGCGTCTCGCAGGGCTGGCCGATTCCATCGATTACCAGGTGCGCGACGACGGTTCGATCCGCGTCGAGGCCACCGAGACGCTGGGCCAGTACGCCGACTGGCTGCAGATCCCGACGCAGAAGCTGCGCAACGTCAACAAGCTCAAGGCCGCGCCAGCCGGTGCTGCTCGGGCCAGAAACTCAAGCTCGACTACTCACGCGTCTCGCGCGAGACCTTCGAACAGCTGCGCCGCGACTATCACGCCAAGCTGCAGGGTGAATTCTTCGTGCAGCACCGCATCGCGGGCACCGAGGTCTACATCGTGCGGCGCGGCGATTCGCTGTGGACCATGACGCAGCGGCTTCAGCAACCTGCCGATCTGGCTGCTGCGCCAGTACAACCCGGACACCGATCTGTCCGACCTGCGTCCCGGCACGCAGGTGGTCATGCCGCGCGTCGAGGTAGTCTCGCCGGTAGCTAGAGATGGATCATGGGGACAGCCAATCCTTCGCTGCAGGCAGCGGAGTCGCTTGTTCGCGCGTCTGCGCCGCGTACTCGCAGGCGACGTCTTGCAGCCTGTGCCGTTCTGCGGACGTCTCCAGCGGCGATCGACGCTGATCTCGGTCGTGGCCGACGCCTCGATGCCGCAGGTCGACCGCGCACGCAGCCGCGTCGATGCTGGTAAGTAGTACATCGCGATCCACGGCGTCGGGATCTTGTAGGGCGACTTGCGCAGGCCCGCGAAGTCCGCGGCGCGGTCCCGGCGTCGCCGAGCGTCGAGCGCGTGCGCCATCCACTGATCACGTTGGCGGTGCCGGATGCGGCCGGATTCTCGATGGGCACCGCGAGCCACAGGAACAACTCGCGCTTGCCCATCTGGTTGGTCTCGAACGGGCCGAGGAACGCGAAGCGCTCGCTCGACGTCCTGCTGCGAAGTCTCGCGATACAGCTCGAGCGGGCGGCCGAGCCGCGCGACGGTGACGCCGGTTTCCGGATCGAGGTTTTCGACGACCGGCGCGTCGTCGGGACGGCGCGCGCAGGCGCCGAGCAGCGCTGCGGCGCAGCCCACGAGCGCAAGCGAGCGTCGCGCGGTCGACTGAGCACGACGTCTTGTCATAATCGATTGCCGATGGACATTCTTGTTGCATTGAACACCCCAAGCTGTGACGCGATCCGTTAGTGGCCGCGCCACCGCCCCATATACTTTGCATCGCTGTAAGTGCTTGTTTTGTAATCAAATGTCGCTAGCCACAAGAATCTTCGCGGTGCGCGCTGGTCTGCTGCTCGCGTGCCTGTTCGCAGGAACCGCTGCGCGGCGACGCGCTTCCCTATCATGCCCGCGCCATGGCGGCGGTGGGCGTTGAATTGCCCGTCGCCGATCGCGTGCTGGTGCGCAAGTCCGAGCGCCGCCTGTACCTGATGCGCGGCAATGACGTGCTGCGCGCGTATCGAGTCTCGCTCGGACTGAATCCCGGTGGTGCGAAAGAACGCGCCGGCGACTTCCGCACGCCCGAGGGCAGCTACCGCCTCACGCGCCGCAACACGCGCAGCGATTTCTTCCTGTCGATCCAGGTCTCCTATCCCAACGACCAGGACATGCGCCGCGCCCGCCGCAACGGCTGGCAGCCGGGCGGCTCGATCATGATCCACGGCCTGCCGAACGATCCCGCGCCATGCGCCTGACTACTACGCCACGCAGGACTGGACCGATGGTTGCATCGCGGTCACCAACGCCGACATGGTGGAAATCTGGATGATGACGTCGGACAACGTGCCGATCGACATCCAGCCCTGAGCCGCAGTCCCCGCCGTCGAGTACACTCGGTCACCACAACAAGGTGAGCTGAATCGAGGGGATTCTTGGAAACCAGCATCGTCATTCCCGACTTCGTGGATGCGCGCATCGGACCGCGCGGCAGCCTCGAGAATCTCTCCCAGGCCGAGATCGAAAAGCTGCTCGATTCGCGCGCCGGCGGCCTCTACCCGCTGTTCCGCAAGTGCGCGCTGGCCGTGCTGAACTCCGGCAGCGAGAGCGACAACGCCAAGGAAATCTTCGACCGTTACAAGGACTTCGAGGTGGAGCTGGTGCGCCAGGCCTGGGGCATCAAGCTGGAGATGAAGAACGCGCCGGGCCAGGCCTTCGTCGACGGCGAGATGATCCGCGGCATCAAGGAACACGTGTTCGCGGTGCTGCGCGACGTGATCTTCATCTCGCAACGAGATCATCGAGAGCGGCCGGTTCGACCTCAACAACCCGGCGGCCATCACCAACGCCGTGTTCCACATCCTGCGCAACGCGCGGATGCTCGACTTCAAGTCCAAGCCCAACCTGGTGGTCTGCTGGGGCGGCCACTCGATCGGCACCGAGGAATACCAGTACACCAAGAAGGTCGGCTACGAGCTCGGCCTGCGCGGCCTGGACGTGTGCACGGGCTGCGGCCCGGGCGCCATGAAGGGCCCGATGAAGGGCGCCACCATCGGCCACGCCAAGCAGCGCATCGTCGGCGGCCGCTACATCGGCCTCACCGAGCCGGGCATCATCGCCGCCGAGCCGCCGAATCCGATCGTCAACCAGCTGGTGATCATGCCGGACATCGAAAAGCGCCTCGAAGCCTTCGTGCGCCTGGCGCACGGCATCGTGGTGTTCCCGGGCGGCGTGGGCACGGCCGAGGAAATCCTCTACCTGCTGGGCATCCTGCTCGAGCCGGCGAATGCCGGCCAGCCGCTGCAAGGTCGTGCTCACCGGGCCCGAAATCCACGCGCCGAGTACTTCGTGCAGATCACGCGTTTCATCGGCGGCACGCTGGGCGAAAAGGCTGCCGAGCTGCTGCATGTCATCGTCGACGACCCGGCCGAAGTGGCCCGCTACATGGTCGGCGTGCATGGAGGAAGTGCGCGATTACCGCCGCGCCAACAGCGACTCGTACAACTACAACTGGCTGCTGAAGATCCCGCCGGCCTTCCAGCACCCCTTCGAGGTCACGCACGAGAGCATGCGCGGCGCTGCGCCTGTACCGCGACCTGCCGGCGCACGAGCTGGCGGCCGACCTGCGGCGCGCGTTCTCCGGCATCGTCACCGGCAACGTGAAGGAAAACGGCGTGCGCGCCATCGAGAAGTTAGGCCCGTACGAGCTCACCGGCGACGCGTCGGTGATGAAACTGCTGGACGAGCTGCTGGCGGCGTTCGTTGCGCAGAAGCGCATGAAGCTTCCGGGCAGCGCGTATCGGCCTTGCTACCGCCTGGTCGCGTAACAATAAGCGACTGCAAGCGTTAAATCGCGAACGCGTCCAGCGCGATTCGCTGCGACATAACGAAAAATCTCTGCGACGTGGCACGCATCGTCCGCAATCGGCTGCGGCGCGCGTGAATCAGTTCCTGTCGTTTTGGTGCGACGAAAACGTACGCTTACGTCTAACAGAAAGGGAGAGCTGCATGAGTTCCTCAGACAGAAGGCCGGGAAATTTAGCGAACGGTACACCGCCGCCGGTAGGCACCGATGCGCTACGCCGCCTGGCTCGAGCGCATGCAGCGCACGCGCGGGCGTCACGCCGCGATCACCAAGAATCTCTACACCTGGTCCAGCTACAAGCATTGGGCCGACAAGGTGAAGGGTTCCTGGGAAGAAGAGCCGGTTCCGGCTCCACCAAGAAATAGTCAGTCAGGATAACAGCTACGACGCCGGCCGCTGCTTTCAAAGAACGGCCGGCGTTTTCGACTATGTGGCGTTTGCACCGTGACAGCATGAAGCGCGCGTCGTGCGCGGCGGTATCGTCCGTGCGAGGCTTCACTGACGGCCTCGGGCGATGCGCGGCGCTGCCAGCGGCGCGAGGCTGCTCCTGCAGCGGCGCCGGCTGCTCGGCCAGCACGCCGTTCCGGCTCCAGCCAGGCCAGCAGGGTCTCCCACTGGCGCGATGTCCTCCTTGACCATGTAGGGCTTCATTTCGTGGATGCCGACGCCCTGTTCGGCGGCTCGCACGTAGTTCTGCGAGTCGCGCAGCGGTCGCGACGATGGGGATGTCGAGCTTCTCGAGGAAGCGCATCAGCGACTGGAACATCAGCGTGTTCTTGCGCACCCGGTTGGCGATCACGCCGATGCGGTTTTCCGCGCGGCTTGATCTTGGCCACCAGCAGCAGGTCGGCGATGCAGCGCGAGGCGGCGTGGATGTCGATGTCCGAGGGCAGTACCGGCACGATGACCTTGTGCGCGTCGCGCGTGAGCTCGGGCATGCCGCGCGCTTCGACCGCGGCGGGGCTGTCGACCATGATCTTCTGCGTGCCCTCGGGCACGCGCATCTGCCAGCTCATGGTGGTGCGCGAATCGCGCTCGAAGGTGGCGATGCCGTTGATGGCCGGCTGCGGCACCTTGCGCTTGCGCAGCCAGCGCGTGGATGAACCCTGCGGATCGCGATCGATGAGCAGCGTGTTGTCGCCGCGCGCGGCGAAGTACGCCGCGAGATTGATCGCGAGCGTCGTCTTGCCAGAGCCACCTTTAGGGTTCAGGACGACGATGCGTTGCATGCGTCTCTCGGACGCCGTTTGCAGTGTTTGTCAGAATGTGGTCGTCATGTGAAGCACTTGGAAGACTAGCGACGCGGTCCATCGCCCGCAACCAAGCGTCCGGGTCGAATGTGACTCCCGACACAGCGATGCGGCACGACTGTTCCTACGATCGGCCGCACGCTTGACTTTGCCACCGGGTGTACCGAGATGGAACGTCTTCTGCTGCTCTGGGACGAGATCGACGACCTCGTGGGCACCAGCCGCTACATGGTGAAGCACACCGCGATGGTCATTCTGGAGCTCGGTCCGCAAGCGCTGACCCGCCTTCCCGCGAGGCCCGATTCCGGGCTTGAATTTCTCCGACGGCGCCCGCAGTCTGCCGGCGCCATGATCAAACCAGCGAAACCGCCCAAGGAAACCCTAGGCTTTCAGGCCGAAGTCCGTGAGCTGCTGAAGCTCATGATCCATTCGCTGTACAGCCACCGGGAAATCTTCCTGCGTGAGCTGATCTCCAACGCCTCCGACGCCAACGACAAGCTGCGCTTCGAGGCGCTGAGCGCGACCCGAGCTGCATGGCCGGCGACACCGAACTGGCCGATCTGGATCGAGGCGGACACAGGACAGAGGCACGCTCACGCATCCGCGACAACGGCATCGGCATGAGCCGCGAGGAGGCGATCTCGCACCTCGGCACCATCGCCGCGTTCCGGCACCGCGCGAGTTCTTCAAGAAGCTCTCGGGCGACCAGCAGAAGGACTCGCAGCTCATCGGCCAGTTCGGCGTCGGCTTCTATTCGGCCTTCATCGTCGCCGACCGCGTCGAAGTGTTCACGCGCCGCGCGGGCCTGGCGGCCGGCGAGGGCGTGCGCTGGGAATCGAGCGCCGACGGCGAATTCACCGTCGAGACCGTGGAGCGGACCGAGCGCGGTACACCATCGTGCTGCACCTGAAGGACGATGCGAAGGAGTTTCTCGATACCTGGCGCCTGCGCTCGCTGGTGCGGCGCTATTCCGATCACATCGCCTTCCCGGTGCGCATGCCGAAGGAGGGCGCGGCGACGCTCGAATACGAGGCCGTCAACCGCGGCACGGCGCTGTGGGCGCGGCCCAAGGCCGAGATCAAGGACGAGGAATACATCGAGTTCTACCGGCACCTCGACCCACGACCAGGGCGAGCCGCTCGCCTGGTCGCACAACCGCGTCGAGGGCAAGCGCGAGTACACCAGCCTCATCTACATCCCGGCCGCGGCGCCCTTCGACCTGTGGCAGCGCGATGGCGCGCGCGGCCTCAAGCTGCTACGTGCGGCGCGTGTTCATCATGGACGACGCCGAGCAGTTCCTGCCGCTGTACCTGCGCTTCGTGAAGGGCGTGCTCGATTCCGCCGACCTGCCGCTGAACGTCTCGCGCGAGCTGCTGCAGGCCGACAGCGAGGTCGAGGCCATGCGCGGCGCGCTCACGCGGCGCGTGCTCGAGCTGCTGGCGCAAGCTCGCCAAGGACGAGCGCCGCGAAGTACCAGGGCTTCTGGCGCGAATTCGGCGCCGGTCCTGAAGGAAGGCCTGGCCGAGGACCACGCCAACCGCGACAAGCTGCTGCCGCTGCTGCGGTTTGCCGTCCACGCACAGCCGGGCGACGAGGAAGAGAGTGCTCGCTCGCGGACTACGTGGCGCGCATGCAGACCGGGCAGGACAAGATCTACTACGTGGTCGGCGAGAGCCTCGCCGCGGCGCGCAGCCACCCGGCCATCGAGGCGCTGCGCGCGCGAAGCGTCGAGGTGCTGCTGTTAGGGCGGCGCATCGACGCCTGGGTCATGGACCACCTGCAGGAGTTCGAAGGCAAGAAGTTCACGGACGCGACCCGCGGCGATCTCGAGCTCGGCAGCGCTGGCGAGCGCCGCCGACAAGGAAAAGGCCGAGGCGCAGCTCAAGGAGAGCAAGTCGCTGCTCAAGCGCGTCAAGGATTCGCTCGGCGAGCGCGTTTCCGAAGTGCGCGTCAGCACGCGGCTCAAGGACTCGGCTGCGGTGCTGGTGGCCGGCGAACACGACATGTCGGCGCCGTTGCGCCGCGCGCTCGAGGCCGCCGGGCAGGCGGCGCCGCCCGTCAGAAGCCGGTGCTCGAGCTCAATGTCGACCATCACCTGGTGAAGTACCTCGAGAAGCGCCGAGAGCGCGGAAGAGTTCGGCGACCTCGCGCTGGTGCTCTACGAGCAGGCGACCCTGGCGGAAGGCGCGCAGCTTTCGGATCCCGGCGCCTTCGTGCAGCGACTGAACAAGCTCTGGATGCGGCTTGAGTAACGATGATCTGTTGCGGCCGACGCTGTCGGCCTACAGCCAGCCGCCCGCGCTCTACCACAAGACCGGTTTCGCCCTGGCGGCGTTCTTCGGCGGTCCGGTCGGCGCGGCGGTCTACTCGCTGGCCAACACCGGCAGGCTCTCGCGGCTCAAGCAGGACGCGCCCATCGATCGTCATCGTCGACGGCGCATCGGCCCTGCTCATTCCATTGATGCTGGCGCGCACCGGCCAGTTCGCCGTTCTCGCAGATCTTGCGGGCATGACGCCGCGCGGTGCCGGCGAGGTGAGCTGCTGCGCGGCCTGGGGCTTGCGTGCTTCGGCGCTATCTTATTTTTGCACCGCGAGGTTTTTCCGGGCGGCCCGTGTCTCGGGAGTGAAAGCCCTGCCGGAGCTGGCCGGCGGGCATCGCGGCTCTGGTCATCGGCTGGGCGGCAAATGCCGCGCTGATGGCGCTGGATTCTCAAGCATCATTGAAGTTGTGAACGACCAGCCCGCGAACGCCGCTGTCTACGCCGAACAGGCGTTCTATTTCATCGAGCGCCGGCGCCTTGCGGACGCAAAACGCGTCCTCGGCGCAGGCGCTCACGCACTATCCGCAGGATCCCGACCTGCTGTTTCACAGTGCGCAGGCCGAATGGCTCGGCGACGAGAACGAAACCGCCGAGAACGACGGTGCGCCAGGTGCTGGTGGTTCGACCCGCGAACATGCGCCGGCGCGGCAGCTGCTCGCCTCCGTGCTCATCGAGCGCGACGAGTACGCCGACGGCGAACTGCTGCTGATCGGCCTGCTGCGCGAGTACCCGGAGAGCGCGGAACTGTATGGACGCTATTCGCGGCTGATGTTGCGCACGCTGCACCTGGAGAAGGCGGAGCAGCTCGCGCGCGCGAAGGGCTGCGCTACGACCCGAGGACGACGAATGCCTGCTGGCGGCGGCGCTGTGCGAGACCGCGCGCAGCGGAGCGCGGCCGAACGCCGGGCTGCAGAAACTCCCGGTCGCGCATCCGGAATCGATGAGCTCCGTGCATGCATTGGTCGTGGCGCTGGTGGACTCCGGGCGCAGTCGACGAAGCGCATCGCATTGCCCAGGGCGCGATGCGCGCCGATCCGGCCAACGAACACCTGGTGACGCTGGTGCGCGAGCTGCGCATCCAGAATCACTGGAGCATGAAGCCGCTGTGGCCGTTGCAGAAATGGGGCTGGGGCGCATCGGCGGTCATGTGGCTGGGCGGCATCATCGTGATCCGTGCGCTGTCGAAGTCCGCACCCGAGCTCGCGGGCCCGGTGGCATACACCTGGCTCGCGTACTGCCATCTATAGCTGGGTCTGGCCGCCCCTGATCCGCCGCATTCTATGAACGACAACCAGCATACCGGCGCTCGCCGAACTCGAGGCGCGACTGCTGCGCGATCCATTCGACAATGTCACCCGGCCTGGCTACGCGCGCGCGCTTGCTGACGGCGGGCGCGGGAAACGGACGCGCTCGCGCAGTACGACCTGGCGCGCAAGGCGAACGGCCGACGCCGGCGCTGGACGAGTTCGAGCGACTGCGCGCGCCGCCAGCCGCGCGACCGCCGCCCGCGCGCGAACCCGTGAAGCTCACGGTGGTGCCGGGCGCGCGCAGCGCCGAGGTGGTGTCGATCGCGCGGCCGGTGGCCGTGCCCGACAAGACGCGATTCATTCACATCGCCGGCATGGACGATCTCAAGAAGAGCCATCCGCCTGCAGATCATCGAGCCGTTCATCAATCCGGGGTTGTTTGCGAAATTTCGCAAGAAGGCGGGTGGCGGCATCCTGCTCTATGGCCCGCCGGGTTGCGGCAAGACCATGCTGGCGCGCGCGTCGCCAACGAGGTGCAACGCCAGCTTCCTCGCCATCGGCATCTCCGAGATCCTCTCGATGTGGCAGGGCAGAGCGAGCGCAACCTGCGCGCTGATGTTCGAGAAGGCGCGCGCGCAGAAGCCCTGCGTGATGTTCTTCGACGAACTCGATGCGCTGGCATTCGCGCGCTCGGAAGGCGAGCTCGGACGTGAGCCGCAAGATCGTCAACGAATTCCTGTCGCAGCTCGATGGTTTCGATAGTGCCAATGACCGAGGGTGCTGATCCTCGCCGCCACCAACATGCCCTGGGACGTGGACCCGGCCATGAAGCGCCTTCGGTCGATTCGCGCGCCAGGTGTTCGTACGCCGCCAGCCGCGACGCGGTAGCGTACGCGCATCATCGAGCTGGCGCTGGAGAGCGTTCCGCACGGCACGGTCGACGCAGCGGCCATCGCACGCCTCACCGAGCAGTTCTCGGGCGCCGACGTCGATGCGCTGGTGCGAGCGCGCCGAGGAATACGTCCTCACCGAATATCTCTGGAGACGCGGCGCGAGCGCGAGATTTCGCAGGATGACCTGGTGCGCGCCGCCGGCGAGCTCGTCCCCACCACGCAGGACTGGCTGCGTACCGCGCACATCCTCGGTCAAGTACGCGGGCGGCGACGATTCATATCGCGATCTCGAGACGATATCTGAAGGCGAACAAGCTGCTGTAGGGGCGGGTTCGCTGCCGGCATTTGTCTGCAATAATGCCGGCCCTCGCTCGTGACCGGAGATTCGCAATGACGATGAAGTCGCAGGTCGTGGCGCTATGCGCCGCGTTCATCGCGTTGAATATCGCTGGCTCTGCAAGCCCGCGCAGAATCCCGCAGAGAAACCCGCAGAGTCGGCCCCGGCCCCCGCCGGACTATCGGCCGCGCCGGCCGGAGTTCCGCCCCGGCACCCGCTTCAACAGGAACTGAAAACATGGCAATGGAAAAGACCGACCTCGCTCCCGGCACCGGCGCCGAAATCAAATCCGGGCAGACCGCGCTGGTGCACTACACCGGCTGGCTGCTACGACGCGGCCGCGCCCGAACACAAGGGCAAGAAGTTCGACAGCTCGGTCGATCGCGATGAGCCCGTTCGAATTCCCGGTCGGCGCCGGCATGGTGATCGCGGGCTGGGACCAGGGCGTGGTCGGCATGAAGGTCGGCGGCAAGCGCCGCCTCGTGATTCCGCCGGAGATGGGCTACGGCGCGCGTGGCGCTGGTGGCGTGATTCCGCCCGGCGCGACCCTGGTCTTCGACGTCGAGCTGGTGGAGATCCGCTGATGAAGATCGCGCTAATCGCGCTGCGTCGCGCTCTGGCTGGCGCTCGGGCGGCGCGGCGCAGGCCGCGACGCTGATTCACGCCGGGCCGCGTCATCGACGGCGTCTCCGACTCCGTCGAGGACCAACCAGACCGTGGTGGTCGAGGCGGGCAAGATCACCGCCATCGAAGCCGGCTTTCGCGCAGCCGGCGGCGGGCGATCGGCGTCATCGACCTGCGCGGCGGCACGCTGCTGCCGGGCCTGTTCGACATGCACGTGCACCTCACCAGCGAATACAGCAAGCACTCGGAGATCGACGATTACAAGCTGAACGAAGCGGACGTCGCCATCGACGCGTGTGGTGTACGCCGAGCGCACCTTGTTAGCCGGCTTCACCACGGTGCGCGACCTTGGCGACGAGTACAGCGCGTCGATCGCGCTGCGCAACGCCATCAATGCCGGCAAGGTGCCGGGGCCGCGCATCATCGCCGCCGGCAAGGCCATCGCCAGCACCGGCGGTCATGCCGATCCCCACCAACGGCTGGGCGCGCAAGTTTCCGGCCGACCCGGGTCCGGAAGAGGCGTCATCAACAGCGTCGACGACGCCCGCAAGGCGGTGCGCCAGCGTTACAAGGAAGGCTCGGACACCATCAAGATCACGGCCACCGGCGGCGTGCTGTCGATCGCGAAGAACGGCGCGCAACCCGCAGATGACCGAGGAGGAGATCCGCGCCGTGGTCGCCACCGCGCGCGACTATGGCTTCAAGGTGGCCGCGCATGCGCATGGCGCCGAAGGCATCAAGCGCGCGATGCGCGGCGGCGTCGACACCATCGAACACGGCACCTTCATGGACGATGAAGGCATGAAGCTCATGAAAGAGCACGGCACGTATCTACGTGCCCACCTTCTCCGCCGGGCGCTGGGTGTACGACCAGGCGCAGGATCCGAACTTCTTTCCGCCGATCGTGCGTCCCAAGGCGCTGCAGGTGCGGTCCGCAGATCCAGCAGACGCTTCGCCAGGGCCTACAAGGCCGGTGTGAAGATCCTGTTCGGCACCGACACCGGCGTCGGCAAGCACGGCGACAACGCGCGCGAGTTCCGAGCTCATGGTCGAAGGCGGCATGCCGCCGATGGAGGCCATTCGCGTTGCGACCTCAGCGTGCCGGCGAAGTTCCTCGAGTCTCGACGACCGGACGGGCAGCATCGCCGTGGGCAAGCTCGGTGAGCTCGGTCGGCGTGCCGGGCAATCCGCTCGGAGGACATCACCGTCATGGAGCGCGTGGTGTTCGTGATGAAGGACAACACCGTCTACAAGGCGCCGTGACGCGCGCGGAAGTCGCTGACGCGTCGCGGGCCCGGCCGGCCCGCTGGAAACCAGGCTCGAGTTTCCGGACGGCGACTGCCAGCCGTCCGCGCGTCTTCGGCGTGGCCTGCCATCCGCATCCGCTGTTCGGCGGCACCATGGACAACAAGGTCACGCCACGTGCTGGCGCGCTCGATGATGGAGTGCGGCGCGCCGGCGTTCCGCTTCAATTTTCGCGGCGTGGGCGCCAGCGCCGGCACGTTCGACAACGGCCGCGGTGAAGCCGACGATCTCGCCGCCGTGGTGGCCGAAGGGCGACGGCGGTTTCCGGCGGCGGCGCTGTGGTTAGGCGGTTCTCGTTCGGCGCCTTCGTGGCGCTGCGCGCGCGCGCACGACGCTGCGCCCGCGAAGCTGGTGGCCGTGGCGCCGCCGGTGGCGCGCTTCGAGCTCGGCAGCGTGGCGCATCCGGACTGCGACTGGATGCTGGCGCAGGGCGATGCGGACGACGTGGTGCCGCCGGAGGCGGTGCTGGCGCTGGGCCGCGCGAGCAGCCGCCGCAAGCCGCGCCTGCACGTGATCGCAGGCGCCGGGCATTTCTTTCACGGCAAGCTGCACGAGCTCAAGCCGCTGGTCATCGATTTCCTCTAGCGCGATAGTTCCTGACACAAGCACAAAAGCCCGGACGCCTTGCGATGCCGGGCTTTCGTAGCACGCATGCGCGCGTCGTGGCGACGCGTAGCGTAGCGTCTTAGTTCACCAGGGCCTTGAGGCTCTTCAGAGGCAGAACGCGGACCTTCTTGGAGGCCGGCTTCGCCTTGAAAACCATCTTTTCCTTCGTGAAGGGGTTGATGCCTTCGCGCGCCTTCGTGGCGGGCTTCTTCACGACCTTCATCTTCAGAAGGCCGGGCAGCGTGAACAGGCCAGGGCCACGCAGGCTCTTCTTGATGATGCCGTTGAGTGACTCGAACACCGCGGCGACCTGCTTGCGGGACAGCTCGCTGTCCTTGCAGATCGTTGCCACGATTTCCGACTTCGTCGGTGCGCCACCTTTCTTTGCCATTACTCGACTCCTCGTGAAAAAAATGCAGCGGAAAAATATTCCGCGGCGAGCTATTCGGCGCGCAACATATCACACAGCGTCCGCATTCGCAAGCATTTTCGTTGCACACGAATGCGGCAAATGCCTTGTTTTCTAGGGTCCGCGCGCACATGCGCTGGCGCCACGAGTTGCGCCGCGCGAACTATTTCGCGCGACCGCTGTACGAATCTTCGCCACGCGCGCGCATGCGCGCAGCGTCGATTCGACGTCGCAGACTGTCGCTTAAGTGGTTGTTGCGCCGTTCAGGGCCGCGGTGAAGCAGCCGCAGGAGACACGCCAGCTACGCCAGCGACAGCCCACAGCGGCGACAGATCCGATGCCGCACGATCGGCGGAATGATGCGGCGAAACGGCGCGAGCAACGGCTCGCAGATCGACGCCGAGCAACGCCATCGGCGGTGAGTAGCCGCCCGGCACCACGAAGCCGAGGATGGCGTAGATGATGATCGCGCCGATGTAGAACGTGATGAACGGCGCGAACCAGCGTGAGCAGCGCGTGCAGCGATCCACGGTGACCGGATCGATGCGTGCCGTGCACGGATCAGCGGCGTACCGCAGCGATCAGCCAGCGAACAGCAGCGATGGCCACAACGACTGGCGCCGTGTCGATCTTGCCGATCGGCGGCAGGACTGCGCCGCAGCGGCATGATCGATCGGGTTGGTGATCGACGAGCACCGCGTGCGCGATCTGGTTGCGAAAATCCGCCCGCGCTGAGCTGCATGACGAAGCGCAGGATCAGCACGCCAGAGATACAGCGTGAGCAGGGCGTCGACGATGACTGGTTAGATCAGGGTGTCGGTTATCTGCTCGATTTCTCTCCAAATGCCTGGGCCATCTCGCGGCCGCGATCGGTGGCGGCCTTGAGAGCGCGGCGGCGACGATACCACGCAGATTCGCGGCCTCGAATGCGCGCACCGCGGCCTCGGTGGTGCCGCCCTTGGAGGTGACCTCGGCGCGCAGCCGCGCCAGGTCGCCGTCGCTGTCGCGCGCCATGCGCCCGGAGCCGAACAGCGTCTGGATCGCGAGCTCCCGCGCGCTGGCGCGCTCGAGGCCGAGATTCGACCGCGGCATCGGTCATGAGCTCGGCGAGCAGGAAGAAATAGGCCGGCCCGCTGCCCGACAGCGCCGTCACCACGTCGAGCGCGTCTTCGTCTCGCACCCACACCGGTGGTGCCCACCGCGCCCAGCACATCTGCTCGGCGAGTTCGCGGTGGGCATCGCTCAAGCCCGGCGGCGCGTAGATCGCCGTCGCGCCGGCGCTGTTGAGCGCCGGGCGATTGGGCATGGCGCGCACCACGGCAATCGCCGGTCCGCACCAGGCTGACGATGTCGGCGACGCGAATGCCCGCGGCGATCGAAAGCACCAGCGGCGCGTTGCGCCGAGCGACCGTCGGCCGAGCGGCTGCACCGTGCTCGCCATGTCCTGCGGGCTTGCACCGCGAGCACCACGACATCAGCGCCGTCGATGGCTTCGCGGTTGTCGGCCGGTGACGTGCACGCCGAGTTCATCGGCGAGCGCGATGCGCCGCGCCTGGTGCGGCTTCGCCGACGCTGATGCTCTCGCGGCGGCAGGCCGCGCGCGATGAGGCCGCGGATCAGGGCGCCGCCCATGTTTCCGCCGCCGATGAACGCCGCCTTGATGTTCATGCGCGTGATTATCGCATCGATCTCGGGTCACGGCGTATCGCGCGGGCCGAAGATGGCCGTGCCGACGCGCACGATGGTCGAGCCTTCTGCGATGGCCGCTTCGAAATCGGCGCTGGTGCCCATCGACAGCGTGTCCAGAGCCCAGGCCGTGTTCATTCAGGTAGTCGAACACCTGCGCGCGTTTCGCGGAACCACTGCCGCTGGCGCTCGACGCTCGCTTTCGGCGGGCGGCATGCACATGAGGCCGCGCAGCCGCAGTGCCTGGCAGGTCGCGCACCGCGCTGCGCGAGCTGCGCGTATCTCGGCCGCTCTCGACGCCGCCCTTGCTGGCCTCGCCACCGACGTGCAGTTGCAGGCAGACGATTGAGCGGCGGGTGCGTGGACGGGCGCTGCGCCGACAGCCGCTCGGCGATCTTCAGGCGGTCGACGGTGTGCACCCAGGCGAAGTTCTCGGCGACGGCGCGGGTCTTGTTAGCCTGCAGCCGGCCGATGAAATGCCAGGTGCAGCTCGCGCCCGGTGAGTTCATCGATCTTGGGCAGGCTTTCCTGCAGGAAATTCTCGCCGAAATGTTCCAGCCCGGCGCTGCGCGGCGGAGTCAATTGCTGCGCTGCTCTGACCCTTCGAAACGGCCAGAAGCGTGACGGAATCGACACTTCGTCCGGCGCTGCACGGCAGGCCTCCGCGATACGAGTCTGAGTGGCTCTGGGCGCTCTCCGGAGCAATTCTGCGGACGGGATAACATATTGATCACTGATACCCGGGTCTATACTCAACGGCGCTATTCAAGGGACACCGCATGGCCGTCGACGTCGCCCAGCTCCTCGCTTTTGCCGTAAAGAATAACGCCTCGGACTTGCACCTGTCCGCTGGCGTGCCGCCCATGATTCGTGTCGACGGCGACATGAAGCGTATCAACATGCCCGCACTGACCCACAAGGAAGTGCACGGCATGGTGTACGACATCATGAACGACAAGCAGCGCAAGGCTTACGAAGAGTTCTTCGAGACCGACTTCTCCTTCGAGATCCCCAAGCTCGCGCGCTTCCGCGTCAACGCCTTCAACCAGAACCGCGGCGCCGGCGCCGTGTTCCGCAACATTCCCTCGATCATCCTGTCGCTCGACGACCTGGCCGCGCCGAAGATCTTCCGCGACCTGTGCATGCTGCCGCGCGGCCTGGTGCTGGTCACCGGGCCCACCGGCTCGGGCAAGTCCACCACGCTCGCGGGCATGGTCAACCACTGTAACGACAACCGTCCCGATCACATCATCACGATCGAGGACCCGATCGAGTTCGTGCACGAGAGCAAGCGCTGCCTGGTCAACCAGCGCGAAGTGCATCGCGACACCCTCGGCTTCTCCGAGGCGCTGCGCTCGGCGCTGCGCGAGGACCCGGACGTGGTGCTGGTCGGCGAAATGCGCGACCTCGAGACCATCCGCCTGGCGCTCACCGCCGCCGAGACCGGACACCTGGTGTTCGGCACGCTGCACACCAGTTCCGCCGCCAAGACCATCGACCGCATCGTCGACGTGTTCCCGGCGCAGGAAAAGGAAATGGTGCGCGCGATGCTGTCCGAGTCGCTGCGCGCGGTCGATCTCGCAGACGCTGCTGAAGCGCAACGGCGGCGGCCGCATCGCGGCGCACGAGATCATGATCGGCACGCCGGCGATCCGTAACCTGATCCGCGAAGGCAAGATCGCGCAGATGTACTCCGCCATCCAGACCGGCGGCAGCAGGGCATGCAGACCCTCGACCAGTGCCTCACCGACCTCGTCACCAAGGGCGTGGTCAGCAAGGAAGAGGCGCGCTACAAGGCGCAGCAACAAGGACGCCTCGTGAGGGACTGACCATGGATCGCGAACAAGGCATCAAGCTCATGCAGGACCTGCTGCGTCGCGTAGTCGAGAAGAAGGCCTCGGACCTGTTCATCACGGCGGGCTTCCCGCCGGCGATCAAGATCGACGGCGAAGTGCGGCCGCAGTCCGAGCGCGCGCTCACCGCCGAGCAGTCCGCCGTGCTGGTGCGCGCCATCATGAACGACCGCCAGACCAAGGAATTCGACGCCACCAAGGAATGCAACTTCGCGATCGCGCCGCCGGGCATCGGCCGCTTCCGCGTGAACACCTTCGTGCAGCAGGGCCACACCGGCTGCGTCATCCGCCTCATCAATTCCAAGATCCCGACGCTCGAGGAGCTCGAGCTGCCGCCGGTCCTCAAGGAAGTCGTGCTGTCGAAGCGCGGCCTCGTGCATCCTGGTCGGCGGCACCGGGCTCGGGCAAGTCGACCTCGCTGGCCGCGATGGTCGGTTACCGCAACGAGAAGACGCGCGGCCACATCGTCACCATCGAGGACCCGGTCGAGTACGTGCACCCGCACAAGGGCTGCGTGATCACGCACCGCGAGGTGGGCGTCGACACCGACAACTGGCATGCCGCGCTCAAGAACACCCTGCGCCAGGCGCCGGACGTCATCCTCATCGGCGAAATCCGCGACCGCGAGACCATGGAGTACGGCATCCAGTTCGCCGAGACCGGCCACCTGGTGCTGGCGACGCTGCACGCCAACAGCTCCAACCAGGCGCTCGACCGCATCATCAACTTCTTCCCGGACGAGCGGCGCGAGCAGCTGCTGATGGATCTGTCGCTCAACATCCGCGCGCTGGTCTCGCAGCGCCTGATCCCGCGCGAAGCCGGCGCCGGGCCGCATCGCGGCGATGGAGATCATGCTCAACTCGCCGCTGATCCAGGACCTGATCTTCAAGGGCAAGGTCCAGGAGATCAAGGAAGTCATGTCGCGCTCGAACCGCATCGGCATGAAGACCTTCGACCAGGCGCTGTACGAGCTGTACGAGCCGGGCTTCATCTCCTACGAAGACGCGCTGCGCAACGCCGACTCGAAGAACGAGCTGCGCCTGCAGGATCAAGCTCGAGAGCAAGCGCGAGGTCAAGAATCTCGACGACGGCGGCGCACTCACCATCGTCGACGAAGAACGAACAGGGCCGGTCGTTCTAGACGACCGTCGATGGCTCCCAACTCGAAGAAGCCAGGGCGGATATGCCAGCAGTGAACGAGCAAGTTCGTGGAAACCGTTGAGGTCAAGGAGCGGCGCCGACGGCGCGCCGATGGTGCTCAACACCCGGCCGCTGTTCAAGCTGCATGGTCGAGCGCAAGGCGTCCGACCTGTTCTTCACGTCGAACTCGCCCATCAAGGTCAAGATCGAAGGCGCCGATCCTGCCCATCAACAAGCAGATGCTGACGCCGGAGACCGTGCGCCAGGCGGCCTATGGCCTGATGACCGCCGACCAGCTCGAGAGCTTCAAGCGCGAGCTGGAGATCGACTTCGCGATCTCCGAGCCCGGCCTCGGCCGCTTCCGCGTCAACGTTTTCTACCAGCGCGGTTATCCGGCGATGGTGCTGCGCTACATCAGCGCCGACATGCCCAAGCTCGACAGCCTCGGGCTGCCCGACATGTTCAAGGACCTCATCATGATGAAGCGCGGGCTCATCCTGATGGTCGGCGCCACGGGCTCCGGCAAGTCCACGTCCATCGCGGCGATGATCAACCATCGCAACGAGATGTCCTCGGATCACATCGTCACCATCGAGGATCCGATCGAGTTCCTGCACACCAACAAGCGCTCCATCGTCAACCAGCGCGAAGTCGGACTCGACACGAAGAGTTTGCTCGCGCGTTGCGCGGCGTCATGCGCGCCGCTCCCGACGTCATCCTCATCGGTGAAATCCGCGACAAGGAGACCATGGAGGCGGCGATCAACCTCTCCGGCACCGGGCCACCTGGTGCTGTCGACGCTGCACGCCAACAACAGCGCCGAGACGCTGGATCGCATCATCAACATGTTCCCGCAGGATCAGCACAAGCAGATCTTCCTGGACCTGTCGCAGTACCTGCGCGCCATCCTGTCGCAGCGCCTGGTGGTGGGCAAGGACGGCAAGCGCATCGCGGCCATCGAGGTCATGCTGAACACGCCGTACATCACCGAGCTCGTCGAAGAAGGGCGACGTCAGCGGCGATCAAGGAAGCCATCGTCGCCAGCTCCGAGCGCGGCGTGCAGAGCTTCGACGTGGCGCTGCTGAACCTCTACAAGCAGAACCGCATCGAGCTCGAAGAGGCGCTGCTCAACGCCGACTCGCGTTCCAACCTGGAAGCCAAGATCAACTTCGGTTGATCCGCCGGGGCGGAACCACCGCCCGCCTTTTGGTTCCCGCGTTCCGCCGGGACCATCGCACGCAGCGCGCGGTCTCAAACATCGGCCTAACTAACCAGAGAAGGATACCCATGTCAACCATCTCCGCAAGACAACCGCTGCTGCTGTCGCGGCGTGTTCGTGACGGCGCTGCCACGCAGGCGGACGACTATCGATTCGAGCTGGACCTGACGGAGATCACGCATCCATGCGACTCGGACGGTGGCATTCGGACCTCGACGCCGATCTTCAGTGTTGGCCGGCACTACTACCTCAAGCCTGTGCCGACCGATGGTGTGCCGCTGGCGGAAGCCGGCGTTTCTGAATCAACTCGAGCAGCCTTGCTGCGGCGGTGCGCGTTCCGAACTCGGAGACGAGAAGATCGACCATGCTTCGGCGCCTCAGCTCGGGTACTACATACCGAACACCATCGTTCTACGGACGACTCGAGCTACACCTATGCCGACGATTTCGGCGAGCGGAGACCAGTCGAACTCTGAACGGCACCTTTGGCATCACGCCGATCGAGGGGACTGCTGGATCACGACGGATATCGACGAGGACGGCTGGGATCCGAATGCCACGGCGAAATACGTGGGCAGGATCGCGGATCGGAACTTCTATGCGCGCGAGCGTCGGCGTCACTCGACCCGGACGAGGGCGATCTCGATGTGGGGCTCGACTTCGACTACTTCCTGGATCCACCTTCAGCGTTGGCGCCGGATTCAACAGCGGATCCGACGCTTTCTCAGTGTGCGCGCCGAGAAGTTCTTCAAGCCGAACTTCGCCGTGGGCGGCCGGCATGTGCGTACGCGCGATGACGATACGGCGACGGGCTCGGCGCCTACCGTCAGCTGGCGATTCTGATTGATGGCGCTTGACACCAGGGTTTTCCGCCTACAATGCGCGCCCCTATGCATTCTAACTACCGTCAATCACGCTCACGCGATTCGGCGCCACCGCGTTGCCGCAAGCCTCGATTCTGTCGAATCGGGCCGGCATGCCCGCGTGCGCCGGTGACGGATACGGTTCGATCGTGAGTTAGCTCTTCGCGCAATCGGAGAGCGGCATAGCAGGCAGCTCTCCGACAGGCACTCCACGAGGCCCCGGTCAGCTGCCGCTGATCGGGAGCCTTCAGCTTTTCAGGCCCCGAAGATTCGGTGTGTCGGCGCAAGCCGACGCCGTCGTCAGGAGAGTCTTTGTCCGCGATTTTTCGCAGCGGTCCGGTTTCGATATGGCCGGCTGGCGCGCGCTCACCGCGAAGGTGTCGTGGCCGCGTGTACCGCGAAAGGACGGGGCAGTTACCGCCACAAGCTAGCTCAGGTGGATAGAGCAGACGGTTTGAGTTCCGTTGTCGCGGGTTCGAATCCCGCGCTTGTATCAGCTCCATGCTGACTTGTTGGAAATGTAGATGAGGGGCTTCGGCCCCGCACGAGGTGACCTGGTGATGCGGCCGCGAAGGCCGGCGCAAATGCGCGCGATTGCGAGTCGCACATCACGGCGCAACCGGCGCCATGAGCCGGCGGTGCGCGCGGCAGAGCCGATCCGCCGGACCGGCGGAGGCACGCGTGTAGTGGTCGTCACGCGTGCCGCCGGCCGGCAGGACGGGGACGGCGCCGCGCAACCGTGCGGACCGTGCCGGGGGTGTGGGTATCACCTCGACCTATTCGGCGAATCGCCGTCGGCAATGGGGCCGGCGGCGATCCGGATCGTGATGCGGGATCGATCGACTCGCATCACGAGGTTGAAGACAGTCAAACGGAAGGAGAAGATCATGTTGTGGAAGAAGCGGGTGAAGGTGGCGCAGTACGAGCGCGCACTGGTGTCACCGCGACCGTAACCTCGAGGCGCGTGCTGGGTCGGGCGACACTACCGCCTGCCGTCGCGGCAAGCTCGAAGTTCGCTGGTGCGAAGTGACCCAGCCCGAGCTCGAACTGCCGCGCGCCGACGTGTTGATCGCGGAGAGCGCGCGCAGTTGCTGGAGCCGCAGGTGCAGATCGTCGAACTCGGCGATCGCGAAGTGGGCCTGGTCTACAAGAACGAGCGTCTCTCGGGCGTGCTGGCGCCGGGTACTCGCCAGCTCTACTGGCGTGGCACCGGTCAAGGTGCGCGTCGAGGTTCGCGACATGGCGCAGGAATACGTGCTGGATGCGCGACACGGCGCGCGTGCTGACGCGCACCAAGGGCTCGGCGGGCGCGAGCGAGGCCATCAGCGCGGTCGGAGGTGCCGGACACCTCGGTGGGTCTGCTGATCGTCGACGGTGAGCTGCGCGGAGTGCTCGAAGCCGGGTCTCTCGGCGTACTGGAAGTACCAGCGCAACGCTGCGTGTCGAGCTGGTGGACCTGCGTCTGCAGGCCATGGAAGTGGCGGGCCAGGAAATCCTGACGCGCGACAAGGTGAGTCTGCGCGTGAACCTGACCGCCCTGTGGCAGGTCACGGACGCGGTGAAGGCGCGTGCGACGGTCAGCAACTTCGTGGACTACGTCTACAAGGAGCTGCAGTTCGCGCTGCGTGAGGCGGTGGGTACGCGCACGCTGGACGAGCTGCTGACCGACAAGGGTGCGATCGACCGCGAGGTCGCGCGCGTCCGCGGTCAAGCTCGAGGCCAGTGGTCTCGCGGTGCGTTCGGTGGGCGTCGAAGGACGTGATCCTGCCGGGCGAGATGAAGACCATCCTCAACCAGGTGGTCGAGGCGGAAAAGGTGGCGCAGGCCAACCTGATCCGCCGCCGCGAGGAGACGGCCGCGACTCGTTCGCTGCTGAACACCGCGCGTCTCATGGAAGAGAACCCGACGCTGCTGCGTCTGAAGGAGCTGGAGACGCTGGAGAAGGTGACGGAGAAGGTCGGTTCGCTGACCGTCTACGGCGGCCTCGAAGGCGTGTTGAAGAACATGGTGCCGGGTCTGACTCAGACGAAGGTGCCGTGAGGCCCGGCGGTTCAAGGACTCGCCGGCAGTGCTCGGAGGACTATGGAATGAAGAACTACGAAGTATTGAACGTCGAGGGCGGCCGCCACGTGAAGATGTGGACGCGCGGCGTGCCCGTGGACGAGCAGGCGAAGCAGCAGCTCGCGAACATCGCGCGTATGCCCTTCGTGCACTCGCACCTGGCGGTGATGCCGGACGTGCACGTCGGCAAGGGCGCGACCGTGGGCTCGGTGATCGCGACCAAGGGCGCGATCATCCCGGCCGCGGTGGGCGTGGACATCGGCTGCGGCATGATGGCCGTGCAGACCACCTCGAAGGCGCAGCGATCTGCCGGAGTCGCTGGCTGCAGCTGCGTGCGCGCATCGAGCGCGCCGTGCCGCACGGATCGGTGACGGTGCGCGGCCGTGCGCACGCGGGTTCCTGGGGCAACACCCCGGACTCGGTGCGTCACGCGCTGGGGCGCGCTGCGCGAGCGTCACGACGCCATCGTCGCGAAGTACCCGCGGCTGTGCACGAAGGAGCCGCACAAGCAGCTCGGAACGCTGGGCGGCGGCAACCACTTCATCGAGGTCTGTCTCGACACCGAGCAGACCGTGTGGGTGATGCTGCACTCGGGCTCGCGCGGCATCGGCAACCTGATCGGCCAGACTCTTCATCGAGCTGGCGCGCGAAGGACATGAAGAAGCACTTCATCAACCTGCCGGATCAGGACCTGGCGTACCTGGTCGAGGGAACCGATCACTTCGACGACTACGTCGAGGCGATGACCTGGGCGCAGGACTACGCGGCCGAGAACCGCCGTGCGATGATGGACGCGGTGCTGCGCGTGATGCGCGAGGAGCTGCGTGCCGTTCCAGCTGGGCGAGGTGGCGGTGAACTGCCACCACAACTACTGCACGCGCGAGACGCACTTCGGCGAGGACCTCATCGTGACCCGCAAGGGCGCGGTGAGCGCGCGGCAGGGGCGAGCTCGGAATCATCCCGGGTCGCATGGGCGCGCGTTCGTTCATCGTTCGCGGCCTGGGAAATCGCCGAGAGCTTCGAGAGCTGCAGCCACGGCGCGGGCCGCGTGATGTCGCGTACCGCGGCGCAGCAAGCGCTTCACCGTCGCCGACCACGTGGCGGCGACCGGCGGGCGTCGAGTGCCGCAAGGACAAGGACGTCATCGACGAAACGCCGGCCGCGTACAAGGACATCGACGCGGTGATGGCGGCACAGCGCGATCTCGTCGAGATCGCGTACACCCTGAAGCAGGTGCTCTGCGTGAAGGGTTAGGTTAGCCGGAGGAAATGTGGACATTCCTGTTTTTCTGAAACAAACGTTGGCGTCGCGGAACTCACGGCAGCCACCGAGGTTTGTTGCAGAAAAGAATGCCCACTCATGTTCTTTTCAGCGTCTGCGAAGTCGTCATCGATCTCATCCAGCGTGTCCTGTTCCCAGGACTAGATGGATGAGTCTCTCAGTGGCTGCGAACCATCGAAACGGATTCTCGGACCGTAAACAGCACGGGCTCGCGTCGCGCCGGAGGGGCGGTTCAGTGTGAAGCGCGGTGCGGCGACGATGAGACCGCAGTGTGTCAACGTCGTGCGGCGAACCCCGCCGCTCAGATTCGCGCGCGACGCTGTCGCCCGACGCCCGCTACGGTGCCAAAGCGGAAATCCTGCATCACGTTGCTGAACACCACGGCCGATGAATAGGTGCCGGGTCCGACCGACGACGTAGACTCCTTGCCGTGGAATCGCAGCGGATTGTCGGGCTGCGCGGGATACCAGTGTCCGATTGCTCCATCGACCACGCCGCCCACGACTTCGCCGCTTGTCCGGATTCGCGACCGCGACACGTTTGCGATAAGTGGAGCCGGTGCGACTACGGCTTGGTCGACGAAGGTACGGCATCACGCCTTCAATCCACATGACGCGTCGCCACCGCCGTTGTCGCGCAAGTCGATGATCAGGTTTTTCGTGCCGATCGTCGCGCAGCTTCTCGAAGGACGCGCGTGAAATCCAGCAACTGCTGCTTGTCAGGCCACGCAAAGGTGCCAGCTTCATGGCCGCGTCCTCGGTCAGGGTTTCGAGCGCGGAATTGCCGCTCAGCTCGGCTTCATCGGCGAGCAGCTGAGGCAGCTCCAGTGCTGGCACGGAGGAAGCTCTGGGTACCCTTGAGACCAGTCGAGGTCCAGGTCGAACATCGTCGGAGCGCCGAACAATTTCCAGTAGTAGAACCAGAAGCGGCGCGACAGCACGGTCGGCGCGGAAGTTGAGCGTGTCGCCATGCGCACGTGCCAGCATCTGTTCGCAAACCGGTTGCGCGACACCTTTGTTGATGATCCGCAGGCGGCAAGGTTCTGGAGCGGCGAGATCCTTCCGCCGAGCGTGGCGCAACCGGATCTCGCACTGCGGCGTGACCGGTACTTCGAACGGAAACAGCACGCCGCCGGCGGCAGGAGATGCGCGTCACCGCGCCAGTCGACAAAGCCGACGAGCAGGTGTCCGTCGGCCAGAGTGGGGTTGAGCGTCGCGAACAAGCGCCGAGGTCGCGTCGCGGTCGAGCGGCGGTGAATCATCGAGCTCGGACTCGATCCTGCGGAACGCGTTGCTCGGGACGTCGAGTCGAGCGGTCCGCGAAAGATCCGGCGGCATTTCATGCAAGGCGCGCTTCAGCTCCACGAGGTCCGCGCCGTAGCTCGGCGGGCGTGGGCGTGGCCGGTGCGCTTCCCGCATGCGCCAAACTGCCGATGGAAACGAGGACGTGCGAATGCTCGCGGCGACGGGAAGCAAGGCGCACTTCATGGAGCAATTTCAGCACAGGCGGGATGGTTCCAGCTAATGACCGCCCGAATAGTCAGGGGGCGCGCGCTTCGGTAAGCGTACGCGCGAGCAACCCGATCTTGCGCGCCACGATCAGATCCTCGCGCGATCTGTCCGGTTCCAGCGACTCGGTGAGCGAGGGAAAATCACCAGCGTTGCGAGTTCGTGGTCGGGTGAGCCCTTTGAGAGGACGATGAAACGTACGGCTTGCGCGCCTGCCTCGAATCCGTAGGCGCGCCGTCCCAGGAAGGTGGAACTGCAAATGATTGCAGAGTTGCTCGTCCATGGATAAATGCAGCCGCACCAACAGCCACCAAAGCGCGTGTTCCCTGCGCCAGCTCAATCCATGGTGCCAGCGCGTCCGGAACGTCCAGCGTGAACAGGGGAGTCGGCTGCCTCAAGCGACAGGTCGCCGTGATGTTCGGTCAGCAGAAGACTTCAACGAGCATCGCAGGAGGAGAGCTCGCCGGGATGCGCGTCTGCAATGGTCGCGCGATGTCGTCCCCTGCGTGACTGGAAACTCGGTCGCGTCGTAGTAGAGAAACGCCAAGAGCAGTGCGAGCACGATGCCGCTACGCCCAGCCGATCACCTTGAGCGCGCAGATCAGGGCCGGATCACACGGCGAGCTTTTCGGCCGGATCGCGTGCGTGCAGCCGCCAGGTACGGTTGTGCATCACCATGCGGTAGATGGCCGCGCAGTCGCGGCGGAAGCTGCGCGGTGCGTACCCCACGTGTCGCAGCACGCGCACGATGGTCGTGGAACACTACGCGCGCCGACACCGACAGCAGCGTGCGATGCAGAAATTCGACCATGCCGCCGCGCCACCGGCGCTCGCTTGCCGCGCAGAGTCATCAACACAGTTGCGTCTTCGTAGCGCAGGTGCACGGCTTCGTCGGCGCACATCTCCCGGCAGATGGATCTTGAGGCTGGGCGAGTCGGTGGCACGCGCCAGCGCGCGGTAGTAGACGAAGCCGATCATCTCGGCGGTCACGAGAATGGTGACCGCGGCCTCGTAGCCCGCCAGCTTGCGAATGCGACGGAAGATCGAGTCCGTCCAGTTGCGATGCCTGCTTGGAGAGAATGCCATTGCGTGCGCACTGAACTCTACGCGAGCTGGGCGGCGTGATGCTGTTCCTCCTCGATGAACAAGCGCGGTCACGTGCCGGCAGCGCCGCGAATGCCGCTCGCGCGGCGAAAACTTCCGCAAGGCCTGCAGCGTCGACCTTCGGATTGTTCGCCGAGCTGGAACAGTGCCGAGCGATCGCCGACTGCGCGTGCGTTCGGCTTCCGGTGAGGCGGTCGTCCGGCCGGCGGCCGGCGGATTACCAAGTGCGCGGCGCGCGCTTCGAGCAGTTCCTGCCAATAGCTCCAGTCGAACACGCGCGCTCCCCGGTGACGGATGTCGGGCCCGCGCAGTCTGCGTGCGGGCGCGCGGCGGATGGTGATCTATCCGGGCGCGATTCGGGCGAATTGTGGCGGGCCGCCGAGTAGACTGCCACGCGATGCCTGGTCGAACAGAGCTTGTCCCGGTCGATTGCGCGCGCCGCTCTCTGGCTTGCCTGCGCGCTGGCGCCGCTTCATGTCGGGGCCGCCGACCGGCCGCTCTTGCTGGTCCCCGACCAGGGTGTTCGACGGCACGTCGATGCATTCGGAGCTGGCAGGTGCTGGTCGAGGCGGAGCGAATCACCGCGGTGGGCGCAAAGATTGCAGTTCCGGCGGACGCACGCCGCCTCGATCTCGCCGGCGCCACGCTGATTCCCGGACTCATCGAGGCCACGGCCATCTCGTTCCTCTGCATCCGTACAACGAGACCAGCTGGGACGACCAGGTCCTGCACGAATCGCTGGCTGCACGCGCACGCGCGGTCAATCACGCCCGTGCCACGCTGCTGCGCGGGCTTCACGACGGAGCGCGACCTCGGCACTGAGGGCGCGGGCTACGCCGGACGTCGGATTGAAGGCTGCCATTGATCGGGAATAGTGCCGGGGCCGCGCTCATGCGGTGGCCACGCGCGCCATCGTCGCCACTGGCGCCTATGGCCCGAAGGGATTCGAACCCGGCGTCGAAGTGCCCCAGGGCGCGGAGGAGGCGAGCGGCGACGGTGGTGGTGCTCGCGGTGCGCCGGCAGATCGCCGCGCGGCGCGGACCTCATCAAGCTGTACGCGGATTACCGTTGGCGGCCGGGCGAGGAGAGCGCCGCGACATTCACGGAGGCCGAGCTGCGCGCTGCCGTTGCGGCCGCGCACGATGCCGTCGGTCAGTCGCGGTGCACGCCAGCACGGCGGAGGGCATGCGCCGCGCCATCGCTGCGGGCGCGGACACCATCGGGCACGGCTACGGTGGCACGGCCGGACATTTTCCGCGAGATGGCGGAAGCGCGGTGTGGTGCTGTGCCCGACACTCGCGGCGGGTGACGCGATACGCGCGTTACCGCGGCTGGAACGGCCAGCCACCACTGCCCGCGGGCCTCGAGCAGGAGCACAAAGCGCTTCGCAGCCGCACGCGCCGCCAAAGTGATCCTGTGCGCGGGCGGTGACGTTGGGCGTGTTCGCGCACGGTGAGAATGTGCGCGAGATGGAGCTCATGCAGGAACTCGGCATGCCGGCGCTCGAGGTGCTGGCCGCCGCGACGTCGGTGAACGCCAGGGCACTTCCGCATCGACGACACAGGTCGGCGCGATTCGTGCCGGGTTGCTGGCTGACCTCGTGGCCGTGCAGGGCGATCCTTCCACGGACATCCGTATCCTGCGCAGGGTGAAACTGGTGATGAAGGGCGGTCGGACTCGCCCTCGCCCGGGCGAGTAGCCAGGAGAAAACGGCCCGCGAATCGAACACCGGCCCGTCGACGCACACGCGCTTCATCGCCGGGCCGTCGGGCGTATTCACGCGTCACCGTGCAGCCGGCGCAGCCGCCCACGGCGCAGGCCATGAACTTCCTCGAGCGACACCTGGCAGGGCGACGCCATGTTTCGCCGCGACCTTCGCCATGGCCTCGAGCATGGGCGTCGGGCCGCAGGAGAACACTTCGACTTCGGCCTTCGCGGCGTCGTCGAGCGAGCCTAACCACTCATCCGCGAGCTGCGTGACGAAGCCGTCGTAGCAGCCCGGGAAAGCCGGCCTTGCTGGCGAGGCGGCTGGGCACGCCCCAGCCATCGAGCAGCGGCATGCGCGGCGATGCTGCCGGCGGGAATGCCGGGCACGAGGATCGTCGAGGGCCGCGCCTTGAACGGGAACGGAATCTCCGAGCCCATGAGCACCAGCGGCTTCCAGGGTGCCAGCCTTGCGCGCTCATCCACTCGGCGAGGAACACCATGGGCGGAATGCCCACGCCGCCGCCGACCAGCAAGCGCGCGCGGCCGCTTCGGATCCGGGCCGGAACGGCTGGCCGATGGGGCCGAGCACGCTGATCGACGTCGCCCGCATGCCGGCGGCTCAGCGCGCGCAGGCCGGGGCCGACGATCTTGTAGAGGATCTCGATCCAGCCTTCGCGCGGCGTTCACGCGCTGGATCGACAGCGGCCGGCGCATCGGCACGTCGCGGATCGCAGGTGAGGTGCACGAAGCTGCCGGGCAGCGCGCGCGCGCGCATTTCGGGCGCGGCGACGCGCAGCACGAACTGTTCGCCGGGCCAGGTCTCCTGCGCGATCACCGCGCCGTCTTCGAGAAAGATGCTGCCGCGATGCGCGGATGCACGCCGTGGCTGCGGCCGGGTTCTTCGTGGGGCAGGGCGCTCACGACGCGCCCTCGATCACCGCCTCGAGCACCGCCATGCGCACGGCGACGCCGTTGCGCACCTGGTCGCGGATCACCGGACTGCGGACCGTCGGCGACGTCGGAGGCGATCTCGATGCCGCGGTTCATGCGGCTGCGGATGCATGACGATGGCGTCGGGCTTGGCTTTCGCGAGGCGCTCGCGCGGAGAGGCCGAACTTCGGCGAAGTAGCGGTCGGCGTCGGGAATCTGCGGCGGTCGCCATGCGCTCCTTCTGGATGCGCAGCATCATGATGACGTCGACGCCGGCGATGCCGGCGTCGATGTGAGGTGTGGCGCTCGCAGCCCGCGAATTCGCCGGCCTCGGGCATCAGCGCCGCGCGGCGCGACGATGCGGATCTCGCCGACGCCGAGCGTGCGCGAGCACGTGCCAGGCGGAACGCGCGACGCGCGAGTGCTGCACGTCGCCGACGATGGCCACCTTCAGGCCGTCGAACTTCTGCTTCGCCTGCAGGATGGTGAGCGCGTCGAGCAGCCCCTGCGTGGGATGCGCGACGTGCGCTTCGCCCGCCGACAGCACGCTGACGTGCGGCTGCACGTGCGTCGCGACCAGTCGCCGGCACGCCCGCTTCGGCATCGCGGATCACGAACACGTCCACGTGGCAGGCTTCGAGCGTGTAGATGGTGTCGAGCATGCTCTCGCCCTTCACGCGCGAGGACAGCTGCACTTCGAGGTTCACCACGTCGGCGCCGAGCCGCTTGGCGGCGAGCTCGAACGACACGCGCGTGCGCGTCGAAGGCTCGGTGAACAGGTTGGCCACGGTGATGCCGGCCAGGCTGCTGGCTCGTGCGCCGGCCGCTTCGCCGACCGGCTTGCACGAATTTCTGCGCGCGCGTGAGCAGGCGCTTCGATCTGCTGCCTCGGTCATGCCCTCGAGCGTGAGCAGGTGCCGCAGCGTGCCGTTCGGCGCGGGTCTGTTCGCGTCATGTGTCTTGTCTGTTGCGAACCAGCGTTCCAGGATCACCGCGGCGGCCGCCGCATCCACGTCTTCGCGCGTCACGCGCCGCTTGCGCTCGCCGCTCGCGCGCTGCGCGCGCAGGCGCTCCTCGGCGTCCTGCGAGGACCAGCGTTCATCCGACCAGGTCGACGGGCAGCGAGCTGCGGCGTTGCGAGTTCGGCGGCGAAGCGGCGCGCGGCCTCGGTGAGCGGGCTCGCGGAGCCGTCGGCATTATAGGGCTCGCCCACCGCGATGCGGGCCGGGCGCGTGTCCGCGAGCACGCGCTCGAGCGCGCGCCAGTCGGGTCCGTGTGGACCGTTGGCGATCGTGGAGCGGGGATGCGCGGCGCGCGTCAGCGTGTCGCCGCTCGCGATGCCAATACGCTTGAGTCCGAAGTCGAGTGCGACGATATTGATCGTCTGTGGCCCGGTCAGGCATGACCGGAGAACGAGGTGAGCTGCCCGGGCTCGACGCCGAGCAACCGGAGCGTCGCGAGCCAGCGCTCCTCGTAGGGCAGATCGAAGATCACGCTTTCATCGGCGGGCACCGACAGCCAGGAGTTGTCGAGCATCTCTTTCGAGCTGGCCGGCTTCCCAGCCGGCGTAGCCGAGCGCGATGAAGGCCTTCTCGGGTCCGGTGCCCGTGGCCATGGCGGCGAGCACGTCGCGCGAGGTGGTGACCTGGATGGAGTCGGAGATCTTGTGGGTCGAGTCCCATTCGCCGCCCGGCCGGTGCAGCACGAAGCCGCGATCCTGGTGGACGGGACCGCCGCGCAGCACCGGCAGGTCGGCGGCGCGCTTGTCGGTGGGTTCGATCTTCATCTGCTCGAACACTTCGCTGAGCGTCATGGTCAGCGGGCGGTTGAGCACGATGCCGAGCGCGCCTTTCTCGCCGTGCTCGCAGATCAGCGAGACGGTCTGGGAGAAATTCGGATCGGCGAGCTGCGGCATCGCGATCAGCAGGTGATTCGACAGACTGGTGACGCCGCTCCATGCGGCGCACTTTACCGTGAATCTGCCGGGCGCGGTCACCGTGCCGTGGCGACGCTGCCGCCGTCGAACTCCCAGCCGTATGTGAAACGCAACAGCCGGTAGTTTCTCGGCGAGTTCCTGCGGGAACGGATCGAACGGGCTCGCGAGCTTCAGGATGTCCAGCGCCGCCTGGTCGAGCTTGGCCGAGCCGCTCGAGCGCACGATGGTGGCCGATTCGAGCGTGCCGTCGGCCAGGATGGACACTTCGACGTCGGGATTGCGCGTTCCCGGTGCACGCCAGGCGGCTGCGGGAAATTCATGGTGCCCGAGCCGCTCGATCTTGAGCCGCCAGGCGACGAGGTAGGGCGCCACCAGCGCCTCGCGCGTGTCAGGCGTCACCCACAACTCGTCGCGCTTGCGGGCCGCGGACCTGTCTGCTCCTCGTCGTCGTCGATGCCGAGCTTGTCCTGTTCGCTGTTGCCGTCGGTCTGGACCGGGACCTCGGTCATCTCGGTCACGCTGGCCGGCGGCGCGAAGTAGAGGATTTCGGGCATGGGCGCCGTGGTAGTTAGCGACGCGGTTGTCGGCGGTGGCGAGCAGCGCGCCGGCGTCGTCGGCGAGCACCGTGCCGTCGGTGCGGCCGTTGCGCGCGGCATGCTCGGCGGCGGCGCGCGGCGCACGCGCGACTTCGCCGGGTCGGTGTGTTGCCCGAGCCGAGCTGCGTGCGCTGCGCGAGGTAGGTGGCGTCGTCGTTGTGGCGCGCTTCGGGCACGTCGTCGGAGACGATGAGCACCTCGAGGCCGGGCGCGCCGGGCTTGTCGTGGCTCACGCCGCCGAAGGTGACGCCGACGATGATGACGCCGTGCACCAGCGCCGCCATGAAGACCGTGGTGGTGAGCCGGTCGCGCGTGGGCGCGATACCTTCGCGCAGCTGCATCGCGCGGGCGCTCATCTCAGCCTGTCTGGGCGCCTATGCGGCGCTCGATTGCGGCAATTACCATATCGCCAATATTGAGCCCGAATTGCTTGTCGAGTTCACGAATTCCTGTCGGACTCGTGACGTTGATCTCGGTAACGAAGCCGCCGATCACGTCGATGCCGACGAACACCATGCCCCGCTCGCGAGCGTCGGGCCGATTTCGGCGGCCAGCCAGCGATCGCGCTCGTTGAGCTCGCGGCCCACGCCGTTGGCGCCGGCGGCCAGGTTGCCGCGGTTGTCGGACGGCAACGGGATACGTGCAAGTGCGTAGGGGACTGGCTGGCCGTCGATGAGCAGCACGCGCGAATCGCCGGTGGTGGCGATGTCCGGCACGTAGCGCTGCGCGATGGCGAAGCGCTGCCCGTAGTCGGTCAGCGTTTCGATGATGACCGGCAGGTTCTTGTCGCCCTTCTCGGTGACGAAGATGGACTTGCCGCCCATGCCGTCGAGAGGCTTGACGACGATCTTGCCGTGCTCGGCGGCGAAGGCGGTGATGTCGGCTGCCATGTCGCGCGTGATCAGCGTGGGCGCGCAGCACTGCGGGAACCAGGCGGTGAACACCTTCTCGTTCATGTCGCGCAGACCCTGCGGCCGGTTGGCGACGAACGCGCCCTGCGATCTCGGCGCGCTCGAGGATGTAGGTGGTGTAGATGTACTCGGCGTCGAACGGCGGATCCTTGCGCATGAACACGCAGTCGAATTCGCCGAGCTGGTGCACGGCTGGCTCGCCGAGCTCGAACCACTTCGCGGGATCGGCGAACACCCGCAAGTGCCCGGCCACGGCCGAGGCGACGCCATCGCGCAGGAACAGGTCCGACTGCTCGAAATAGGTGAGTTGCCAGCCACGAGCAGCCGCCGCAAGCAACATCGCAAGTGTGGAGTCCTTCGCAAATTTGATCTTCGCGATCGGATCCATCACGACCGCAAGACTAGTGGTTTTCGGCATCGCCAACTCCGACCTCAAAAACGTGACGTGACCGGCATAGCCGGGGTATGCCTATATGTTAAAACGCCCCTCAGCTTGCCGATTACGGCGCAGCATTTTAATAGCGGCCGTTCATGTGCAGCCATTTTGTTTGTCCAGGAGAGGTACTGCGGTGAACGACACCAACTCCACACCTCAAGGGTCTGAAAGTCCTCGTCATCGATGACAGCAAGACCATTCGAAAGACGGCCGAAACGCTGCTCGCGAAGGAAGGCTGCGAAGTCTTCACGGCGGTCGACGGCTTCGATGCGCTCGCGAAGGTCGCCGACTACACGCCCGACATCGTGTTCGTCGACATCATGATGCCGCGGCTCGACGGCTATCAGACCTGCTCGCTCATCAAGCACAACAAAGTGTTCAAATCGATTCCGGTGATCATGCTGTCGTCGAAGGACGGGCTGTTCGATCGCGCGCGTGGACGCATCGTGGGATCGGAGTACTACCTCACGAAGCCATTCACGAAGGACGAACTGCTGTCTGCCATCGAGACGCACGTCGCTGCGAGGTGAGTATGGCTCTCATTTTGATCGTGGACGATTCCCCGACCGAAGTGCACGTCATGAAGAAGGCGTTGGAGAAGTCTGGCTACCAGACCGCCACCGCCGCAGGACGGCGCCGAAGGCGTGCGCATGGCGCGCGAGATGACTCCCGATCTCATCTTCATGGACGTCGTCATGCCGGGCGTCAACGGCTACCAGGCGACGCGCACGCTGGCCAACGATCCGAAGACCAAGACGATTCCCATCATCATGGTCACGTCGAAAGGCCAGGAGACCGACAAGATCTGGGGCCTGCGCCAGGGCGCGGTCGACTACATGGTCAAGCCGGTTTCGCCCGATCAGCTCGTGGCGAAGGCGCAGGCGACGCTCGCGGCCTGATGCTCAACTGACCTATGAAATGAACGAGCCCGCTACCGCTCAAATCGCTGCGCGATCGGCCCGTTCGAACTCCTTGCCGAGCTCGAACGCCGTGGCCGTGCCGTCACCGCCGCCGCCGCCTCGGAGAATCCGGGCGCGCGCGAGTGGGTGGGCGTGGCATTCCGCATGGCGGGCGAGCTGTATCTCGCCGCGCGCGAGGAAACGCGCGAAGTGCTGGCCGTGCCGCCAGGGCTCACGCGCGTGCCGGGCGCCAAGCCCTGGGTCAAGGGCATCGCCAACGTGCGCGGCCAGCTGCTGCCGATCCTCGATCTGCGCCAGTACCTGGGCTCGGGCGTCACGCCGAACTCGCGCAACGTGCGCGTCATTGTCGTCAATCACCGTGAAGTGCCCGCGGGCCTCGTGGTCGACGAAGTGCTCGGCTTCCGCCGCTTCTCCGAATCCGAATTTTCAGGCGACGCGCCCCCGACGGTGGTGCGTTGCGAGCGATATCTCGCGGGCGCGTTCCGGCGCGGCCCCGAACAATGGCCGGTATTGAGCCTGCGTCAGCTGGTGGAGAGCCCGTCCTTCCAGGAGGCCGCGGCATGAACACCGAAGTCGGCGGCGGCTCGCGCACGCTGAAATCACTCACCAGCCTCATCACCGCCACGCTGGTGTGCTGGTGCTCGGCGTCGCTCGCCTGGGTTGCGGCCTGGCTGCTGAAGCTCGATATCCTGTCTACGTCGTCGGCCGGCGTGCTGGCGGTGGCCGCCGCAGTGCCGCTGTTCCTCATGTTCAGGCGCGTGCAGGCGGTCGAAACCGACATCGGCCATCGCGAAGCGCTGTCGCTCGCGCAGCGCAAGGAAACCGAGCGCAACCAGCAGGCCATCCTGCGGCTGCTCGATGAACTCGCGCCGCTCGCGGACGGCGACCTCACCGTGCAGGCCACGGTGACCGAAGACATCACCGGCACGATCGCCGACTCGATCAACTACGCCATCGGCGTGTTGCGCGACCTGGTGAGCACCATCAACCAGTCGGCCATCCAGCTCGACGGCGCCACCCGGCAGACGCAGGCGCTGTCCGCGCACCTGGCGAAGGCGTCGAGCGCGCAGTCGAAGCAGATCGCCGGCGCCACCGAATCCGCCGGCAACATGGCGAGCAGCACCGAGGCCATCTCGGGCAACTCCGAGCGCGCCTCGGACGTCGCGCGCCACTCGGTGGACGTCGCCCACAAGGGCGGCGATGCCGTGCGCCGCACGATCGACGGCATGAACGCCATCCGCGAGACCATCCAGGAGACCAGCAAGCGCATCAAGCGCCTGGGCGAGAGCTCGCAGGAAATCGGCAACATCGTCGAGCTCATCAACGACATCGCCGAGCAGACCAACATCCTCGCGCTGAACGCGTCCATCCAGGCCTCGATGGCCGGCGACGCCGGCCGCGGCTTCGCGGTGGTCGCCGACGAAGTGCAGCGCCTGGCCGAGCGCGCCGCCGCGGCCACCACGCCAGATCGAAACCCTGGTGCGCGCCATTCAGGCGGATACCAACGAGGCGGTGGTTTCGATGGAGCGCAGCACCACCGACGTGGTGGGCGGCGCGCTGCTCGCCGAGAACGCCGGGCGCCGCGCTCGAAGAAATCGAGCAGGTTTCCAACCAGATCGCGAGCCTCGTGCAGAACATCTTCGCAAGCTCGCGCCAGCAGGTGACCGAGGCGCAGAAGATCGCGCGCAACATGCAGGTGCTCAAAGAGATTTCCACGCAGACCGCCGAGTCGACCACGGCGACCTCGCAGAGCATTTCCAAGCTCGCGCAGCTGTCGGCCGCCATGCGTCAGTCCGCCTCCGGATTCCGTCTGCCCGGCGCGCCCGTGCCGCGCCAGGTGGCCGCCGCCGGCGCAGCCATCGCGGCTGCCGCGGCGGCCACCACCGGCGTCAGCCCGGCAGCCATCCGACCGGCGCCACCACGCGCAGCGCGGACGATCTCGCTCGCCTCGTAACACGGACGTACCGACTGACCTCGATGCCTGAAGTCGCCTTACAGACGCTCGATCTCGTCGGCCGCGAGCTGAACAACACGCTCGGCGAGGCGCGCACCGCGCTCGAAACCTTCGTCGAACAGCCCGAAAACGTGGTGCTGCTGCAGCGCTGCGTCGCCGACCTGCACCAGGTGCAGGGCGTGCTGCGACTGCTCGAGATCTTCGGCGCCGCGCTGCTGGCCGAGGAAATGGAGCAGGTCACGCACTACCTGCTGACGCCGGCGTCGCAGAAGAACCAGGCCGAAACCCTCGATGCGCTCATGCGCGCCATGGTGCAGCTGCCGAGCTACGTCGAGCGCGTGCTGGCCGGCGGCCGCGATCTCGCGCTGGTGCTGCTGCCGTTGCTCAACGATCTGCGCGCGGTGCGCGGCAGCCCGCTGCTGTCCGAAGGCACGCTGCTGCTGCTCAACCTCAAGTCCGATCAGCAGGCGGCGCCCGTGTCGCCCTGCGTGCCGGCGAACCCGCGCTCACCGTGGCGCAGTGGGCGCGCCGCCTGCGTACGCGCTTCCAGCTCGGCCTCGTCGGCTGGATCCGCGGCGAGCGCCCCGAGCAGAACCTCGAAATTCTCGAAACCGTCGCGCACCAGCTCGAGCAGGTGGCGACCCGGCAGGCCGGTGTTCCAGCTCTGGTGGGTGGTCGGCGCCATTGTCGAAGCGCTGCGCGACGGCGGCCTCGAAACCGGCGTTTCGATCAAACGCCTGCTGGGTCTCGCCGATCGCGAGATCCTGCAGCTCTACACGCAGGGCGAAGGGCGCTACTCGCAGAACCCGCCGGTCGAGCTGCTCAACAATCTTCTGTATTACGCCGCGCGCGCCACCAGCAATGGTCCGAAGGTCACCGCGGTGCGCGCCTCGTTCCGCCTCAACGAGCTGCTGATGCGTCGACGACTCGGTCGAGCAGGAGCGCGAGAATCTCTCCGCGCCCTCGGTGAAGCTGATGCGCACCGTGTCGGCGGCCATCCGCGAGGACCTGGGCAAGGTCAAAGACGTGCTCGACATCTTCGTGCGCCGCGGCGGCCAGCCCGCCGAGCTCGAGGCGCAGGTCGGCATGCTGCGCAAGATCGGCGACACGCTCGGCGTGCTGGGTCTCGGCGAGCTGCGCCAGCTGGTGCATCGAAGAAACCGGCCGTCTCGAAGCCATGGCCGCGGGCAAGACCGCCTGCGGATCACGCCGCGCTGGTGCACATCGCCGCCACGCTGATCAACGTCGAAGACCGCCTCGATCGCGATCTCATCGGACTCATCGTTCCCAAGCAGGCGCAGACCGAGGCAGACGGCGGACTCCGTCGACGCCGATTTCCAGCAGGTGCAGTCCGCGGTGCTGCGCGAGTGCAGCGTGAACCTGGTGCGCGTCAAGGAAGCCATCGCCTCCAATGTCGCCGGCACGCTGGACGTCGGCGCGCTCGATGCCTGGCCGGGCCTCATCGCCGGCATCAAGGCCGGGCTGCTGATGCTCGGCAAGACGCGCGCCGCCGAGATCGTCGATGGCATCGCGCAGAATCTCAAGGAACTGCTGCAGCCCGGTGGCACGGCCGTTCCGCCTAACTACCTCGACCGGCTGGCGGACGCGGTGGTGAGTCTCGAGTACTACATGGAGACGCTGCAGGCCGGCCGCACGGATCCCTGGTACATGCTCGACAACGCGCAGACCTGCCTCGCTGGCGCTGACGCAGATGCCGAAGCGCGTGGTGCCGACGGTGCCGCCGCTCGGTCCCGAAGCCTATGCGGCCACGGTGCTGCTGGCCGATGCCGGTGCCACCGCGCGTGCCCATGCGCTGCAGGCCGGGGCGCGCCGCCCACCATCCAGGGCGCGCCCGACGCTGCACCATTCCGGCGCAGCCGCCCATCGGCGCCAAGCCCATCCACATCGATCCCGAGCTGCTCGCTCTATATATAGAGGAAGCACGCGAAGAGGTCGCGCGCATTGCCAAGCTGTTCCCGGCCTGGGAACAGAACCCGCTCGAAACCGATGCGCTGGCCGGCGTGCGCCGCGCGTTCCACACGCTCAAGGGCTCCGGCCGCATGGTCGGCGCCACCGACATCAGCGAATTCGCCTGGTCCATCGAGAACCTGCTCAACAAGATCATCGAGAACACGCTGCAGCGTTCACCGGCGATCCTCGCCACCGTGCGCGATGCCGTGCGTCATGGCCGGCGAACTGGTCAATCGCGCTCGAAGCCGGCAAGGCCGCGCCCGCGCGCGCGCAGGACATCATCGATCGCGCGCATGCGCTGGCGGCCAACAGGCCGGCCGGCCGCGCAGACCGCGACCACTGAAATTCTCGAGCGCACGCTCGACACGCGCCGCGACGACATCGCTCGACGCCACCGGCCGCGTGCCGACGCTGCAGCCGCCGGACGCCGCCGTACGCCGCCGCCCGCGGCTCGACGCGGAGCCCGCCGGTCGAAGTGCGACTGGGTACGTCGTCGAGACTGGTCGCACGCGCAGGAACGGCGGCGAGGAACATCGTGCTTTCGACGCCCGACGAAGAGTCGAGCGCCGACCTGCAGCTGCGCGAGATCTACAGCCGCGAAACCCAGGTGAACATCGCCGCGGTGCACGCGCTACGTCGAAGGCGAACGCGCGCGCAGCGCGCCGCACGTCGTCAGCGAAGAGGCCTATCGCGCCTGCCACACGCTTTCGGGCAGCTCGCGCATGGCCGAGGCGCGCCACGGCATCCGCCTCACCGCGCCGCTCGAACACTGGGTGCGCAAGTCCTTCGACAGTGGCGTGGGTCTCGAAGCCGCCGATCTCGATCTGCTCGCCGACTGCATGAACGCCATGCAGTCGGTGGCCGCGCATCTCGATGAGTCGACCGGTTTCTTCCAGTCGCACGGCGCGCTGCTGGCGCGCATCGAACAGGCCACCGAACAACTCGAGCAGCGCATCGTCGCCGCCGCGCGCGCCGCCGGAACTGCGCCGCCGCGCCAGCGCCGCGCCGTCGCCGCAGTCCCGCGAGTTCGTCGCGCCGGCGGTCGCGGCGCCTCCCGCTTCCTTTCCGCCGGTAGCGCCGCTAGCCGCAGCACGCACCGCGCCAGTGGCCGAAGTGGTCGAAGACGTCCTCACCGATTTCGACCAGGACATCGCCAGCATCTTCACCGACGAAGCCGGTCGAGCTCATCGACGCAGGCGCAGGGCGCGCTGGCGCAGTGGAACGAGAACCGCAGCAGCGTCGATGGCCTCGACGGCGCTCAAGCGTCCGCTGCACACGCTCAAGGGCGGCGCGCGCATGGCGGGCCTCGTGCCCGATGGGCGATCTGAGCCATGAGCTGGAAACGCTGTTCATGCAGATCGACAGCGGCGTCGTCGCGGCCAGACGATCGCGCTTTCGCGCTGGCGCAGACCGCGCTCGACGAACTGGCGCGCATGCGCGAGTCGGTGAGCACCGGCAAGGGCGTGCCGACCGCGCACGGCCTCATCGCCAAGATCCACGCGCTGGTCGCAGCGGCACGCCGCGCCTGCGCGCCGCGCCGCACCGGCGCCGCGCCGCCGCTGGCGCCCGCTCGCACCGGCGCCAGCGCCCGCCGCACCGTCGCCAGGCGCGCCCAGCGCGCCGCCAGCGCTGCCGCGCCGCCGCACGCCAGCGCCGATCGCCGCGCGCCGCCCGCGCCGACGCCCGCGCCGGTGCCGACTCGCCGCAGTCCCACGCTGCCGCGTGCCTGCACCAGCCGCGCGTACGTGCCGCCACCTGCCGCGCGTCGAGCGCCGCGCCCGAGCCGCCGGTGCTCGACGGCGCGTGTGGGCGCCGTGCGTCCGAGCCGCCGTCCATCGTGACGCGCGCGGCGGCGAAGGATCCCGTGTCCGCCGGGTTCAACCGGGAGCGCGACAGGACGCTGAGGTCGGCCGACGGGCCGCTGCTGCCGCCGGGCGCGGTGCCGCCGGGCCGCGAGCCCGCTCGCGCCGTCGGATCGTCCCGAGCTGGCGCGCGTCGACGCCGAACTGCTCGACCAGCTGCTCAACAATTCCGGCGAGGCGAGCATCGCGCGCGCCCGTCTCGAGCAGCAGATCGGCTCCATCGACTTCAACGTCGGTGAGTTGTCGCGCACCGTGACGCGCCTCAAGGAACAGCTGCGCAAGCTCGAGCTCGAGACCGAAGCGCAGATCCTGCATCGCTACGAAGAAGAGAAGGGCAGCAGCGGCGACTTCGATCCGCTCGAGCTCGACCGTTATTCCTCGATCCAGCAGTTCTCGCGCGGCCTCGCCGAAACCGCCAACGACGTCGGCAGCATTCAGCAGCTGCTCGAGAACGCTCACCAAGGACACGCAGAACCTGCTGACCCAGCAGGCGCGCACCATCACCGAATTGCAGAACGGCCTCATGCGCACGCGCATGGTGCCGTTCCAGCGCCACGTGCAGCGCCTCGCGCGCATCGTGCGCCAGGCCGCCACCGACACGCACAAGAAGGCCGAGCTGCAGATCGAGGGCGCCTCCGGCGAACTCGACCGCCAGGTGCTCGAGCGCATGATGCCGCCGTTCGAGCACATGCTGCGCAACGCCGTCGCGCACGGCATCGAGATCGCCCGAAGAGCGCAAGAAGACGGGCAAGAACGAGAGCGGCACCATCACCATCGCGCTGCATCGCGAAGGCTCGGAAGTCGTCGTCGAGGTTTCCGACGACGGCGCCGGCATGAATCTCAAGGCGATCCGCGACAAGGGCATCTCGCTGGGCCTGGTGCGCGCCGATCAGCAGCTGTCCGACGAAGACATCATGCAGCTCGTGCTCGAGCCCGGTTTCTCGACCGCGGGCGCGGTGAGCACGCTGTCGGGCCGCGGCGTCGGCATGGACGTGGTCGCCAGCGAGATCAAGAAGCTCGGCGGCGCGCTGCACATGGAGACGCAAGCCGGGCGAGGGCTCGCGCTTCACCATCCGCCTGCCGCTCACGCTCGCCATCAGCCACGCGCTGCATCCTGCGCGCCAACGACGAGTTGTACGCGCTGCCGCTGCCCACCGTCGAAGGCGTGGTGCGCCTGTCGCGCACCGAAGTCGAGGCGCATCTCGGGCCCGAGGCGCCGCCGTTCGAATACGGCGGCCAGAAGTACAAGTTCCAGCACCTGGCGTTCTACGTCGGGCGCGAGCCCGGTCCGCTGCCCGATGGCGACGTGACCGTGCCCGTGATCCTGGTGCGCGCCGGCGAACACTCCACTGGTCTCGTCACCGACGAACTCGTGGGCAGCCGCGAAATCGTCGTGAAGAGCGTCGGGCCGCAGATCGCGGCCATTCGCGGAATTTCCGGCGCGACGATTCTCGGCGACGGCCGCATCGTCATCATTCTCGACATCGGCGCGCTGGTGCGCACCGACTGCGCGCGCGCGCACCGAACCGGTCGATGCCGCGCGAGAAGACCGACACGCGCAGCGTCGCGCTGGTGGTCGACGACTCGATCACCGTGCGCCGCGTGACGCAGCGCCTGCTGGAGCGCAACGGCATGCGCGTGCTGACGGCGCGCGACGGCGTCGACGCCATGGAAATGCTCCAGGAGCACACGCCCGACATCATCCTGCTCGACATCGAAATGCCGCGCATGGACGGCTACGAAGTGGCGACGCAGGTGCGCGCCGATCCGCGCCTCGCCGGCATCCCCATCATCATGATCACCTCGCGCGTGGGCGAGAAACATCGCGCGCGCGCCATCGAGATCGGCGTCGACGACTATCTCGGCAAGCCGTACCAGGAAGCGCAGCTGCTCGAGGCCATCGAGCCGCTGATCGCGCGCCGCCGTGAGCAGCACCTGCGCGAGGCTAACTAGACCGATGGCATGGTCGAGCGCATAACCGAAATCTACAGCCTGCTGATCCCGCTGCTCGACGGGCGGCTGATCATTCCGCGCTCCTGCGTCGCGGAAGTGGTGGGCTTCCAGACGCCGTCGGAGATGCCCGGCGCGCCGCCGTGGTACCTGGGCATGTTCGCCTGGGGCAGCCGGCAGATTCCGCTGGTGTCGTTCGAAGGCACCTGCGGCCAGACCATCCCGCCGCTCACCGGCCGCACGCGCGTCGTGGTGCTGTTCGCGCTCGGCATCGCAGGTGGAAGGCGGCTACTACGGCATGGTGTCGCAGGGCTTCCCGCAGCTGGTGCGCGTCAGCGCCGACATCCTGCGGCCCGATCCGACCAAGACCTTCCCGAGCGCACGCCCATCATTTCGCAGGTGCGCATGATCAACGAAGCGCCGTGGATTCCCGATCTCGAGCGCATCGAAGAGATGATCTCCGAGGAAACCTCGGTGCTGGTGAGTAATGTAGTCTCCCGCTTGCTCGCGGGCGACTCATCGTCGTCCAGCAGCGTGTTCGAGCGTCGGCTCGCCGACATCGTCGCTGCGGCCCGGAGTGAACTGCGGAGGTCTGGATGATGGTGCTGCGCGGCGCCACCAGCCAGTCGAAGCGCTCGCGCTTGGGCAGCTGGCCGATCGGCCCGGCGTCGCGCCGCCAGCGCAGATGATGCGGATAGCTCGCGCAGATGCCGCCGCACGGCGTCGAGGTCGACGCGCGGCATCGAGCGGCGCGCAGCCGCGCTCCGTCGAGCGCGACGCGCGCTTCGAGAAAGTCCGTGTTCGCTGGCACCACAGGATGACGCCCGGCGTTGACGAACTCCTGCCGCTCGACGCGCGGCACGACGCGGATCACCGCGTAGTCATACGAGCATGTGAGCGTGCACGCTTGGCCTCCTCGAGAAATGCGCGCGGCGCTGCCAGGCGGCGCGTGACAGATGCTGGACGTAGGCCGCGCGCGCTAGCGCCGGCGACGCGAACGCCTTGTCGCTCGCGAGCCAGGCATCGGGAACCAGCGCGACGACGTCGCGATGAGCGGCCGGCGTGATGCGCGCGGTCATCGCGGCGTCCGCCTCGTCGAGCATGCGCCGGCGAACCTCAGCAGGATGTGATCCTTGATCGGCGGGAACGGGCTCGCCGGCTGCGGTCGGCGCCGTCCCCCAGCCGTGGTGGAAATAGAGCGCGGCGCCGTGATCGATCAGCCACAGCTTGCGATGCCACATCAGCATGTTGGCGTTGCGCGCGCGTGCGGTCGACGTTGCTGCGTGAACGCGTCGAACCAGACGATGGACGAGGCGAGCAGCGCGTCCGGCTGATCGGCGACCGGGATCGAAGGTGACCGAGCCGGGCAGATAGTCGAGCGCGAGATTGAGCCCGGCGCTGGCGCGGATCAGCTGCTGGATCTCGGGATCGGGCTCGGTGCGCGCCAGATCCGGCGTCGAGCTCGATGAGCACGATCTCCGGCATCGGCGAGCCCGGCGGCGCGCGCCAGCTCGCCGACGATGAGCTCCGCGATCAGCGCCTTCGGGCCCTGGCCGGCGCCGCGGAACTTGAGCACGTACATGCCCGGCGTCGTCGGCCTCGACGATGCGCCGGCAACGAGCCGCCCTCGCGCAGCGGCGTGACGTAGCGGGTGGCGTTGACGGTGCGGAGTTTCATCTTTGCGCAGGCGCATCATGCCATGGCGCGGCCAGGTCTCACTTTGTCGTCCCAGTGGAAGCGGTGCATCAGCCGGTGCAGCAGCGGCGTGAACAGCAGCGCCGCGGTGACGATGAACACCAGGCCCGGCGTACAGCGCGAACAGTCCGGCGAACAGCTTGCCGGCGTCGCGTCACCGGCGGATTCACCGGTCCCATGCCGCCTAACAACATGGCGGCATTCAGGAAGGCGTCGAGCGCGCGACAGGTGCTCGAAGCCGCAGTAGCCGGTCATGCCCATGGCGAGCGAGAACGCGATGAGCCCGAGCGCGATCGACGCGTGCTGCAGCACAGCGCCGCGCGAAAGCTGGCCGCGGCAGCGGTCGTTCTGTGTTTCGGTTCGTACATGGTCAACTCGCTCGACAGCTGCACCGTCAGGCGAAATCTCCCGCCACGGTCTGCAGCGACCGCGAGCGCCGCGAGACCCGCGGTCTCGGTGCGCAGGATGCGCGGACCCAGCGGCACGCGGTGAAGCCATTGGCGCCCGCGAAATCGCCGCTCGTTGTCGGCGAGGCCGCCCTCCGGGCCGATCAGCAGCACGACGGGCTTGACCGGCAGCCGCGCCGCGCAGCCGCGGCCAGCGACTCGCCGCCGTCGGCGGCGAGCAGACAGCGCAGGCTGCCGCGCGGCGAGCGCTGCGCACGGCATCGCCGAGCGCGCCGGCTCGCGTCACTTCGGCACGCGATTGCGGCCGCATTGCTCGCAGGCGGAGATCGCGATCGACCTGCCAGTGCTCGCGCTTGCGCTCGCGCTGCTTCGCGTCGACCTTGACCACCGGAGCGCTCGGCGAGCACCGGCACGATGCGCGTCACGCCGAGCTCGGTGGCCTTCTGCACGATGAGGTCCATGCGCTCGCCGCGCGCGACGCCCTGCAGCAGCGTGATCTGCAGCGGCGATTCGCGCTCGACGGCGTCGTGCGCGCCGCACGTCGCGCCCAGACACCTCTTGCCGTCGGCGCTCGAGCTGCGGCCGCGATATTCGCCGCCGGCGCCGTTGAAGAAGCGTGAGCGGCGCGCCCGGCGTCGAGGCGCAGCACGCGCGTGAGGTGCTCGCCCGCCTGCTCGGGCAGCACGACTCCGCTTGCCGGCGACGAGCTCCGGCTCGACGTGGATTCGGGTCAGGCGCATGCGAGCTCGATGCCTTCGGTGGCGATGCGCGCGAGCAGTTCGATCTCCTCGGGCGCGATGACGTAGGGCGGCATGAAGTAGATGGTGGTGCCGAGCGGGCGGATCAGCGCGCCGCGCTCGAGCGCGTGCCGGTAGATGCGCAGGCCGCGCCGCTCCTGCCACGGCCACGGCGTGCGCGTCGACGGGATCCTTCATCGAGCTCGATGGCGAGGATCATGCCGCACTGGCGGATCTCGGCGACATGCGGGTGATCGCGCAGGTGCTCGACGCTCGGCGAGCATGTGCGCCGCCGTGGCGCGATTGCGTTCGAGCACCGGCTCGTCGCGGAAAATCGCGAGCGTGGCGTTGGCGGCGGCGCAGGCCAGCGGGTTGCCGGTGTAGCTGTGGGAATGAAGAAACGCGTTGAGCTTGCGTGTACTCGTCGTAGAACGCGTCGTAGATCGCGTCGGTGGTGAGCACGACGGACAGCGGCAGGTAGCCGCCGGTGAGTCCCTTCGACAGGCACAGATAGTCAGGCCGGATGCCGGCCTGCTCGCAGGCGAACATCGTGCCCGTGCGCCCGAAGCCGACGGCGATCTCATCGGCGATGAGATGCACGCTCGTACCGGTCGCAGGCCTCGCGCAGTAGTTTGAGATAGACCGGGTCGTACATGCGCATGCCGCCGGCGCACTGCACCAGCGGCTCGACGATGACCGCCGCCACTTCGCCGTGGTTCTGCGCGATGGCGGCTTCCATGTGCGCGAACATGCGGCGCGCGTGCTCGGCGGCGCTCGACGCCGGCTCGCGCAGGAAGGCGTCGGGCGAGGGCACGGTGATCACGTCCATGAGCAGCGGGCGGTAGATGGACTTGTAGAGGTCCACGTTGCCCACCGCGAGCGCGCCCAGCGTCTCGCCGTGGTAGCTGTTCGGCGAGCGTGATGAAGCGCGTCTTGCGCTGCTGGCCGGTGTTGCGCCAGAAGTGAAAGCTCATCTTCACGGCCACTTCGATGGCCGCGGAGCCGTTGTCGGCGAAGAAGCAGCGATTGAGGCCCGGCGGCGCGAGGCGCACCAGCTCTTCGGCGAGGTTCACCGCCGGCGGGTGCGTGAAGCCGGCGAAGATGGCGTGTTCGAGGTGGTCTAACTGCTCGCGCACCGCGGCGTTGATGCGCGGATTCGCAGTGCCCGAAGAGATTGACCCACCAGGAGCTGATGCCGTCGAGGTAGCGCTTGCCGGCGAAGTCCTCGAGCCACACGCCCGAGCCTGCGCGCAGCGGGATCATCGGCACGGACTCGTGGTCCTTCATCTGCGTGCACGGATGCCACACGTGCGCGAGATCGCGCGTCACCCAGTCGGAATTGCCGGAGCTCATGGGGCGTTCGGTGCGTGCCATTTCGTGGGCGGCTATTGTGGCACGCTGCTGTGGCAAGATGGGCGCGAGGAATCAGCCATGCGCGTCGATGTCGCTACCGGCCTGATGGTCGGAGTCAAACAGGTGTTGTCGCCGTTCTTCGACGAACGTCCGGCCGGGCGTCGTGCCGGATCTCATCGTGCTGCATGGAATCAGCCTGCCGCCGGGCGAGTTCGGCGGGCCGTGGATCGCGCGGCTGTTCACCGGAAACCTGCCGGCCGAGGCGCATCCGGAATTCCGCGAGCGCGCGGCCCTGCGCGTGTCGGCGCACCTGCTGATCCGCCGTGATGGCGACGGTCGAGCAGTTCGTGTCGTTCAACGACCGCGCCTGGCACGCCGGCAAATCCGGCGTGGCAGGGGCGCGAGGCCTGCAACGACTATTCCATCGGCATCGAGTGCGAAGGCACGGACGATCTGCCGTACGAACCGGCGCAGTACGCAGACGCCTGCGCGCGCTGCTGCCGATGTTGTTAGAGGCGTATCCGCAGATCACGCGCGAGCGGATCGTGGGACATAGCGACGTCGCGCCGGGCCGCAAGACGGATCCCGGAGCCGTCGTTCGACTGGTCGCAGGTGCGCTGATTCAGGAAAGTTCGGAGGTTTCCATGTTCGAGGAAATTGCTGCTCGTCTCGCTGCGAGTTGCCTGTTTGTCCGCGACCGCGCCTGGTGCGGCGCCTGCCACGGACAAGCCTGCCGTTACGCGTTCTTCGGCAAGGACGCGGAAGGGTGCCTGGAGATCCGCAACGGTGGCCGGGAAGACATCCAGGTCACGGTGTACACCGGCGGGCAGCGGCGCGATCACGGTGCGGGTCATGAGCGGCCACACCGAGAAGGTCTACAAGACCAGCAGGACGTGCGTGCCAGCGGTTGACTACGTCCGCGCTGACGCGAGAATTCGACGGCGGAATTTTTCTCCCCGCCGCACTGAGCCGCGCGAGACGCGTTACTGCCGCGGTCGTGGCGCCAGAGAACCTCGGAGCCATTCTCTTGCCGCGCAAGCACTCGCGCGAGCACGAACAGCAGGTCTGACAGGCGGTTCAGGTATTTCGGCACTTCGACATTGACCTGCTCACTGCGCGGCCAGCGTCCACACACAGCGCTCGGCGCGCCGCACGATGGTCCTCGCCAGGTGACAGTGCGCGGCCGCGGCGCCGCCGCCCGGCAGGATGAAGTCCTTGAGCGCGGGCAGCGGGTCATTGAACCTGTCGAGAACCTGCTCGAGCTGCGAAATCTGTTCGGCCTTGATGACCTTCGTGCCGGGAATGCACAGCTCACCGCCGAGATCGAACAGGTCGTGCTGGATCTCGGTGAGACAACGCGCCACGTCGCCGGGCAGACCGGGCACGCTGAGGATGACGCCGATCGCGCTGTTGGCCTCGTCGACGGTGCCATAGGCCGCGACCCGCGCGTCATCCTTGCGTACCCGCCTGCCATCGCCGAGGCCGGTGGTGCCGTCGTCGCCGGTGCGCGTGTGTAGGCAATACGTAACTGAACGAAGTACAC
>ERZ1370068.5790-contig-48_pt1 | contig 61909 bp, 65 predicted proteins | sample MGYA00561227_ERZ1370068 | MGnify/ENA primary metagenome ERZ1370068 (study PRJEB38410, sample SAMEA6850437) | metagenome | study: Metagenomic assessment of the ecological functions of the soil: analysis of the soil microbiota associated with the...
AAGTTACGTATTGCTATCCCTTATTACCTTTTCTACGCCCTAGCCCTTCTCATGCTTCCTTCTATCGCCAAAACAATCGGGGATGAGAAAATGAAGCCACACAGGAACTTTGGCCAAAGCCCTCCGCCTCTTGGTCATTTTCCTCATTCCTCTGGTGACCCTCCTCATCCTCTGCTGCAACCCCAGTACTTCATCTTTTTCTACGGGAGTCGTTTTCTCGAGGCCAATGAACCGATGAAAGTTTTTGTCTTGGTGTGGGTTTTCTTCACTGTTTTTTTACGTCTTAGCCTTCGCCCTCAATGGTGCCGGGCTCAAAAAGACATTTTTTCTTTCCTTGGGAAGCGCCGTCGGGAGCTTCTTCAATTGGCCTTATCCCAACCTACGGCCTCATGGGAGCCGCCACGCTACCACCCTTGTCTCTTTCATCGCCATGCTCGCTATTTTGGGCCTCATGTGGCGCCATTTCCATATTTTCCCTCTAAACTACAGTCTTTAGTTCTCGCTTTCAGTGGATGTGGCCTTATTTATTGGCTCTCTTTTCTCCCCAAGGCCTTATGGTCCTTTCTTTGAGTGGAACTCTCCTCATGAGCTTCTACCTTTTTCTTTTTCACCAAGGAAATCACGCCCTTGATCTAGCGCCCTTTCGAAAGATATTTCTGAAGAAGAACATCGCTCATTCGGAATAGATCCTCTCAGAAACACCAAAATAATTTCCCTCCTTTAGAAGGAAGAATGGGGTCTACTTCAATTGATTTCCCAGTGGTAAACAAAGACGTCGCCTCGTACTTGATCATTACTACCCGCTCAAAGTTCTTCACCGCATACACTCGCTGCGTTTGAAATATAATCAAGTCATTTCCCGAAAAATAAACCAGCCGCTTGGGATATTCCTCTTGCAGACGCTGAAGTTCTTCAAGAGAAAATTTCGTACGTGAGAGAGTTCTCCCCCAAAGTCATAGACCGGGACCTCTGCTCCACTCCAATAATAATTCGCGGAAATTTCTCGTAATGAGAACCTCTCCGGGTTGTTTTTGTTTTTGAAGAAAGTGAACACCTTTGCGATAGTTTGATTACTACTATTTGAAGTCTCGTGATAGGTATTGTTCTCCTGAAAATACCCCCACGCTGGTACCACAAGGAGTAAGAGGGCAAGAGCCGTGGCACGCCTTTGGCCATACTCTGAGAAATGGGTGCGGAAAACCGTCACGCAGCCAAAGATTCCCACTGCAACGAGCATCATCCAAAAGGATTGCACAAAAAATGTATTGAGGCCCAGCATTACGACTCCACAAAAACATGGCCAAGGACAAGAGGGAGAAAGAAAAGAGAGCCCAAAAAGAGTGCAGCCTTCCCCGTTTCAATGTCCGGGCTAAAAAGAAGAGTCCGAAACAGCCCAAAAGAAGACCAAAAAGAAGAGTGGCATAATCAGTGGTAATGTATTCCAAATAAGAAAAATGATTCTCAAAAAGACCAGTTTTGGTGAAACTTCGAAAACTGAAGGGAAAGAAAGCAAGAAACTAGTAAGCCTTATCCCTAAGAGAAGGGAAATTGCGTATTTATTCTTCCACCCTCCCCTCTACGAAAACACCCCACGCTCATTATCGCTAGAAAGAGTCCCAAAGAAAGAGCCAGATGAGGAGTGAGTTGATGGGTCGCATAGGCGAATCCGCCAAGAACTTAGGGTGGGTAGAAGAAAGAGAATATTCACTGATACTTCTCCCAAAGTTTTCTGAGAAAAATTATTTTGGCCCTGGTATTCCCCTTTCATAAAAAAGCGTAGAGGGTGGTTGCGGCCGCGAGGTAGAGGGAAAACATCGCGTACATACGCAATCGCCGACTCATGGTCAGAGCAGAAATTGAAACAGCATAGAAGCAGCAGATGAGGCCAATTTCTTTTTGGCGTGTAAACATGAGCGTAGACCAAAAACAACTCCGATAGCGACTATCCCCAGAGCACAATTAATGAGACGAGCTGTACTTTCAGTCGGCGGAAGAAAATGAAAACAGTTGGGCAACTTTGCCACTTCCTATAGACAAAAGCGCGTTCATCTCGAGCCCTCATTCTGATTCATCTCAGCTGGTTTTCCAGGTTGAAATCCCAGGCCTGCCACTTCCCGGTTTGAGAGTAGCCATAGGCCGAATTCATATCGAGAAATTCATCCGCTACAAAAGAATTATTGCCGAGTCCGTGAAACGAAGAAAGGCCCCTACCACCAGAATACCGAGGAGGATCAGTCGAACATTTTTTGAGAGAGTTCCATACGTCAAGAGTACTACAAGCGGCTTATTACTCTATGTGAGGCCATTCTCCGGGCTAAAGGTCAGTATTTTCTCCTCTATCTTTGGTAGCTGATCCTCTGAGAGAGTGAGGGCTACTCCAAGCGAACGCGCTTTCCTTCTCTAATCCGACAGGCGAGTTGTCTAAGAGACTTCCTTAGAATAATAAATCTTCCTGAGTGATAGGTTTCACTTTCTGGAGGCAGGAAGAGACCTGACCCAATAACGAGTGTGGCGCCAGCCTCAATGAAGCTTCGCTAAAGTTGCTCTTCAGTAAGCTGCGCCCCAAGTACACGGTTCCAATCGAGATAGAGAACCATGGTCTCTTTGTTGGCTGTAGCAGTCTTAATACTTTCGAATAAAGGCGCAGGAACTGTGGCCTGGATTCTTGATAGCTCAAAAGAGTGATCGTATGACCTGAGATGATAATCTTTTTAGTACTTCAGCGCTTCTCCCCCAACAAAAGAGTCCACCCCGGCTTGAGATTGAGGGCCGTTTCGTAAATCACTCTGCAGTACCCAGCAAAAGAGGGCGTCTTCGCCAGATGAAAAGGCGTAGATTATAAAAAAGGAAACGTTAGAAAAGCGTGAAGGGAAAGAAAGCGCTGCGGTGGCATTGATTTCTGGTACCGATCAGAACTGAGAGCATTGGGACAATGAGAGATTGCCGATGACCAGATCGTAACCCTGGAAATCATCTCGCACTCCTGTAAACATAAACGTGTCTTCTTCGCACAATCTCTTCCGGAGCTGGGTGATATGCGAGATCGCCTACAAAAAGGGAGGTGAGCAATCGGGGAGCTGCTTTATCGAGTGCAGGGACAACGTTTTCTTTTCTCGATTGATATTTTACGTTGTGTCGATTCAACCAACCAAAAAGAGAAAATTGACATGCTGGTTCTATGAGATTTGCTGACTGCCGCTTATTTCGCTTTGTCCCTGACTGACGTATCCCTCTAACAATTCTTCTGTTACCTCAAACTCGAGCGCCTGACTACCCCTTCCAAGCGTTCCAAGAGACTCTTCCCCTTCGAGATGTGAGTGCAGAAGGGCAACCTTTGTTTCGTTCGGACCAATGAGGAAACAGGCCACCGGGGTGTGCGGTTCACATATTCTTCTTTTCTTTTGATCGCTTCCAGTAAAGCGTGAGGGGTTTCAATTCTTCCTCTAATTTCAATTGTTCTTTCGCCTTTCTCTCATCATCATATTCTCGACGCCATTACATCCTTTTCGGCCCGAGTCGCCAAGACCTCAGGAGAGCGTCTGCCAGCTGTTATCTTGGCCTCTTCAGCCTTTTCTTTCTTCCTCTTCAAAAGCGAGGCGCTCTTCCTCCGTCATGATTTTGCATCGTCCAGCGATTTCTCCATCCCGATTCCCACTGAAGGTATTCCCCATAAGACGAAGGAGTTGAGAAATACATTTTTGCTGATCCGCCTTGGAGGTGCTTTGGTGGTAATCAATTCCGTAATCATTTTTATTCATCTCATTATTCTCAATCCGACATCGCCGGTTTTCTGGCGCCTTTGAAAACTGTGCGGCCACGCCGCTCGCTCCGTTACCCGAAAACGTATTCGATTGGATCACGAGATCCGCCTCACCAAGCACAATCTCAATACCCGATCTTCGCTATTATTGCGGAAGGTGCTTGATGCTCCCAGAAACATTTTCCTCACGGATATCCAACCCTTCCTCCTGATTATCCTTCACTTCGAGATCTCGAAACGGAGCTCGTTCCCTGCTTGCATGTAGAACCCCTGCGCGACTTCTCAATCACCGAGTCTCGAACTGTAATAGTCCCCTTTCCCGCTTCGGCTTTGATTCCAACTCGCAGAGCATCTTTTACATGAACTTTGTTAATGGTTACGTCCGCATCTTCCAATGCTAAGATACTTCCGCCACCCGGAAACGGTCACCTCTTCTAGCTTGGTCTTATTTTCCATCCGACAAGGCCAGTGATCGTAATATCTTTTTCATTGGTTCCTACCACGCTCACTCCCTTGGGAAGGGTAATGCCTTCCTTATACGTCCCCTTTTTCACCAAGATGCTGTCTCCTCCATGATCCTTTATCTCGTCAATCGCATCCTCGATGGAACCAAATGGATTACCTTCCGACCCATCGCCACTCCCTCCATCTTCGACATAATAATCATACGCGAAGCTCCCCTCACTTGAGGAACTACGAAAAACTCAGCCCTACAAGAAGCACCCCCATCAAAAAATATGGTTGTTTCGGTATCATTTCCTTATTCTCCTGCTTCATCGGGATCTTCATCCATGATCGGATATGAATTGCGGGCAAAAAATTCTCGCCAACTATAGCGGTGTGGAGCGGTACAAGATCCACCGCATTTTGTCTGGAATACTAAAATCTTGCCGTTTAGCCACTATAAATTCCGGTTTGGGCTTGAGTTCAATGGCTGCCAGTGTACCGAAAGGATGCTCGGAAACAACCTTTATATTTTGACATGTACTTCGCCATACCATCCTCAAGATCAGAACGCGACCGAAGAATGAGAAAATATACTCCTTCCTCGTATACATTACTCTGGTTGAGTACATCATTCTAGGCCTCTTTTTCGATCAGGCAATTTCAAAGCTCGGCGATGTTGGGGCTCACTAAACATATAGATGGGGGCCTGGACTCTTCTGGAGATCGTCTCTCAAGAAAAATCCACAATGAGGAAAGCATGTCTAAGTGTCACCTGAGCATGTTCCTTGAGGATCCGATCGGCTCCTTCCATGACAAGCGCGCTTCTCGATGAGCTAAGTCCAAAACCCGAAAACGTTCTTTCGTGGAAGCCAGGTTCCCTATACCGAGCCCCAAGAGAATTATTCCCGAAAAATTAGCCCCATTTTTTGGCTACCTCATAAGAGAGAACGGGTGAGGGAGAAGGCCGAGAAAACAAGTGGGCAAGGGCGCAATCAACAAAAGAAAACGGGGTGCAAAAATCAAAAGCAATATTCAGGAAAAGAAACCACGTCCAACCAAACCAGAGAATTGAAAGAATGAGAAAATCGCGTCTTGCTCCGACGGAGTTTTCCACGCGTACCAAAGGAGGGAGAGAAGTGCCGTACCCAAGAGCGCGCTGACACCGGTTTTCAGCCCTAAAAGGACACCCACCATCACACGTAATATCCCATGTGGGAGTGGTGCGGAAGCCTGGGAAGCTCTGCCTTCGTACCCACTGAGAAGGAGTCCGTAGCCAAGGGCATGCTCTGTGGTATTACGGACAATTTTTTCGATGAGGGTATGCTCACCTTTATTCGATTTACTCGTTATCGCTTTAAAAATTCGCTCGTATTCCTCCCCCGTCTCAATCTCATTGAGAGCCATCGGAAAAACAGGATAACTACAATCAAGAGTGAGTAAAACCAAAACGCCATTCTATTTTTGGTCGCTTGAAAGAAGAAAGCTGACCGCGATAAGTGGGACTCCGATAAAAGCCAAAAATGAAAATGGGTAGCAAGCCCTTAAAGAGAGAGCGGCGAGGGCTAAAATCTCCCCTTCAATTCATTTTCATCCACTGAACGGAGAAGTGCATAGAATCCAAAAATAAGAAAATGGCAAAAGGTTAGATTCCAAGCACCGCCCATACATTACAAGAAAGTAGACTGCCATAAGGGCCGAGGAGCCCAATGGCGAGCGGGTCGAAAACGTCGCATAAAGAGATAAGCCGCAAGGGGTGTCAGCGCGAAAAGAGAATCGTAACGCTGTCCAGCGGGATCACCTCCTCCAAAATTTTCGCCCCCAATATTCAAGATAATAAAAACCGGGCGGGAGGCGCAGCGACGTACCGGCAGCTTTGGGTCCCAAAAGAGGAGGTCCCAGAAGCCTCATGATAGCGTCCACCACTCGGGCATCTCGAAGCCTGATCCAGCTCAAAGAAGCCAGGGTGAGAAATGATATGCCCTTAAGAAATCAAAACAAGAATGGCGACTAGACCCAAGAGAATTGGGTATTTTTCATATATACAAACGCCTTCTTTTTACCTCTTTTTCGCTAGAATACCCTGAATTGACTTCCACAATGGTTTTATTTTACCTTTTTTTAGGGCTTTTCGCAAAACAAGCTATGTCTTCTCTTCCTCGCGTAGTCTCTCAGCCAGTCCTCCTGGCGCTGACCGCATTCCTTTTGTGGCCCAACAGATTGCTTGGCTCTCTTTTTCCGTCCGAGCACACAATACACCTCTATATCGTCTCTTTTTTCCCAGTTCCTCGCCACTCTTTTCATCTTGCGTGAAGCCGCGGCGATGTGACAACACATCATCCAGTCTGGCTTAAGACTTTTTCTCTTCCCATGGAGGTTTTCTGATTATTGGATTTTTCCTTTCCAAAATTTTCATTTACTTATTTTCTTGAGCACTGGCATCTATGTTCTCATCGCTTTTGATATTGGGCTTATGTACTGTTAAGAAAGAAAAGGCTCTCTTTAGGCGGGTCCTCAGCTGAAGGAAGACATTCATTGCTACTGTGGCTTCAAAAGCAGGGCTCAAGAGAACTCGTTTCCGTCTCCACTATTACACTCTCTTCTTATTATTCGGCCTTTCAATTAACCCACTTCGCAGCCGTCGATGAGCCACTGTGGATGGAGGATCGTATTCCCAAATTTTGGAAAAACTTAGGTGAAGGAGATCTCGACAAGACCAATATCAGTGATAAGCCAGGAATTACGGTGACCTATGCCACTGACCCGGCCTCTTCTTTACCAATCCAAAAGATTTTGACGACACGCGCCAAGTCTATACTGCCAAAAATCCTGACGCCAATATCGAAAAAACATGTACCGGGCTTTCCGTTTCATCGTGGAACTTATCGTCATTACACTTTTCTGCCTTTTTCTATTTTCTGCTTGTTCCTCTTCTGGGAAAAAAAGGCTTCTTTTTGCTTATGCTTATTGCCCTCTCCCTCCTCCCTCATCGGGATGAGCAAAATCAAATCCTGATTCACTGCTCTGGCTTTTCGTTCCCCTCCCCATTTATCAGTTACCTCGTTTTTCTCAAGAAAAGATATTTCCGTTTTCTCTTCCTTTCCGCTCTTTCGACCGCTCTTCCTCTACAAAATATGTCGCCAATTTCCTTTTCGTGTATTTTTACTTTATCTTTTTCCTTACTTTGTATGCGAAAACTGATTCCTTTCTTTGGTGGAACACTTTCGAAGGGAACTTACGGCGTTCGGTCTCTGGCTAGGTATTGGGCTCTCTGTTTTCTACGCACTTCCTCCCGGTTGTTTGGCAAGAACCACAGGAGCTTTTCACCAGCACTCTCATGAGCGAAGCCTTTGAGAAAGTAGCCCCTTGGTTTATTGGTCTTATTCTCCTGGTTTTTCTCGACCGACGTTTCCTTCGGTTCTGAATTGTGATTAGAATTATGACTGTGCCTGAACACTTCCAAAGAAAAAGGCCTGGGTATTCTGGGTCTTTTCCTCATTGCAGTCCTCCTCACTCTTGAACGGCGCTCTAGGATGCTGGCGGCTTGATTTCATGGTATCCTGGCCTCTACCCAAGAGTATCACCAAGTCGTGGGGGCTCTGGGTACTTTGCTTACCAACTTCTATCCCCTTCTTTTTGGTTTACCCATCATACTTTACTCTTTTTCCCTCCTCGGTGACTTTCGCATTCTGGAAAGAGGGTCTCCCTGAAGCGAATCATGCCTCTTGTCCTTCAATTATTCTCTTTATTCTGTTGTATCTGGGCTCAACCGTCAACGAAGTAGTCCTCATTAGCCGCTACCAAATCAACCTCTACCACTCGCCGGGATTCTCAAATCGGAGCCCATGCTCTCTGGAGTTTCTACAAAATAAATTTCGATCATTGCACACATCGGAAAGATACCTCCCCATCGGCCTCATTGCTGTAGTGGCTCTTTCTTATTTTCACGCTTGCCTGGCACCCCCTTTCCGATAAGCTATGCCTCTTCTCTCCCTTCCAAGCTCATTCACTATCGATATCAAAGACATGGGAAGCGGAAGTTACGAAGCCGCGCAGTACCCTCAATAGTCTTCCGGGGGCTAAGAGTCTCTATCTGGACGGATAAGCGCGGGTCCAAGTTTTTGTCGGTCGCTGTACCGATGGCTTCGATTTAAACAGCTCCAGAGAGTCCTTTGGATTATGTCGTTATCTCAGCGGGCCGCGAAAGCCGGACGGAGCGCATGATGTCTAACCCCTACCTCAGAAACATCGGCCTTATTCCTTTCGATGAATACTATCTGAAAACTACGCCCGTATTTGGAGATTTTATCAACGGCCGGCCAGGTCAGTACGTCCGGGTGTTCCGTTTGAATCGTAGTTTCTTCCTCTTTATGAAAGATCCTCAAGAAAATCTGACTGTTCGGGAGCGTTCTTTATTTTTAATGCTCGGCTGACTCTCCTCACTTTTTTGCTTTTTTGGCTGGTTCCATTTGGGAAAAATTTGAAACAACCGACGAACACCCCTGGAAATATGATCGTATCGCAGTACAATGCTCTCGCAACCGGTGAGTTTGAAAAGACCTACATCAATGATAAACCCAGGACTGTTGCGCCTGATCCGGGCATGGGGCTCCTTTGAACTCCCACCCCGAACTGAATAACCCAAGTGAGTCTCAAATGGATTTTCGAAGCTTATAACGGGATCATACGGAACCTACGAATATTCATTTCCGTTTGCCCATACTCCCTTCAGCACCCTTCTCTCCTTCTCTTTTTTGGCTTCTTCGAGAAGCCTTTTTGGATCAGCGCGCCTCGCCCTCCTCAGCACTCTCTTTATTACCTTCTCACCCATTCTTCTCGGGATGGCTCAAATTATCAACCCAGATAGCTTCTTTTGGATTTTTTGGAGGACTTTCCATCCTTGTTTATATAGCCCATTTACGCACACACCTCCATCGTTTTCTCTTACTCACCGGTGTGCTCACTGGGTTTTCCTTCTCTCACAAATATACCGCCTTCATTCTTTTTCTTCTATTTTTCGCTTTTCTTTACCCTTCTTTTTTCCCTCCGAGGAAGAATCTGTGCCGAATAAGAAGGCAAGGACTCGGGAAACATCTTTACATCTCATTTCTATTTTTCTCATTGCTATCATAATTTTTGCTCCTTTTTTTCTTCTTCCGGCTGTTTTTATTCACCCAGCCTACCCCTTTCAAAGGCATCTCACAATTCTTTTCTGGTACATTCCTTTCCTGGCCCCTTTACTCTTCTTATTGGTCTTTCTTTCGCCATTGATTTGTATCATCTGGCGTTTTCCATCCCATCCTTGAGGCTCTCCGCACCAAAGAACGTTACCTTTCTGGCTTCATAGTAGGCCTCTTCTTTGTTCTTTTTCCTCTCATAAATGTATGGGTATGAAAAACTTGTTCCTGTAGACGCTCTCCGCGATACAGCCTATGCCAATGAACCCTCAATCTTTAACTTCCGGCCACTTATCCCGAAGACCACAATCTGCGCTTATAAAATATACCAAGCTTTCACTGTTGCTCCTTATCCATTTTTCTCCCTTTCCCACTTCTTCTGGGGGCAGTCCTCTTTGATGCGTTCAAATTCTCCGAAAAACTCTGGGAAAACTCGCGTTCTCTTTGTTACGGTCATGACCTTTACGCTTTCTACCTGCTCCACGCTCTTACAAGGTCGTAACGAACGCTCGTTATCTTATCTTGCTCTATCCACTTTTCTCTCTATTCTCGCGGCCATGCTTCCATGAGGTAATAAAAAATATATCATTCAACATCGTTTCGTCTTTGAAGGAACCATGCTCTTCTTTTGTAGTAGGCAGTTTTACTCTGGCATATCCGGCCATTCTACTTTAGCTACACAAACACCCTCCTTCCCCGTCAATTTTCTATCCATGACTCTTGGGACACGGCGCCTATGAAGCGGCCCAGTCCTTGAACGCTCTCCGAAAAAGCCAAAATCTCGTCATCTGGTCAAAATTCGATACTGTTTGCCGCTTCTTCTTTGCTGGGCCAGTGTCTTCGTTCACGGAAGATTGATTTATCCATCATCACACCCGATTATTTTGTTATATCAAAAACGTGGTGCCATCAAATTGAGCAATCGTTTATCTCATTAATAATCCAGAACCAGAAAAAGACAGCGATTATTATTTCAGTCATTTGAAAAATGGTTTCATTTGGGAACTCCTCATCGGAAACCGAACCGAGAATTACATCAAAATTATTCCTTTGAACCCTTCGTCCATGAAAACATTCTTCTTTCGGTTCGGGCGTTCCTGAAGAAACATGCTGTTCTCTTGATACTCCTTCTCATTGCCTTCATCGGAGGCTCTCTCAAGCTCTCTTCCTCAATGACCTCGTCCGATCTAATGCCGATCAGTACGAGATGCCGAAATAGTCCACGCAATGGTGAGAGAGCATACTTTTCCTCTCCTGGGGCCCAAAGCAGGTGGAACAGAGTTTAAACTGGGACCCGCTATTATCTGGAATACCTCCTCAGCCCGAATGTTTGGCAATACCCTGAAGGGATTGCGCTTATTTTCCCGCTCTTGAGTCTCGCTTCCCCTCATTCTGTTTTTCTTCTTCTTCCGTTCCTTCGTACCACTCACTCTGGGCCTTACCCTCCTCTATGCCACATTTTTTATTTTACGAAGCACTCCTCGATTTGCTTGGAATCAATGCTATCCCCTTCTTTCTATCGCTTTTCTTTATCTTCTTTGGTTTATCCAAAAACCAAAGGGGAAATATCTCTATCTTTGGTATGGCCTCCCGGGCGTGGCTATCGGCATCGGTACACAACTCCATACTACGCTGCTTCTTTTGATGCCTACACTTTTTTGTCGTACATTTCTAGGGCGCGACAAACCAAGAGTCTCGACATCCGACCATTTCTTTGACTCTATCACTACTGCGATCCGCTCGAGCTCTATCCCGAGTCGCGGCTCGGCGTGCCGGGGCTGACGCAGGCGGTGCGGCGCGGACGGTCGTCGTCGCGAACCCGCTCGGCGCGAGCGTGCTCGAGAACCCGGCGCTGAACGTTCCTGCCCGCGATCGCGAAGCACTACCCGGCCGCGAGCCGCAGATCCCGTCGGTCGACACTGGTGGTGTGGCTGCGCACGACGACCGCGAGCACGTGCTCGCGAACCTGAGCGGCTCGTGATCCGTCCGATCTATCGCCAGCCGCGCCGGCGCTGCCGGTACTGGGCGGGCTCTTTGACCGAAGAGCACGGCGCAGCTGCCGCGCGCGATCCGCGAGCGGCCGCAATGGTACGTCGCGCAGGAGCAGTCTGCTTCTCCTCCGTCCCGACGCTCGTCGATCGCGGCATCGAGGGACGTCAGGCTGTGCATCCGTACCTCCTCACTGCGCGCGACGACGGCTACGTCGTGATGCCGGGCGCGCACGCGGATTCGGCGGCGTCGCAAGAGAGCTGGCTTCTCTCGAACCAGGCGGGCGCCTGTCGAAGGACACCTGATCCTCGCGACCGAGCCGGAGAAGCAGGTGAGCCTGCACCGGGCGGCGCGCGGCGTCGCCCGCTCCGCGTCCATCGCGCGGCGCTGCCGGGCGGCGCGGCCGACAACCCTCTGGCGCGCTACGCGGAGCGCGCCGAGCGGCACGACCCGCGATCGTGCGGACGGCGCTCGCGCGCGTACCGCGGCGCGGTCGAGCTGAGACGCCGGACCGCCGCGCGCTCGACGACCCGCTCGTCGGCGGTCACCCAGCGTGAGCGGGACGCGGCCCGGGGCTTCTGGTCGGGGAGGACGGCGCGCCGCGCGCCGCGCCGCGCCGATGGCGGAGCTGCCCGCGGTCGCGCTCTCGACGGCGCGCGCGCCGGGCTCGGTCTGCCTCGACGTGCACGCGATGCTGACGCGCGGCGTACGCCGATGCGCGACCGCGTGTCGGGCGACGCCTGGCGCGTGCGTGAGCGAGGCGCGGCGCAGCGGCTCGAGCGCCTGCAGGGTCGCGCTCGCGCGACGCCGCCGAGGACGCACGAGCCAGGGATGCCCTCGACGCTGCCTGGCACGGAGCCCGTCGGCGGTCTTCGCGCTCGCGCGCAGGAGCATGACGCTGCGACGGCCAGGCGTGGCTCTTCCTCGACGCCGGGCGGCGGCTCGAGCGCGCGATCCTGCTCCGGTCGCTGCCCTCGCGCGACGGTCGTCCAGCGGCGCGATGCGGCCGTCAGGAGCCGCAGCTCGTCGAGGCCGCTTGTCCTGCACGCCGCCGGAGAGCGCTGATGGCGTGTCGGCGCGGCCACCACGCGCAGCCTGGAGCTCGAGGCGGTGCTGGCGCTCCGTCCTCCCTGGACGAGGCGAATCCGCCGCTCGCTCGCCTATCCAGCTCGCGCGCGATCGAGCGGACGACCGTCGCCGAGCTCGCGCACGACGGCGACCGCGTGCGCCTGGGCGAGGAGGCACGGCGGCTCGTCGCTCGAGGCGGCGCGACGAGCGCGCGGCTGGCCGACGTCGACCGCGCTCGCCGGCTGCTCGGCGAGGGCGGCGACGCGCTGCGCTCGATGCCGCCGCCGCTCCTGGAGCGCGTGCGCTGCCTGCCGGATCGCCGGACGCGCTCACGCGCCAGTCACTTCAGCGACGTGCGCGGCCGCGCCAGCTGGCGCGCGTCCCCGACTGGTGGGCTCAGTGAGGTACCGCGTCACGCACCGGACCGACGTACGTCGTACGCGGAGCCGGTGACGCTCTGCCACAACGAGGCGCGATCCGACGCCGCGGAGCCTCGCCGGACCAACGCGTGCTCACGGCACGATCGTCGTGGTCGAGCCCGCGCCGGCGGCCGTGTTCGCGCGGCGCGAGGACTTCTTCGGGAACGCCGTCGTGGCGTACTGCGCAGCGCCAGCCGCCGCACCCGGAGCTCGTCGTGACGGCCGATGAGCGAGGTCGAGCGCGAGCCCGCCGCGACGGAGTCGCGCCACGCGCTCGCGCGCGTCGTGGGAGGAAAACCTCGCTGTCGCCTCACGCGCACGATGGCGCGACGGCCGGCGGCGATCGACGCGCGGCACATACGCGCTCGAGTCGCCGATGGCGGCGGCCGACGCCCCGCCGATCGCCGCCTACGCCGCGTCGTCGTTCCCGGCCGGCCGGCGCGCTCGGTCGAGGCGGCCGTCCGTGACCTCAGTTCGCGCGGATCCACGCGCGACTTCGACCTACGAGCCGGGCGCCACGACGATCGCGAACAACACCGCTGCTCGCCGAGGTGTTCGAGCATGCCGTCAGCGGCGTCTCGTCAGGACTTCGCGCATCTGCGGTTCTCGCCGCGTATGCGCGCGATCGGCCTCGCTGCTGCGCGCTACGTCTCGGGCCACCTCGAGACCGAGCCGCCGCCCGGGGAAGCGACGAAGCTCGTCAGGGCGCCGACGCGTCGCACGCCTGGCTCGCCGATGTACGGCACCCTGACGCCGGGCTGGCTGGACTTCGATCCGGACGAACGACCGAGCCTGTCGGCTTCGACCGCCACGTGACGACGGCCTGGGGACGTGACCACGGCGACGTGGACGCCGTTGAAGGGCATCATCTGGCGGCGGGACGAAGCACACGGCGACGGTCGCGTGACGCGTGGAAAGGGATGATCCGCCTGAGGCGGGCAGCTGGCGCCGCAAGCCCAAAGCGGGATTGGAAAGCGAGCCTCTGGCAAACGCACTCCAGCGGAGCAGCGCTATCGCGAGGCAGGACGGTATGCGGTTGAGCTGGTGATGGCACGCACCCCGGAACGTGGGGCGAAAAGTGCTTGCCGCGAGCCGGTCGGTTCTATGCTTGGGCATCGGGTTCACATCAACGGCAGACGGCGGCTGTGGACGTATGCGGAAGCGACAGGCGACCTCGGTCCGGGCGGTGTCGAGATTGACAGAACTTGCGATCGTGACGCCGGAGGACGATCCGAACATCCCAGAGCTGCAACCAGGCGAGTCCTCTGAGCCATCCTATACGGCATCGAAGTGGCCTCATGGTCGCCGCCCATGGGTGCGTGTCGCTGCAAGAATCTCGGAATCAAACTGAGGCACGACCGTCCGGACCCTGGTCCGCGATCTTGACACTCCGGTTAGCTTGGTATAATATCTGCACATTCAAATGCGTCGTGCCAGGCAGCCTGCACTCAGCGCTGCCCGAGAAGTCGGGATGGGGAGGCCGCCGCGCCGGAGCAGGGCGGAAGCCGACGCCGGGGTCGCCGACCTGGCGTCCTGCATCGCGCGACCACGGCATGACCGAATGTGCCGGTCCATGTGACGCTACGGCTCGCGTCGGCCCCGCTGCGCGGCGCGCGGTTGTTCGCGGCAGTTCGGGACGGGCTCGCTGCGTCGTCCGGAAAAGCTTTCGCGTCCTGCAATTCTCGGTGCAATCCAACCATCCGCACCTGGTAGTGGAGGCAGATCACCACGATCGCGCGTGGTCTCCAAGGCCGGCGAAGGCGATCAACCGCGTCCTCGGCCGTCACGGGACCGTATGGTCCGACCGCTACCATGCACGCCCGCCTTCTACGCCGCGCGAGGTCAGAACGCGTTGATTCACGTCCTCAACAACTGAGGAAGCATGTGCGGCGCGCGGCTACGACGCGCGGTCGTCCGCGGCGTGGTTCGAGGGATGGCGAAGCGTAGTGCATGCCTGGTGGGCCATCACCCGTGGCGACGGCGAGAACTCTGGTCGGCAGCGTATCGGATGAGCTGACACGGCCCCATCGACGTGCGCGAGATGGCGCGGATCGCGCGCTGAGCGCCGGCGTCCAAAACGGGTGCCAACCGCGAGGCGCGGCCTGGAGGCGGGCTCGGCGAGGCACGAACGGAACGCCCCGCCTGATCGCCACAACAACGGCTACGCGCTAAGACCCGTTCGAAGCCGACCCGCCCATTGACCTCCTCGCTACGGCGCCGCGCCGCCGAGGTTCGTCAGGCTCTGCCGCGCCTCCGCAAATCCGGCCGCAGCTCCACGGCGCTCGAGCTCGCGCCGTGCGCTGGCGCGCCGCCGCTGCGTGATCAATACCTGCGCGAGCGCAAAGCGGTTCTCTGCGGAGTTGGGCTCGATCGCCAGCGCCTTGCGATACTGCGCAGCCGCCTGGCCAGGGTGGCCCGTGCGGGCGAGGACGCGCGCGAACTGCACGTGCACCTTCGCGAGGTCGGGACGGAGCTTCGTCGCGCGTGCGAAGAGAGGGAGCGCGTCCTGCAGGCGGCCTTCGGTCTGGTTGATGCCGGCGAGCGCCTGGTTCGCGATGAACGAGTAGCGGCTCGTGCGCGCCGTGTACGTGCCAGAACGTGCGATCGTCGCGCCACACGCGCTCTGCCACGCGGTGCGTGCGCCGAGGACGACGAGCACGACCGTCAACGCGGCGGCGCCCGCGACGCGCGCCCGACGATCCCGCCAGACGGCCAGGTCGGCGGTCGTCCACACGGCGGCGACGAAGAGGCCGATGTGGGGATGTACGCGTAGCGATCCGCCATCCCCTGTCGGCCGTTGTAGACGGAGGCCCAGGACGGGCACGAGCGTGCCCGAGATACCAGAACCATCCGACGGGGACGTACGGACGGCGTCGGGCGACGGCGAGCGCGCGAGCGCGCTCACGGCGAGAAGGACGAGGACGGCCCCGGCGACGCCGACGAACGAGAAGCCCGGTCCTTCCGAACCACGGATGCGAGTACCAGGGCGAGACGTTCGCGGGCCAGAGGTCAGCCACACGTACTTCACGCACGAGAGGATGAGCGTTGCCGACGAGCGCGACGAGCGGGATGCGATCGGGGACGGCGGCGGCACTCACCTCGGACACGGCCACGACCGACACCGCCGCGACGGCGAGCGCGAGCATGAGGAGCGGCACCTTCTCGAGGATCACCTGCGATGCCGGCGGCGCCAGCACGGGCGCAGCGGCACCGTCCTCACTCGCCGTCCGCCAACCGAGGCGTCGAGCGGCCAGAAGTCGAGGAGCAGCACGAACGGGAGCGTCACGAGCATCGGCTTCGACAGGGAGCCCGAGCGCGAACGCCGCCAGCACCGCCGCATACGCGGCGACACCGCCGACGCGCGCGCATAGCGCCCGTAGGCGGCGATCGTCACGAGCCAGAAGAACGTGCTGAGGACGTCCTTGCGCTCCGTCACCCACGCCACCGACTCGACGTGCATCGGATGGAGGCCGAAGAGCGCCCCCACGACCGCCGCGCGCGCCGTCGCCCCGTCAGCCGCGCCCACACGAGGAACACGAGCACCGTGTTCGCGACGTGCAGGAGCAGGTTCGTCAGATGGAAGCCGCGCGGCGTGAGCCCGTAGAGCGCGTGGTCGAGCGCGAGCGAGAGCCACGTCAGCGGATGCCAGATCCCTTCCTGGAACGTGGTGAACGCCCAGCGCACGGTTTCCCACAGAGCGACCGGATGTTCGGGTTCGCCGTGACGTAGGGCGGGTCGTCCCAGTTGAGGAAGGCGGCGTCGAGAACGGGGACGTAGAAGACGAAGGTGACGACGAGCCTGGCGAGACCGATCGCGATCGCGATCCGATCGAGCGCAGGCGTCGTCCCGCAGCGTGATGCGCGATCCGATCGAGGGACGAGCTCGTCGCGGACGCCGGCGCTGGCTCCCCACGGACCGGTACCGCAGCAATCGCACGCGGCGGATGGCCAGCCAACCGCTCAGCGCGATCGCCGCGACCGTGCGGGCGCCCGTGCGCGCGCGGAGCACGCGGTCGAAGAATGCGACGGCGTCCGCCGCGACGCGTGCGTGCACCGCCGCCCGATCGACGACGGCGGTGCGGTCGACGCACACCTGGGCGACGAGCAGCCTACCCGCTTCGCTGCCACCGGCATGAGGACGAAGTGGCCGGCCTCGGGCACGCGTTCGAGCCGTGCGCGGAATCGCGCGGGCGTAGTGCGCGGCGTTCAACGCGAACGGCACGAGCTCGTCGCGCTCGAGACCGACGACGGTGACGGGCGTGGTGACCGCGCGAAGGCTCGGGAGCGGTGACGCCCGGGCCGAAGACGGGAACGAGCGCGAGCACGGCGCGGATGCGGCGATCACGGTGCGAGCGGCGGGCATCGGCGAGATCCGGGAACACGTCGAGATCGACGTCGCCGAAGAGCGCGCAGTCGGGACACCGCCTTCGGCCCGGCAATGGGCGAGCAGCGCCTCGGGATCGAGACGCGCGCCCGCGATCGAGAGCACCGTGAACCCTCCGGCGGAATGTCCCGCGGCGCCGACGCGCCGCACGTCGATCCGCGGGCCGAGGGCCGGGTCGGCGGCGAGCGAGATCGAGGACGACGCTCAAATCGGCCCGGCGCGCCGCCACATCCGCCGAAGCGACCCGCGGCCGAGAATCGCGCGAAGCGGTCGCCCGGATGGTCCACGGCCGCGACCAGGTAGCCGGCAGCCGCGAGCGCCTCCGCGAGCCACGCGGTCGCACCGTCGCCGCCGCTGCCGTGCGAGAGCAGCACCAGCGGCATGCGCGCGGGTGTGGCGCGCATCGGGCCTCCCACGCGCCACGCCCGGGGAAGATGCCGTCCCACCAGATCGTCTCCTCGCTCGTGCCGGGGGCGGCCGGATACCAGACCGTCGTCGCGAGGCGACGGCCGCGTGCGACGTCGTCGAGCTCGCGCGTCGTGACGCCGACGGGCTCGCGCGCGGGATCGCTGCTGCTCGGCCCGCACGGGCCGCGGTCGGGCGACGGCGCGAAGCGCGCGAGGGCGCCGCAGCCGGCGGCGCAGAGGGCGAGCAGGATGGCGACTGCGACGCGCACGGGGCGAGCGCGCGCTTCTATCGTCACGGGGTCTCCCCACAAACCACACCACCTCCCCGATGTTTCGGACGCGTTCGACCCCGAATCGACCACCTGGAGTCGGCGTCCCGCGCGTCAGGATATGCGATGAAGTAGGATAGTCATCGCTCAGAGCCATCCTGCTGCTCGTCACCGGTTGGCGGTGCTCGCGCCGCGCATCTGCCAGTCGGCCAGGCGAGCACTGAAGCGTCAGAAGCCGGTCGAATCGTGACCGGCGCCGAGGCGTCGCAGTGGTCGCCTGCCTGCCGGCCGTCACCCGTGTGCGCCCACTACCGCATCGGGGACGATTCCGGGGGCGCGACGCGCACTAACGGCACAGACCACCGTTCCGCCCGACGCCCGCACCGGCGTGCCCGTCGAACGAGATCGTCGCATATCGCTGGACGGGCGTCGGCTCGGGTTCCAGGAGATCCCGGTCCAGGTCGGATCGAGCGTTCATCTACTGCCTCTCGAACCCGCCGTCGGCGTTCTCCTTCTACTCGGGCACCGACGACGGAGCTCACCTACGCGTGGGACGTCGAGTCGTGGAAGAAGACCGACGGGCAGTGCACGCGCCGCGTATCCCGCCCGGCGTCGGACCCGACGCCCGATCCGGTGCCGACGCTCGACGACGACGACGAGATCGTCGTTCATGGCGAGCGACGCCGGACCGCAGGCGCCGCTCGGCGCGCTCGGCCGCTCGGCGCGAGCGACGGGCAAGGCGTCGCGATCGTCGATCCGCTCGACCCGCACGCATCCGAAGTTCGTCTACCTCTTCCGCAGCGCCGGCGGCTCGTCGTTCACGGCCGCGAACGGCTACGTCGCACTACGCGCGCGACGCGAACGCCGACGAGTGGATCGATCGCTACAGCATCGCGCGCGACGATCCCGAGATCCTCGGCGTCAGCAACACCGGCTACGGTCCGAACCTCTCCGGCACCGTCTGCCGCACGGCGGCTGTCGCCCGGCTATCCGAGCGGTCCCGGACGGCACGCCGCGCGCGTCGACCGACCGCTTCGTGCGCGACGGCGTCACGGTCAGCGACCGACGCGTACCAGTGGCGCGCCACCGGCCGCTGGATGGTGCGCGGCCTGCGCGTCGCGAAGCCCGGCCAGCCGGGCGTCTACGGGCCCGACCTGATCGACCGCTGGAAGGGCCGCGCGTTCCAGCAGAGCCCCGACTCGACGATCTCGCTCGTCGGCTTCGAGGACGAGCAGGTGAACTGGGAGGCGAACAGCGCGCTCCTCGGCGAGCGCGTCGGCGCCGGTGCGCGCGCTCCGCGAGACGTGGGGCGCCGACTCCGGCACCGAACGTCACGAAGACCGAGACGTTCTATCGCGACGCGATCACGTACCGCTACCACGTCCGCGTCCATCCGATTCCGCCGGACGGCCTCTACACGTCGTGGGACTACAACCACGGCGTCGTCACGCGCTACTACAACACGCTCAAGCCGGACGGCGTCGCGATCGACGGGCAGAACGACGACGTCGGCAACGTCGACGGCGTGTTCGGCATCCCGGCGTTCTTCGACGCGCCCGATCCGACCTTCAGCGCGCCGACGGCGATCCTCAACTGGGAGCAGGTCTCGGGCGCGAGCGACTGCGGGCTCGCTCGTCTACATCGTCGAGCTCGAAGGGCGCGACGACCGTCGTGAACCCGGCCGTCGTGCCGTACTACCGCGACGACGCGTGCCTCGACGACGGCACCGGCGACGATCCCAGTCGCGCGCCCGTGGCCGGGCGAGGCCGTCGACCGATCAGCGCGTGCAGGCGACGGCTACTCGGCCGCGAACGGCGGCACGCCCTACGCCCAGCTCGCCTGCGCGCAGAAGCAGGGCGCGTGGGGCGCGCACGGCATCCACTACTTCTTCTCCGGCGACAGCGACAACGCGGCCTCGCCGCGCGGTGCTGACCGAGATCGACGCGCGGCAGTGGCAGTTCATCGTGCCGACCGCGGCGCCGACGAACGTCGGCCAGCCGTACGCGAACACCGTCATCCTGCCGCTCGTGCCGGCGGCCGTGCCGCTCGTTCTCCTGCCCGCCGGTGCTGCCGCCGACGCGCCGGCAACGGCGTCGTCGCGACCGACCAGGACGTCGCCGGTGCGACGGCGACGCTCACCGGCACCGACCTCGACACCTGCGACCTCACGTTCTCGATCGTGGGCGCCGCCGGCGCACGGCAGCGCTCGGCGCGATCGCGGACGCGGCCTGCGCGCTCGGCCTGCCGTCGAGCGACACGGCGACGGTCATCTACACGCCGGCGCCGGGCTTCGCCGGCGACGACGCGCTTCACGTATCAGGTGAAGGACGCGCTGAACCAGACGCGCGACGGGCACCGATCGCGCGTCACCGTCCGCCCCGCGCCGCCGCCGCACCTGCGCGAACGGCCCGGTCGCCGGCTGCCGGCAGCCCGGTCCGCGCCCAGTCGGCGCCGCTCAAGGTGACGAACTCGGCGCTCGGACCTCGAGCGACCGTCTCACCTGGAAGTGGACGTACGGCGCCGCGACCATCGAAGGCCGACTTCGGCGCGCCGCTCGCGACGACCGAGCTACCAGCTCTGCGTCTACGACGGCGCCGGCCGCACGATCGCGCGCGCGACCGCTCCCGGCGGGCGGCGTCTGCAACGGCCGGCCGTGCTGGCGCGAGACGTCGTCGCGAGTTCTCGTACAGGAGCCGCGACCGCCAGCCGAACGGCAAGCCGCGGAGCTCGGTGCGCCCTGAAGCTCCGAGCCGGGCGCGACGGCAAGGCGAAGATCCAGCTGCAGGGCCGCGGCGTGCACCTCGACCTCGGCGCCGCTGCCGGTCATCCAGCCGGCGACGGCGCAGCTCAAGAGCAGCACGGGGCTCTGCTGAAGGCGTGTACTCCGCGCCGGCGCAGCGCGACGACACGACGCAGTTCAGGGACAAGGCCGACTGACGCCCGCCGTCACGACGCGCCGTGGAGAACCCTTCGCGCCAGCTCCGAGCGCTGGCGCGCGATCCACAGCCGGAACCGATCGATACACGTACACGACCGGCGTCGTGTAGAGCGTGAGCGCCTGGCTCACGATGAGCCCGCCGACGATCGACGATGCCGAGCGGGCGGCGGAGCTCCGAGCCCGTGCCGCCGGCCGAGCGCGAGCGGCAGCGCGCCGAAGAGCGCCGCCATCGTCGTCATCATGATCGGGCCGGAAGCGCAGGCAGGCACGCCTCGTAGATCGCGTCCTCCGGCGACTTCGCGTGCGTGCGCTCGGCGTCGAGCGCGAAGTCGATCATCATGATCGCGTTCTTCTTGACGATGCCGATCAGCAGGATGATGCCGATGAGCGCGATCACGCTGAGGTCCAGCCCGACAGCGAGCAGCGCCAGGAGCGCGCCGACGCCGGCCGACGGCAGCGTCGAGAGGATCGTGATCGGATGGACGTAGCTCTCGTAGAGCATGCCGAGCACGATGTAGACGGTCACGAGCGCGGCCAGCGATGAGCAGCGGCTCGTTCGCGACGCGACGCCTGGAACGCCTGCGCCGTGCCCTGGAAGCTCCCGTGGATCGCTCGCGGGCATGCCGATCTCGCGCGCCGCCGCCTCGACGCGCTCGACCGCGTCGCCGAGCGACGTCCCGGGCACGAGGTTGAAGGACAGCGTGACCGACGGGAACTGCGCCCTGGTGGTTCACGGCGAGCGTCGTCGCGTTCGGTCGCGTAGCGCGTGACGGCCGCGAGCGGCACCTGCGCGCCGCTCGCCGAGCGCACGAAGAGGTCGCTGCAGCACGTCCGGGCCGCTGCCAGAACCGCGGCGCGACCTCCGATCACGACGTGGTACTGGTTCAGCGGCGTGTACGTGATCGCGACCTGGCGCTGGCCGAACGCGTCGTAGAGCGTCGTCGTCGATCAGCGCCGGGCGACACGCCGAGCCGCGCGGCGGTGTCGCGGTCGATCACGAGCGACGCCTCGAGGCCGCGGTCCTGCTGGTCGGTCGTGACGTCGGCGAGGCCGGGACGCGTGCGGAGCTTCTGGACGAGCTGCGGCGCCCACGGCGCGAGGCTCGCCGAAGCGTCTCGCCCTGCAGCGTGTACTGGTACTGCGAGCTGCTCGGCCGCCCGCCGATGCGGAGGTCCTGCACCGGCTGGAGGAACGTCGGCGCGCCCGGCGATCTGTCGCGAGCGCGGGCCGCAGCCGCGCGATCACCTGGTCGGCGTCGAGCCTCGCGCTCGCCGCGCGGCTTCAGCGCGACGAACATCCGCGCCGTGTTCTTCGCGTTGCCGCCGCCGCCGCCGCCGCCCGTGAACGCGATCACGTTGTCGACCGCCGGATCGCGCGCGGATGATGTCGACCACCGCCGCGAGCTTGTCGCGCATCGCCTGGAAGGAGATGTCCCTGCGCGGCGATGATCGTGCCCGGTGAGCCGGCCCGCGTCCTGCTGCGGGAAGAACCCCTCGGCACGATGACGAAGAGCGCGACGTTGAGCGCGACGGTCGCGAGCGTGACGACGAGCATCGTGCGCGGGTGGCGGAGCGCCCAGCCGAGCGTCCGCTCGTAGCCGCGCGTCATCGCCCCGAGGCGCGCGCGCGCGCGGCGCGCGAGAGCCGCCCGCCGCCCTCGTCCGCGTGCGGGCGGAGCAGCGCGCCGCACATCATGGCCGTCGTCGTGAGCGACACGACGAGCGAGATGCCGACCGCGACCGACAGCGTGACCGCGAACTCGCGGAAGAGCCGGCCGACGACGCCGCCCATCGAGCAGGAGCGGAATGAACACGGCCACCAGCGAGACGCTCATCGACACGACAGTGAAGCCGATCTCGCGCGCGCCGCGGCAGCGCCGCCTCGCGCGACGGCATGCCCTGCTCGACGTGGCGGCTCACGTTCTCGAGCACGACGATCGCGTCGTCGACGACGAATCCCGTCGCGACCGTGAGCGCCATCAGCGACAGGTTGTCGAGGCTGTAGCCGCAGCAGGTACATGACGCCGAACGTGCCGACGAGCGACACCGGCACGGCGACGCTCGGGATGAGCGCCGCGCGCGCGTTCCGGAGGAACGCGAACACCACGAGCGTCACGAGCACGACCGAGGCGAGCAGCGTCAGCTCGACGTCGCGGAGCGACGCGCGGATCGGCGGCGTCCGGTCGAGCACGAGCGCCAGGTCGATCGCGCGCCGGCAGCGACGCCCGTAGCCGCGGGCATCAGCGCGCGCACCCGGTCGACGCGTCTCGATGATGTTCGCGTTCGGGCTCCGGAAGAGGATCGACGCAGCGCCGCCGGCTTGCCGTTCGTGAAGCCCGGCGGCGCGGAGGTCCTCGACGTCGTCGGTGACCGTCGCGACGTCGGACAGGCCGGAGCACGGCGTCGCGTCGTGCGCGCGATGACGACCGGCCGGAACTGCTCGGCGCGCGTGCAGCTGGTCGTTCGGTCTCGATCTGCCAGGTGCGATCGCCGTCGGTGAGCGAGCCCTTCGGGCGGCGCACGGTCGTCGCGGCGATGCGCCGCGCGGACGTCCTCGAGCGCCGAGCCCGTAGCGCGTGAGCGCCTGCGGGTTCAGCGTCGACGCGCACGGCCGGGCAGCGGAGCCGCCGCCGACGAAGACCTGCCCGACGCCCTCGACGCGCGCGAGCTGCTGCTGGATGATCGTCGACGCCGCGTCGTAGAGCTCGCCCCGGCGCCATCGGTGTCCGACGTGAGCGCGAAGATGAGGATCGGCGCGTCGCCCGGGTTCACCTTCCGGTAGGTCGGGCTCGGCGGGAGCGTCGTCGGCAGGTAGCCGCGCGCGGCGTTGATCGCGGCCTGCACGTCGCGCGCGGCGCCGTCGATGTTCCGGTCGAGGTCGAACTGGAGGACGATCGACGTCGAGCCGAGGTAGCTCGTCGACGTCATCTCGGTCACGCCCGCGATGCGGCCGAACTGCCGCTCGAGCGGCGCGCGCGACCGACGTCGCCATCGTCTCGGGATCGGCGCCGGGCAGCCGCGCCGACACCTGGATGGTCGGGAAGTCGACCTGCGGCAGCGACGCGACGGGCAGCGAGCCGGAAGCCGAGCGATGCCGGAGAGCGCGATGCCGATCGTCAGCAGCGTCGTCGCGACCGGCCGGCGGATGAACGGCGCGGAGAGGTTCATGGCGCCGCCGCGGGCGCCGGCTCGCCGCCGGCGGCCGGCCGCATGCGCGCGCGCGGCGGGCCAGACGATCGAACGCGAGGTAGATGACCGGCGTCGTGTAGAGCGTGAGCGCCTGGCTCACGAGCAGGCCGCCGACGATCGCGATGCCGAGCGGGTGGCGGAGCTCCGAGCCGACGCCGGTGCCGAGCGCGAGCGGCAGCGCGCCCGAGCAGCGCCGCCATCGTCGTCATCATGATCGGCCGGAAGCGCAGCAGCGACGCCTCGTAGATCGCGTCCGCGCGGCGACTTGCCCTCGTTCCGCTCGGCGTCGAGCGCGAAGTCGATCATCATGATCGCGTTCTTCTTGACGATGCCGATCAGCAGGATGACGCCGATGAGCGCGATCACGCCGAAGTCGGTGCCGGTCACGAGCAGCGCGCGGGATCGCGCCGACGCCCGGCCGACGGGCAGCGTCGAGAGGATCGTCATCGGGTGGATGTAGCTCTCGTAGAGCACGCCGAGGACGATGTAGACGGTGACGAGCGCCGCGAGGATCAGGAGCGGCTCGTTCGCGAGCGCCGCGCGGAACGCCTGCGCGGTGCCCTGGAAGCTGCCGTAGATGCTCGTCGGGCAGGCTGGAGCTCGCGGATCGTCTCCTCGACGACGTCGACCGCGGCGCCGAGCGACGTCCCGGGCGCGGCGTCGAAGGAGAGCGTCGACGGCGGGGAACTGCCCCTGGTGGCTCACGACGAGCGGCGCGCAGCGCCTCGGCGCCGCGTGATCGCGCGAGAGCGGGACGCGCGCCGCCGTCCGGCCGGCGACGTAGACGTCGTCGAGGCCGCGTCGGGTGCCGCTGGAACTCGGGCGCGACCTCGAGCACGACGCGGTACTGGTTCAGCTGCGTGAAGATGGTCGAGATCTGGCGCTGCCCGAACGCGTCGTAGAGCGTGTCGTCGATGAGCTGCCGGCGTGATCCCGAGCCGCGCGAGCGGTCGTGCGGTCGATCGCGAGCGTCGTCTGGAGCCCCTCGTCCTGCTGCTCGCTGCCGACGTCGGCAGCTCGGGCCGCGCGCGCAGCGCCGTCGAGGACGCGCGGCGCCCGCGCGCGAGCTCGGTCGGCGTCGGCGTCCTCGAGCGTGTACTGGTACTGCGTGCGGCTCACGCGGGCCGTCGACGGTCAGGTCCTGCACCGCCTGCAGGTAGAGGTGGATGCCCTGACGCTCGGCGAGCTTCGGCTCGAGGCGGCGGATGACGTCGCTCGCGGAGATGTCGCGCTGCCGCGAGCGGCTTCAGGTTGACGAGGATGCGGCCGCTGTTGAGCGTGACGTTCGTGCCGTCGATCCCGATGAACGACGACGAGGCTCTCGACGGCCGGGTCCTCGAGGATCACGCGGGCGAGCGCCGCTGGCGCTCCGCCATCGCCGGCGAACGAGATCGACTGCGGCGCCTCCGAGATGCCGAGGATCGCGCCCGGTGTCCTGCACGGGAAGAAGCCCTTCGGGACGACGACGTAGAGCGAGGATCGTGAGGGCGAGCACGCCGACCGACGACGAGCAGCGTGGCCCGCTCGTGCGCCGAGGACCCAGCGGAGCGAGCGCCCGTAGGCGTCGATCGTCCGCTCGAGCACGCGCTCCGACGCGCGAGTAGAAGCGGCCCTGCCGCTCCGGCGGCGTGTGCCGGAGGAGCCGCGCGCACATCATGGGCGTCAGCGTGAGCGAGACGACGGCCGAGATGAGGATCGTGATGCCGAGCGTGATCGCGAACTCGCGGAAGAGCCGCCCGACGACGTCGCCCATGAAGAGGAGCGGGATCAGCACCGCGACGAGCGAGACGGTGAGCGACAGGATCGTGAAGCCGATCTGCCGCGCGCCCTCGAGCGCCGCCTCGCGCGGCGAGCGGCCCTGCTCGACGTAGCGCGCGACGTTCTCGATCATCACGATCGCGTCGTCGACGACGAAGCCCGGTGGCGATCGTGAGCGCCATCAGCGACAGGTTGTTCAGGCTGAAGCCGAGCAGGTACATGACGCCGAACGTGCCGACGAGCGAGAGCGGCACGGCGACCGCCGGGATCACGGTGCCGGCCACGCTGCGCAGGAAGAGGAAGATCACGAGCACGACGAGCACGACCGAGAGGAACAGCTCGAACTGCACGTCCTCGACCGACGCGCGGATCGTCGTCGTGCGGTCGGTGAGCACGGAGACGTCGACGCCGGCGGGCAGCGTGCGCTTGAGCTGCGGCAGGAGCGCCGTGATGCGGTCGACGACCTCGATGACGTTCGCGCCGGGCTGGCGCTGGACGTTGAGGATCACGGCCGGCGTGTCGTTCATCCACGCCGCCTGCCGCACGTTCTCGGCGTCGTCGACGACGGTCGGCGACGTCGCGCGAGCCGGACGGGCGCGCCGTTCCGGTACGGCGATGACGACGGGCCGGTAGTCCGCGCTCGACATCGAGCTGGTCGTTCGCGCCGATCGTGTACGAGCGCGCCGGGCCGTCGAAGCCGCCCTTCGCGCGGTTGACGTTCGTCGCGGCGACGGCGGTGCGGCACGTCCTCGAGCGTGAGCCCGTAGGCGGCGAGCGCGGTCGGGTTCGCGCGGATGCGGACCGCCGGCCGCTGGCCGCCGCTCACCGAGACGAGCCCGACGCCGGACACCTCGGCGATCTTCTGCGCGAGCCGCGTGTCGGCGAGGTCCTCGACGCTGCGGCAGCGGGAGCGTCGCGGAGCTGAGCGCGAGCGTCAGGATCGGCGCGTCGGCGGGTTCACCTTGCTGTAGATCGGCGGGATCGGCAGGTCGCTGCGGCAGGTAGGTGAACGCGGCGTTGATCGCGGCCTGCACCTCCTGCTCGGCGACGTCGAGCGACGAGGCTCGAGCGCGAACTGCAGCGTGACGACCGAGCTGCCGTCCGAGCTCGTCGACGTCATCTGCGCGAGGCCCGGCATCTGGCCGAACTGGCGCTCGAGCGGCGCCGTGACCGACGACGCCATGACGTCCGGGCTGGCGCCCGGGTAGAACGTCACGACCTGGATCGTCGGGTAGTCGACCTGCGGCAGCGCGGAGACGGGCAGGCGCCGGTAGCCGAGCGACGCCGGCGAGCAGGATCGCGACCATGAGGAGCGTGCGTCGCGACCGGCCGCTCGATGAAGGGCGGCGCACGACGTTCACGACGCGGCCCTGGCCGGGCGCGCGTTGCCGGCATCGCGACCTTCGCGCCGGGACGGAGCCCTCGGCGCCCGTCGACGACGACCCGCTCGCCCGGCGAGCCAGCCCGCGTCGACCGACGCGTCGGGCCCTTCGGTGACGCCGAGCGTCACCGGCCGCATCTCGACCGGTCTCGTCGGCCTTCACGACCCACACGAACGTGCCCCTGCGTCCCGCGCTGCACGGCGGCCTCGGGCACGATGCGTCACGCCGTGGTGCACGTCGAGCTCGAGCCGCGCGTTCACGAACTGGTTCGGGAAGAGCGCGTCGTCGTCGTTCGGGAACTCGGCCTTCAGGCGCACGGTGCCGGTCGCCGGGTCGATCGTGTTGTCGACCGTGAGGAGCGCGCCGCTCGCGAGCTTCGTCGTGCCCTGGCGGTCGAGCGCGTCGACGGTCGAGCTGCTCGCCCGCGCGCACCTTCGCCATGCAGCGCCGGCAGCTCGTCCTCCGGGCAGCGTGAAGACGACGTCGATCGGCTGGAGCTGCGTCGACGACGGCGAGCCCGGTCGTGTCGGTCGCGTGGACGAGGTTGCCGGCGTCGACGAGGCGGAGCCCGATCCGGCCGGTCGACCGGCGACGTCACGCGGCTGTAGACGAGGTTCAGCTTCGCGGCGTCGATCTGGCCCTGGTCGATCGACGAGCGCGGCCTCGTACTGGCGGACGAGCGCCTCCTGCGTGTCGAGCTGCTGCTTCGGGATCGCGTCGTCCTTCGCGAGAGCGCGCGGTAGCGCGCGACGTCGACCTTCGCGTTGGCGAGGAGCGCCTGGTCGCGCGCGAGCTGGCCCTCGGCCTGCTCGAGCTGCACCTGGAACGGCCGCGGGTCGATCTCGGCGAGGAGGTCGCCGCTGCGCGACGGTCTGGCCCTCGTCGAAGTGGACGGCCGACGAGCTGCGCCGTCGACGCGGGTCGTGGACGGTGACCGACGGCGCGCGGGGTGACGGTGCCGATGCCGTCGAGGTGCGACCGCGATGTCGCCGGTGCGCGCGGGCTCGGCGGCGACCGAGACGACGCGCTCGGCGGCCTGCGGCCTGCGGGCGCCGGCACGGAAGACGCGCCAGAGGACGAGCAGACGAGCGACGAGACCCGACGGCGCCGGCGATCGCGCGGCCGCGGTGCTCCGCCGCCCAACGACGAACGGCAGTCGATCATGGACGGGATCTCCTTGTGGCGCTCGCGCAGGCGTCGCGATGCCGGCGAGCGAGAAGCGCGTCACGTGATCGGCGCAGCCGATCGATCTCGCCGAGCCGGCGTCGAGGTCGGGGTAGAGGCGGCTCACGATCGCCGCGCTGTTCCGGTAGAACACGCACTGCGCGACGATGCTGAGCGTCGCGAGCCGGACGGCCTCCGACCGCGCGCGCCGGGCGCGAGCTCGCGGATGATCGACGCGATCTGCTCGTGGTTCGCCCGCATGCGGCGGCGTACGAGGCGGTCGAGCGCCGGGGTCGGATCGATGAGCTCGTGCGCGAGGAGCTGCGCCATCCACGCCGGCCGGTCCGGATCGAGCAGGCGGTGGAGGAACGCGGCGACGACGCGTGCAGGCGCGCCTCCGGCGTGCCCGTCGGCGGCGCCGCGGCGCGTCGGCCTGCGCGCGGCGCTCGGCGTGCTCGAAGACGCGCGGCGTAGAGCTTCCGCTTGTCGCCGAAGTGGTAGTGGGCGGCCGCGATGTTCGCGCCGGCCTTCTTGCAGATGCGCTCGATCGTCGCGCCGCGGAAGCCGTCGCGCGCGAACACCTCGAGCGCGGCTTCGAGCAGGCGCTGGCGGGTGGCGGGGGTCGGGACTCCGTCCGTGGCATTCAATGGGCGATTTCAAATGCCCATTTGAAATGAAGTCAACACCGCCGGCGGGGCCCCGCTCGCGCAGAGATGCGGCCCCGGGCGAGGCGCCGTCGGCGGGTTGTCGGATCTCAATCCGACCCGCCGTTCGACGTCAGGCAAAGCCCCTCAGCAGGAGACGAATCTCGATGACCGCACGACCACCGCCTGCAGCTCTTCGTGAACCTCGCGGTCCACGACCTGCCGCGCACGAAGGCGTTCTTCGCGAAGCTCGGCTTCACCTTCAATCCGCAGTTCACGAACGACGAAGCCGCCTGCATGCCCGTCAGCGATGACGCGTTCGTGATGCTGCTCCGCCGCGACCGCTTCAAGGACTTCACGAAGAAGGAGATCTGCGACACCCACGCTACACCGAGGGCCTGTTCGCGCTCTCGTGCGACAGCCGCGGCCGAGGTCGACGCGATGGTGAACACCGCGATCGAGGCCGGCGGCAGGAGCAGCCACCGACCCGCAGGATCACGGCTTCATGTACGTGCCGGACCTTCTACGACCTCGACGGCCACCACTGGGAGGTCATGCGGATGGACCCCGCCGCGCTCCAGAGTGACGATCAGGGACTTCGGGCGTGGCCGCGATGAGCCACTGCCCTTCGAGCCCGGCGGCGCGATGCACGCCGATCTCCTGAACGTGCGGATCGTTCGCGATCTGCAGGAAGGCGGCGCGGGACGGATACTCCACGAGCGCGACCATGTGGAACCCCTCGCCGCCGGTGCCGATGACCTGCGACGCCACGCGGCCCGACCAGATGACGCGCGCGCCCTTCGACGTGACGAGACTCGATCATCGGGCGGGCGTAGCGCCGATAGGCCTCCTCGCCGGAGACGTCGTCGTCCGGCGCGTCGCCGGTCGGCTTGAAGCGCAGCAGGTTCAGCATGGCGATCGGCTCGTCCGCGGGGACCGGTGAGGAGCGTCTGGATCTGCTCGGCGCTCGGATAGAGGGCGATGGTGTCCACGCGGATTCCCTTGCACGCCACGGCCACGGATACCAGCGCGCGCGGCAGCGCACGCGCATGCCGGGCGCGTCCGCTTGCGACGGCGGCCGCGCCGGGTGGTATACCAGGGCCCATGACGCGCCGGTCGTCGTTCATGGTCCTCGCGCTCCTCGCCGCGGCGCTCGCCGTCGGACCCGCGACCGCGACGAACCTGAACGACTCGCGAAATGCCTGCGCGCGCGGGCGCGCACTCTACACCGCCGATTGGTGCCCGCACTGCCGGCGCCAGAACGCGATGTTCGGCTCCCGCGCTTCCGCGACGTCCACGCCGTCGACTGCACGAACGGCTGCAGCGACGTGCACTCGTTCCCGATGTGGACCTTCCGCGACGGCTCCCGCCATCCGGGCGTGGCGTCGTTCGACGTCCTCGCGCGGAAGACGCAGTGCTCGCTGGGACGACGCGCAGCGCGACGAGCGGCAGAGCCGCGCGACGTCGATCGTGACGACGACAGCGCCAGTCCGCCGGCAACGGCACGACCGAGCGCATCATCGGCGGCGCGAAGATCATCGAAGTCCCGCGGCGCTGACGCACGGCGCGCGCGCAGCGGCGCTGGCGAGCGCCGCAGCGTCCGCTGCAGCGGCGGCGACATGGTTCGTGCGTCCTGCGTCGCGTACAACGGTCGGGGCTCGACGAGGCATTCGGCGCACTCTCGGAGCGGCACTTGGTGAGCGGGGACATCGGACGACGCACGCACGCGACGCACGGGACGGCTCCGTCCTACGGCGGCGCGCGCGAGTGGAACGAGGCGGAGCGCGTGCTCTTCGCCGAGACGCTCCTCCCTGTTTCCGCTCGCGCTCGGGCACGCTGCGGACCTGGTGGCTCGTCGACCATCCGGAGACGGCGCCGTACCTCGATCCGCACGTGCTGCGGCTGCTCGCGTGGGCGTCGACGGTGTTCCTCTGCCGGCTCGCGGTGATCCTGCCCGTCGGGCTCGCGGTGCGCGGCATGCCGCGCGCGCGGCGATCGTTCGCGCACGCCGTCGCGCTCACCGTGGTGGCTCGCGCTCGCGGGCGTCACGTACCTCACGGGCCCGTGACGACGCCGCTCTGGGCGCTCTATCCGATCATGGGGTGCGTCTCGTTGCTGCTGTTCGACGCGCGCATCGCGCTCGGCGGCTTCGCGACGAGCGTGGCCGTGCTGTATGGGCTCGCCGTCGCCGAGCGGTTGGGGTGGGTCCCGTACGCGCCGGTGTTCGCTACGTGGCCGGAGGTCGACGGGCCGCATTGCCGGACGGCTGGCTCTGGTCGAACATGATCTGGCCCGCCGCGGTCATCAGCGCGACGTTCGCGATGTTCGCCGGTCGTTGCTCCGCCGCTCGCAGTGGCAGGCGGCGCAACTCGAGCGCACCGCGGAGCTGCTGAAGCGGCTCTTCGGTCGCTACGTGTCGGCCGACGTCCTCCGGACGCTCCTCGAGGACCCCGAGGCCTTCGACGGCATGGGCGACCGCCGCGAGGTCACGATCCTCATGAGCGACCTCCGCGGCTTCACGGCGCTCGCGGAGCGGAGCGCCGCCCGAGCACGTCCTGTCCGCGCTGAACGAGTACCTGGGCGTCGTGATCGAGATCTCGCTTCCAGCCACGGCGGGACCGTGAACGAGATCCTCGGCGACGCCGTCATGGTGATCTTCGGGGCGCGCCGCTGCCGCTGGAGGGCCACGCGCGCGCGGCGGTCGCGTGCGCGATCGAGATGCAGAACGCGATGCACGCGGTGAACCGGCGGAACGCGGTGACGCTGGCTTTCCGCGGCTCGAGATGGGCATCGGCATCAACACGGCGACAGTGCATCGTCGGCAACATCGGCTCCGCGCGGCGGGCGCGCTTCGGCGTCCTCGGGAGCGGCGTCAACGTCGCGAGCCGGATCGAGTCGTTACGCCGCGGGTGGGCAGGTGCTCGCGTCGCAGTCGACTCGTCGACCGGCTGCCGGCTGCCTCCGCATCGACGGGCGGCACGAGGTCGTGCCGAAGGGTGCGCGGCGGTCCGATCACCGTGTACGAGATCGGCGGCATCGTCGGCGATCGCCGCGTTCGCGATCGAGGCCGCCGGATCCAGCCGTTCCGTCCGCCGCCGTGCCGGCTGCGACTCCGCTACCGCATCGTCGCGGGCAAGCACGTCGGCGAGCGCGCGTACGACGCGACCGTCGTCGGGCTGTCCGCGACCAGGCATGGAGCTCGCGACGGGCGGGCCGCCTCGGCGTCTTCGACGAGGTGCAGCTCCACCTGTGTCACGTGAGCCGCGTCGCTGCGCGCGCGCACGCGATCTACGCTAAGGTCGTCGCGGCGCCGACGGTGCGCGCGCGCGTCGTGCGGATCCGCTTCACCGCGCTGCCGCCCGAGGTGCTGCGCGTACTTCGAAGGGCTCGCCGCGCACGCGCCCGAGCCGGCGATCGGTGCCCGATGCAGGCGCACGATCTGACGCGTCGGGGCGCGATGCCGCGCCCGGACGACGGCCTTTGCGCGCGCCGCATCGCGCGTAACGCCTCGACGGGCGATGACGGCCTGACCGTGGGCGTGCGCGTCCTGTCGACGGTGGCGGCGGCGATCGACCGGGCGCGTCGTGGGCGCCGCGCGGTTCGTGATCGACCGCACGGTGATGCCGGGCGCCGCCGAGGTCGCGGCGATGCGCGCGTCAGGCCGCGTTCTACGCGACGCCCGAGCTGCTGCGCCGAGCCCGCGCGCTTCCTCGCGTTCGCGGATCGGCCCGGAGCCCGTGCCGCACGTCGTCGAGGCGCCGCTCGATCCACGCCGGCGCGGGCCGCGCCCGGGCGCCGCATCGTCTTCCCGAGCCCGTACCGGCCGGCGAATCCCGCGTTCGCGGCGGAGCATGCGCGGCTCGTCGAGGAGCCACTGGGTGCACGCCGAGACGTGGACGCACGCGCTCGATCGCCTGCGCGCGTGCGGCACGATCGATCCTGCTGCACGGCTTCGGCATGGGCGGCTCGCGGCTCGACGCGATCGCGCTGATGGCGCCGGCGTTCTTCGCGAGCGGCGCTCGACGTCGTGCTCGTGGCGCTGCCGCTGCACGGACCGCGCGCGCCCGCGCGGCAGCCGATTCTCGGGGCAGCTCTTCGCGAGCCCCGACGTCGTCGCGGCTTGAACGAGGCGATGGCGCAGGCCGCGCACGACGTCATCCGCGCTCGCTCGCATGGCTCCGGAGCCGCACGACGGCGCCGATCGGCGTCCTGGGGTTGAGCCTCGGCGGCTACGTCGCTGCGCTCCTCGCGGCGCTCGTGCCCGGACCTGCGCGTTCGTGCATCCCGCGTCGTCGCGCCGGTCTGCTTCGGCGACCTCGCGCACCGCTTCATGCGGGCGGGACGCGCCGGCGCGGCGGCTCGCGCCGCGCGGAGCTGCGCGCCGCGTATCGCGATCCACTCGCCGCTGGCGCACGCGCGCGCGTGCGCGCGCGAGCGGCTGCTGCATCCTCGCGGCGCACGGCGATCGCATCGTGCCCGCCGAGCATCCGCGCTGGCTCGCAAGGCGCACTGGAACCGGCCGCGAACGGTCTGGTTCAGCGGCAGCCACCTCGCGCCGTTCGGTGCGGCCAGACGCATCCGCGCGGCGACGTCTCGACGCTTCCTCGGCTGAGCTCGGACGTGCTGCTGCCGCCGTGACGCGCGGTGATCCGCAGTCGCCGCAGGCGCTGCGCTCCGCTACGACCCGCACGCATGAGCACCGAGACCGAGCCTGCACCTGGCCGTCTGGGACGCCTTCACGGGCTATCAGCGCACCGCGGCGATGAAGGCCGCGATCGAGACTCGACGTGCTTCACCGAGATCGCCGCCGGCACGAGCACGATCGACGCGCTCGGCCGACGAAGTGCGGGCGCCGCGCGCGGACTCCGCGCGCTCCGCTAACCGGCTCGTCGCCGACGAGTTCCTGCGCCCGCGTCGGCGACCATCTACGAGCTCACGCCGACGGCGTCGACGTTCCTCGACCGGAACGGCCCGGCTACGTCGGCTCGGCGATCGACGTTCATCGCGTCGGCGAAGATCACCGGAGTGCTTCGCGCGGCTGACCGACGCCGTCCGGAAGGGCGGGACCGCGGTCGAGCGACGACGGCACGCTGTCGCGCCGAGCATCCCGTCTGGGTCGAGTTCGCGCGCGCCATGGCGCCGCTCGCCGCGCATGACCGCGCTGCTGCTCGCGAACCTGCTCGAGCGTCGAGAAGGCGCCGCGCTGGAAGGTGTCTCGACATCGCGGCGGGGCACGGGATGTTCGGCATCGTCGCTCGCGCGCGCAGAACCCGAACGTCCAGGTGACGGCGCGTCGACTGGAAGAACGTGCTGGCGGTCGCGCGAGGAGCACGCGCGCCAGCGGGCGTCGCGGATCGCTTCCGCACGATCGCCGGCAGCGCGTTCGAGGTGCCGTTCGGCGACGGGCTACGACCTGGTGCTGCTGCCGAACTTCCTCCACCACTTCGATCCGCCGACGCTGCGAGCAGCTGCTCGCGAAGGCGCGCGCCGCGCTCGCGCCCGGCGGCCGCGTCGTGATCGTCGAGTTCGTCCCCGACGACGACCGCTCGGGCCCGCCCGACGCGGTGCGCTTCTCGCTCGTCATGCTCGCCGGCACGCCGGCGCGGCGACGCGTACACGTTCGCCGAGTACCAGGGCATGCTCGAGCGCGCCGGCTTCCACGGCGCGACGCTCTACGAGCTGCCGCCGACGCCCGGCGCGGGTCGTCATCGCCGGAGCGTGACAGCTCCGGGTCTGCGGTCAGCCGAACGACGCTGCTCGGTGATCCGGCGCGCCTGCGCGTTGATCGAGCGGACGAGGCCGTAGACGGCCTCGAGCGTCTGGTCCTGCGTCGCCTTCACGTCGTCGACGCGTCTCCTTGAGCGCCGGCGGCGTGATCTCGCCGATGATCGTCAGGCGGATACTCGGCGACGGCGCGGTGGATGTCCTCCACGGCCGTGCTGACGTCGTCGATCATCGTCGTGGACGGTGGCGGCGATGGTTCGGGGCTCGCTCATGCGGTGAGCTCCTTCGGGTTGGGAGGTGTGGCGCCGGCGTGCTGCGCGCAGCAGCTCGCGCCAGCGCGGTTCCGGCAGGCCGGCCGGCTCGGTGCGCGTCGACGAAGTCGACGCAGCGTCTCGACGAAGCGCTCCGGGCGCCTCGCAGTGCGGGAAGTGCCCGGCGTCGTCGAAGACGACGAAGCCGGCTGCCGGCGATGGCGTCGTGCGCCGCCGAGCGCCGTGCGCGCACCGGGATCGAGCGCGTCGCGCGCGCCCCAGACGATGAGCGTCGGGAGCAGGGCCGGCCAGGTACAGCCGGTCGATCGGCGCAGACCGTCTGCCCGCCGGCGTCGATGACGGCGCGGAGCGTGCGGAAGAACGCGCGGCGCGTGTCGTCGTCGGCGAGCGCCGCGTAGCTCCGCCAGATCTCCTCCGCGACGGGCGACGGCGCGGACGAAGCGGTCGCCGAGCCAGGCGGCGACCCGGCGCCCGGCGTCGCGCAGCGCGGGCGAGCAGACGAGCGGAAAGACGCTGCTCGACGCCGGGCACGCTCAGCCCGCGGAGCAGCGCGCTCACCTCGCGGCCGAGGCCGCCGCTCGACACCAGCACCAGGCGCTCGCAGCGCTCCGGGAACTGGTAGGCGAGCTGCATCACGATGCCGCCGCCGAGCGATTGGCCGACGACCGTCGCGCGCTCGTGCCCGAGCGCGGCCAGCAGGTCGCGCAGCACGTTCGCGTGCGCGCCGACCGAGTACTCGACGCGGCGGCTTCGCCGTGGCGCCGTGGCCGAGCGAGATCCGGCGCGACGACCGTGAACCGCCGCGCGAGCGCCGGCAGCACGTGGCGCCAGGTGTCCGACGAGCCCGCCATGCCGTGCACGAGCAGCAGGACGGGGCCGTCGCCCGCCGTCCGGTAGGCGACCGTGTGGCCGTGGAGCGTCACGCGTCGGAAGCGGCGCGTCCGTCATTTGCGGGCCGCTGCCGCGCCGGCTTCGCGAGCCCGGCCAGGCACGACGGGCAGAGGATGGCGCGGGGCCCGGGCTGCTCGCGGATGCCGATCGCCGGCGCGGCATGCCCTTCTGGCAGGATCGCGTTGCAGCGGTCGCAGACCGCGTTCACGGTTCAGCACCGCGTCCTGCCACGCGAGCGACCTCGTCCGGACGTCGCCGCCGCCGCGGCCGCGCCGCGGCCGCGCGCGCCGCGGTCCGGTCTCCTGGCCGGTGACCGCGAGCGCGATGTCGGTGCTGTCGTTCACGATGTCCTCGACCAGCCCGAACGTGGTCAGGAGCACGTTCCGGACGACGGTCGAGACCGACATGCCCGAGCGTGCGCGCGCGCCGCTTGAGGTGCTTGTCGAGCGAGTCGGGCACGCGCGTGTGGAGGACGCGCTCCTTCGCGCTCGTCGGCCGTGTCGTCTGCGGCCTGCTCGGCGCTCGTCGCGCTGCATCGTCGGTCCAGCCATGTGTCCGGACGTACTCGGATTGTGATACATCCGTCAAGCCGGTGTGACACACGCGCTCGCCGGCGCGGGCAGGACAGGAGCGCCCGGGGTTGCCATTCGACCCGGTGCGCTCTACGAGCGGGCGGTGCCCGGGACGCTCGGATCATCTCCTGTTCGGCGAGCCGTGATCTCGACGCGGCGGTGGCCGATCTCGTACGAGCGCTCCGGCGTCGCAAGCGGTGTTCGGCGGCCATCATCCGGAGCTCGGCACGCAGAACGCGCTCGCGCGGCTCGGCGAGCGCGCGCTTCCTCGAGGTGATCGCGCCGGCCCCGGCGCTGCCGGCGGGCGGGCTCGCGCGCGAGCTCGCGAAGCGGTTGGAGCCCGAGGCTCGTCATGTGGGCCGCGCGCACCGACGACGCCGCCGCGGTCGCCGCGCGCGCGCAGGCCGTCGGGCTTGAAGGCCACCGTCGTCGACGGGCCATCGCGCGGCCCGGGCGGCGGCATCGTGCGGTGGACGGAACACGTTCGTCGGCGGACCACGGCGCCGGCACGCTCGTGCCGTTCTTCATCGAGTGGGACGACGACTACCATCCGGCCGAGGACGCGCCGCCGGGCCTCGCGCTCGACGTCGTTCACGATCGAGACGCCGGATCCGGCGCGCCTCGCGCGCGATCTTCTCCGCGCTCGACGTGAAGGCGTCGGTGCGGAAGGGCCGTCGCGACCGCCTGCGGGCCGCGCTTCGAGTCGCCGCGCGGGCCGGTCGTCCCTGACCGGGCCCTGACCGCGCCGGCATGGCCGCTGCTCCTCGGCTGCCGCGCGACCTGACGAAGGCGCTACGGCGCGGCGCCGCTGTTCGCCGATCTCTCGTTCGGCATCCACGACGGCGACCGCGTCGGGCTCGTCGGCCCGAACGGCTGCGGCAAGTCGACGCTGCTGCGCGTGCTGGCGCGGCCTCGAGACGCCGGACGCCGGCACGATCGCGCTCCGCCGCCAGGCCGGCGCTCGCGTACGTGCCGCAGCATCCGGCGTTCGCCGGGGCCGGAGCGTCGGCGAGCTGTCGCCGACGCGCTCGCCGGCGACGACCTCGACGACGTCGCGCGCCGACGCGCGTCGCGCAGACGCTCGCGCGCAGTGCGGGTTCGCCGATCCCGGCGTGCGCCGCGGCGACGCTGCTCCGGCGGCTGGCGGAAGCGCGCTCGCGATCGCGCAGGCGCTCGTCCGCGCGCCCGACTCTGCTGCTCGACGAGCCCACGAACCACCTCGACCTCGAGGGCATCCTCTGGCTCGAGGAGCTCCTCGCCGCCGAGCCGCGCGCGTTCCTCGTCGTGAGCCACGACCGCTGGTTCCTCGAGAACGTCGCCGGCGCGCATGCTCGACCTCGATCCGGTGCACGCGCGCGGCTTCTTCGAGACGCGCGGCCGCTACAGCGAGTTCCTCGAGCGGAAGGACGCGGCGCTCCGCGAGCAGGCAGCGCGTAGCACGAGACGCTCGCGAACCGCGTGCGCCGCGAGGTCGAGATGGCTGCGCGCGCGGCCCGAAGGCGCGCACGACGAAGGCGCAGGCGCGCATCCGCGAGGCGGGCCGGCTGAGCGACGAGCTCGCGCGCGTCGGCGGAGCGGCTCGACCGCCGGACGCGCCGCGATCGACTTCGACGCGAGCGAGCGGCGCACGAAGCGCCTCGTCGTCGCCGAGCACGTCGGCGAAGCGGTTCGGCGATCGCGCGCATCGTCGATCGACGCGAGCCTCGTGCTCGGCCCCGGCACGCGGCTCGGCCTCCTCGGCCCGAACGGCAGCGGCAAGACCACGCTCATCCGGCTGCTCACGGGCGACCTCGCGCCGGACACCGGCCGCGTGCGGCACGCCGACGGGCTCCGCGACGGCGCTCCTCGACCAGTACCGCACGCAGCTCGATCCCGCGCGTCACGCTCGCCGCGCGCTCGCGCCCGAGGGCGATCAGGTCGTCTACCGCGGCCGGCCGGTCCACGTCGCGGGCTGGGCGCGGCGCTTCCTCTTCCGGCCCGAGCAGCTCCAGATGCCGGTCGGCCGGCTCTCCGGGCGGCGAGCAGGCGCGCGTCCATCCTCGCGCGGCTGATGCTCGAGCCGGCCGACCTGCTCGTGCTCGACGAGCCGACGAACGACCTCGACATCCCGACGCTCGAGGTGCTCGAGGAGACGCTGCTCGAGTTCCCCGGCGCGGTCGTGCTCGTGACGCACGACCGCTACCTCTTCGAGCGCGTCACGACGACGGTGCTCGCGCTCGACGGCACCGGCGCGCGTGACGCCGTTCGCCGACTACGCGCAGTGGGAGTCGACGCGCCGCGAGCGACCGTCCGCGCCGAGCCAGGCCGCGGCGCGCCGGCGACCGCCGCGGCGCGGCCGGCGCAAGCGGCTCTCGCTACCTCGAGCAGCGCGAGTGGGACGGGATGGAGGCCGCGATCCTCGCGGCCGAGGCCGCGCGCGACAGCCTGCGAGGCCGCCGACCGCACGACCCGGCCGTCGCGACGGATGCGGCCGCGCTCGGCGAGCGCTATCGCGACGCTCGAGGCCGCGACGGCCGCCGTCGACCGCCTCTACGCGCGCTGGGCGGAGCTCGACGCGAAACGCGGCGCCCTGACGCGCCCGCGTTGACGCCTCCGCCGACCCGCGCGCTACGGGGGCTCGAGACGCGCGCGGGGGACGCGGGCGTCGTGGAGGTCGCATGAGCGTAGCGCGAGGCGCGAGCTGGCTGGTGACGCCGGTGGGCGCCGACGAGCAGTTCACCGGCGCCGACTTCACCGACGACGACCGTCCTGTACGCCAAGACCGCCGAGGACTTCGTCCGCGGCGAGGTCGCTGCCGCGCCTCGACGCGATCGAGGCGAAGGAGGAGGGCCTGATGCCCGCGCTGCTCAAGCGCGCCGGCGAGCTCGGCCTCCTCGATGATCGACATCCCCGAGCGCGTACGGCGGCCTCGGCCTCCGCAAGACGACGTCGATGCTCGTCTCCGAGCGCGGCGCGCTCTGCGCGTCGTTCAGCGTGTCGTGGGGCGCGCACACCGGCATCGGCACGCTGCCGATCGTCTACTACGGCAGCGAGGCGCAGAAGCAGCAGCTATCTGCCGAAGCTCGCGACCGGCGAGTGGCTCGCGGCCTACGCGCTCACCGAGCCGCAGGCTCGGGCAGCGACGCGCTCGCGGCGCGAACGACGCGCCGACGCTCGAGCCGGACGGCGGCGCTATCGGCCTCACGGGCACGAAGCAGTTCATCACGAACGCCGGCTTCGCCGGACCTCTTCACGGTCTTCGCGAAGGTCGACGGCGAGCACTTCACGGCGTTCCTCGTCGAGCGGACGACGCCGGGTCTCGACCGGGCCCGAGGAGCAGAAGCTCGGCATCCGCGGCTCGTCGACGCGCCAGCTCGATCCTCGAGGACGTCGCGCGTGCCCGCCGACGCACGTCCTCGGCGAGATCGGCCAGGGCCACAAGATCGCGTTCAACATCCTCGAACATCGGCCGCTTCAAGCTCGGCGCGGGCGCCGTGGGCGCGGCGAAGGAGTGCCTGCACGATCGCGCTCGACTACGCGCGCGATCGGCAGCCAGTTCGGCCAGCCGATCGCGAGCTTCGGCATGATCCAGCGGAAGCTCGCCGACATGGCGACGCGCATCTACGTCGCCGACAGCATGAGCTACCGGACCGCCGGGCCTGATGGACGCCGCCGCCGACGGCGATCGACCGGACGCGCGCCGGACGCGACGAAGCGGCTCGTGAAGGAGTCGATCGAGGAGTACACGATCGAGGCGTCGATCCTGAAGGTGTTCGGCACCGAGACGCTCGACTTCGTCGCCGACGAGTCGCTGCAGGTGCTCGGCGGCTACGGCTTCACCGCCGAGTATCCGGTCGAGCGCCACTACCGCGACTCGCGCATCAACCGCATCTTCGAGGGCACGCAACGAGATCAACCGGCTCATCATCCCGGCGACGCTCGTGAAGCGCATCGGCCAGGGCGCGACTGCCGTATCATCGACTTCCTCGAAGCAGGTCGAGCGCGAGATCGCCGACCGCGACGAGCTGGCCGCCGGCCGTCGCAGGGCCGCTCGAGCGCGAGCACCGCGCCGCCGAGGTCGCGAAGCGCGTCGATCGCCTACACCGACGCGCGTGCTCGATCGAGCGCAGACCTCGCGTCGCTCAAGGACAAGCAGCAGCACCTCGAGATCCTCGCCAACATGATCATCGACGTCTACGCGATGGACAGCGTCGTGAACCGCACGCGGCTGCTCGCTCGGCCACGGCACGCCGGACGACGACGCGCTCCGCGCTCGCGATGACGAACGTCTTCGTCGCGTCGGCCAACGAGCGGTGTCATCGACGGCGCGCGCCGGCTGCTCGCGAACGAGTTCGAGGGCGAGGAGCTGCGCAAGCACCTGCGCCTCGAGAGCGATCGTGCCGCGCATCCCGATCCGGACGATCGCGCGTGAAGACGCGCATCGCCGAGGCGCTCGTCGGCGCGCGGCCTCGGGCCCGTCTTCCTCCGCTGACCGCCGATTTCGGGGATGGCATCGTGCCGTCCGGGATGCTCGTCTGTGGGGCATGCCCACCCGACGACCCCACCGACGGACACTCCGCGAAGAGCGACGACGCCCCGCGTACGCGCGGGCGCGGCTCCCGCTCGATGTGGGCGGGCCACGTGACGTTCGGGCTCGTCTCGATCCCGGTCGCGATCCACGCGGCCGTCGAGGCGTCGCATCGCGTCGCGTTCCGCCAGCTGCCATCGGAAGGACATGGCGCCGATCCGCTACAAGAAGTTCTGCAGCGAGGAGGACGTCGAGGTCCCGAACGACGAGATCGTGAAGGGCTACGAGGTCGCAAGGGCGAGTACGCCGTCGTCGAGAAGGAGGAGCTCGATCAGGTCCAGGAGGAGCTCGGCGAGGGCGACCGGACGATCGAGATCGTCGAGTTCGTCGACTTCGCGTCGCTGAACCCGCTCCTGTTCGAGAAGCCGTACTACCTCGCGCCGCAGGACGGCGGGTCAAGGCCTACGGCGTCCTGCAGGCGGCGCCTGCGTCGAGGCGAGGCAGGTCGGGCATCGCGCGCTTCTACCTGCGCACCCGGCCGCTCCTGGCGGCCGCTGCTGCCGAGCCGAGACGTCCTCTCGCTCGATGGTGATGCGCGAGTTCGACGAGCTCCGCGATCCCGACGACGCTCGACCGTGCCGCACGCGAAGACGAGCGCCGCCGAGGTGAAGATGGCGCGCTCGCTCATCGAATCGATGTCGGACACGTGGGATCCGACCGCGCACCCGAACGCGTACCGGAAGGCGCTCGAGAAGCTCGTCGCCTCCAAGCGGAAGTTCGTGATCGAAGAGCCCGAGCGCGGAAGAGGGCGAGCCACGGAAGGTCGTCGATCTCATGGAGGCGCTGCGGAAGAGCCTCGGTGAGAGCCGGCGAAGCGGTCGGAGCAAAACCGCATCGCGCCGTCGCGCGCGCCGCGTAGCGCGCGACGTGAAGACATCCCCTCCATCGGATCGCGCTTTTCGCCCGAAACGCCACGCCCAAAGGGCTTTTCGGTGCGGTACTGCCCGCTCGCTCACCCGAACGTCGCAGGCGATCCGTACAGATCCGTGCGCCGAGCGTAAAACGGAAAAAGCTTCAGAAACGCGGCGCGAGTTCGGCGCCATACGACGATGATGCGCGCCAGAGCCCGACACGACTGTGCAGGTGCGGGACCGCGAAGCACGATGCGCGCAGCCGAAAATGATTCGGCACACCGCAATGCACTAGAGAGCGCCCATGACTCCTCACACGAATCACTTCGATCACCATGGTCGCGCGCGTCATCGTGCGGCCGACCTGACGGCGATGACCCGCGCGTGGGCGAGCGACGGCACGGTGCGCGCGTTCATGTTCGCGCCCTACCAGGTGGGTGCCTTCGTCGTCCCGACCGACCTGCCGCGCGAGTTCGTCTGCCAGATCGCCGAGGCGTACGCGGTCGAGGGCACGCCGCTCCAGGTCCTCGAGCTCCGCCACTTCGACGGACCGTGGCCGCGGAGCACGCGCCTCGTGCGCGGCGGCGACTGGGTGCGCCCGGCGGTCGCGAGCGAGGTCGTCGAGCTTCTCGCCGGCGCCGCAGCCACGAGATGCGACCGCAACGCCGGCGTCGCGGGATCGGTCAGCCCGGGCCGATCAGGTTGTTGCCGAACAGCACCCAGAGCAGCGGCAGCACGCCGACGGCACGCCCATCAGGTAGAGCACGAGGTACCCGACGCGACCGGCCTGGCCCGCACGCGCCTCGCCGGTCGCCGCACGACGCGCACAGCCGTCGTGCCCGCAATCGCACCGCGCGTGCTCCGCTGCATCGCCCGACGCCCTCCGACAGTCGTCACTGCAGAACTCGTCACCGGTCCTGACCTCGCAGCCACAGGACGGGTGACGACAGTTGTTCAAGTCCATACGCCCTCCTCGCGGACTGAGAAGCAGACCCCGTGCCGCCGTGATCGCGCCGCGCGAGCGCGTTGTCGCGCGTGCACAACGCCGCGATGACGCACCGTTCTTGCACCGCGTTGTAATTCGGGTCCCAATCGCGGAGGCGCTCGGTGGGGATTCCCAAGGCGTGGCGTGCTGGGACGTCGTGGCACGCCCGCTGCTCATGTGCGGGCATGATGCACACACGACTGCTCTCACTGGGGCTCGCGATCGTCCTCGCCACCGGCGGCGCCACGCTCCTGGGTGGCTGCCGCGAGAAGGGGCCCGCCGAGAAGGCGGGCGAGAAGGTCGACAACGCGATGGAGAAGCTCGAGGACAAGCTCGATCCGAAGGGCCCGGTCGAGAAGGCCGGCCGAAAGATCGACAAGGCCGTCGACGACGCGAAGAACTAGATGCGAGGGGACTCTGTCCCCTCGCCCGTCGCAACAAAGCTGCGCCGGAGGCCCACTCCCCGGCTCGCTCGCGCTCGGCCGCGCGCTGCGCGCGCGGAGGGGCGAACTCGTCGCGCTCCTGGCGGCGTCGCGACGGCCGCATGGCTCGTCACTGACAGGATGCACGCTGTGAGCGCGGCGCCCGTACACGTCAATCCCGGGCGGGCACGCGCCGACGCTGCACAGCGGTCCCACGAGGGATGCCGCACGGGATCAGCGTCGTCGTCGTGGTGGTCGCGATCGTCGTGGTGGTCGAGTCCGGAACGCACGAGCACGGGTCGAGCAGGTTCTGACCGGGCGAGCGTCTCGCCGGGCGGGCACGCGCCGAGACACACTGGCAACGCATCGGAAGTCCCGATTGGATTCGATACGAGTACCCGCCTCGAGGGAAGGCGATGCGATTTTGCGTTGACGACGAGGTGCGCATCGTGGCTCCCGCCGGCGCCAGGCCGCACGCCGTCCGCGTGGGTTACGACGCGCCGGAGTAGGCGTCGTGCATCCCGTACTTCGCGAACGCGCCCCAGAAGCCGTGCTCGTGGAGTCCGTAGCCGATCGCCCCGGCGCTGCTCTCGAAGCGCGCGACGTGGTCGACGACGCCGTACTGGCCGAAGCTCGCGATCTCGCTCGACGCTCTTCGTGAGTCCCTGCACGACGAGCGGACCCTGGTGCATCCCGTGGCGCCAGTCCGCCTCCATGCCGTAGCCGGTGCCGATCGCGATGAACGCGGTGACGAGCGGCGTCGCGGTCACCGAGAAGCCGCCGCCCGGCGCGTCGGGGAAGGCGATCGTCGACCGCTCGATCATGCGCGTGCCGGGCGTGAGCGTGTGCTCGTACTCGGGCCGTCCGAGCCACTCGGGCTCGCGCGCGGCCGTCGTTCCAGATCCGGATCGCCTCCTCGAGCACGCGCCGACCGTCGTCGGTCTCGTTCAGCATGTAGAGGATCGAGTGGTCGCCGAACTGCATCGGCGAGTAGTTCCACATGCCGGTGAGCTGGCCCTCCGGCCCCGCGGATGCCCGGATGCTCCTGCTCGCCGACCGGACGGACGCCCCACGAGCGATCGCGCGTGCCCCACCAGCGGTCGGGCGTCACGGCGAACGTCTCGCCGTCGACGGTGAGCGTGCCCGACCAGCAGCCCGGTCTGGGCGAGGCGCATGGTGTCGAAGAGGACGCGGCCGTGCTTCCGCACGTACTGCCGCGGCTCGAGGAACGCCGCGATCGCGCCCGTCCAGACCAGGTCGCAGGCGATCGGGTGCTCCTGACGGCTCGAGGACGAAGCGGAGGCGCTTCAAGCCCTCGATCACCTCGACGCGGAACGGCCCGACGGTCGTGTCCATCCGATCGCCGAGCTCGCGCGACGCCCGCACGACGTGGTGCCGCCCGTTGCGGGTCACGCACGCGAACGCGTCCTGCACGGCCAGGTTCGGGTACTGCCCGAGCCCCATCACCATGAAGAGCTCGCCGCTCGAGGCGTGGAGGTTGAAGTAGTAGCGGTCGTAGAAGTTCCGATCGCTCGTGCCGACGAAGCGGATCGGCTCGGCGATCTGGTGAGAGGGTAGTCGTCCATCGCGGAGAGCATGCGCGGCCCATACCTCCGCCCGGCGCGGACGAAAACTCGCCGCGCGTCCGTGACGCGCGCGCGCGCCTTGACGGATGGCGGGCCTGGTCATATCACCCGCCGATAGCGCACGACGGCTGGAGAGCGGAGGCGGTGCCTGGTGAGAGAGGCGGCCTTTCGATGGTGAGCGTCGCGGACGACGGAGCGCGTCCGGACGCGAGGCCGACCGTGACGGATCGCGGCAGCAGGGCGCGACCGAGCGCGCTCCGCTACGGATTCTTCGCCACGATCCTCGGCGTCACCGGCGTCGTACTCTCGGTCCTGGGTTTTCTCGCCGTGCGCAATCCGGCGGCCGCGCGGCTCGTGGCGTCGTCGGACGGCGTCGCGTCGCTGCTGACCGGGCTCTCGTTCACCGCGATCGCGTGCGCGCTCGTCGCTGCACTACGGCCGGCGCTCGGAGCAGCTCTCGGCCGCATATCGCGAGCTGCATCGCGCGACGTTGCAGCGGGAGCGCAGCGAGGCCGCGCTCCGCGAGAGCGAGCGCTTCACGCGCGCGACGCTGGACGCCATCGACGCTCAGATCGCGCGTGCTCGACGCCGACGGCGTCGTCATCGGCGGTCAACCGGGCGTGGCGCGCCCGACTGCATCCGCCTGCTCGGGGACACGGGCGCGTGCGACGTCGGCTCGAACTTACGTACCGCTACTGCGACGGCGTCCGGGGCGAGCGGGCCAGCCGAGGTTGGCGCGCGTGGCGGAGGCGGTGCCGGGCGATCACGGCGGGCGAGCACGCGAGGGAGTGCCTGCTTTCGAGAGCGTCGTGCCCGACGACGGCGCAGCGTGCTCGCGACGCGTCACGCGCTTCGCGAGCCGCGGGCCCCGCTCCGACCGTCGTCGCGCATCAGGACGTGAAACGGCCTGCCTGGCGGCAGCGCCGGGAGCGGGTCGACCGCGGGGGTGGTCGGCGAGGAGCGCCCGAGCCTGCCCGATCTTGCACCCGGTTTGGAGGCCAGCTCGCGGCGCCCGTCGACGACCGCGCCGGTCGATCACTTCGCCGCGATCGCGGAGGCCGCGCCGCTGGGCGTGTTCCGCGCCCGGACGCCGCCGGGCCAGCTGACGGCCACGCGAACGCGCGGTTCCTGGCACGCTCAGGGCGACCTCGGCCCCCGCGGCATCGCGCGCGGCGACGGGTGGCTCGCGATGGTGCGCGCGGACGACGTCGGCAGCCGCGATCGCGCAGTGGCAGCTGCATCGTCGACGGGGGCGGGGGCGGCGAGGCGGCGTTCCCGGACGGTCGACGGCGGCGGCGCGGTCCGCGCCGTGCCGGCGACGCCGACGGACGAAACGCGTGGGACCGGCTCGCAGAGCTCGCCGGCCGGCCTCGTCGCGGTCGTCGATGGACGCTGTCGGCGGCCGCGCGTGCGGACGCGGCCGCTCGCCCGCGAGCGCGACGTCTATTCGGCACGCGATCGGCCTCGAAGCGGACCGCACTGTCTCCGCGACGGACGGCGGCGGGCGCATCGCGCTCCGCGAACGCCGCGGCGGCCGCGTTCTGCGGCGCGACGCCGGCGGGTCTCGTCGGGCCGCGTCGCCGAGCAGCATCGCGCCGGACTGCGCGGCGTCCGACGGCGAGGTCGAGCGCTTCGCGACCACGCCGGGCAGGACCGTCCAGCGCGTTCGAGGTCGCCCGGCGCTTCGACCGTGCCCGCGCCCGGCTGGCCCGCGGCGAGCTCACGCTGGCGGTCGCCGTCGACGTGACGGAGCGCCACGCGGCCGGAAGCGGAACGATCCGTGCGCTCGAGAGCGAGAGCTCGGGCGGCGGGTCGAGGCGCGCTCACGCACGAGCGCGACCGGCTGATCCGCGAGCGGCGCAGGTCGCCGCTCGGCATCGCCGGGCCCGACCCACTTCGCGGTGGTGAGTCGCGCGTTCACGGCGCTGCTCGACCGCTCGGCCCGACGAGCTGACGGCGCGGCCGCTGCTCCGCTTCGTCCGTCCCGACGACCGGGCGGCGACGGCGCGCGCGCTCAGAGCAGGCCGCGGCAGGCGAGCCGGTGACGTTCGAGAACCGCCAGCGGCATCGCGACGGCGGCTGGCGCCGTGCTCGCGCGATGGGCGCGACGGCCGCTGCGCCCGACCGGATCTACGCGAGCGCGCGGGACCTGAGCGCGTCGGCACCTGGCCGCGGCCGCCCGACCAAGTCGGCGCGCCGCCGGCTGCAGATCGCGGGGCCCTCAGGCCGCGCTCGACCTGCTGACGCCGCCGGGTCGAGGACGTCGGGCGGCGGCTCGACGGCGGCGGAGCGCGAGCTCTGCCTCGCCTTCTCGCGCGTCGATCGCGCACGTACGCGCGGGCGCCGCTCGCCGGATCGACGAGCTGGCGCGCGCGTGCGCTCCGCGACGAGCACGGCGCGGGGCTCGACGCGGCCGGCCGGCGCGCGCTCGGGGTCGTCGGCGAGCAGGCGAGCTCGCCTGGTCGCAGCTCCTCGACGGCGTGCTGGCACTCTCGGGCCCCGAGCGGCGCAGCGGGCGATCCGGCGGAGGTCGACATGGCGGCGCTCGTCCGCGACGCCGTCGAGGCCGCGCGGCGCGCCGATCCGGAGCGGGACGTGCTGGTCTCGATCCGGCGACACCTGGCCGCGGCCGCCGGCGAGCCGGGGGCTCCCTGCGCGAGCTCGTCGCCACGCTGATCGGCAACGCGTTCGCGTCGACGCGCGCGTGCGACCACCCGTGCGTCGACGTGGGCAGCGATCGAGGCGGACGATGCTGCGCCGGTCTACTACGTCCGCGACAGCGGGGCGGGCTTCCGGCGGCCGCCAGGCGAGGCGCCTGTTCCCCGCGAGTCGAGCGCCTGCCGCTGCCGGCCGAGCCGGGCGGCGCCGGAGCGGCTCCGGACTCGGGGTCGTCCAGCAGATCGAGTCGGGCGGCACTGGCGGGCGCGTGTGGGCGGAAGGGCGGGCGGGCCGACGGCGCCACGTTCTTCTTCACGCTCGGCCGTGCGGCGGCCCGTGCGACGCGCGCCGCCGTGCCCGCGGCGATCGCAGATCGATCCACGACCCGTCTTGACGCGCCGGTTCGGGACGTGAAACTGGGGGGGCTCAGCCTGCGCAGCCACCCCATGCACCGACCGAGTCTCGCTCTGGCGATCCTCAGCGCTCGTCGCCGCCGGGCCCGTGCTCGGCGCGGAGGAGCGCGCGCCGCCATCCGCGAAGCCGGCGAAGCCGGCCCAAGCGCCGGTGAACGCCGCCGGCGGCCACGACGAAGCCGCCGGCGCCGACGTTCGACCTTCGCGACCGTCGTGAAGAAGGCCGAAGCCTTCGGCGGCGCACTTCGACGCCGAGCGACCCACCAGCGTGCCCCGACTGGCTCGTGAACATCAGCTACGACCAGTGGCGCGACATCCGCTTCCAGCCCGACCAGGCGCTCTGGCAGCGACGCGAAGCTGCCGTTCAGGTGCAGTTCTTCCACCCCGGCCTCTACTACGACCGCACCGATCAAGGTGAGCGTCGTGACGCGACGGCGACGTCGCCGCCGTGCCGTTCTCGCCCGACCGACTTCGACTACGGCCAGCAACGACTTCGCGAGCCAGCGTGCCGCAGGACCTCGGCTTCGCCGGCTTCCGCGTCCACTGCGCCGATCAAGACGGCCGGACTACTACGACGAGGTGATCGTGTTCCTCGGCGCGACGCTACTTCCGCGCCGCTCGGGCGCGATCAGGTGTTCGGGCTCTCGGCGCGCGGCTCGCGGTCGACACCGCGCGAGTCGTCGGGCGAGGAGTTCCCCGCGTTCCGCGAGTTCTGGCTGGTCGAGCCGAAGCCGGAGGACAAGAGCCTCACGATCTACGCGCTCCTCGACAGCCCGCGCGTCGCGCGGCGCCTACAAGTTCGTCGTCACGCCCGGCGAGCAGACGACGACCAGCGTCGACTCGCACGCTCTTCCCGCGCAAGGAGATCGCGAAGCTCGGCATCGCGCCGCTGACCAGCATGTTCTTCCACGGCGAGAACACGGCGCGCGGCGTTCGACGACTTCCGGCCCGAGGTGCACGACTCCGACGGCCTGCTGCTCGCGTTCGACGGCGGCGAGTGGCTCGTGGCGGCCGCTCGACAACCGAAGACGCTCTCGGTGAGCGTCGCTCCGCGACCGAGGACCCGCGTCGGCTTCGGGCTCGCTCCAGCGCGATCGCGACTTCGCGCAGCTACCAGGACCTCGAGACGCGGCCGGAGCGCGCGGCCGAGCGCGCTGGGTCGAGCCCGAAGGGCGACTGGGGCAAGGGCAGCGTCGAGCTGGTCGAGATCCCGACCAACAGGACGAGCGCAACGACAACGTCGTCGCGTATTGGGTGCCCGACCGGAAGATCCAGCCCGGAGAGCCGCTCGACGTTCGCGTACACGCATGTTCTGGTACGGCGAGGACCCCGACGCGACCGCCCGGCGGCCGCGTCCTCGCCACCGCGCCGCGACAGCGGCACGATCGAAGGCGGCGCAGCGCTTCGTGATCGACTTCGTCGGCAAGCAGCTCGCCGGCGTTCCGCCGATCAGGTCGTGCGCGCGGCGTCGTCACCGTCGGCGGCGCCGAGGTCGCGCCGAGCATCGCTCGACCAGCACGTGGTGAAGAACCCGCATCACGAACGGATGGCGCCTCACGTTCCAGGTGCGCCCGAAGCAGCGAGAACCGATCGAGCTGCGCGCCTACCTGGACCAGGGTGAATACGGTGCTCAGCGAGACGTGGTCGTACGCCCTGCATCCTGAGCGAGCACGAGCCGCCGCCCGCGACCGGCGACGAGCGAGCGCACGGCCGGCTGCAGGTTGCGGCCGATCGGCTGCTGCAGGACTGGAAGGCCGCGCACGCTCGCGCGCACGCGTACCTCGCGGCGCTCGGCGTCGCGCGCGGCGAGAAGCGCGCGCTCGCCGACGCCGCCGTGGCGCGCGCGCGGTCGAGGCGCACCTGGGAGCCGGCGGCGACGCGATCCAGCGAGACGCTGCGCGGCCGTGCGCGAGCTCGCTGCCGCGAGAGCGCGACGCGACGCGACGGAGGCTTCCTCGCCTGGCGCATCGCGCGCATCGACGGGCCGGGCTCGTCGCCGTGCCGGCAAGACGACGGCGTCGTCTGCGTCGACGCCGCCGATCCGCGCGCGGCAGCATGGTCGCACGAGCCTGTCGAGCGGAGCCTGCTCGCGCGGCTGTTCAGCCCGGCGCGTCGCGGAACGACGCCGACCGCGCGGCATGATCCTCGGCGCCGTCCGCGCGCGCCAGCGTCGCGCCGCGCTGCCGTGGGTCCGCGCGGCGCGCCGCCGGCGCGATCCTGCTCGTGCCTGCTCGTGCTCGCTGCCGACGCATCATCGCGAGCGGCTTCATGGTGAACGTGCTGCCGCACCAGGGCCGCACCTGGCTCGAGGTCGCGATCGTCGGTCGTGTTCGGCGCGCTCTTCGGCTGGATCTCGATCGGCTTCTGGACCGCGATGCTCGGCTTCTGGGTGCTCGCTCCGCGGCGGCGACCGCTTCGCGATCACGAACCGACCCGAGCCGTCGACGGCGCGCCGCGCCCGCCGACGAGCCCGCACGCGGTACCGACACGGCGATCATCATGCCGATCTGCGCCGAGCCGGTGGAGCGCGTCTTCGCGGGCCTGCGCGCGCTGTGGGCGTCGCTCGCGCGCACCGGCGGTCGCGATCGCGTTCCACCTCTACATCCTCTCGCGACACCGGCGGACCCGCGCATCGGCGATCGCCGAGGAAGCGGCGTGGCTCGCGTTCTGGTGCCGCGACGACGAACGGCTTCGGCCGCATCTTCTACCGGCGGCGCAGCGCGCGCATCGCGCGCAAGAGCGGCAACGTCGCCGACTTCTGCCGGCGCTGCGGCAGCGCTACCGCTACATGGTGACGCTCGACGCCGACAGCGTCATGAGCGGGCAGACGCTCGTGACGGCTGGTGCGCGCTGATGGAGCGCGCACCCGACGTCGGCATCATCCAGACCGTGCCGACGGCGGTCGAGCCGGCGCTCGCTGCTCGCGCGCATGCAGCAGTTCGCGAGCCGCGTCTACGGGCCGATGTTCGCCGCCGGCCTGCCACTGCTGGCAGCTCGGCGACGGCGCAGTACTGGGGCCACAACACGATCATCCGCGTCGCAGCCGTTCATGGAGCACTGCGGGCTGCCGCGCCTGCCCGGGCGCGGCGCCGCTCGGCGGCGAGATCCTCTCGCACGACTTCGTCGAGGCGGCGCTGATGGGCCGCGCCGGCTGGGCGATGTGGCTCGCCTACGACCTGCGGCGGCAGCTGGGAGGAGGTGCCGTCGACGCTGCTCGAGGAGATGAAGCGCGACCGCCGCTGGTGTCAGGGCAACCTCCAGCACCTGCGCCTGCTGCTTCACCGAAGGCCTCTTCGGCGCGCACCGCATGCTCTTCCTGAACGGCGTCCTCTCGTACGTCTCGGCGCTGCTCTGGTCTCATCTTCCTCGTCCTCTCGACGGTCGAGGCGGATGCAGAGCGTCGCTCGCGCGAGCCCGACTACTTCCCGAACGGGCCGAGCCTCTTCCCCGAGTGGCCGATCTGGCGGCCCGACTGGGCGATCGCGCTCATCGGCCGTGATCGGCACGATCCTGTTCCTGCCGAAGGTGCCTCGCGATCCTGCTGCTCGTGTTCGTCGGGCGCGGCGCGCGAGCTACGGCGGCGTCGTGCGGCTCGCTGGCGAGCGTCGTGCTCGAGGTCATGACGTCGAGCGTGCTCGCGCCGATCCGCATGGTGTTCCACAGCCGCTACGTGCTGCTGAACCTGCTCGGGCGCACGGTCGGCGTGGAAGTCGCAGGGCCGCGACGACGCGGAGACGTCGTGGCGCGAGGCGTTCCGGCATCACGCGGGCGACTCGCTCGTTCGCGAGCGCGTGGGGCGTCGGGCTCTACTGGCTCAACCCCGACTTCTTCTGGTGGACGACGCCGATCATCGGCGCGCTCCTGCTGTCGATCCCCGTCTCGGTGCTGACGAGCCGCGTCGGGCTCGGCGACTGCGCACGCGCCGCTGGGTCTCTTCCAGTCATCCCGGAGGAGGTCGATCCGCCGGCCGGAGCTGCGCGACCTCGCAGACGTTCGCACGAGGCCGGGCTCGCGAGAGACGCGCGCTGCCGCCGGTCGGGCGCGACGGCTTCGTGCGCGCCGTGGTCGATCCCGCTCGATGAACGCGCTTCACCGCGCGCTGCTCGGCCGGCGTCGCATCGCTCCGCGCCGAGATCCGCGGGCGTCGCGCGGCGCTCGTCGATGCGCTCGCTCGCCGAGGGCCGCCAGGCGCTGTCCGATCGCGAGCGGCGCATCCTGCTCCTGCACGATCCCGACGCGGTCGACGCGCTCCACGAGCGCGTGTGGGCGCTCGACGGACCCGGCGCGCCGTCGCGCGCTGGGGCCGTCCCGCCGGCACGGCGGCCGATCCCGCGCGCATGAGCGACCGTCGCGGCGGCGTGGCTCGCGCTCGCGAGCCTGCTGGCCGTCGCGCGTCCGCACGGGCGGCTGATCGCGGCGGCGAGCTCCGCGTGTGGGGATGGGCCGCGAAGGCGAGGTCCTCCGCGACCTCGTGCCCGAGTTCGAGCGCGCGCATCCCGGCGTGCGCGTCCGCGTGCAGCAGATCCCGTGGAGCGCCGCGCACGAGAAGCTGCTGACCGCGTTCGTCGGCGGCGCGCTGCCGGACGTGTCTGCAGGTCGGCAACACGTGGATCCCCGAGCTCGTCGCGCTCGACGCGGTCGTGCCGGTCGACGACGACGTCGGCCGCGGCCCGCGACGACGTCTTCGCCGGCATCCTCGACACGAACGTCGTCGACGGACGGACGTGGGGCGTGCCGTGGTACGCGGACACGCGGCTCCTCTTCTATCGCGACGACCTCGTCGCGCGCTGCCGGCGGCGCGCGCGCCGCCCGCGGCGTGGCGACTGGATGGCGCGTGCTCGAGCGCGATCGCGCGGCGCGCCGGGCCGGACGCACTCGGCGCTCCTGCTGCCGGTCCGCGAATGGCAGACGCCGGTCGTCCTGGCGCTCCAGCGCGGTGCCGACGCTGCTGCGCGACGACGGCACGCGCGGCGACTTCGCGAGCGAGCCGGCGCGCGGCGGCGTTCGCGTTCTACGTGGACCTCTTCACGCGACGGCGTCGCCCGTCGCGACGCCGCGACGCAGCTGCACGAACGTCTACCAGGACTTCGCCGCCGGCCGCTTCGCGTTCTACGTGACCGGGCCGTGGAACCTGAGCGAGTTCGCGACGCGGCTCCGCCGCCGACGTCGTGCGGACGTGGCGCACCGCGCCCATGCCCGCGCCGGCGCGCGACGGCGCGCGGCGGTGTCGCTCGCCGGCGGCGCGAGCCTCGTCGTGGCGCGCACGACGACCGAGCCCGCGCTCGCGCGCGCGTTCGTGCGCTGGCTCGTGCGAGCCCGCGACGCAGTGCCGCCTCCACGCGCTCGCGCGGCGATCTGCCGGTCCGCCGCTCCGCATGGACCGCGTGCGACATCGTGAGGACCGACCCGCGCGCCGCCGCGTTCTGGACGCAGCTCCAGGCCGTGCAGGCGACGCCGAAGGTCCCGGAGTGGGAGCGCATCGCGGGCGCGGCTCGCGCATCACCTCGAGCTCGCCGTCCGTGGCGACGTGACGCTCGACGCCGCGCTCGCCGCGCTCGACGCGGACGTGGACGCGATCCTCGAGAAGCGGCGCTGGCTCCGCGCGAGCGGAGGAAGGGATGAGCCGCCGCCTCGATCCGCGTGGTGGCTCGTCGGGCCCGGCGCTCGCGATCCTGGCCGTCTTCTTCCTCGGCCCCGTGCTCGCGTCGTTCGCGCTCTCGCTCACCGACTTCGACGTCTACGCGATCGCGCGACCTCGACCGGCTCTGCGCTTCGTGGGCGCCGGCGAACTACCGGGCGCTCCTCGAGGCCCGCGCTTCTGGCTCGCGGTCCGGAATACGGCGTACTTCGTGCTCGTCGGCGGGCCGCTCTCGATCGCCGTCGTCGCTCGGCGCGGCGCTGCTGCTCGACGCGCGCGCCGTCCGCTGGAAGCCGTTCTTCCGGACCGTGTCTCTTCCTGCCCGTCGTGACGACGCTCGTCGCCGTCGCGATCGTCTGGCGCGCGCTCTACCACCCGCGCGCGGGCATGCTCGCGTGGCTCTGCGCGCAGCTCGGCATCGCGCCGATCGACTGGCTCGGCGATCCGCTGTGGGCGATGCCCGCGATCATCCTCCTCGCCGTCTGGAAGAACTTCGGCTTCAACATGCTCGTCTTCCTGGCCGGGCTGCAGAGCGTGCCCGAGCGGCTCTACGAGGCGGCGCGGCTCGACGGCGCCGGCGCCGTGGCAGCGGTTCCGGTACGTCACGCTGCCGGTGCTCGGCGCCGACGTTCGGCTTCGTCGTCGTGACGACGACGATCGGCTACCTGCAGCTCTTCGCCGAGCCGTACGTCGATGACGCAGGGCGGGCCGGCGGAGCGGACGCTGCTCGATCGTGCTCCTCATGTACGAGGAGGGCTTCCGCTGGTGGAACCTCGGCTGCGGCGGCGGCGATCGCGTTCGTGCTCTTCGCGATCATCCTCGTGGTGACGGGGCTCCAGCTCGCTGCTGCGGCGGAAGGAGCCGGCGTGAGCACGCGCGACGTGGGCGGCCGGTGCGCGATCGCGCTCCACGTCGCGCTCGCGGCGCTCGGCGCTCGTCGCGATGGCGCCGCTCCTGTGGATGGTGTCCGCGTCGTTCATGCCGACCGGCGAGGCGACCGCGGTGCCGCTCCGCTGGCTGCCCGAGCGCGCCGACGCTCGAGCACTACCGGACGCTCTTCGCGCGCATGGACCTCGGCCGGCAGCTCCTGAACAGCGTGATCGTCGCGGCGCGCGACGACCGTGCTCGCGGTGCTCGTGAACGGCGACGGCGGGCTACGCGTTCGCGAAGCTCCGCTTCGGCGGGCGCGATCGCCTGCTGCGGCCTCATGCTGCTCGGCGCTCGTCGTGCCGGGGCAGATCGGGATGCTGCCGCTCTTCCTGCTCGTGCGATCGCTCGGGCTCGTGAACACGCTCGCGGGCGTCGTCGATCCCGGGGCTCGCGAGCATCTTCGGCATCCTCCTCGTGCGGCAGTACGCGCTCTCGATCCCGGACAGCATCCTCGACGCCGCGCGTGTCGACGGCGCGGGCGAGCTCGGCGATCTTCCGCCGGATCGCGTTGCCGCTGATCGCTCCCGATCCTGGCGACGCTCGCCGTCTTCACGTTCCTCGGCGCGTGGAACGATTTTCTCTGGCCGCTCGTCGTGCTCGCCGACGAAGACGCGCTATACGCTGCCCGTGGGACTCGCGAGCCTCGCGGGCGAGCACGTGCAGGACACCGAGCTCATGATGGCGGGCGCGGTCGTCACCGATGGCGCCGGCGGTGCTGCTCTTCGTCGCGCTGCAACGCTACTACCTGGCGGGCATCATGGGCGGCGGCGTGAAGGGGTGAGGGCGCGTCGTCGCACATGCGCCGCCCCGCGCAGGACGCCGATGCGACGCGCCGTGCTCGACGGTCGCGCCTCGGACGAGGACCGAGCACAATCGATGTGAGAGTCAGAATGCGAGCGATCCGGCGCCGGCGATCGTGGCCGTCCCTCCTCGGCCTCGTGCTCGGCGCCGGCGCAGCGCGCTCGCAGCCGTGAGCGTGGTCGACGACTTCGAGACGATCGAGGGGTGGACGGCGACCGCGTCCGAAGGGGCGCAGGTCTGGATCGCGCAGGAGCCGGGCCGCGTCGGCCAGGCGCTCCGCGTCGACTACGACCTCGGCAACGGCGACCGGCTACGTCATCGTCCGCGAAGTCGTTCTCGTTCTCGGTCCCGAAGAACTTCGCGTTCACGTTCGACCTCCTCGGCGAAGGGCTGCCGCAACAACTTCGAGTTCAAGCTCGTCGACCCGAGCGCAGCGGAACGTCTGGTGGTGGCGGCAGCGCGACTTCGTCGTGGCCGACCGACGTGGCAGACGATGACCGTGCGCCGCTCGCGGCTCGAGCTCGCGTGGGGCACGGCGCCGAACGTCACGCTGCAGAAGGTCGCCGCGATCGAGTTCGCGATCACCGGCGGGCGAGGGCGGCAGCGGCTCGGTCTGGATCGACGAGCTCGCGCTTCGAGGAGCGGCCGGTGCCCGGCGGGCGACGGCGCGACGCCGACGGTCGACCGCGTCGTCGTGGCGGCGCCGGGCTTCGAGCCCGAGCCGCCGTCGCTGGCGAGAACGGGCGGCAGCGGCGGTTGGCACAGCGAGTCCGTGCTCGAGGACCAGACGGATCACGCTCGACTTCGGCGAGTCGCGCGAGTACGGCGGCGCTGGTCGTCGACTGGGACCCGGACGACTACGCGACCGCGTACGACGTCGAGAGCGTCGACCGACGGCGAGCGGTGGACGACGGCTGCACGCGACCGAGCGCGGCAACGGCGGCCGCGACTACCTCTACCTGCCCGACTCGGAGTCGCGCTTGCTCGCGGCTCGCGCTGCGCGCGTCGAGCCGCGGGCAGGGCTACGGCATCCGCGCGCTCCGCGTGCAGCCGATCGCGTTCTCGGCTGTCGCCGAACCAGTTCTTCGAGCACGTCGCGCGCGAGGAGCGCGCGCGGGCTCTTCCCGAAGCTACTTCACGGGCGAGCAGACGTACTGGACGGTCGTCGGCGTCGACGGCGACGACAAAGAAGCGCTGCTGAACGAGGACGGCATGCTCGAGGTCGACCGCGGCGGCTTCTCGATCGAGCCGTTCCTGTGGACGGGCGACCGGCTCGTCACGTGGAACGACGTCGAGCGCACGCAGTCGCTCGAGGAGCGGCTACCTGCCGATCCCGAGCGCGTCACGTGGAAGCACGAGGCGCTCGCGCTCAAGGTGACGGCGTTCGCGGGCGGCGATCCCGGCGCGTCGCTGCTCTACGCGCGCTACCGCGTCGAGAACCCGAGCGGCGCGGCGGCAGCAGGCGCGGCTTCTTCCTCGCCGTGCGGCCGTTCCAGGTGCTGCCGCCGTGGCAGTCGCTCAACATGGTGGGCGGCGTCTCGCCGATCCGCGAGATCCGCTACGACGCCGGCGTCGTCCGCGTGAACCGCAGCAAGGCGGTCGTCGTCGCTGACGGCGCCCGACGCGTTCGGCGCGACGCGCGTTCGAGGACGCCGGCGCGGCCGAGGCGCTGCGAGCACGGGCGCGTCCCGCCGGCCGCCGAGGCGATCGATCCGACCGGCTTCGCCGCCGGCGTGCTGTCGTGGAACCTCGACCTCGCGCCCGGCGAGAGCCGCGAGGTGCTGCTCGCGATCCCGTTCCACGAGCCGTACGTCGAGGCTCGCTCGCAGCGCGATCACGAGCGAGCGCGCGGCGCGCGACGATGGTGAACGCCGAGCAGACGGCCGTGCGCCGGCACTGGCAGACGCTCCTCTCGCGCGTCGACCTCGACATCCCGGCCGCGCCGGACGCTCGTCCGCACCGCCAAGACGACGCTCGCCTACACGCTCATCAACCGCGACGGCCCGGCGATCCAGCCGGGCTCGCGGACGCTACGCGCGCTCGTGGATTCGCGACGGCGCGGTGACGTCGTCGGCGCTCCTCCAGATGGGTTTCCCGACCGAGGTGCGCGACTTCATCCGCTGGTACGCGAGCTTCCAGCTCCCCGACGGCAAGATCCCGTGCTGCATCGACAAGCGCGGCGCCGACGCCGTCGCCGGAGCACGACAGCGGCGGGCAGTTCGTGTGGCTCGTCGGCGAGTACTACCGCTACACGCGCGACGTCGGCCTCGTCGCCGATCTCTGGCCGAACGTCGTCGCAGCGCGATCGACTACCTGGTCGACGCTCCGCGCGCCGGCGCACGACCGACGCCTATCGCATTCCCGAGAACGCGGCGTACTTCGGCCTCCTGCCCGAGTCGATCAGCCACGAGGGCTACTCGTCGCATCCGGTGCACGCGTACTGGGACGACTTCTGGGCGCTCGCCGGTCTCCGCGCGGCGCCGCATGCTCGCGAACGTCGTCGGCGACATCGAGCGCGTGCGACGCCTACACCGCGCTCCGCGACGACTTCCGAGACCGATCTGCTCGCGTCGCGTGCCGCGCGCGATGGCGATGCATGCGATCGACTACGTGCCCGGCTCGGTCGAGCTCGGCGACTTCGATCCGCAGCTCGACCGCGGTCGCGCGTGAACCTCGCTCGGCGACGATCCGAGCGATCCGGCCGGCGCTCGAGCGGACGTTCCGCCGCTACCTCGACGAGGTCGCGACCGCGGCGCGACGGCTCGACAGGACTGGGTCGCGTACTCGCCGTACGAGCTGCGGAACGTCGAGGCGCTCGTCGAGCTCGGCTGGCGCGACGACGCGCACGGGCTGCTCGACTGGATCGTCGCCGACCGCCGCCCGCCCGGCTGGAACGAGTGGGCGGAGATCTCGTACCGCGACCCGAAGACGCCGCAGTTCATCGGCGACATGCCGCACACGTGGGTCGGCTGCATCTTCGTGCACGCGCTGCGCACGATGCTCGTCCACGAGCGCGACGCGCGACCGCGCGCTCGTGATCGGCGCCGGCGTGCCGGCGTCGTGGCTCGCGCGCGGGGTGACCGCGCGGCGCATGCCCACGGCGAACGGCATCCTCTCGCTCACGCATGAAGGCCGACGGCGACGACGCGGTCCGCGTGCGGCTGAGCGGCGACGTCGCCGTGCCGCGGGGCGGGCTCGTCGTGACGTCGCCGTACGACCGGCCGATCCGCCGCGTGACCGTCGACGGGCGCCGTCACGACGTTCACGGACGCGACCGCGACCGTCGACCGCTGCCCTGCGGACGTCGTGCTGCACTACGAGCCCGCGCACACGGCGGTGCCCGGCGACGCTGCCAACGGCTGATGAGCCCTGGCGCGATCTGGGCCATGACGTCAGTTCGTGCTCGCGGCGCGACAGCGGTGCGCTCTACGACCCGTTCGCGCTGCGGCTAGGTGCCGTCGTCGGTCACCGAGGCCGAGCTGCGGGCCGTGAACACGCGCTACCCGGCCGCGACGTCGCTCGCGCTCGACTGACGCAGGCCGGGAAGGCCCGGCGTCATCACCGAGCCTTCCCGGACCTACGGAGCGGTTCGTAGCGCGCAGCGTCGACCAGTCGGCACTCCGTGCACCGCCCGGAGGTTGAAGGGCCTTTGAGGCCCCGCGACGGCGATCGTTCGCCGCTCGACGGGACAGACGATCCACGCGTACGCGGGGAACGGATCGAGGGTGTCCGTCGTGGACGAGCCGTAGATGTGTTCGCTCGGGCCGAAGATCGGATCGATGCACGGGACCGTTCGAGCACGTCGACGAGTTGAAGTCGATGATGGTCGCCAGCTCGTCGATGGTCGGCAGGCGCCAGTCGCAGTGACCGGCGAAGCACGGCCAGATCGTCGTCGTGCCGTCGCCGCTGATGCTGTAGTTGAGGCGGCCCAGGAAATCCGGTGAACGCCGTGCCGTTCGGGCAGCCGGCAATGGGACACCCAGCGGAGATTCCCCCAGGTGTACGTCGTTGTCGACGTCGTGCGGATTGCCGTGAAATCCCGCACACCGTCCGCGGCGTTCTTCTGCTCCCACTGGAGGCCGCGTGACTCGGGTCGGTCACCGTCCCGTCGTGGTTGTCCTGGTAGCGCAGCAGGGAGGAGGCACGCGCCCGTCTGGCACGTGCAATCCCCGGAGCACGACAGCGAACCGCCCGCGAATCCGAGCGACTGACATGTCTTGCTCGCGAGGTCGGATCCGTCGCACGCCTCCGACGCCTCGGCGACGTTGTTGTTGCCGCAGATCAGCTTCGTCGACTCGCTGACGGCGGCCGCGGGGTCGACAAACACCACCGTAGCGAGCAGCGCGACTGCCCCGGCTAGCGTGACGGCGCCGAGTTTCGCCGAAACGGCTCGACCCGTTCCTGCAATGATTCCCTGTTCCATGACCTGGGTCCCTTTGGATTGGGGCCGACCGTCGGCGCCCGCCCCCGTGGCCGGCGCCGCCGTTCGGCACGTTCAGCCAGGCGGCGTTCGAGGACGCAGGGAACAATGTTCGTGGAGTCGAGTCTCGGCGGCGTGCAGGCGCTTATGGCCCCGGCGGGGTGTCGCGAAAAATGGGCCCGCGCCGGATCGATGCGGAGCTGCACGCGGTCAGCCGGGCGACAGCGCGCCATGCCGGCCGTCCGGACGACGAGGCGCACACGTCGCCGACGTCGGCGTGGACGAGCGTCTCGTGGCCCAGGAGCTCGACGTGGGCGACGGTCGCGCGAAGCGCGTCGCGGCGTCGTCGGCGACGATCGCGATCGCCTCTGGTCGCACGCCGCCCGTCGAGCGGCACGCGGAGCGCGCGCGTGCGGCGGTCGCCGGCCGGCGCCGTCTGATCGCCGATCCGCGACTCACGAGCGGCCCGTCCATCGGTGTCGAGCCGGGTCGGGAACGAGGTTCATCGGCGGGTTGCCGATGAAGCCCGCGACGAACGCGTTCGCGGGCCGGTCGTAGAGCTCGCGCGGCGGCGCGACCTGCTGCAGCGACGCCATGGTCGAGCACGGCGACGCGATCGCCGAGCGTCATCGCCTCGACCTGGTCGTGCGTCACGTAGAGCGTCGTCGTCGTCGTGCGCTGCTGCAGCGCCTTGATCTCGGCGCGCACCTGCGTGCGGAGCTTGGCGTCGAGGTTCGAGAGCGGCTCGTCCATGCAGGAACGCGTCGGGCTCGCGGACGAGCGCGCGGCCCATCGCGACGCGCTGGCGCTGCCCGCCCGAGAGCTGCTTCGGCAGGCGGTCGAGGCAGCGCGCCGAGGCCGAGCGACTCGGCGACCTTCGTCGACCCGCGCGCGCCGCGCGCGTCGCGGTCGAGCTTCCGCATGCGGAGCGGAAGTCGAGGTTCTCGCGCGCCGTCATGTGCGGGTAGAGCGCGTAGTCCTGGAAGACCATGGCGACGTTCCGCTCCTGCGGCCGGAGCGCGGTCGCGATCGCGGTCGCCGATGCGGATCGTCGCCGCTCGTCGCCGTCTTCGAGCCCGGCGACGAGCGCGGAGCAGCGTCGACTTGCCGCAGCCCGACGGCCCGACCAGCACGACGAGCTCGCCGTCGGCGACGTCGAGCGAGCAGTCGGCGAGCGCACGCGTGCCGCCGTCGTAGGTCTTGTCGACGTGCTCGAGGACGATCGCGCGCCATCGCGTTACTCGAAGAACCGCTCGTCGCGCGAGCACGGGCAGGGCGCGCGCCCGCGATCGGGTCGGCGGCGAAGCGGCGCTGCACGCAGCCGTCGCAGAGTCGGTTCGCGGTCGCCGAGGAAGATCATCGCCTGGTCGAGCGTCAGAGTAGACGGGCGCGACGGCGCCGGTCGCCGGGTCGACGGCGTCGTAGAAGCCGAAGTCGCCGTAGACGCGGATAGCCGCGCGGCGAGCGCGCAGGTTCGCGTCGCCGCCGGCGGGATCGACGGCGAGCGCCAGCGCGGACGCGTGCGGCGTCACGACGCCCGCTGGATAGCCGATCGTGCCGAGGTCGGGCACGCCGTGCTCGCCGTAGCCGCCGGGCATCGAGCGTCGCCGACGACGACCATGCCCCACACCGGGCAGGCCGAGCGTCTCGGTCGCGTAGCGGCGCTGCACGCGTCACGTGCGCGACGTCGTTCGCGCCGAGGCTCGCCGGCGCGAGCGCGGCTCGTCGAGGACGAGCGTCGGCATGAGCGCCTCGAAGAGGCTGCCCCCCCACGACGGCACGTAGCGCACGTCCTCCCACTCGTACCAGCCGCCGAAGAAGGCGTGCGCCGCGACGCGTCTTCGCCTGGCGCCCGCTGCGGCACCTGCGCTGCCACGGCAGGCGGCGGGAACGTCCGCACCATCGCGAACCAGTGCGCCTCGGCACGTCGCCCTTGCCGATGGCGACGCAGGCTCCCGAGCCGCGACTCGGCGTAGAAGACGCCGTAGTGGAAGCGCGACGGCGTGTCGCGCTGCGTCCAATAGCCGTGGCGCATGCGGCCGCGCGCGCGATCGTAGAAGAGGCGGAAGTCGGCGCGGTCGACGAGCGCGCTCGCCGCGCGGCGCGAGCTCGGGGAACGTCTGGCGGACGCACCATGAGCCCGGCCACGAGCCATGCCGAGTCGACGAACGAGACGAAGTGGCTCGAGCG
>ERZ1370068.9814-contig-8564_pt1 | contig 61864 bp, 65 predicted proteins | sample MGYA00561227_ERZ1370068 | MGnify/ENA primary metagenome ERZ1370068 (study PRJEB38410, sample SAMEA6850437) | metagenome | study: Metagenomic assessment of the ecological functions of the soil: analysis of the soil microbiota associated with the...
GGTAGCCGCCCGTTCAGTTACGTATTGCTCAACCTCGGTGCCCGTCAGGAACAGACCCTCGGCCTCGAGCGCGTAGATGTTCGAGCGGTCGGTCGGGAGCAGCCACCGTGCCAGCACATCGCGTCCTCGCGGCACGAGAACCGGCGGGATAGCACGGGCGTGAATCCGCGCTTGGCGAGATGGTCGAGCGCCGAACTGGTGAAGAGCGCCATCGCGGCGCGCCGAGTCGCCGATGACGGTAGCCGAACCGCGCGCCCGACACGCGCGCTGCGCGCTCCATGTCGAAGCCATCTCCATCGTGCTCCACGCGGCTCCGCAGAGTGTCGGGGGCTCGCCGACGCGACGCAGCTCCTCCGCGTCGTCCTCCGTGCCCCCGTCGGGTGCCGATGGATGCGGTGGGTTCGGAACCAGCGCGAGCGCCGCCTCTCGCAGCTTCGGCGGCCGCAAGGTTCTCCTCCGCGTCCTTGAGCGCAGCCTTGGCGGGCCGCAGTGCCTCGAGCTCCTCCGGTGTCGGCTTGCCGCTCGAGCTTCATCCGCCCGCGGAGCTCGTCGACCTCGGGGATGAGCGCGCGCCAGCGCTCGTCGGCGGCGAGCAGGCGCGTCGAAGCCTCGGCAGCCGCGCCTTACGCGCGAGCGCGGCGCGCCAGCCGTCAGGGTCGCTGCGGGCAGCCTTCAGGTCGATCACGAGTGAGAGTGTAGAAAGCGCCGGGCGTTACTTGCCGGCGACCGACGGAGACGTACGCGGCGACGTCTGCCCGCTGCTGGTCGGTGAGGCTCGTCCCGAAGGACGGCATGCCGCCTTGACCGTTCGTCACGCGGTCGAATCGCCAGATCGAAGCTCGGCATGCGCGTCGTCGAGGTTCGGCCCGACGTTTCCGGTGGAGCCCGCGTCCGCCAGCGTGTGGCAGCCGGTGCATCCCGACGGGCCGAGGAAGATCGCCTTGCCGGCGACGGATCGCCCTTCGGCGCTGCGAGGCGTCGTCTCCGTCGTAGTCGTCTCTGTGGTCTCCGTTCCGGTCGTCTCCGTGCCGGTGTTCTCGGTCTCGGTCGTCGTCTCCGTCTCTGTCGGCGTGAGCTCGGCCCTGTGACCGTCTCCGGCGTGGCGGATTGCTGCTCCTCGCCTCCACATCCAGCAGCGACGAGACCGAGCGCGGCGACGAGAAGGACGAGGACCAGGGCCGTACGGCGCATCACGCGCGATCCCTATACACGCCGCACGGCCCGATCTTCGCTGGCTCGTCAGGCTGCAGCATTGAGGCGCGCCGCCGCAGCCTTCAGCTTGAAGGCAGACGAAGATCTCGCTGATGCCGCGGCGAGAGGGACGCGATGATCCCGACGTAGACACGACGAGCAGAGATCGCGCTTCTCGCGGAAGTCGCCCGCGACCCAGAAGGCCAGCATGATCTCGATGAGGCCCGATCACGAGCTGCATCCACCACGAGCTCGAACTCCTCCTTCGTCACGAATGCGACCGTGATGTCGAAGATGCCCATGATGAGCAGGAACACGCCGACGAGCGCGGCGAGCGTCTTGAACGTGTCGTATGGGATGGACAGAGCGCCCGAGATCCCGACGAGCGATGAAGAGCACGCCGAGCAGGCGCGTGCGCCCACTTCCAGCCCAGTCGTCGAGATGCGAGATCTCCAGGAACTCGTTCACCCCCAGCGACGTATGGCCGACGACGCCGAACAGGTAGGAGATCGCTGAGACCGACGTGTAGTCCCACTGGAACACGACCAGCGCGAAGACCGAGCCAGCGCGATCCCGGTGATCAGGGGAAGATCCACCAGCGATCGGCGGTGCTCCTCGAGGATCTCGCGCGGCCCGATCATCTCGTTCATCGTTCCTCCCTCGTGAATGTACGGTCGGCGGCGCGATTCTTCCAGGCGAGGCGGATCTCCGTACAGATCTGCCACATCGACTCGCGAAAGGATCTCCCATGGCCGACGTGACCGTGAAGCCACATCGATCGACCTGACTCCCACGAGGGGCGCGGGACGTTCATGTTCGCGCGCAAGGGGGCCTCAGCGTGACCTCGTTCGGGATGAATGTGGGGCGCTGGCCCGCCGGATTACACGAGGCTATCCGGACCATGACCACCAGAAGGACGGGCAGAAGAGGTCTACTTCGTCGTAGAGGCTCGGCGACACCCGTGGCGGGCGATGACTCGTCTCGAGCTCGGCCAGGGGACGCTTCGCGCGGGTCGGCCTGGACCAGAAAGCGCAAGCTTCGTGCCGGGCGACGACGGCGTCACGCTGCTCGGCGCTCGGCGGCAAGCCGGGCCTGTTCGAGGCGCACGTCTGATGATCGTCGAGCGGAGCATGCACTCGGGGTGGCTCTCGAATGCCTTCCCTCCTGGCGGACGAGCCCGGTGGGACTGCTGTCTTCGTGACAGCGGCGCCCCGCTCGAGCCGCTCATCGACGCCGTCGAGCGCGAGGGCGTCACGCCGACGCATCTCCTCGTCACGCACGGACACGCCGATCCGTGGCGGGCAACGACGAGCTCGTCGAGCGCGATGGCCTCGAGGGTGACGTCGGAGCGATCGAGACGGGCGGCCTGCGCGTCGGAGTCGCTGCGCGACCCCGGGCCACTCGGACGACGGTGTCTCGTTCGTCGTCGGCGGCCTCTGCTTCTCCGGGCGACACGCTGTTTCCGCGACGCGGTCGGCGGCGGCCCGCCGACGAGATGCGGCGCTCCGTCATGGACGTCCTGATGACGCTGCCGCCGAGACCTGCGTGCTCCCGGGGCACACGGACGAGACGACGATCGGTCGCGAGTGGGAGCAGAACCCGTTCGTCCGCTTCTGGCGCGGCGTCGACGGCGAGGACGGGCGCGCCTGCACGGTGAACGGGCGATGCGGCGACGATCGTCGTCTCGGTCGTCCCGACTACGACGGCGAAGGGCAAGGCAGCTCGTCCGGCTCGGCGACGGCTCGGAGGCCATCGTCGGGCGCGTCTCGATCGAGGCACTGCAGACGGCCATGTCTAGCTGCGGTGCCGATTCGTCGGCTACAAGTGGCGCGCATCCGTGCTGGTTCGTTCAGGCTGCTCTGACGAGCAGGATCGAGTACGATGCTCGTCATGGGAGCCGACGTTCTCGCGGGGAGACGCAACAGGTCATCGAGCACACGGGCCAGCACTTCTTCCCGCGATCGAGTTCGAGGACGGCTCGTGGTACCGCGAGCAGGCGCAGACGATGGCAGCCGAGATCTCTGCGGTCGGCTCTTCGACAGACGGCTAGCCAATACCCTTAGGGAGTATACTCGACGGGTGGCACGAGAGGACAGCTTGCCGAAACGTCTGCGTACGCGTCCCCGCGATCCACTGCGCGCATTGCGCGACGTCGATCCGCGAGGAGGTCTGAGGTCGAGGGCGTCGAGGACGTCGCGCGTCGATCTCGACACGAAGGTCGTGACGATCAGCGGGCACGCGTCTCGACGACGTCGCGCTGCGTGCCGCTATCGTCGGAAGCCGGCTACGAGGCCGCGTGAGCTCGACCGCGACACGCGAACCCGCGGCACGCATCGACCTCGACACTCGAGGGGATGACGTGGCCGCGTGCGTCGAACCGGATCGAGCGCAAGCTCAACAAGCTCGATGGCGTCGACGCCTCCGTCAACTACGCGACCGAGCAGGCGGCGGTGCGCCGCGACCCGCGTCGTGACGGTCGATTGTCGGATCTCGTCTCGGCCGCGGTCGAGGCGGCCGGGTATCGCGCAGCGCTCGCGTCCGAGGCGCAGAAGGTGCACGATCGACCGACGCCGCACGCCGTGCTGGGGCAGGCTCCGTCGTCGCGGCGGCGCTCACCGCGCCGCTGTCGTGCTCGTCGATGGTCGCCGCCGCTCCAGTTCGCGGGCTGGGAGTGGCTCGCGCTCGCTCTCGCGACGCCGGTCGTGCTTCTGGCGCCGGCGCTCGGCTTCCACCGCGCGGCGCTGCTGAAGCGCGCGCCATCGGCGCGGCGACGATGGACACGCTGATCTCGATCGGCACGCTCGCGGCCTGGGTCTGGTCGACGCGTCGTGCTCGTCGCCGGCGCTCGACGACGGACACCTACTTCGAGGTCGCGCGCCGTCGATGACGACGCTGATCCTGCTCGGCCGCTACCTCGAGGCGCGCGCGAGGCGGCGCTCGGCGCGAGGCGATCCGGCGCGCTGCTCGAGCTCGGCGCGAAGGAGGCGCGCGTGCTGCGCGACGGCGCCGAGGTGCTCGTGCCGATCGACGAGCTCCGGCCCGGCGACCGCTTCGTCGTGCGGCCCGGCGAGAAGATCGCGACCGACGGCGTCGTCGAGGAGGGCGCGTCGGCGGTCGACCAGTCGCATGCTGACCGGCGAGTCCGTGCCCGTCGACGTCGGGCCGGCGGCAGCGAGGTCGCGGGCGCGACGCGTCAACACGCTACGGCCGGCTCGTCGTGCGCGCGACGAAGGTCGGCGCCGGACACCGCGCTGCGCGCAGATCGCGCGGCTCGTCGAGGAGGCGCAGTCGGGCAAGGCGCCGCGTGCAGCGGCTCGCCGACCGCGTCTCCGCGCGTGTTCGTGCCCGTCGTGATCGCGCTCGTCGCTCGCGACGCTCGCCGGCTGGCTCGCGTTCGGCGGCGTCGGCGCCGACGGCGTTCACGGCGGCGGTCGCGGTGCTCATCATCGCGTGCCCCTGCGCGCTCGGGCTCGCGACGCCGACGGCGCTGATGGTCGGCACCGGCCGCGGCGCGCAGCTCGGCGATCCTCATCAGGGGCCCGGAGATCCTCGAGCAGACGCGGCGGGTCGGGACGATCGTGCTCGACAAGACCGGCACGGTCACCGAGGGCCGGATGGAGCTCGCCGAGCGTGGCGCCGCTGAACGGCGCGACGCGCGCCGGACGTCCTGCGCCTCGCCGGCGCGGTCGAGGCCGCCTCGGAGCATCCGATCGCGCAGGCGGTCGCGCGCGGCCGCGGGCGCGAGGTCGGCGACGCTGCCTGCCGGTCGCCGGGCTTCCGGAACGATCCCGGCGTCGGCGTGCGCGGCGTCGTCGACGGGCACGCAGGTCGAGGTCGGCCGCGCGCGACGGGGCGATCACCGTCTCGCTGGGACGGCGACGCCGCGCGCGACGCTGACCGTCCGCGACACCGTCAAGCCGACGAGCGCCGAGGCGGTCGCGAGCTCGAAGGGCTCGGACTGACGCCGGTGCTGCTCACGGGCGACGCGCGCGAGACGGCCGAGCGCGTCGCGGCAGAGGTCGGCATCGAGCGCGTGCTCGCCGAGGTCTACCCGGACGGACAAGGTCGCCGAGGTCGAGCGGCTGCAGGACGGCGGGCGAGGTCGTGGCGATGGTCGGCGACGGCGTCAACGACGCGCCGGCGCTCGCGCAGGCCGACCTCGGCCTCGCGATCGGCACGGGCACCGACGTCGCGATCGAGGCGTCCGACCTCACGCTCGTCTCCGGCGACCTGCGCGCCGCGGTCGACGCGATCCGCCTCGCGCGCGCGGACGCTGCGCGACGATCAAGGGCAACCTCTTCTGGGCGTTCGCCTACAACGTCGCCGCGATCCCGCTCGCCGTCGCCGGGCTGCTCAACCCGATCGTCGCGGCGGCCGCGATGGCGCTGCTCGAGCCTGTTCGTCGTCAGCAACTCGCCTGCGGCTGCGGCGCTTCCGCAGCATCCGCGAGGAGACCGCATGAGCGAGCCGAGACGCCGCACGCCCGGCTACGCCGCGGACAAGGACGGCGCTCGTCAACGCGGCTGCACCGGATCGAGGGCCAGGTGCGCGGCATCGAGCGGATGGTCGAGGACGACCGCTACTGCATCGACGTCCTCACGCAGATCGCCGCGGTGAACACGGCGCTCGAGGCGCTCGCGTTCAAGATCCTCGACGACCACGTGAACCACTGCGTCGCGGGCGCGCTCGCGTCGGGCGACGCCGCCGAGGCGGAGACGAAGAGCGAGGAGCTGCTCGAGGCCGTGCACCGCTTCGCGCGGGTTCGCTAGGAAGTATCGCGTCGGGCGTCGGCGTTGACATCTCACAATGCCGCCGCGTCGAGCGTTGTCCGGTGAAGTGAGCACCCGCGCGCACCTCTCGCTGCCTGCAGTGGTCGTCGTCATCTGGGCGGGCTCGTTCTCGGTGATCAAGGCGCTGCTCGACGACGACGTCTCCGCATCGTGACATCGCGCTCCGTGCGCTACGCGATCGCCGCGCCTGGCTTCGCGTACATCCTCTGGCGGCGCGCGGGCTGCCCGGGCTCACCCGCGGCGATGCCGTCCGGCGTCGCTCGCGGCGGGACTGCTCAGTCGTCGTCGGCTACCACCTGTTCCTGAACATCGGGGAGCAGCACACGACGTCGGGCATCGCCGCGCTCGTCGTCGCGCTCGCGCCGCGCGATGACGATGATCCTGGCCTTGCGATCCTCGGGTCTGGATCGCATTCGGCTGCGGGCACGTCGTCGGGCTCGCGATCGCGTTCGTCGGCGTCGGCGATCGTCGTCGCGCTCGGCTCCGGAAACGATCTCTCGTTCGAGAGCGCCAAGGGCCCGCTCATCGTCATCGGCGCGCCGCTCGCCTTCGCGCTCTACAACGTGATCCTGAAGCCGCTCTTCTCGGCCGCCACGACCTTCTTGCGCTGACGGCCGCGACCGAGCCTCGTCGGCATCGTCGGGCTCGTCCCGTTCGCTCGCGGCTCGACGGTCGACACCGTCGTCGACGCGTCCGCCGGCGAAGCCGCGCTCCTCCTCTACCTCGGCGTCCTCGCGACGCTTTGCTCGGGTACATCCTCTGGAACGTCGGGCTCGCGGGGCCTCGGGCCGACGCGTGCGGTCTCCTACACCTACGCGATCTCGCCTCGCCGTCGCGATCGGCGCGATCGTGCTGGACGAGACCGTCACGCCCTGGCTCGCCTCGGCGGCGCCCTCGTCGTCGGCGGCATCGTCCTGACAGCAGCGGGCGTCTCGCGCCGCCGACGCTCGGATAGCGTCGACGCGTGGCCGCCGAGCGCACTCTCTCAGCGAGAGCTGAACCGGCGCTGCTCGCGCGCCAGCTCCTGCTCGAGCGCGTCCGTCTTCCGATCCCGCGCGGCGCTCGAGCGACTCGGCGGCATCCAGGATCAGTACGCGCCGAACGCCTACATCCGGCTCTGGTCGTGCCTCGAGGATTCCGCCGGGACGACCTGACGCGTGGCCCTCGAGCGACGGTCGGTCGTGCAGGCGACGCTGATGCGCTCGACGCATCCACGTCGTCTCGCGGCGCGACTACTGGCCGTTCGCGGTGGCGATCCGCGCGCCGCAGCGCGACTGGTGGCTCCGCACGCGAAGCCACGGCCCGACGGAGCGCGAGCTCGAACGTCAGGCCGAGGAGCTGCGTGCGCTCATGGTCGAGGGGCCGCGGCGCCAGGAGGAGCTCGGTCGAGGTCGTCGGTCGCAGCTGGGGATGGTGGGGCCGTGGCTCGACCTCGTCCGCGTCCCGCCGTCGGGAACGTGGGAGCGCCGGCGCGCGCACCTGTTCCAGACCGCCGAGCGCTGGGTCGGGCCGGAGGACGTCGATCCGGCTCTCGGCACTCGACCACCTCGTTCGCCGCTACCTCGGCGCGTTCCGGTCCGCGCGTCGCCGCGGTGACATCGCGCAGTGGGCCGGGATGCGGCTCGGCGACCTCGCGCCCGCGCTCGACCGGCTGCACCTCGCCGCTTCCGCGACGAACGACGGCGGCGAGCTTCTCGACCTGCCGCGCGCAGCACTCCGGATCCCGAGACGCCTGCGCCAGTGCGCTCCTCCCGACCTGGGACGCCGTCCTGCTCGTCCACGCGCGGCGCACGGGCGTTCTTCGGAGAGGTACCGACCGCTGATCTTCACCACCAAGATGCCGCAGTCGGTCGGCACGTTCCTCGGTCGACGGTGCCGTCGCCGGCACGTGGCGCTACGACGATGGACGCGTTCGCTGGGAGCGCGTTCGACGCGCGATCGGGCGGCAGACGCGCGAGAGGTCGACGACGAGGCCGAGCGCCCGCTGCGTTCCACGACTAGGGCCGCTCGATCTGTGGGATGTCAAGACGCGGTCGGGAGCCAGCGGCTCGGCGTGCGCTTGCTTCCGGGGAGCTGACGAACCGCCGGAGCTCCTCCTCGACGAGCTCCGCACCAGCGGTCGGCCTTCGGCAGCGCCAGGAGCTTTCCCCACGGGCCGCAGCGCGACACCGTGGAGCGCGCCGGGGATGAGGACGTAGCGGCCTTCCACGCCGCGCTCGCGCGCGCGATCGAAGCCCTTTCGCGGAGTGCGACGCGGACACGCCGGGACTACCGGGGAACCAGCGGTCGAGCGCGCCGTGGATGACGGTGAGCCGCTTGCCCCGGAGGGTCGTCACGTCGAGCTGATCCGGGATCCACGGCGCGAGGCCGATGACCTCCTCGACCGTCGGCTCGTCGCGCGATCGCGATGCGAGACCGCGCCGCCCATCGAGAAGCCGAGGAGGACGTGCGCGGCGCGCCGAGCCTCCGTGATCGGCGGCGCGTGCGTCGTCGACGCACAACTCGAGGCGTCGCCACGACTTGACGCGATAGCGCACCTCGGCGAAGCCGAGCTCGGGCAGAGCGGCGGGCGAGCCCGCTGCACGAGCCACTCGACTGGTCGCGCCTCCAGGTTCCATCCACCTCCCGCGCCTGACCGCCGTTCAGGCAGACGACCGCGCAGTCCGTCGTCGGGCCGGTGACGCGCATCTCGGCTCCGGTGGAGAGCTTCACGCTGCGACTCGCGAGCGTGTCGTCGAGCCAGGCAGGCAGCTCGCGGAAGAACGCGGGGTCGATCGAGTGCGCCATGTTGCGGCGACTCGCGGTAGTCACGTCCGCGCCGGCCTCGGTAAGCAGGTCGCGCGCCTGTCGGCTCCACTCGACCGAGATGACCGGATCGAGCGCGCCGTGCCCGATCGCGACGCGCGGGGTGGTGATTCGCGAGGTCGAGCGAGATAGCCGGGAACCGTCGGGCATGAATCCGCTGCAGGCGCGATCAGCCCGGCGGGCCGCGGCCGGCCCGTCCCGAGGCCGAGCGCGTAGCTCATCACCGCGCCCTGCGAGAAGCCCGCCGACGACGACGTTGCTCCGGGGGGATGCCCGCGTCGGCGGCGACGCCGTCGAGCCAGGTCGCCGCGCGGCGAAGGTGTGCCGAGAACGTCCGAGGATCCGGGTAGCCGATCTCGTGCCACGGCGTACCAATGAGCACCTCCGGGAGGAGCTGGAGAGGGACCGCGCGGAGTCACGCCGAGCATTCGTCGCTCGGGGTCGAGCTAGATCGAGCAGCGGGAAGAGATCGCGCTCGTCGGCGCCGCGTCCATGGAAGAGGACCAGCAGCCCGATCGGCTCGCCCACGGGTGGGCGAACCAGATGCGTGAGTGGCTCCGGCGGCGGCATGCGGCGCGACTGACGTTACGCGAGCCGACCGAGCACGGCACCGAACAGCCTTCGACACACCCGGTTAGCATCGGCCTCGATGAGCAGAAACGTCGAGGCGTTCGATGCCTGGATCCGCTCGACGTTCGTCGAGCTGAACACGGCGCTCGAGGACCCGTACTTCGCCCAGGACGATCGCGCCGAACGTCGACGGCGTCGGCGACGAGCTCAAGCGGCAGATCCTCGACGAGGGACGTGTCTTCGTCCGCGCGCTCGCGGACGAGGGCAATACCGACGAGGGGCTTCGACCAGGCGTTCGACGTCCTCGGCGATCTCGGCCTGTACATGGCCTCGCTCCGCCGGCACGAGCTGACGAACCCCGCCGCGCGAGGAGCGCTCGCCGCACGAGGAGGCGACGGCCCTCGGCCTGCACATCGGCGCATCGGTCGGCGTCGTGCCCGCGCTTCGCGACGAGCCACCTCGCGACGCACAACCTCGCGCGCGACGGGCGCCAGAAGAGCTTCACCTCGCTGCCGGACGAGTACCTCTTCCTCGACTACAACACGCGCGGGATCTTCGCCTACATGCGTGCGCGCGGACGCGCTGATGCGCATCCCGCCGCTCGGGATCTCGCACGCGGTCGCCGAGACGCTCTTCGACGACGCCCGTCGCGCGCTCGAGGACGTGGGGAAGTTCAACGACGTCCTCTTCGCCGAGCTCGACGTCGACCGCTTCTTCTACAGCGTGCGGCCCGTACTACAAGCCGTATCGCGTCGGGTCGTCAGGAGTACCGCGGCGCGAACGCCGGCGACTTCTCGGGCATCAACGAGATCGACCTGCTGCTCGGCCTCTGTCGCGGGAACGACCCGTACTACTCGCAGCTCCTCGTCGAGAAGATGCTCTTCATGCACCCGGCTGACCAGGCGAGCCTGCGCGACTGCATGCGGCGGCGAAGCTTCCTCGACCAGTTCCTCGACGCGCTCGACGACGAGCAGCGAGCACGTGACTGGTTCCAGCCGGAACGCCGACCGCGTTCCTCCGCGTCTGCGCGGCGCACGGGCGGGTCGCCGCGCAGCACCACGACCAGCTCGTCGCGCGGTTCATCGAGGCGCCGTCGCAGGCGCTCGACGAGAGCCGCCTCGAGCAGGTGACGGCGAGCGGACCGCCGCTCCCGGTGCTGCTCTCGGCGCTCGAGGTGCTGCGCGATCTCCGCCTCGCCGCGCCACGCGACGACATCGCGTCGCGCCACGCGGACATCGCGCGCCTCGAGGCTGCCGTCGCCACACCGGCGTAGCTCCTACCGCGCGGAGTACGTGATCCAGTCGACGGAGCGTGGACTGGTCCGATGCCGGGCTCTGGCCGGCGAGCCACGACGGGAACCACGCGTTGACGTAGAGGTACATCGACGAGCGCGTGACGCCGCTCGCCCAGCTCTGCATCTGCACTCCGTCGACCAGGAACCGAACCGAGTTGCGGTCGCGCCGATCGCGTACTCGTGGAAGTCGGCGGTCGCGTCGAACGGCAGCAGCATCTCGACGGTGTGCGTTTGCGTTCCGCCCGAGTAGGTCGAGAACCACACGCGACGGCTCGAGTCGTTGAAGATCTCGATATCGATCTCTTGCGCGTAGTCGGGCTGCTTGTAGAGGAAGAACGCTGTGAGGAGGACGGTGCGCTGGCGATCTTCATCCGTGCCCGGAACGTCCCGTACGTGTAGACGCTCGTCGAGCGGATCTCGCCGCCGTCGAGCTTGCCGCCCGGAAGCTTCACGCCGAGAGAGCCGTTCGCGACCGAGATATTTGCGGGGTCGATAGCCCCGTGGCCGAACGGTCGGCTGCTCTTCGTCCACTGCCGCGTGTCGAACGAGGTGAAGTCGTCGCGGAAGTTCGTCGAGTGCGCTGCCGCGGCGATCGATGCGCCGGACGCGGCGAGCACGAGCGCAAACACGATGATCGAGCGGCGGGGCACATCGTGGAGTCTGTCACCTCGAGTACGGGATTTGCAGGGCTTTCTCCGACCACTAGGATCGAGAAGTCGTGGTAGGCGAATCCGAGGCAGGCGGCGCGCGGCCGCTTCGTCGAGGAGCCGATCCGCGCTGCCGAGGTGGTCGGCGCCCTCTCGCTCGCGACCGACCTCGGCACCGGGCAGCCGCTCGAGCACGCGTTGCGCACCGCCGTGCTCGCGGTCCGTCTCGGCGAGCTCGCCGGAGCGTCGGCGCAGGAGCTCGCGGACACGTACTACGTCGCGCTCCTCCACGCCTCCGGGTGCACGTCGAACGGGCACGAGGCGGCGCAGCTGCTACGGCGACGACATCGCGCACCAGAGCCGCGTTCTTCCTCATCGACACGACCAACCCCGGCGGAGGTGCTGGCGTTCTACCAGGCCCACGTCGGGGCCGGCCGCGCGCCGGAGGTCCGCGCCGCGCTGATCGAGGCGCCATCGCCAACGCCGGCCCGAGGGCCCGCGACGCGTTCGCGACGATGTGCGAGGTCGCGCAGCGATTCGCGGGGTGGCTCGACCTCGGCTCGGGCATCCAGGCAGCGCTCGAGTACGTCTTCGCGCGCTGGGACGGACGGGGATTCCCGGACGCCCGCGGCGACGCGATCCCGTTGCCGATGCGTCTCCTGCACGTGGCGAGGGACATCTCCCTCTTCCTCTCCGCCGCAGGCCCCGACGAGGCACGGGCCGTCGTCGAGCGTCGAACGGGCGCCGCGTACGAGCCTCGGCTCGCCGAGCTCGCCGTGCGCGAACTTCGACGAGCCTCCTCGCCGAGCTGGACGAGGCGCGGATGTGGGAGCAGGCGCTCGAGAGTCGAGCCGTTCCCGCAGATCTGGATCGCGGGCGAACGGGTCGACGCCGCCTTCATGGCCATCGCCGCGCTCACCGGTCTCAAGTCGCCGTGGCTGCGCGAGCACTCGACGGGCGTGGCCGAGCTCGCCGAGGCCGCCGCCTGGCGCATGGGCCTTCCGGCGGCTTCCGTCACGCTCGTGCGGCGCGCCGCGCTCGCGCACGACCTCGGCCGCATCGGCGTGTCGAACGCGATCTGGGAGAAGCCCGGACCGCTCGGATTCGGCGAGTGGGAGCGGGTGCGACTCCATCCTCACTTCACGGAGCGCGCGTTCGCGCAGTCGCCGGCGCTCGCGCCGATCGGGATGCTGGCCGGCTCGCACCACGAACGGCTCGACGGCTCCGGCTACCACCGCGGCACGCGCGGGCCGGCGCTCGACCAGCCGGCCCGCATCCTCGCCGCCGCCGACTGCTACGGGGCGATGCGCGAGGCGCGCCCGTACAGGCCGGCGCTCGAGGCGCCGGCGGCAGAGGCGGAGCTGCTGCACGAGGCCGAAGCGGGGCCGGCTCGACGCCGAAGCGGTCGACGCGGTGCTCGCCGCCGCGGGCCACCGCGTGCGGCAGCGACCTCGCGAGCTGCCGGCCGGGCTGACCGAGCGCGAGCTGGAAGTCCTCCTCGTGCTCGTGCGCGGCGAGTCCAACCAGGCGATCGCCGACGACCTCGGCATCTCGGCCAAGACCGTCGGGCACCACGTCCAGCACGTCTACGAGAAGGCAGGCGTCCGCAGCCGGGCCGCGGCAACGCTCTGGGCCTTCGAGCACGATCTCGTTCGTCCCGATCGTTCACAACGCATAGGGCGTTCGCCCGATGCCGCTCGGGCGTCCAGCGGCGCACACTCGTCTCACCATCGGCGCCGATCCGCGGCGCCGAGACGACGAAGGAGGAGAGCGATGATCCTGGCAACGACGAAGGTCGAGGACTTCGACCGCTTCGCGCAGATCTTCTCGACCAAGGGCGCCGAGAAGCGCAAGCAGCACGGTTGCAAGGGTCGCGACCGTCTTTCGCGATCCCAACGAGGGAGACCGCGTCTGGGTGATCTTCGACTGGGATGCGGAGGGCTGGCAGAGCTTCGTCGTCCGACCCCGAAGTCCCGGCGATCATGCAGGAGGCCGGGCACAAGGGCAGGCCGCAGGTGCTCGAGCTCGCCGCGACGTACGACGCCTCCAGAACGCATCACGTCGCTCGAAGCGGAGTGCGATAGAGTGAGCGATGAGCTAGCCAGGCTCGAACTGGCGACCTCCTGGGCGCGATCCAGGCGCTCTCCCAACTGAGCTATAGCCCCGGGGACGTCCGATTGTAGCCGCGGTCGGGGGCGTCGCCTGCGCTTCGCCTATAGGGGCCGCCGGGCCGCGTCGGCCTCGACCGGCGGGGCGACGGGCGGTGTCTTGCAGAAGCGGGCGTCCTCGTTCTTCGGGACGACACGCGGCTTGTCCTGGGCGTGGGGATCGCGGCGCCGCCGATGAGGATCCCGAGGACGAGAACCCACATCGCCGCCGTCACGCGAGCCCAGAACGGATAGGAGCGGTGCTCCCGCACGGGATTCCGGCGCCTGCTGTGGCTGCGTCGTGCGGGGAACTCGATACGCCGGGGCGGGATCGGGCAGCGCTGCACGAGCTCGCGCGCCGAGCTCGGCGTCGACGAGGGCAAGCTCGGGGCTGATCGCCTCCCAGGACATGCGTTCTGAGATTCTCGCTGAAGGGCTTCAACCCTCGCGCGGTCTAATCCTCTGCTGTCGGCCGCCGCCTGACTCGAGAGACGCTCGCGCCGCTCGAGCCGCTCGGCCAGCTCGGCCAGCTCGCGCTCGAGCGCCTGGTAGCGCTCCCAGCGCTCCCGCGAGCTCGCCGGACGCGAGCGCCGCGCGGACAGCGCATCCCGGCTCGGTCTCGTGCTTGCAGTCGCTGAACCTGCAGGCGAGTGCGAGCTCCGCGATGTCGTCGAACGCATCGGTCAGATCGCCGTCTCCGATCCACAGATGCACCTCGCGCATCCCCGGGTTGTCGACGATGACCCCGCCGCTCGGGAGGAGGACGAGCTCGCGCCGGGTCGTCGTGTGCCGCCCCGCTCCGTCGGGGGCGACCTCGCCCGTTGTAAGCCGCGATTCGTCGTCGATCAGCGCGTTGACGAGGGTGGACTTCCCGACGCCGGACGGCCCGAGCAGCACTCCGGTGGTGCCTGGACCCAAGGCGTCGCGAATGGCATCGGAGACCGAGCCCGGTTCGCGCCGACAACAGGTAGACGCGGAATCGCGCCGTCGATCTCCGCGATCTCCGCGGCGACCGCGTCCGGGTCGTCTCTCGAGATCGGCCTTCGTGAGAACGACGGCGGGGCGCGCGCCGCTCTCGAGCGCGAGCGCGAGGTAGCGCGCTCGAGCAGCCGCCGGTCGAGGTCCTGCCCGGAGCGCCTGGACGACGAGCACGACGTCGACGTTGGCGGCGATGACCTGCTCGCGGGACACGCCCGATGCGGGCTCGTGCGCCGCGCGGCGTGAGATCGTCGTGCGCCGCGGCACCACATCGCACGATCGAGCCTGCCGCGTCGAGCGCGACCCAGTCGCCGACTACGGGCATGGCGGTGCGATCGGACTCTCGCCGGAGGCGGCTCGTGATCTTGGCTCGCCGCTCGCCCTCGCGCGTCAGGACGTCGTATTCGCCGCGGTGCTGAACGGCGACGCGGCCTGGCACGAGCCCATCCGCGCGATACGGCTCGAACGCGGCGTTCCAGCCGTCGTCCCAGCCGAGCGTTGCAAGGTCGAGCACCTCGCCATTGTCCCCGACTGGTCTATTCGGCGAGAGCCTGCTCCGAGCCCGACGTCGATCGTCGGCGCCGCGAACTCGAAGCCCGCGTCGAGGAGCTTCGCCGGAGAGGACGCGCTGGCCCGAGGGAGCATCTCGTCGCCCATCTCTCCGAAGAGCGTCCGGATCGCGAAGCCGGGCACGGGAAGGATCGTCGGCCGGGAGAGCGCCGAACCGAGCGCCTTGGTGAACTGCGCGTTCGTCACCGGATTGGGCGCGGTGACGTTGACGGGTCCGCTCAGATCGGTGCTCAGTGCTCGCCGGTAGTGAGCTGAGGATGTCGTCCATCCCGACCCAGCTGAACCACTGCTTGCCGCTCCCGATGCGGCCGCCGACGCCGAGCTTGAACGGCAGGAGCATCCGCTCGAGCGCGCCACCGTCGTCGGCCAGGACGATGCCCTGACGCAGATGGACGACGCGAATGCCGCTCTCGCGCGCGGGTCGGCGGCCGCCTCCCACGCGCGCACGACGTCGGCGACGAAGCCGGATCCCAGCTCCGACTCCTCGGTCAGGATCTCGTCGCCGCGATCGCCGTAGGCGCCGATCGCCGACGCGCACACGAAGACGGACGGGCGGGGATCGAGCGCCGCCGCTGTCTCGGGCCAACAGGCTCGGTGGTCGCAGCGCGCGACGTCGAGGATCTCCGCTTGCCGCGCATCGGTCCAACGCTGCCCGATGTTCGCGCCGCTGAGATTGACGATCGCGTCGATGCCCTCGAGACGCGCCGCGTCGAGCTCGCCCGCTGCAGGATTCCAGCGAATCTCGTCCGCGCCGGCCGGCTCGCGGCGAACGAGCCGCACCACGTCGTGTCCGTCCGCCCGAAGCGCCGGCACGAGTGCCGAGCCGATGAGCCCGGACGCGCCGCTGACGACGACTCTCACGACTGGATTCTGGCAGCCGGAGGCCTGCGGCCGGCTGTCTAAGTGTTGGCGCGTGACCGACGGAGCCTGTCGCCGCGCCTGCGTCTGCGCGACGGCGTGCGCGCGGCACTTCCGCTCGCGCCCGAGCCCGATCCTGTTCGGCCTCTCGTACGGCGTGCTCGCCGGACGCGACCGGGTTCGGGCAGCGCGGCGGCCGATCGTCATGTCGGCGACGACGTTCGCCGGAGCGTCGCAGTTCGCGGTCGGTCGTCCGTGCTCGACGCCGGCGGAACGCGTGGTCGCCGGCGATTCTCGCGGCGATCTTCCTGAACGCGCGCTACGCGGCGATCAGCGTGACGGTCGGCGTCCATCTTTCCGGGCGGACGGCTCCGCCGGCTCGTCGAGTCGCAGTCGATCGTCGACGAGTCGTGGGCGCTCTCGCGGGCCGCCGCGGGACGGTTCGAGTGGCCGATCCTCGTCGGCGTCGGGGCTCGTGTTCTACGTCCTCTGGGTCGGGAGCACCGCGCGCGGGACGTCGATCGGCGGCGTGCTCGACGATCCGAACGCTCTCGGCCTCGACGCGGCCTTCGCCGCGCTGTTCCTCGCGCTTGCCGATGCCGTATCTCCGCGATGCGCCGCGCGCGCGAGGCCGCCGCGCTCGCGGCCGGTGATCACGCTCGTGCTGCTCCCGTTCGCGCCCGCCGGGGTGCCGATCGTCGCTGCCTCCGCGGCATGCCTGCTGGGGCTGCGGCGATGAGCGACGCCTGGATCGTCGTCGCGGTCGTCGGCGTCGCGACGATCGCGTTCAAGGCGGCCGGCCCGGTCGTCATCGGCCGACGCGTCGCTGCCCGCCGCATGTGCAGTCTGTCGTCGAGCTGCTCGCGCCGGTCATGCTCATCGCACTCGTCGTGACCCAGACGTTCGGAGGCGACGAGGAGATCGAGGTCGACGCGCGCGTCGTCGGGCGTCGGCTGCAGCTGCGATCGCGATCGCGCTGCGCGCGCACATCATCGTGGCGATGGCGATCGCCGCGTTGGTCACCGCGCTCGTCCGACTCGCGGTCTAGGCTGCTACGGCGCCGGAGCGGTGTGCCGCCGTGCCAGAACACGGCCGCCGCCGCGACCGCCTCGGCGACGAGGCTTGCGAGTCCGATCACGAGCAGCCACTGTTCGAAAGTGCCGCATGGGCCACTGATCGACCGGACGCCATGTCGAGCCTTGAGGGCTCGCCGCCTACTCCGGCGGGCGCAGCACGGCGAACGGATCCGTCACCTCGAGCAGGCGCGCGCGGAAGCGGTAGAGCTCGGCCGGCCGGCCGCCCGGCCGGTCCGTGCGCGCGCCGCTTCCCGACGGCTTCGATCGCGCCGCGCCGGAGGAGGACCCGCTTGAGGTTCGTCGCCGAGACCTCGTAGCCGAGCGCGGCCTCGTAGACGTCGCGGAGCTCGGCGAGCGTGAACGCGTCGGGCGCGAGCGCGAAGCCGATGTTCGAGTACGAGAGCTTCCCGCGCAGGCGGTCGCGTCCGTGCGAGGACGATCGCGCCGTGGTCGAAGGCTGTCGCCGGCAGCGCGTCGACCGGGTGCCAGCGCGTGTCGGCGGGCACGCGCGGATCGATGCCCAGCGGGACGAGCCCGAGGTACGCGGTCGCGAGCTCCCAGCGCTCGGGATGGCGGGCCGGATCGCTCCACGTCCCGAGCTGCTCGAGGTGCGAGACGTCGCGCACGTCCACCTTCGTCGCGAGGTGGCGGAGGATCGAGCGCTCGAGCGTCTCGTCGGCGACGAGCGTGCCGCCGGGGAGCGCCCATGCGCCGGAGTACGGCTCGCGCGCCCGCTCCCCAGAGGAGCACGGTGAGCGCGCCGTCGCGCACCTGGAACACGGCGGCGAGCGCGACGTGCGCGGGTGACAGAGGTGGGGTGCTAGACTCAGCCACGAGGTTATCGACTCAGAGGCTAAAACTACCATGAGCGAACTCTGGAGATACAGCCGAGACGCCGAGCTTGGCGCTCGTCGTCGTGGGTGGCGGTGTCGCCGGCCTCTTCGCGGCGCTCTGCGCCGCGCAGCGAGGGCGATGTGCTGGTGCTCACGAAGGGGCCGCTTCTGGCCTCGACCAGCCTGCTCGCACAGGGCGGGATCGCCGCAGCCGATGGGCGACGACGACGATCCGAGCCTGCACGCGGAGGACACGCTGCGCACCGGGCGTGGGCTCTGCCGCCCGAGCGCCGTGTCCGTGCTCACGGACGAGGCGCCTGGCGCGTATCCGCGATCTCGTCGAGCTCGGCGTCGAGTTCGACGACGGCCTCGGCCTCGAAGGCGGGTCACAGCCGGCAGGCGCGTCGTCCACGCGGGCGGCGCCGCGACCGGAGACCGCGGTCGCGCGAAAGCTCGCCGAACGCGTGCTCGCGCATCCGCGCATTCGAGTCGCCGAGGGCGAGCGGATGCTCTCGATCTGGCGCGACGGCGAGCGCTGCGTCGGGGTCGTCACCGACCGCCGTGCGGTCGCGGCGCGCGCGACGCTTGCTCGACGGGCGGCGCGGCGGCGCTCTGGGAGCGGACGACGAACCCGGCGGGCGCGGTCGGCGAGGGCATGGCGGCCGCGTATCGCGCGGGCGCTGCGCTCGCCGACCTCGAGTTCGTCCAGTTCCACCCGACGACGCTCGTCGACTCGTCGCTCCTCCTCTCCGAGGCGCTGCGCGGCGAGGGCGCGCTCCTGCTCGACGAGCAGGGCAACCGCTTCACCGGACGAGCTCGCGCCGCGCGACGTCGTCGCCCGCGAGATCGCCGCGCGCGGAACCGTGCTGCTCGACCTGCGCGCGATCGACCGCGGCCGCTTCCCGTCGCTCGATGGGCAGCCTGCGTCGAGGAGGGCTACGACCCGGCAGAGACGCCGATCCCGGTGGCGCCGGCCGCGCACTACACCGTGGGCGGCGTCGCTCACCGATCTCGACGGCCGGAGCGAGCTCGCCGGCCTGTACGCGGCGGGCGAGTGCGCCGCGACCGGCGTCCACGGCGCGAACCGGCTCGCGTCGAACTCGCTCGCTCGAGTGCCTCGTCTTCGGACGCCGGGCTGCGCTGGCCGCGCTCGCGCGAGCCGGCGGCTCCCGAGCCAGCCTCCCGCAGATCCCGGAAGCTCCAGCCGGCGCGAGCCTGTCACGCCGGAGCTCCGCTCGGCGCTCTGGCGCGACTGCGGCCTCATCCGCGATGCCGCCGGGCTCCGAGCACCTCCTCGACGTGCCGCACCTGCTCACGCGCCTGATCGCCGAGACCGCGCTCACGCGCGAGGAGAGCCGCGGCTCGCACTTCCGGGCCGACTTCCCGTCCGAGAGCGAGGCGCTTCGAGCGTCACGTCGTCCTGCGATCGGGCTCCGCGCCCGTGCTCGAGACATGGCAGTAGCCACGGATACGCTCGAGCGGATCGTCCACGCGGCGCTCGCCGAGGACATCGGCGCCGGGAGACGTCACGACCGAGGCGACCGTCGCCGCGCAGGCGCCGTCGGGACGGCCGAGCTGCTCGTGAAGGAGGCCGGGGTCGTCTGCGGTCTGCGCGCCGCGGAGAGCGACGTTCCGCGCGCTCGACCCGGACGTCCGCTTCGAGCGCGCTGGCGAGCGACGGCGACGCCGTCGAACCGCCCGCCGTGGTCGCGCGCGTCTCGGGATCGGAGCGCGCGATCCTGACCGGCGAGCGCGTCGCGCTGAACTTCCTCGGCCGCCTGTCCGGGATCGCGACGCTGACCCGCCGCTACGTCGACGCGGTCGCAGGAACGGGCGTCGCCGTCCTCGACACGCGCAAGACGACGCCCGGCCTACGCGCGCTCGAGAAGCACGCCGTCGCCTGCGGCGGCGGTCGCAACCATCGCTTCGGCCTCGACGACGCCGTCCTCGATCAAGGACAACCACCTGCGTGCCGCGCGGCTCGCTCGCCGGCTGCGGTCGAGCTCGTGCGGGCCGCCACGCGACCTGCCCGATCGAGGTCGAGTGCGACACGCTCGACGCAGGTCGCGCGAAGCGCTCGCACGCCGGCGTCGACGCGATCCTCCTCGACAACATGTCGCCTCGAACGAGCTTCGCGCCGCAGCCGTCGCCTCGTCGAGGGCGCGCGCGGCTCGAGGCCTCGGGCGGCGTCACCCTCGACACCATCCGGGCCATCGCCGAGACCGGCGTCGACGAGATCTCCGTCGGCGCGCTCACGCACTCGGCCCGCTCACTCGACGTCTCACTGGAGCTGACATGACGACAGCACGAGATCACCACGCATGCAGGAGGAGATCCGCGCGCTCGCCGCCGAGCGGGACGCGGTGATCCTCGCCCACAACTACCAGGTGCCCGAGGTGCAGGACGTCGCCGACTACGTCGGCGACTCGCTCGGCCTCTCGCGCGAGGCCGCCGCGACCGACGCCGGATGCGATCGTCTTCTGCGGCGTCCACTTCATGGCCGAGACCGCGGCGATCCTCAGCCCGCAGAAGACGGTGCTGATCCCCGACCTCGACGCCGGCTGCTCGCTCGCCGCGTCGATCACGGCCGATCAGCTGCGCGCGTGGAAGGCCGAGAACCCCGGCGCGGTCGTCGTCTCGTACGTGAACACGACGGCCGAGGTGAAGGCCGAGAGCGACTACTGCTGCACGTCCGGGAACGCGAAGGGCGTCATCGAGTCGATTCCCGAGGACACGGAGATCCTCTTCCTTCCCGACATGTTCCTCGGGCTCTGGCTCGAGAAGGTGACGGGCCGCAAGCTGCGGATCTGGATGGGCGAGTGCCACGTCCACGCGGGGATCCGCCCGCAGGACATCACGCGCTGGCAGGCGGAGGCGCCGGACGCCGAGTTCCTCGTCCACCCCGAGTGCGGCTGCGCGAGCCAGTGCATGGCGTTCGGGAACGAGAAGACGCACATCCTCTCGACGGAGGGGATGATCAAGCTTCGCGAAGTCGTCCGCCGAAGGAGCGCTTCCTCGTCGCGACCGAGACCGGGATCATCCACCGCCTCCAGAAGGAGGCGCCCGAGAAGCGCTTCGAGGCGGTCTCCGAGAAGGCGATCTGCCGCTACATGAAGATGATCACGCTGCCGAAGCTCCTCGACTCGCTGCGCGAGTGGAAGTTCGTGGTCACCGTGCCCGACGAGATCGCCGAGCGCGCACGCGGCGCCATCGACCGGATGGTCGCGATCTCGTGAGGAGCACTCACGGACAAGCGAGCGCGCGTTTCTGGAGAACCCGTTCGTCGGCGTCGTCACCGATCTGTCGGCCCGACGGGTCGCCGCACTCGACGGTCGTCTGGGTCGACGTCGACGACGACGGCGTCTCGTTCAACACGGCGTGGCCGCGCGCGAAGCCGCGCTACCTGGAGGCCGACCCGCGCGTGTCGCTCGTTGTCCTCGATCCGGACGATCCGTATCGGTGGATCGCGATCGCGGGCACGACGACCCTCGATCGGCGACGGCGCGAACGACCAGATCGACCGCCTGTCGCAGAAGTACACAGGGCGCGAGAAATGCGTCTCCAGAGAAGGGGATCACGCGTCAGCGTGCGCATCTCCGACCCGGATCGAGTCGCGCGGAGACGCTGACAGTCTTTGCGCAGTGCGTGAATTCGCTCGGCAATTCCGCACTGCTGGAACTCGAGGCGGCCGGTCGCGGCCGTGCGATGCTGCGGTGACCCTACGCCGCGCGCACCGAGTGCACCGGCGGAGCTTCGTCGCCGCCGTGAACCACGATCTTCCTGCGTCTCCCGAGCCGAAGACGTCGCCGGACGTCGCGCCGAAGTAGAGGCCCATGCTCCGGGCCCGAGCCCTCGCCGCAGAACGCCTGCCGGAGAATCGTGAGATACGCGTCGTCCGACGGCAGGCCGTCGCCGCGCTCGATCCAGCTCGTGCCTGCGTCGCGCGTCTCGTAGACGCGCACGCTTGCCCTCGGGCGTCGTCCGGTCCATGTCGGCGACGAGTGGGATGACGTAGGCGCTGTCCGGGTCGTCTGGGTCCATCACCATCGGGAAGCCGAAGTCGGACGGCAGGCCGTCCGCGATCGACGTCCAGCTCTCGCCCGCGTCGTCGGAGCGGTAGACGCCTCCGTGGAACTGCATGAAGAGCCGCTCGGGCCGCTGTCGGGCGCGCGGTGCATGTTGTGGACGCAGAGCGTGATCGTCTCCTCGCGGGCCTCCTCCGGCATGTAGCGCGGGATACATCCCCTTGTTCCCGTGGCGCCACGTCTGCGCCGCCGTCGTCGGTGAGCCAGACGCCGACCGCCGAGATGGCGAGCGCGACGCGCGACGGGTCGCCGGGCCAGCGTCGCGATCGAGTGCATGCACATGCCGCCCGCGCCGGGGCTCCACTCAGGACGCGTCGGCTGGTCTCCCAGAACGCCTGGTTCAGCTCCCAGGTCGCGCCGCCGTCGTGGCTCTCGAAGAGCACGCCGGGCGCGCCGCCTGCGTAGAGATGACCGTCGTCCTCTGCAGGCCACGATCGTCAGAGCCGCTCGAGCGGCTGCTCGGCGTCCTCCGGCAGCTCGAGGCCGGTCGGCCTGCTCCCACTCGTCCGAGAGGTCGTCCGTGTAGAAGACCTTCGGCCCGTAGAAGGCGGAGGTGACGCAGGCGAGGTAGCGGCCGCTGCGCGCGTCGCGCGTCGCGAACTCGACCGGCTCGCCGGCGAACGCGCGCGACGTCACCTCGAACGGCGGCGCCGGCCTCGCCCTCGAGCACGAACAGGCCCTTCTTCGTCCCGACCAGCAGCTGCGGTCATCTCATCCTCCCGAGATCGCGGGGAGCACGTGCAGCTGGTCTGCGGCGCCGACCGCCGTGTCCTCCCGTCCGTAGTCCTTGTTCACGAAGACGTTGATGTGCTCGCGGATCAGCCCGCGCTCGTCGAGGATCCAGCCCTTGACGTCGGGGTGCTCGCGCTCCGAGTGCCTGCAGCACCTCGCCGACGGTCGACGCCGTCGAGCTCGAGCTCGCGCTTTCCACCGGCGAGCTCCGACAGCGGAGCCTGAAGCCTCACGACCGGCACGCGTCGATCCTAGATCGCATCGTCATATAGACGACGAACGACGGCCGAAGTAATCGACAGCTCGCCGGAGGACGCTGCTGACTACGAGCTCGAGGACGCCGTGCGGCGCGCCGTACTCGGCGAGCTTGGTCGAGGAACGGCTGCGGCGGGAAGGCCTCGGGCCCGAGCACGCCGGCGCCCGCTCCAGTCGCCGCTCGCGAGGAGCTCGAGCGCGACGACGGGGTTGATCGCCGTCTGCCAGACGACCGCCTGCGAGCCGTACTCGCGCATCGTCCGCTCGTTGTCGGCCACGTGGTAGAGGTAGGTCTTCCGCGGCTGCGCCGTCCTTGCCGAGTGCCGGTGACGAGCGTGCCGGCGCAGGTCTTGCCGTGCATGCGGTCGCCGAGCGTCGCCGGGTCCGGGAGCGCCGCCGCGACGACGTCGCGCGGCGCGACCTCGACGCCCTGCACCGAGATCGCTCTCCTTCGAGTCGAGCCCGAGCTTGTGCAGCGTCTTCAGCACGTCGATGAACTCGTCGCCGAGGCCGTACTTGAACGTGACGCGCTTGCAGTCGATCCAGCGCGGCACGAGCAGCACCTCCTCGTGCTCGACGTTGACGCACTCGACCGGCCCGATCCCCTCCGGGAAGTCGAACACCTCGGGCTCCGAGAACGGCTCGGTCGTGAACCAGCCGCGCTCCCTCTCCCAGACGACCGGCGGGTTGAGGCACTCCTCGATCGTCGTCCAGATCGAGAAGGTGGGCGCGAAGTCGTAGCCCTCGACCGACGAGGTTCGCGCCGTCGCGGACGCCGACCTCGTCGATCTCGGAGAAGAGCTCGTCGGCGGCGTAGCGGGCGAAGACGTCGGCGGCGCCGGGCTCGACCCCGATCCCGACGAGCGCGAGCAGCCGCTCTCCTGCCCAGGCCGCGCGCGCGCTCGAACTGGTAGTCGCCGAGCTTCACGCCGATCTCGCTCGTACGGGTTCGTCGGATGCGGCTCGGAGAGCGTCATCGCCATGTCGAGGTACGTGACGCCGGCCTCGAAGCAGGCATCGAAGATCGGCACGTTGAAGAGCGGGTCGACCGCGTTCAGGACGGCGTCGGCGCTGCGTCTCGCGGATCAGCGCGACGACCGCCGTCCTCGCTCGACGCGTCGACTCGCGTGCGCGCTCGAAGCGGCCGTCGTCGAGCTCGGCCGACGAGCGCCGCCGGGTCGCGCCGCGTCGTAGTCGGCGAGCGCGCAGTGCTCGAAGAACGACCGTCGCTTGCGCGATCTGCGCGAAGGCAGAGCCCGACGCCACCTGTTCCGACGACGAGAATCCGCACGGCGTCGGGGTTCTACCGAACGCACCTCAGTTGTGAGCGTGCCACCGCGCGGCGATACGCTCCACGCGATTTCCGGCGAACGGAGGTCGGACGCATGAGCGTGGCAGTCACCCAGCAGAAGCAGTTCATCGGCGGCGAGTTCGTCGACTCGACGTCCGGCGAGACGATGGAGGTGCTGAACCCGGCGACCGGCGAGGTCATCGCCGAGGTGCCGCAGGCGACGGCCGAGGACGTCGAGCGGGCCGTCGACGCGGCGAAGAAGGCGCTGGGGCGAGTGGCAGCGACAAGACGCCGAAGGACCGCATGGAGCTGCTGCTCAAGCTCGCCGACGTCATCGACGAGAACGCGGAGGAGCTCGCGCGGCTCGAGTCGCTCAACGTCGGCAAGCCGTGGTGGGTCGCCGGTCGACGAGCCCGGCGTGATGTCCGACAACCTGCGCTTCTTCGCGCGGCGCCGCCCGCAACCTCGAGGGCAAGGCCGCGGCCGAGTACGTCGAGGGCTACACGTCGATGATCCGGCGCGAGCCGCTCGGCATCGTCGCGGGGATCTGCCCCGTGGAACTACCCGCTCTTCATGGCGATGTGGAAGATCGGGCCGGCGCTCGCCGCCGGGCAACGTCCAGATCATCAAGCCCGCCGAGCAGACGCCGCTGACGATGCTCCGCTTCGTCGAGCTCGCGCAGGAGTCATCCCGCCGCGGCGTGCTGCAGGTCGTCACCGGCGACGGCGATCCCGGTCGGCGACGCGCTCGTGCGCCACCCCGACATCCGGCTCGTCTCGCTCACCGGCGACACCGCGACCGGGAAGACTCATCGCGAAGAACGCCGCGGACACCGTGAAGCGCGTCCACCTCGAGCTCGGCGGCAAGGCGCCGATGGTCGTGCTCGACGACGCCGATCCGGCGACGGTCGCCGAGGCGATCAAGATCGGCGGCTACTTCAACTCCGGGCCAGGACTGCACCGCGTCGTCGCGCATCCTCGTGCAGCGAGAAGATCTACGACGACGTCCTCTCCGCAGACGGTCAAGGCGCGTCGAGTCGCATGACGGTCGGCGACCCGGCGACGGACGACGACATCGGCATGGGCCCCGTCATCTCGGCCGAGCAGCAGGAGCGCGTGCTCGGCTTCCTCGAGCGCGCCGTCGACGCGAAGGCGACGGTCGTCACGGGCGGCGAGGCGATCGGCGACCGCGGCTTCTTCGTCAAGCCGACGCTCGTCACCGACGTCGACCAGGACGCGGAGATCGTGCAGAACGAGGTCTTCGGCCCGGTCGTGACGGTGCAGCCGTCTCGCGTCCGACGACGCGGCGATCGAGATGGCGAACGACGTCCGCTACGGGCTCGCGGCATCCGTCTTCTCGGAGAACGTCGGGCGGGCGCTGAAGGTCGCGGCGAAGCTCGACTTCGGCACGGTCTGGATCAACGAGCACCTCTTCCCGCTCACGTCCGAGATGCCGCACGGCGGCTTCAAGGAGTCGGGCTACGGGAAGGACATGTCGCATCTACTCGATGGAGGAGTACACGCGGATCAAGCACGTCTGCGTGAAGCTCGCCGAATGACGAGCACCCAGACGGGCTCCGGACGTCAGGCTCGAGAACGTCGTCAAGCGGTTCGACGACACGGTCGCGGTCGACGGGATCTCGGTCGAGATCCCGCGCGGCTCGTTCTTCGCGCTGCTCGGCCCGTCCGGGCTGCGGCAAGACGACGACGCTGCGGATGATCGGCGGCTTCGAGGAGCCGACCGCGGGGCGGATCTTCCTCGGCGACCAGGACGTCGTCGGCCTGCCGCCGTACAAGCGGGACGTCAACACGGTCTTCCAGAGCTACGCGCTCTTCCCGCACATGACGCATCGAGGACAACGTCGCCTTCGGGCTCGAGCGGAAGGGCGTCCGAAGGATCGAGCTGAAGCGCCGCGTCGCGCGAGATGCTCGAGCTCGTCGAGCCTCGCCGGGTTCGCGAAGCGCAAGCCGACGCAGCTCTCGGGCGGCCAGCAGCAGCGCGTCGCGCTCGCGCGCGCGCTCGTCAACCACCCGCGCGTGCTCCTGCTCGACGAGCCGCTCGGCGCCCTCGACCTGAAGCTGCGCAAGCAGATGCAGATCGAGCTCAAGCGCATCCAGCACGAGGTCGGGATCACGTTCGTCCACGTCACGCACGACCAGGAAGAGGCGATGACGATGGCCGACACGATCGCCGTCATGAACGGCGGGCGGATCGAGCAGCTCGGCGCGCCCGACGGAGCTCTACGAGCGGCCGCGCGACCGCGTTCGTCGCCGGCTTCCTCGGCGTCGTCGAACCTCCTGCACGGGACGGTCGACGGCGACGGATGCGATCCGGCTCGTCGACGGGACGCCGTGCGTGTCGCGCGGCCGACGAACGGCCGCTCGGGCGACGTCGCCGCCGGCGTGCGGCCGGAGAAGATCACGCTCGGGCCGGCGGCGGTGCGAACAGGCTTCCGGGCACGGTCGCCGGAGACCGCCTACATCGGCGTGCGCGACGCAGGTCGTCGTCGCGACCGCCGCGGGCGATCGATGCAGGTGTTCGCGCCAGAACATCGGACGCGGGCGGACGCGTGCCCGCGCCGGGACGAACGTCGCTCTCAGCTGGGCGCCGGAGTCGACGTTCGTCGTCGATCGCGACGAACTCGGCGAGGAGGATACGAGAATGAACCGACGGCTGACCCGACAGCGAGCTCCTGCGACGCGGTGCCGCCGGGCGCGATGCCGTTGCTCGCCTCCGCTGCTCGCTGCCTGCGGCGGCGGTGGCAGCGGCGGCGGCGGCGAGCGAGCGGCGAGCTCAAGGACGTCCTCAACTTCTCGAACTGGCCGCTCTACATCGACTACGCCGACGAGCTCAAGACCGCAGCATGAAGGTCCACGACGCTCGAGCAGTTCACGACGAAGACGGGGATCAAGGTCAACTACTACGAGGACATCAACTCGAACGCCGAGTACTTCGCGAAGGTCCAGGGCCCGCTGCGCAGGGGCCAGGCGATCGGGCGCGACATCATCGTCTCGACCGACAACGACGCGCTTCCTCGGGCAGTACATGTCGACAACGGCTGGGCGCGAGAAGCTCGACAAGAGCCTCATCCCGAACATCGCGAACCTCATCGACGCGCAGGCAGCACCCGCCGTTCGACCCGAACCGCGAGTACACGCTCCCGTGGTTCAGTCCGGCATGGACCGGGATCGCGTGGAACGAGAAGCATCACGGAGCCGGTCACGACCGTCGACGCAGCTTCTCGACGACCCGAAGCTGAAGGGCAAGGTCGGCGTCTGGAACTCGATGGGCGACACGCTCGGCCTCGTCATGCTCGAGAACGGCGACGATCCGGCGAAGGTCACCGACGACGTCGTTCGACCGCGCGCTCGACCGCGATCCAGAAGGCCGTCGACTGCCGGCCAGATCCGCAGGTTCTACCGGCAACGACTACGCGCAGCCGCTCGCGACGGGCGACCTCGCGGCGGCGCATGGCGTGGTCGGGCGACATCTCCAGCTGCATCGCCGACACCGAAGCTGAAGTGGGGCATCGCCGGAGTCGGGCGGGATCATCTGGACGGACAACATGCTCATCCCGACCGGCGGCAGCGTGCCGACGGCCTCGACGTACATGAACTTCGTCTACGACCCGAAGATCGCGGCGCAGATCGCGCGCGAGCGCGAGCTACATCTCGCCCGGTCAAGCGGCGCGAAGGCGAGGCGGTCAGAAGATCGATCCGGACGCCGCGGCGAACCACGCTCGTCTTCCCGACCGACGACATGCTCGCGCAGATCGCACCAGAACGACCCGACGATGTTCACCAACCCGGACTACAACGAAGAAGTGGCTGGCGGTCCAGGGCCTAGATCGAGCGCCCGACGCATGGGCAGTTCTTCCACCGGCACCGAGGGCTCGACGCCGTACCTCGCTGCTCGCGCCGGGATCCTCTGGCTCGCGATCTTCTTCCTCGTCCCGCTCGGCTTCCTCGGCTACCAGTCGCTCCAGTCCGGGCTCGTTCCCCGACTTCGCAGTTCACGTGGGAGTTCTCGAACTTACTCGAACGGGATCCGCGACCTACCACGCAGCAGATCGTGCGCTCGTTCGTGTACGCCGGGCATCGCGACCGTCGCATCGCGCTCGCTGCTCAGCTATCCGCTCGTCTACTGGATCGCCTTCCGCGGCGGGCCGCTGGAAGAACCTCTTCCTGCTCGTTCATCGTCGCGCCGTTCTTCGTCACGTACCTCGATGCGGACGCTCGCCTGGCTGAACGATCCTCGCCGACGAGGGCTCCGTCGTCGGCGTCGCTCGCGGACATCCACGTCCTCGGCCCCGACGGCGGCTGCCCTGGCGACGTCGTTCGCGGTGGTCGCGGGCATCACCTACAACTTCCTGCCCTTCATGGCGCTGCCGCTCTACGTCTCGCTCGGAGCAGATCGACCCGCGCCTGCTCGAGGCGGCGCAGGACCTCTACGCGTCAGTCGACGCAGGCGTTTCTGCGCGTGACGCTGCCGCTCTCGGCTGCCCGGCATCGTCGCCGGGACGCTGCTCACGTTCATCCCGGCGGCCGGCGACTTCATCAACGCCGCAGCTCCTCGGCACGCCGAACCAGGCAGATGATCGGGAACGTCATCCAGTCGAAGTTCCTCGAGTCTGACTCGACTACCCGAGCGCGGCTGCGCTGTCGTTCATCCTCATGGCGACTGATCCTCGTGATCGCTGCTCGATCTACGCGCGAGTCGTGGGCTCGGAGAGGTCACCGGATGACGACGGTCGAGCGTCTCGCCGCCGACGCCGACTGGGCTGCGGCACGCGCGTGGCGTTCGTGAACGCCACGCGCTGACCGTGTACGCGCTCCTCGCCGTTCGGCTACCTGCTGCTGCCGATCGCGGTCGTGATCCTCTTCTCGTTCAACGAGCCTGCACGGGCCGCTTCAACTACGTGTGGAAGGGCTTCACGCTCGACAACTGGCTCAACTGGGACGCCGTGCTCCGGCATCCGCGACGCGATCGAGTCCGTCGCTCGAGGTCGGCGCTGATCGCGACGATCGTGGCGACCGGCGCTCGGCACGCTGATCGCGCTGGCGCTCGTCCGCCACCGCTTCCGCGGGCGCGGAGCGACGAACCTGCTCATCTTCCTGCCGATGGCGACGCCGGAGATCGTGCTCGGCGCCGTCGCTGCTCGACGCTCTTCCTGAACACGACGGCGCTCTTCCAGCTCGGCTTCGTGACGATCTTCATCGCGCACGTCATGTTCATCATCAGCTTCGTCGTCGTCACCGTGAAGGCGCGCCTCGATCGGCTTCGACCGCCACCTCGAGGAGGCGGCGATGGACCTCGGCGCGAACGAGTGCACGACGTTCCGCAAGGTGACGCTGCCGCTGATCGCGCCCGGCGATCCTCGCCGCGCGCGCTGCTCGGCTTCGCGCTCTCGATCGACGACTTCGTGATCACGTACTTCAACTGCCGGCGCGACGCAGACGTTCCCGATCTTCGTCTGGGGCATCGCTCGCGTCGTCCGTCCCGCCGCAGGTCAACGTGATCGGCGACGTGCGATCTTCGTCGTCGCGATCGCGCTCAGCGCTCGTCAACGTCTTCGTCGCAGTACCGCAGCGCACAGGAACAGCGAAGCGCCGCATGACCGCCACTCGAGGTCCGTCGACCTGCAGCGCGCGCGCGCGAGCACCTCTGGATGCACTTCACCCGCATGGGCGGGTTACGACGCGGCGAGACGTCCCGATCATCGTGCGCGGCGACGGCTGCTACCTCGAGGACTCGAACGGCAAGCGCTACCTCGACGCGCTCGCCGGGCTCTTCTCGCGTCAACATCGGCTACGGCGTTCGGCGAGGAGATCGGCCAGGCGGCGCTCGAGCAGATGCGCGAGCTGCCCTTCTACACGAACTGGTCGTACGCGCACCCGCGCGCGATCGAGCTCGCGGCCGAGGTCGCGTCGCTCGCGCCGGGCGACCTGAACCGCGTCTTCTTCGTCTCGGGCGGCTCCGGAGGCGGTCGAGTCGGCGTGGAAGCTCGCGCGCCAGTACTACATCGCGCGTGGCGGCAAGCACCAGCGCCAGTGACTCCCGGCGCACGAGCCGGAGCGCACGAGCTCGATCGACCGCGCGATCGGCGCGCCGGCCGCCGCGCCGGTACAAGGCGATCGCCCGGCACATCGCCTACCACGGCGACGACGATGGGTGCGCTCTCGATCAACGGCATCCCGGCGCTCCGCGCAGCCGTTCGAGCCGCTCGTCCCCGAGGTGCGGCACGTCCACAACACGAACCGCTACCACCGCCCGCCGGAGGAGACCGAGGCGGAGTTCACTGCAGTTCCTGCTCGACGAGCTCGAGCAGGCGATCCTCGCGATGGGGCCGGAGACGGTCTGCCTCGTGCACATGGAGCCGGTGCAGAACGCCGGCGGCTGCTTCACGCCGCCCGCGGGCTACTGGCGCGGCGTGCGCGAGCTCTGCGACCGCTACGACATCCTGCTCTCGGCCGACGAGGTGATCACCGCGCTTCGGCCGCGCTCGGCTACTGGTTCGGCTCCGAGCGCTACGACATCCGGCCCGACATCGTCACGCTGCGCGAAGGGCTCTCGTCGTCGTACGCGCGCGATCGGCGCGGTCATCGCGACCGACGCGGTGATGGAGCCGTTCCTCGAGGCGCGACGTCGATGTACTCGCACGGGATCACGTTCGGCGGCCATCCGGTGATGTGCGCGATCGCGCTCAAGAACATCGAGATCATGAAGCGCGAGCGGATCATCGAGCACGTGCGCGCGCATCGAGGACGCCTTCCGCGCGACGCTCGCGCCAGCTGCTCGACCTGCCGATCGTCGGCGACCTCCGCGGCGACCGGCTTCTTCTACGCGATCGAGCTCGTCAAGGACAAGGACACGCGCGAGACCTTCTCCGACGAGGAGTGCGAGACGCTGCTGCGCGGCTTCCTCTCGCACGCGCTCTTCGACGCCGGGCTGATCTGCCGCGCCGACGACCGCGGCGACCCGGTGATCCAGATCTCGCCGCCGCTCGTCGCCGGCCAGGCCGAGTTCGACGAGATCACGCGGATCCTCGGCGAGGTGCTCACCGGGCGCCGTCGACGCTCATGCGCTCGTAGCGGGCGACGCTCCGACGCTAGGCGTCCGCGCGCGCAGCGGAAGCCGGCGAAGGACCTCGCGCCGCTCGGGGCTCTCCCACCGCCGGAACGACGTTGCGCAGCGACGAGCGCGTCGGTCGCCCACGAGCCGCCGCGCAGGACGCGCAGCTCGTCGCCGAAGTTCACCTCGGCGCACCCGGATGCGGGAACGGGACGAAGCCCGGGATAGGGCTGGAACGGCGATGCCGTCCACTCCCAGACGTCGCCCGCCATCTGGACGCACCCGACCGGGCCGTACGCCTCCGGCGTACGAGCCGGCGGGAGCGGGGAGAAGCGCCGGCGATCGAGGCTCGCCTCGAAGCCCATCCACGCCTGGCCCCACGGGTACCGGAACTTCCCTCGTGGTCGTTGCCAGCCCGCTGGCGCGCTCCCACTCGATCTCGGTCGGAAGCCGCTTCCGCCCGCCCAGTGCGGCGAACGCGCATCTCGGCCTCGTGGAAGGAACGTGCTGAACGGGCTCCCACGGCGTGATCTGGCTCGCGCCGTGCCGGAAGCGGGTCACTCCCAGCCAGTAGCTCGACCGCTCCCAGTAGAGCGGCGCCGTCACGCCTCTCGCGCTCGCGCCACTCCCAGCCGCGTCGCTCCAGTGTCTGTGCTGATGCGGTAGCCACGGCCGTCGAGAACTCCGGCGAACTCGCCGTTCGTGACGGGCGCGCGATCGATGCGGAAGCTCGGGATCTCCATCTCGTGCGGCTCCAGAACTCGTTGTCGTACGCCCACGGCTCGTGCACCGCGCCGAGCGTGAACGTGCCGTCCGGGCACCTCGATCTCGGTCGAGTCCGCGGTGCGCGATCCGGGGCTGACAGCACTCGACGACCGGACACCTCGGAGCCGGTCGCGGGATTGCAGCGCCTCGAGCATCGACTCCTGCGACTGGAGCTCGTCCTGAGGAACGAGGCCCGAAAGACGAACCCGCGACGGACGAGGACGTCGGGCAGTCGTCGAGATCGATGCGCTCGAGCATGTCGAGCGACCGCTCGCGCACGTCCGCGCGCATACGCGCGGCACGGCATGGCGGATTCAGGGTCGGGGCTTCGCGCCGTTCGACCGCTCGCGGCGGAACGCGTCGTAGACGTGGTCGTGCACGTCGGGGATCGGGCGCGACCCTCCGACGGTGCGAAGGATCCAGAGCTCCTCGAAAGCGGGGCGACGTGCGCGTAGCTCCACGAGCGGCGGGACGCCGGGTGAGAACCTGGGCGGCGAGATCGTCGTCGGAGACGGGCCTGAGCAGCTCCTCGGTCGCCGAGCGGGCGCGCTCGAGACGCACGCTTGATCTCGAGGCGCGTCTCCACACCTCGCACTGTGGTCGACAGACCGGCTGTTGGCAAAGGGCCGAAGGGGGAACTCGGTACCTTCGCCGCTCGCGATGGAGCAGGAGGGAGCCGGGAGGAATGAGCGAAAGCCAGAACAGGGCGGTCGTCGTCGCGCACGACGTGACGCCGCCGCTACGGCGAGGGCGACACGGCCGTCGACGCGCTGCGGGGCGTCTCGGTCGAGTCGCGCCTGCGAAAGGCGACGGCGGTGCATGGGCCCGTCGGGCTCGGGCAAGTCGACGCTGATGCACATCCTCGCCGGGCTCGACAAGCCGACGTCCGGGCACGGTCGACGATCGCCGGCACGGAGATCACGACGCTCGGCGACACCGAGCTGACGAAGCTGCGCCGCGAGCACATCGGCTTCGTCTTCCAGTTCTTCAACCTGCTGCCGATGCTCGACGGCCGAGGAGAACATCGTGCTGCCGCTGTCGATCGCGGGCGAGAAGCCGGACCGAGCGTGGTTCGACAGATCTGCTCGACGACGTCGGCCTCGACCGACCGGCCGCACGCACCGTCCGTCGGAGCTCTCCGGCGGCCAGCAGCAGCGCGTCGCGATCGCGCGCGCGCTCGTCTCGCGGCCGACCGTCGTCTTCGCCGACGAGCCGACCGGCAACCTCGACTCGCAGACGAGCGCGCGAGATCCTCGAGCTGCTGCGCGCTCCGTCGACGAGCTACGGCCAGACGATCGGTGATGGTCACGCACGACGCGCGCGCGGCGGCGATCGCCGACCGCGATCCTCTTCCTCGCCGACGGCCGTGATCGTGCGCGAGCTCGGCGAGAGCGACGCGCCGCGAGATCCTCAGCGGCGATGGACGAGCTCTCGCAGCGTGACGAGGTCGCGCTCGCGGGCCTGCTCGGGCCGCAAGCTGCGGACGGCGCTCACCGCGATCGCGATCGTCCTCGGCGTCGCGATGGTCAGCGGCACGTTCGTGCTCACGGACTCGATCGACAAGGCGTTCGACACGATCTTCACCGACGTCCGCCAGGGCTCGGACGTCGTCATCACGCGGCAAGTCGGCGTTCGACCGACGTCGCAGACGGACGCGTCGCTCACGCCGACGTTCGACGAGTCGCTGCTCGCCGAAGGTGCGCGAGCTGCCCGGACGTCGCGCAGGCCGAGGGCAGCGTCAGCGGCGACGGCGCACCTGATCGGCGACGAACGGCGAAGGCGATCGTCTACGGCGGCGCGCCGAACCTCGGCTTCAGCATCGCGAACCGCGCAGTCGCCGTTCAACCCGCTCACCCTCGTCGACGGGCACGCTGGCCGCGAGCCGCGACGAGGTCGTCGATCGACAAGGAGACGGCCGTCGAAGAAGCACCTCGAGGTCGGCGCACGACGATCGGCGTTCAGGCGGAAGGGCCGGTCGAGACAGTTCAGCATCTCCGGGATCGTCAAGTTCGGCTCGGGCCGTGACGATCGGCGGCGCGACGCTCGCCGGCTTCGACCTCCCGACGGCGCAGCGCCTGTTCGACAAGGACGGGCAGCTCGACGAGATCGCGGTCGCCGCGAAGCCGAACGTCTCCGCCGACGCAGCTCGTCGACGGCGAGTCGCCCGATCCTGCCGCCGACACGCGCAGGTGCGGACCGGCGCAGCAGCAGGCCGCAGACGACGCCGAGCGACACGAACTCGTTCATCTCGTTCCTGCGCGGCTTCCTGCTCGCGTTCGGCGGCATCGCGCTCTTCGTCGGCGCGTTCGTGATCGCGAACTCGCTCTCGATCACGATCGCGCAGCGGACGCGCGAGTTCGCGACGCTGCGGACGCTCGGCGCGTCACGGCGGCAGGTCCTGCGCTCGATCATCATCGAGGCGCTGGTCGTCGGGACGCTCGCGTCGGTCGTCGGGCTCTTCCTCGGGCTCCGTGCTCGCGAAGGGGCTGTTCTGGCTCTTCGACTGCGTCGGCTTCACGCTTCCGAACACCGGCCTCATGCTTCGCGCACGCAGCACGATCGATCGTCGCGCTCGCTCGTCGGGCATCCTCGTGACGCTGCTCGCGAGCCTCCGGCCCGCGATCCGCGCGACGCGCGTGCCGCCGATCGCGGCCGTGCGCGAGGGCGCGGTGCTGCCGCCGTCACGCATCGCGCGGCTACGCGCGGCTGCCGGTGCCGTGGCTCATGGCCGTCGCTCGGGATCTCGCGGCTCTCGCTGTACGGCATCTTCGGCTCAGCGGCCTCGGCACGAAGCAGGTGCTGCTCTGGATCGGGGATCGGGCGCTCCTCGTGTTCGTCGGCGTCGCGCTGTTCGCCGTCGCGCCTCGTGCGTCCCGCTCGCGCGGCGTCCTCGGCTGGCCGGCGACGAAGATCGCCGGCGCGGCGCGGGCTGCTCGCGCGCGACAATGCACGCCGCAACCCGCAGCGAACCGCGTCGACCGCGGCCGCGCTGATGATCGGCCTCGCGCTCGTGACGCTCGTCGCGACGCTCGCCGTCGGGCATCATCGCGTCGTTCACGGGCGCCGTCGACACGATCTGGTCGTACGCGCGACTACGCGATCACGGCCCAGAACAACTTCTCGCCCGATCCCGATCGACGGCGGCGAACGGCCGCCGCGAAGGCGCCCGGGCGTCGACGGCGGTCGGCAACGTGCCGCACGGGCGAGCGCCGCGTCTTCGGCAGAAGCGACCGATTCGCGACCGCCGTCGATCCGGGCGCGGCGCAGGTGATCACGCTCGACTGGACAGGAGGGCTCGCAGGCGGTGCTTCTCGCAGCTCGGCGCAGACGGCGCCTTCGTCGACAACGGCTACGCCAAGCGACCACAACCTCGAGCTCGGGCTCGCCGATCGCGATCACGTTCCCGAACGGGACACGAAGCGACCTTCGTCGATCAAGGGCATCTTCGACCCGCCGACCGGGCGGCTCGCCGTTCGGCACCGTGACGATCTCGGCAGCGGCCGTGGGACCGCGCAACTGCCGACCCGCCGAGAACCTCTTCTCGTTCGTGAAGATGACGGGCGGCGACGACGACGCGAACCAGGCGGCGCTCGACGAGGCGCTCAAGCGACTTCCCGAACGCGAAGGCGCAGACGCGGCAGCAGTTCATCGACAACCAGATCGGCGGCGCTCAAGCAGCATCCTCAACATCCTCTACGTCCTGCTCGCGCTCTCGGTGATCGTCAGCCTGTTCGGGATCGTCAACACGCTCGTCCTGACCGTGTTCGAGCGGACGCGCGAGATCGGGATGCTGCGCGCGATCGGCATGACGCGGCCGCCAGGTGCGGCGGATGATCCGCCACGAGAGCGTGATCACGGCGCTCATCGGCGCGTGCCATCGGCATCGTCCTCGGGACTCGTGCTCGCGACGCCTGCTGCATCGTCAAGGTCGACTTCATCGTCTTCTCGTTCCCGACGACTCAGGTCGATCGTCTTCGTCGCTCGCGCGCGATCGTCGTCGGGATCATCGCGGCGATCTTTCCCGGCGCGGCGCGCGCGCAGACTCGATCCGCTCGAGGCTATCGCGTTACGAATGACGCGCGTCCGCGGCGAGCGCCGCGATCTCGCGCGTCCGGTGTAGCCGACCTCGCCGAGGATCTCCGCGCGTGTGCTCGCCGACCGCGGGCGGGGCGGAGCGTGACGCGCTGCGCTCGCGGTCGAACGAGCAGCGGGAGCGCCGGGCAGGCGCAGATCCGGGATCGTCGGCGTGCTCGAGCGGCTGCGAGGATGCCACGAGCGCCCGCGTCTGCTCGGCGTTGGCGACGTCGGCGACGTCCGCGACAGGCGCGGCGGGAACGCCGGCCGCGGTCAGCCGGTCGCGCCAGTCGGCCGTGTCGCGCTCGCGGAGGCGCGCCGGAGACGAGCGCTACGACGAGCGCCTCCCGGTTCCGCACGCGGTCGGGGTTCGTCCGGAAGCGCTCGTCCGTGACGAGCTCGGGCAGCTCGAGCACCGCCGCAGAGCGAGGCCGAACAGCCGATCGTTTCCCGCCTGCGATCATCAGCTCGCCGTCGCGGGTGGGGAAGACCTGGTACGGCGCGACCATCGGGAACGTCGTTCCCTGCCCGGTCGGAACCGTTCCGTCTGGCGAGGTAGCCGACCAGGTGGTACCCGATGTAGCCGAGGGCCGTCTCGTAGAGCGACGAGTCGACCACGGTGCCGTCGGCCGGTCTGCTCGCGCTCGAGCAGCGCTGCGACGATCCCGAGCGCCGACCACATGCCCGTCCCCATGTCGATGAGCGACGAGCCGACGCGAACGCCTGGACGCCCGGCTCTCCGGTCATGCTGATGAGGCCGCCCGCCGCCTGCATGAGGGCGTCGTATCCGGGCTCGTCTGCGAGCGGCCCGACGTGTCCGTACGCACCGACCGAGCAGTAGACGAGCCGCGGGTTGCGAGTCCTCAACGCGTCGGCGCCGAGACCGAGGCGCTCCGCCAGGCCAGGCCGCAGGCTCTGGAGGAAGACGTCGGCGCTCTCGGCGAGCCGCAGCACGATGTCGCGGCCACGCGTCGTCGCTCAAGCGAGACGGCGCAGCGAGCGCTTCCCGGCGTTCACCGCGAGGAACATCGCGCTCTCCGCCGTTCCAGAACGGCGGGCCCCAGGCGCGCCCGTCGTCTCCCGTGTCCGGGCCGCTCGACCTTCACGACATCCGCGCCGAGCGCCGCGAGGATCTCGGCGCAGTACGGCCCGGCGATCGACGTCGTCACGTCGATCACGCGCGTGCCGTCGAGCGGGAGGAGGGCCATCGGGGGATCATCGCCGCTCTGCGAGGATGAGCGGATGCCGAGCTGGCTCGACTTCAACCAGATCGCCGACTGGGTTTCCGGCGCGTGGTGGAGCTACTTCGTGATCTTCGGCGTGGCGCCGCGGTCGATGCGTTCTTCCCGCTCGTCCCGAGCGAGACGGTCGGTGATCCTCGGCGGGCAACCTCGCCGCGCTCAGGCGACCTGAGCCTCCGCTCGTGATGGTCGCGGCGGCCGCCGGTGCGATCGTCGGCGACAACATCTGCTTCGCCATCGGCACGCTCGTCGGCGAGCGCACGGTCAAGCGCTGGTTCAGCGGCCCGAAGTCGCAGGCGCGGCTCATCTGGGCCGAGCGCATGCTGGACGAGCGCGGCGCCTACATCATCATCATCGGCCGCTTCATTCCCGGCGGGCGGACGGCGGTGACGTTCTCGGCCGGCTACATCCCGACGTTCCCGTGGCGACGCTTCATCGTCTACGACGTCGCGGCGGGCTGCATCTGGGCGCTCGTACGCGGCGCTCCTCGGGTACTTCGGAGGGAAGACGTTCGAGAACCACCGTTCGTCGGACTGCTGATCGCCCTCGGGATCGCGCTCTCGGTCGGCCTCGCCATCGAGGTCGTGAGGCACTCCGCCAGCGGCGCACGGCCTGAGCCAGGCCGCGCGCCAGCGGCGGAGTCGCGTTAGCTAGTCGTCGCCGTCTCGGCTGGTCGCGGACGTGCCCTGGAGCATCTGCCAGGTGCGCCACGCGATCATGACCGCGATGACGAGGACGATCGGCGACGAAGCGCTGCGTGGAACGCGTGCAGTGCGCCGTCCTGGCCCTTCTCGAACCCGCTTCCGCCCGCGAGAACGCCTGGAACGGTGCCGAGCGCGGCGAGGCGCGAACGGCCATCCGGTCTTGCGCCAGTTGGGCCACGCAGCCGACGAGCGCGGACACGAACGTGAGGACGTAGAAGAGATGCACGACGCTTGCCCATGTTTCGTGCGTGTCGAGCCAGCCCGTCTCTCCGAACAGGAACCCGCCGATCAAGTACACCTGCAACGAGCACACCGATCACGGCGAGCGCGGAGAGCACGCGAACGTCCCCCACAGACCCAAGCGTTGTCTATTCATGCGTGCGAGCCCACTGGACCCGGGGTCGGAGCGAGTCAACCGGCATGGTGCGCTCGGTAGCGTCTCCGGCGTGAATCGCCTCGCGGAGCGCCACGTCGCCGTACCTCCGTGCAGCACGCCGAGAACCCGGTGGACTGGTACGAGTGGGGGACGAGGCGTTCGCAGCGCGCGCGCGCCGAGGACAAGCCGCTCCTCGTCTCGGTCGGCTACAGCTCGTGCCACTGGTGCCACGTGATGGCGCACGAGTCGTTCGAGGACGCAGACGACGGCGGCGCTCATGAACGAGCTCTTCGTCAACGTCAAGGTCGACCGCGAGGAGCGGCCCGACGTCGACGCGGTGACGATGGAGGCGACGGTCGGCGATGACCGGCTCCGGCGGCTGGCCGACGACGGTGTTCATGACGCCCGACGCGAAGCCGTTCTACGCCGGCACGTACTTCCCGCCGGAGCCGCGCCACGGCATCGCCGAGCTTCCCCGAGCTCCTCCGAGCGGTCGCGGAGACCTGGCGCGTGCGCCGCGACGACATCGAGCAGCAGGCGGCGCGGATCGATCGGCGCGCTCGCGCGGCGACGGCGGGCTCGGCGCCGTCGACCGAGCCGCTGACGCTCGTCGCTGCTCGACGAGGCCGAGCACGCGATCGCCGCGACGTTCGAGCCGGCATTCGGCGGGTTCGGGCGCGCGCCGAAGTTCCCGGCCGCCGTCGACGCTCGAGCTCCTCCTGCGCCGCGGCGACGACGCAGTCGCTCGCGATGGTCACGGCGCACGCTCGACGGGATGGCCGCCGGCGGCTTCTACGACGTCGTCGGCGGCGGCTTCCATCGCTACTCGGTGGACGACCGCTGGCTCGTCCCGCACTTCGAGAAGATGCTCTACGACAACGCCGTCGCTCGCCTCCGACCTACCTGCACGCGTGGGTCGTCACCGGGCGCGAGCGCTACCGGCGAGGTCGTCGAGGAGACGCTCGACTACATGCTCCGCGAGCTCGCGCTCGCCGGACGGCGGCTTCGCCTCGGCGCAGGACGCCGACACCGACGGCGTCGAGGGCTGACCTACACGTGGACGCCCGGACGAGGTCCGAGGCGTCGGGCTCCCGCGCGAGCTGCTCGAGCCGTTCGAGCACGGCCGCTACGTCGTCCGCGGCGAGCTCGAGCCCGGAGCTTCGCGCGCGCGTCCTCGCCGAGCGCGACACGGCGGCCCGCAGCCGTTCCGCGACGACAAGGCGCTCGCGTCCTGGAACGGGCTCGCGCTCGCGGCGCTCGCCGAGGCGGCGCTACCGGCTCGAGCGCGACGACTGGCTCGACGCGGCACGCGCGGCTCGGCGAGTTCCTGCTCGGCGCCGCTCTCCGCGCGAGGACGGCCGACTGTTCCGATCGATCCGCGACGGTCGCACCAGCGGCCTCGGCTTCCTCGACGACTACGCGAACGTCGCGCACGGGCTCATCGAGCTGCACGTCGCGACCGGGCGAGCTGCGCTGGCTGCTCGAGGCGCGGCGGCTCGCGCTCCTCGCGGTCGAGCTCTTCGCCGACGACGAGCACGGCGGCTTCTTCCTCTCGCCCGCGGACGGCGACGCGCGCGTCGCCGCGCACGAGAGGACCTCCAGGACACGCCGATCCCGTCGGGGAACTCGATGCTGGCGTCACGTGCTGCTGCGGCTCTCCGCGGATCTGGGGCGACGACGAGCTCGAGCGGCGGGCGGTCTCCGTGTTCCGCCTCGCGGAGCCGGCGCTCACGGCGCGCGCCGGGCTTCTTCGCGTGGACGCTCTGCGGCGCTCGACCTCTGGCTCAGCCCGCCGCGCGAGATCGCGATCGTCGGGCGACGTCGACGTCGCCGCGTCGCGCGGGCGCGCGCTCGGCGCCGTTCCAGCCCGAACACGGTCGTCGCCGGTCGGCCCGTCGGACGACGTGCCGCTCCTCGCCGGCAAGAGCCTCGTCGACGGCAAGACCGGCCGTCTACGTCTGCGAGCGTTTCGCCTGCCGCGCGCCCGTCACCGAGCCGGAGGATGGTGGCCGTCTGATGCGGTCGTGCCTGATGATCGAAGGCCAGGAGGGCGTGACCTGGGACGACTGGGTGCGCCTCGCGCGCGCTCGCCGGAGGAGCACGGCTTCGAGGGCCTCTTCCGCTCCGACCACTACACGCGCGATCATCCGGCCCGACGCGCGACGCGCACGACGCGTGGGCGACGCTTGCCGGCCTCGCCGCCGATCACGAAGTCGCATCCGGCTGGGCACGATGGTCTCGCCGCGCGACGTTCCGGCATCCGAGCGTGCTCGCACGGATGGCACGTGACCGTCGATCACATCTCGGGCGGCCGCGTCGAGGTCGGGAATGGGCTCGGGCTGGTACGAGCGCGAGCACCTCGCGCACGGCTTCCCGTTCCTCGACGGAAAGGCAGCGATTCGAGCTCTTCGCCGAGCAGGTCGAGATCGTCGTGCGCTCGTGGACGGAGGAGCGCTTCGACCACGACGGCGCCCGCGTACACGCTGCGCGACCAGCTGGCGCTCCCGCGGCCGCTGCAGCAGCCGCATCCGCCGCTCGTCCTCGGCGGCACGGTCGAAGCGGCGGTTCGCGGCGCTCGCGGCGCGGTACGCGACCGAGGTGCAACACGCTCGGCGCTCCCGACGACGGAGCTGCGCGAGCGCAAGGCGCGCTCGACCGCGCCTGCACGGAGATCGGGCGCGATCCGGCGACGCTCGGCTACTCGGTGATGACGGCGTGCTTCCTCGGCGAGTCGGACGCGGACGTGCCGAGCGCGTCGGCGCGCTTCCCCGTCGATTCGCGGCGACGACACCGATCGCCGAGCTGATCGTCGCGAGCAGCCGCGACCGCTGGCTCGTCGGCACCGTGGACGAGGTCGCCGAGCGGATCGACGAGCCTCCGCGGCAGCTCGGCGTGTCGCGTGTCTTCCTGCAGCACCTGAACCACGACGACGACGAGATGGTCGCGCTCGACGGGCGAACGTCTCGCTACCGCGCTCAGGTAGCGTCCGGCGTCATGACGACGACAGAACTGACGGGTGCGGAGGACGTCGCGTGGGACCTCTCCGACCTGTACGACGGGCGGCGACGATCCACGCATCGAGCAGGACGTCGAGGCAGACCGAGACGCAGCCGCGGCAGCCTTCCGTGAGCGCTACTACGGGCGCGTCGCCGAGCTGAGCGCCGGCCGAGCTGCGCGAGGCGATCGAGGAGCGCGAGCGCGATCGAGTCGACCTTCACGCGCGCCATCTACTACGCGCACCTCTGGTTCGCGACGGACATGAACGACTCGCCGCGCGGCGCCTCGTCGCGCGGCTCACCGAGAAGGGCGCGAGCGATCGACACGCAGCTCCTCTTCTTCGGGCTCGAGCTCGCGGCGCTCGAGGACGAGCAGGCGTGACGTCTCCTCGCGAGCGAGCGAGCTCGAGCACTGGCGTCACTGGCTCGCGTCGCGTCCGGAAGTTCCGGCCGTACGTCCTCACCGAGCCGGAGGAGAAGATCCTCACCGAGAAGTCCGTCTCGGGCTTCAGCCGCCTGGGACCGGCTCTACGACGAGCTGCTCGGCGCGATCACGGTCGACCTCGACGGCGACGAGATCGGGTTCGAGGAGGCGATGTCGCAGCTCTACTCGCGCCGATCGCGACGACGCCGGCGCGCCGTCCGAGGCCGTCACCGAGTCGCTCGCGCCCGGGCTGCGCACGCGGACGTTCGTCTTCAACACGATCGCCGTCGACAAGTCGATCGACGACCGGCTGCGCGGCTACGCGACCTGGATCTCGGCGCGCAACCTCGCGAACGACACGACCGACGAGGCGGTCGCAGGCGCTCGATCGACGCGGTCGTCGCGCCGCTACGACGTCGCCCAGCGCTACTACACGCTCAAGGCGCAGCTGCTCGGCCTCGACCGGCTCGCGCTACTACGACCGCATGGCGCCGCTCGCCGAGGACACGACGCAGACGTCGCGTGGGGCGAGGCGAGGCAGCTCGTCCTCGACGCGTTCGCCGACTTCTCGAGCGAGACCGGCGGCATCGTCGAGCGCTTCTTCGGCGAGAGCTGGATCGACGCTCCGCCGCGCGACGGACAAGCGACCGGGCGCGTTCTGCGCGACGAACGTCCCCGGCGTCCACCCGTACGTCTTCATGAACTACACGGGCGACCGCCGCTCGGTGCTGACGCTCGCGCACGAGCTCGGCCACGGCCTGCACGGCTATCCTCGCGCAGCCGCTCGGGCTCTTCAACGCCTCGCACGCCGCTGACGACGGCCGAGACGGCGTCGGTCTTCGGCGAGGCGCTCACGTTCAAGCGGCTGCTCGCGATCGAGGACGACCCGCAGCGCCGGCTCAACCTGCTCGCGGGCCGGATCGAGGACTCGATCGCGACCGTCGTTCCGGCAGATCGCGATGAACCGCTTCGAGCACGCCGTGCACACGACGCGGCGCGACGAGGGCGAGCTCTCGCCGGAGAAGTTCGAGGAGCTCTGGCTCGAGACGCAGACGACGCGCTCTTCGGCGACTCGGTCGACGTCGACGGCTACGCGCACGTGGTGGAGCTACATCCCGCACTTCATCGGGACGCCGGGCTACGTCTACGCGTACTCCTACGGCTTCCTCTTCGCGCTCTCGATCTTCCGCAAGTACGAGCTCGAGGGCGAGTCGATGGTCGAGCCGTACCTCGACCTGCTCCGCGCCGGCGGCTCGCAAGCCGCCCGGAGGAGCTCGCGCGAGATGGTCGGCCTCGACCTCGACCGACCCGGCGCATCTGGGACGCGGGCATCGACGCGCTCTCCGTCGGAGCTCGACGAGGCCGAGGCGCTCGCCGCCGACATCGGCATCGCAGACACTTCGCACTAACTGCGCATGCCCGAACGAGCGTCTCAGAGAGCTAGCAGGCCTCGGCGTGCCGCTGTACGCTCGCGGCTGACAGGCAGGAATCGGAGGCTCACAAGGAGGAAGATTCGGTGCGAAAGCTCGTTGCAGTGTGCGACCGTCCTGGTCGCGGCGCTTGCGCTGACGGTGCCCGGCGCGATCGGCGGCCCGGGCCAGACACCAGGTGTATCGGCCAAGTCCATCGTCATCGGCGGCACCTTCCCGCTCACCGGCCCTGCGGCGTCGTACGCGCCGATCCCGCTCGGCATGAAGGCGTACTTCGCTACGTCAACGCCGCGAAGGGCCGGACAAGAAGCGCGGCGTCATGGGCCGCCAGATCGTGTTCAAGTACTACGACGACGGCTACAACCCCGCCAACACGGCTGCAGCTCACGCGGCAGGCTCGTCGAGCAGGACAAGGTGTTCGCGACCGTCGGCGGCCTCGGCACCGAGCCGCAGCTCGCGGTTCGCGTCGTACCTGAACGAGCAGAAGGTTCCGCAGGTGCTCGTCTCGACCGGAGCCACCGAGTTCGACTCGCAGTGGCGTGAGTTCCCGTGGACGATCGGCTGGCAGCCCGACTACATCGCCGAGGGTCGACTCGTACGGCCTCCACGCCAAGGCGAACTACGCCGGCAAGAAGATCGGCGTCATCTACCAGAACGACGACTACGGCAAGGACTACCTCTACGGGTTCCGCGCCGCGCTGGGCAAGAAGTACGCCGACGCGAACGTCGTCGCCCAGGAGGCGGTCGAGCCGACCGCGACGAGCTCGGCGGCGCAGATCACGCGCATCAAGGCGGCCGGTGCCCAGATCCTCGCCGTGTTCCAGCTGCCGACCCCGACTGTCCGGTCTATCGCGACGGCCAAGGCGCTCGGCCTCAACCTCGACCAGATCTACATGAACAACGTGGCCGCGATCAAGCCGGCGACGGACGGGATGGTCGCCGCCGCCGGGGCCGCCTACGTGAACGGGCTCATCACGATCCAGTACGCCAAGGATCCGCAGGACCCGGAAGTGGGCGAACGACCCCGGTATGAAGCTGCTACCGGACGATCATCGCCAAGTACGGCGGCGGCGCGAACGCGAACGACCCGCAGGTGTTCTACGGCGTGGCGAAGGCCGATGCGTTCGTCCAGGCGCTGTACAAGGCCGGCCGCAACCTCACCTCGCCAGGGGCTGATGAACGCGCTCCTGAGCCTGAACACGAAGAGCTCGTACCTGCTTCCGGGCATCGTGATGAAGACGTCGAAGACCGACCACTTCGTCATCAGCCAGATGCAGCTCGCGCGGCTCAACTCGACGACGAAGCTCTACGTACCGTTCGGCAAGCTCGATCGAGGCTCGCCCGCGCTAGAAGCTTCTCCCTGCATGTGACTGGTGATAGAGGCCGGGCAACCGGCCTCATCACGTCTGCGACTCAGTCCGACGAACGAGCGGTACTGCTCCCAGTAGCGCTCCATGGTGGTCTGGCGGTGCAGACGACGTGCAGGAGGTCGTACGGCGCGACGTTGACCGCGCGCACGATCCACTCGCCGCCCTCTCCGAGGTCGAGCACGTTGACGCACGCTGGCGCCTGCTCGAAGTGGACCGAGTGAACATCCGCTCACCGGTCAGCGCGAAGGAGAGGATCGCGCGGTTCACGCCGCCGTGGAGGACGGCGAGCGCGGTGTGCCAGCCGTCGTCGGCGACGATGCGCTCGAGCAGCGGGGAGCACGCGGTCGAAGAGCTCGCCGATCGACTCGCCGCGGAGGAATCGCGTCTCCGTTCGGGATGACGCCGCGGAACGCGTGCACGAACTCGTGCTTGCAGCAGCGTCCGCCGGGATCTCGGAGAGGCGGCCGCCCTGAATCTCGCGGAGCTCGGGCCAGGACTCCGCCGCGGACCGCGGTGCGACGATCGCCGCGGTCTCCGAGCGTTCGCGGCAGGCCGCTCGTGATCGACGCGATCGACGTCGATGCCCTGCGAGCGCGTCGCGCCACCGCGTGCGCCTGCGCGATGCCCTCGTCGTTGAGCGGCACCTTCGCCGGGCTCGACAGGCCGTGCCGTCGGTGCTGAAGTACGAGCACCTCGGCGTGGCGCATCAGATAGAGGCGCCGGCGCATCGCGGCATAGGATCGCATCGGTGCAACGTTCCAGGCCGGGGCGACATCGTCGAGACGGCGGCCGACGCTGACGGGCCTCGAAGCCGCCACTGCGTCGTCCTCGACGCGCGTCCGCGCGTTCCTCGACGAGCACGGCCTCGGCTCCGGCGACGCTGCGCGCGCGGCCGCATCGGCGAGGCGGCGGCTCGAACTTCACCTTCCTGCTCGAGCGCGGCGTCGAGCGCTTCGTCCTCCGCGCGCCCGCCGCGGCCGCCGCTGCCGCCGTCGGCGCACGACATGGTGCGCGAGGCGCGGCTCCAGCTCGCGCTCGCGCGACGCGGGTTCATCGCGCCTGCCGACGATCGTCGCCGTCTGCGAGGACGAGAGCGTGCTCGGCGTCCCGTTCTACGTCATGGACGTACCTCGACGGGCACGTGCCGACCGACGAGCTGCCGCCGGGTCTCGAGAGCGAGGCGGCTGCCGGCGCGGCTCGGCGCTCGACCTCGTCGACGCGCTCGTCGAGATCCACGCCGCCGACGTGACGACGCCCGCGCTCGCCGCGTTCGTCGCGGCCCGGGAGCTACCACGAGCGGCAGGTCCGCCGCTTCACGCAGCTCTGGGAGATCAACAAGACGCGCGAGCTTCCCGACGGTCGACGAGGTCGGCGACGCGGCTCGCGCGACGACGTGCCCGAGCCGCTGCCGCCGACGGTCGTCCACGGCGACTACCGGCTCGGGAACACGATGGTCGCGCCGCGACGATCCGACGCGGATCGTCGCGGTGCTCGACTGGGAGATGGGCGCGATCGGCGACCCGCGCGCCGACGTCGGCTACCTGCTCGCGACGTACAGCGAGCCGGGCGGCCGCGCCGAATCCGCTCGGCACGTCGCCCGGTGACGGCGCTCGCCGGGCTTCCCGTCGCGCGCCGAGCTCGTCGAGCGCTACGTCGCAGCGGAGCGGCCGCGGATGTCGAGCCGCTCGCGTGGTTCGAGGCGCTCTGCGCTCTGGAAGGCGGCGGTGTTCTGCGAGGCGATCTACGGGCGGTACGTGCAGCGGCGAGCTCGCCGCGGAGGACGAGCGCGCGCGCCGCTTCGAGCAGGAGTGCCGCTCCTCGCGGAGCCTGCAGCGTCTGCCATCTCGCGGGCGTGATCGGTTGGCCCTGCCCGGATGACCTCCTTCCGCGTGAGGTCGAGGAGCGCGAGCGCGACGGCCCTCGGAGGCGCTTCCGCCGCTGACTGAAGCGGCCACGCAGTTCGCTGCGTGGAGCTCGTCCAGAAGGTGCTCTCTCGCGCGCCGTCGTGGAAGGGGATGCCGCGCGAGTCCTTACTCGGTGCTCTTCGCGTGCGACGAGCTCGAGGCGCAGTGTGTTGATCGCGTCGACGATGCTTCGGTCGTTCGCCGAGTATCGCTTCGCGGAGCCGGACGATGAGGTCGTCGTCGGTGCGCGGCCCGTGCTGCGGGTCGGCAGGTCGTGGCGGCGGTAGCGACCGGCCGATTGCCACCGCCAAATGGCGCGTGCGCTCGGCGAGGATCGGCGATCTCGAGCGCTGGTGAGCTGCTGGTCACGCGTCCGAGCGCGCTGGCGTGCGGATCGGGATGCGTCTCCACCATCGGGCCGTCGGCGCCCGCGGCGACGGCGGCCAGCGCCGCGCGCGAGACGAGCTCTCGCCGGCCCGCGGCGTGGCTGGGGTCGGCGATGACAGGGAGGTGCGTCAGCCGCTTCAGAGCCGCGATCCCGCCGACGTCGAGGCAGTTGCGTGTGTACGAATCGAACGTGCGGATCCCCCGCTCGCAGAGAACGACGCTCTCGTTCCCCCTCGAGCAGGATGGTCTCCGCCGCCGAGCAGGAGCTCACCTGGAGGGTCGCCGACACTCGCCGCGCTTTTCAGGAGAACGGGGCGTCCGGAGGCGCTACGGCGGCACGAAGCGGCAGAGGGCCGACGTGCATGTTGCGCGAGCCGACGTCTGGATCGCATCCGCATACTCGGCGACGAGCGGCACTTGTCTGGGCTCGAGCGCCTCGGTGACGACGGGCAGACCGACCTCGTCTCCGACGGCACGTAACGCGAGCCCCTCCCTTCCCAGCCCCTGGAACGCATACGGCGACGTGCGTGGCTTGAACGCGCCGCCGCGCAGGACGAGTGCACCGGCCGCACGCGCGGCCAGCGCTGCCGCTCGAAGCTGCTCCCTCCGACTCCACCGAGCACGGGCCCGCGATGAGCACGAGCTCGCGCCCGCCGATCTCGACGTCGCCGATCTCGACGACGGTCGCGCGAGTCCCGCGCTCCGCCAGCGGGTAGACGGCGCTCATCGACCGGCCTCGGGAAGGCACACTGGGTGGTCGCTATGTCGGTGGCAGTCATCGTTTCCGGAAAAACAAAAAGACCCTCCGTCGGGAAGGTCTTCGGGTGGGACGGGCTGTGTGGCCTGTCAGTCCAGGCTACGCTCCGCCCCGCGGGGTTTGCGTAGTACGAACGGCGATCGAGGGACGCGGAACGTCATCTGCAGTCGAGGATAGAGGCGTGCGGGTGGTGCCGTCAAGAAAGATGCCGGTGTGGTGAACGGATCTCGGCGACGTTCGCCTGGCGGTGATCGGCAGCGGGCTCATCGGCGCCTCGGTCGGGCTCGCGGCGAAGCGGGCCGGCGTGCAAATCGTGTCCGGATTCGACTCCGATCCGGATGCGCTCGCGGTTGCGGTCGAGCGCGGCGCGGTCGACCGTCCGACGGAGAACCTCGGGGAGGCAGTCGATGCAGCGGATCTCGTTGTCATCGCGACGCCGGTCGCCGTGATCTCCTCGCTCGTTGCCGACGCTCTCCAGTCGACCAGGTAGGAGTTGCACGGTTACCGGCGTCGGTTCCACGAAGGCCGGCATGTCCGCGGTTGATGGCCGCCGAGAGTCGCTTCGTCGGCGGTCATCCGCTGTCGGATCCGAGGCGCACGGCCCGTCGAATGCGCGTGCGGAGCTGTTCGTCGGAAGCCCGTGGTTCCTGACGCCGGTTCCGGAGACCGACCCGGAGTGCTACCGCTTCGTGCGCGATTTCGTCGGCTCGCTCGGGGCCGAAGTAACGGCGATCGATCCGATCAGCCACGACCAGCTCGTCGCGCTGACCAGTCACCTTCCGCACGCACTTGCGAACGTGCTCGTGAACCAGGCGGGGGCCGAAGCGGTTGCGGGTCACGATGTGCTTGAGATTGCGGGTCGGTCGTTTGCGGACATGACCCGCGTTGCGGGAGCGAACTCGCGAGTCTGGGCGGACATCTTTCTCGACAACGCCGAGAGCCTCCTCGTCACTCGCCGGTCACCGGCGCCGCGTCGAGGAGCTCGAGGACGTGCTTCGGCGGGGAGATGTCGAAGCTCTCACCGGCTGGATCGAGGAGGCAGCTCGCAATCGTCGGCGCCTCACGGCCCGCGACGCCTCGGACACGGAGTGAGGCGGCCGGCTCTTCCCCTACAGCGCGATCTCGGCTAGCGCCCGCAGCGCCTCGGGCTGCTGGGTCGAGACGAGGAGCGAGGTCGCGCCCGACTCGCGCCACGCGTCGAGGCGCTCCGCGAGCCGCTCCTTCGGCCCGACGAGCGCGACGTCGTCGATGAATGCGTCGGGCACGGCCGCCGCCGCGTCGCGCTTGTTGCCCGTCGAGGTACAGGTCCTGGATCTCGCGGGCCGCGTCCTCGTATCCGTAGCGGCAGGCGAGGTCGTTGTAGAAGTTCTGCCCGCGCGCGCCCATGCCGCCGATGTACAGCGCGTAGTACGGCTTCAGGAACTCGCGGCCCGACTCGACGTCGTCGATGAGGATGACCGGCGCGGTCGCGGCGATGTCGAAGCCCTCGCGCGCGTTCGCGATCACGTCGCCGAACGCGTCGCGCGCCTTCTCCGGCGACCAGAAGATCGGAAGCCAGCCGTCCGCGATCTCGAACGCCTGCGCGACCGCCTTCGGCCCCATCACCGCGAGGTAGATCGGGATGTCCGCGCGCAAGCGGGCGCGCCATCAGCTTCAACGGCTTGCCGAGCCCGGTGCCGTTCCGGAGACGGGATGTCGTAGTGCGTGCCGTGGTGCTCGAGCAGCTCGCGGCGGAGCGCTGCGCGGACGATCTCGACGTACTCGCGCGTCTTCTCGAGCGGCTTTCCCCACGGCTGGCCGTGCCAGCCCTCGACGACCTGCGGCCCGGACGTGCCGAGCCCGAGCAGGAAGCGGCCGCCCGACAGAGGTCGAGCGTCGCCGCCGTCATCGCCGTGTTCGACGGCGTGCGCCCGGGGATCTGCATGATCGCCGAGCCGAGCTTGATCGTCGTCGTCGATCGCGCCGAGCCAGCGAGAGGACGGTCACGCAGTCGCGTTCCCCAGGCCTCGGCCGCCCACGCCGAGTCGTAGCCGAGCCGCTCCGCCTCCTGCGCCAGCGCGATCAGCTCGAGCGGGTTCGTGCCAGGCGGCGCGTACCCCATGTAGAAGCCGAGCTTCATGCCGTGCGATGCTAACGCGCATGACGCGTCGCCGACCTCGCGACCGACCGACGAGATCGTCGAGCATCCGCGGTCGCTACCGCGCGTTCATGGAGGAGCACGTCTATCCGAACGAGGCCGCGCTCGACCGCGAGGACGACGGCGGCCGACGCGCTCGTCGAGCGATCTGCGCGCGAAGCGCGAAGGAGCACGGGCTCTGGGCGCCGCACCTGCCGCCCGAGGCCGGCGGCTCGAGCGGAGGCTTCCTCGTCTACGCGCACCTGAACGAGGAGATCGGGCGCTCGCTGTGGGGCCAGCTCGTCTTCGGCTGCCAGGCGCCCGGACGCGGGCAACGCCGAGATCCTCTGGATGTTCGGCACGCGACGAGCAGAAGGAGCGCTGGCTCGCGGCCGCTCGTCGCCGGCGAGATCCGGTCGTTCTTCTCGATGACCGAGCCCGAGGTGTCCGGGCTCCGACCCGACGACCGCTGCGGACGCGCGCCGTGCGCGACGGCGACGAGTGGGTGATCGACGGCCACAAGTGGTTCTCGTCGGGCGCCGAGGGCGCGGCCTTCGGGATCGTCATGGCCGTCACCGATCCCGACGCCGAGCCGCACCGGCGTGCGAGCCAGATCATCGTCCCGGCCGACACGCCGGGCGTCGAGGTCGTCGCGCGCGATCCCGATGATGGGACACCGCGGCCGCGGCTGGACGACGCACTGCGAGGTGCGCTACACGGGCGTCCGCGTCCCGGTCGCGAACACGCTCGGCGAGATCGGCGACGGCTTCCGCATCGCGCAGAAGCGGCTCGGCCCGGGTCGCATCCACCACGTCATGCGCTGGCTCGGCCAGATGCAGCGCGCGTTCGAGCTCATGTGCTCGTACGCGCTCGAGCGCGAGGCGTTCGGCGGGCCGCTCGCCGAGAAGCAGACGGTGCAGAACTGGATCGCGGACTCGGCCGCCGAGATCCAGGCGTGCCGGCTCATGACGCTCGACGCGGCGCACAAGATCGACGAGGGCGACGAGGCGCGCGTCGAGGTCTCGCTGATCAAGTTCTTCGCCGCGCGCGTGCTGCACGACGTCATCGACCGCGCCGTCCAGGTGCACGGCGCGCGCGGGCTGACGGACGAGACGCCGCTCGCGGGGATGCTCGCGCATGGCGCGCGGCGCGCGGATCTACGACGGCCCGGACGAGGTGCACCGCATGGTCGTCGCCCGGCGGATCCTCAAGTCGTTCGCCGCCGGCGAGCCCTGGCGGCTTCGAGTAGTGCGGCCGGAGCGAGCTCTCCGGGCTCAGCGCGGCCCGGGACGCCCTTGAACTCGTAGAGCAGCGGCTCGCGGCCGGGCTGGACGATCCAGGCCTCGCCGGTGCCTTCGCTCGTGTACGCGGCCCACACGCCTTCGGCGACTGCTTCGGGTGACAGCTGAGGCGGAAGCCGCGCTCCTCGAGCTCCTGGCTGGAAGCTCAGGCGTGGTCAGCGCCGTGTCGGCCCAGCCCGGGCAGACCGCCTGGATCGCGGATCCCGCGCTCCGGCGAGCTGTCCGAGCGACCGAGCGGACGAAGCCGACGACCGCGTGCTTCGTCAGGCCGTAGATCGGGTCGTCCGGGATCGCGACGAGGCCTGCGAGCGACGCGGTCACGACGATCGTGCTCCCCTTCGGCATGACGCCGGTCGAGACGGCGCACGCCGTAGACGACGCCGTCGACGTTGACGCCGACCGCGCGGCGGTACTGCTCGTCGGTCAGCGCCGGCGATGTCGTCGACTCGCCGGTGATGCACCCCGGCGTTCAGGCAGGCGAGGTCGACCGAGCCGATGTGCTCCCACGCCTCCGGGTCGGTGACGTCGAAGCCGTTGACGAGGTCGAGCTCCCTGGACGTCGAAGCCCTCGCGCGCGCAGCTTCGTCGACGATCGCGCTTCCGATGCCGCCGGCGATCCTGTCACGAGAGCAGTCATGGGATGAGCGATCACCTTCCCTGTCGATTGACGCGATCTCGATCAGCCGGTGGGCCTCTGCGGCGCTGTCCGAGCGGGAACCTCTGCACCGACGATCCGGCTGCACGGCGCCAGCTTCCCAGAGACCGAGGACGTCCCTGGCGGCGCGCTCGACGCGGTCGGGATCCCGACCGATCAGACGGCCGAGGTAGAAGCCGTGGACGCCGATGTTGCGGCCGACGAGCCAGGCCGGGATTCACCTCCTGCCACATCCCGCCCGCGTAGCCGACGGCGATCGCGGTGCCCATCGGCTTCAGGCAGAGCGAGCGCGCTGCGAAGAGCGTCGCCGCCGACGAGGTCGAAGACCGACGTCGACCGGCGTCGAGCTCCGTCGATCTGCTCGTACGTCACCGCCTCGACTGCGCCGAGCGACGCGGCAGCTCGAGCTTCTCCGCGCTGCCGACCGCCGCGATCGGGCTGCCGTTCAGCGTGCTGGACGACCTGAACGGCCGCAGTACCCACGGCACCTGCTGCAGCGGTGATCAGACGCGCGCGCCGAACGCGATGCGCACGAGCTCCGTCAGCGGGATCCACGACGTGAGGAAAGCCATCGGAAGCGCAGCCCCTTCGGCGAAGCTCGCCGGACGCCGGGCAGCGGGAGGAGCCAGCGACGGTCGACCGCGACGCGCTCGGCGTAGCCGCCGCCGCTCGCCACGACAGAAACCCATGACGCGCTCGCCGTCGAGCTCGCCCGCGATCTCCGAGCCCGAGGACCGCAGGAGCTCCGGCATCTGCGGAGTACATCCCAGCGACGGATCAGGACGTCGGCGAAGTTGATGCCCGCCGCGCGGACGCTCGACGACGGCCTGGCCCTCGCCGGCCTCGGGCTCGGGCACCTCCTCGACGACGAGCTGCTCAGGCTCGCCGACGCCCTGCAAGACGGCGGCTCGCACAGCGGCCGGTGAAGCTGAGGCTCGCGCTTCTCGATGAACGGCGGCGACGCCCTCCGCGCCGTCCTCGGACTCGCAGGCAGCGGCGGAAGCCGTCCGCCTCGCGGCGCAGGCCCTCCTCGAGTGGAGAGGTCGCGCGTCGTCCGCGCGAGCTCGCGGAGCGACCGCGATCGGAGACGGGCGAGCGTGCCGCGATCGTCCGCGCGATGCCGAGTGCCGTCTCGCGGAGCTCCTCGCGCGGCACGACCTTCTCGACGAGGCCCCAGTCGTACGCGGTCTGCGGCGTCGATGAAGTCGCCGGTCGAGGTTGAGGCAGCTGCGCGCGGCCGATGCCCGACGAGACGCGGCAGCCGCTGCGTGCCGCCGCCGCCCGGGATCGAGCCCGAGCTTGATCTCCGGCTGCCCGAGCTGCGCGTCGTCGGAGACGACGCGGATGTCGCAGCACATCGCGAGCTCGAGCCCGCCGCCGAGGCAGAACCCGTGGATCGCGGCGACGAACGGCGTGCGCGCCGCGTCCATCCGGTGCCCGAGCTTCTGGATCCCGCGCGCCGAGCCGCGCCTCGTTCGTCTCGCGCGGCGCCTCGCGCAGGACGGGAACTCCTTGATGTCCGCGCCCGCGACGAACGCGCGCTCGCCCGCGCCGACGAGGCACGATCGCGCGGACCGCGTCGTCGCGCGTCGAGGCGGTCGATCTCGGCCTCGAGCTCGTCAGCAGCGGTGCCGAGAGCGCGTTCATCGGGCGGGTTGTCGATCGTGACGACGGCGACCGAGCCGTCCGTGCTCCGTCGATGATGAAGTCGCCCACTACGCCAGTCTCCCGGTCGGGCTGCGCCGCGAACTGCTCGCGAAGAGCGGTCTTGCGGAACTTGCCGACCGCCGTCTTCGGGATCTCGTCGACGAACTCGAACCGGTCGGGCAGCCACCACTTCGCGAAGCTCGGCGCGAGGAACTCGCGCAGCTCGTCGGGCGTCGCCGTCTCGCCCTCGCGCAGCACGACGACCGCGAGCGGCCGCTCCGACCACTTCTCGTCCGGCACGGCGATCACCGCGGCCTCGGCGACGGCCGGATGCGCCCATCAGCGCGTTCTCGAGCGCGACGGTGCGAGATCCACTCGCCGCCCGACTTGATCGAGGTCCTTCGCGCGATCCTGCATCTCGACGAGCCCGTCGGGATGGATCGTGACGACGTCGCCCGTCTTGAACCAGCCGTCGTCCGTCCAGCGGTCCGCGCCTCGTCGGCGCGTCGTAGTACGACGACGCGATCCACGGCCCGCGCACCTCGAGCTCGCCCATCGTCTCGCCGTCCCACGGGCACGAATCCTCGCGTCGCCGCGCGCGCGGATCTCGACGAACGGGATCGGGAGGCCCTGCATCGCGCGGTACGTCGAACTGCCGTCCTCGCGGCAGAGCGCCGATCTCCTGGCCCGGAGCGCCGAGACCGTGCCGACCGGGCTCATCTCGGTCATGCCCCAGCCGTGCGTGACGTGCGAGGCCGTGGCGCTCCGAGAACGCCTCGATCATCGCCCGCGGCGCGCGCCGAGCCGCCGACGATCATCGTGCGGATGCGCGAGAGGTCCCACCGGCCCGGGTTCGGCGTCGAGCGGCTGGAGGATCCCCATCCAGATCGTCGGCACGCCGGCGGTGACGGTCACCTTCTCCTGCTGCGAAGTCCTCGAGCAGGCTCACCGGATCGAGGTGCGGCCCGGGGAAGACCTGCTTCGACGCCGATCATCGTGCGAGGAGTACGGGAAGCCCCACGCGTTCGCGTGGAACATCGGCACGACCGGGAGCAGCGACGTCGTCGCGCGTCCGATCCCGAGGCGAGCCGACTCACGCGTCACGCGAGCGTGTGATCGCGATCGCGCGGTGCGAGTAGACGGACGCCCTTCGGCGGCCCGGTGGTGCCGCTCGTGTAACACATCGGCTGCAGCGCGCTCGTCGGATGTCGCGGTACGAGAACGCCGACTCGTCGGCGTCGCGAGCAGCTCCTCGTAGTCGATCGCGCCGTCGGCGTCGGGCCGTCGCCGACCGCGATCACGTGCTCGAACGCGCACGCGGCCCGCGAACTGCTCGACGAGCGGCCACAGGCACCTTGTCCGACGATGAGCGACGCGGTCGCCGCCGTGCGTCGCGATGTAGGTGTGGTCGTCGGGATGCAGGCGCAGGTTCGAGCGTGTGCGTGACGAAGCCGCCGACGGGCGAGCGCCGATGTACGTCTCGAGGTGCTGCGTGGTGGTTCCACGCGAACGTGCCGACGCGGTCGCCGTCCTCGAGCCCGAGCTGTGCGGAGGCGACGACGAGCTGCTTCGTCCGCCGCGACGAAGTCGGCATACGTGTAGCGTGTGCCAGCTCTTGTCGGGCAGCCGGCTCGCGATCTCGCTTGTCGCCGATACAGCTCGTCGGCGCGGCGGAGGATCGCCGGCACGTTGAGCTGGTAGTCCATCATCAGGCCGTCCACTCTCACCTCCTCGCGTCGATCGACACGGGGTCAGGCTCGCGTCGGGCGATCGTGCGGCTGCGTTGAGCAGGACGCGGCGATCTCGGCGCGGAGCCGCGTGCCGGACGCGCCGAAGCTCTCGATGCCGAGCGCACGCTTGTAGAGCCGGTGGAGCCGGTGCTCCCAGGTGAAGCCGATGCCGCCGAGCGACTGGATCGCGCTGCTCGCAGACGCGACGGCGCTCGCGTCTGGCGTAGGACCTTCGCGGCCGAGGCCGCGATCGACGCCTGCGCGTCGCCGGTCGCGACGCACCACGCGGCCCAGAGCGCGAGCGAGCGCGCGAGCTCGAGCTGCGTGTAGCGCGTCCGCGAGCGGATGCGAGACGGCCTGGTAGACGCCGATCTTCTTGCCGAACTGCTCGCGCGATCGACGCGTACTCGACGGCGCGTCTTCGAGCGCGAGCTGCGCGGCGCCGCACGCCTCGAGTGCGAGCGCCGTCTGCGAGCGCGTGCCTCGATCTCGCGGAGGACCGCTGAGTCTCGCGAGCCGTCTGCCCGGCTCTCCGCCGCGGACGACGCCGAGCGGCCGCGACTCGTCGGTCGTCGTCGAGGACCTCCGCGCTCGGCGCCCTCGAGCTCGTAGATCGCCGTCGCCGCCGACGATCGCGACGCGCTCGGCGGTGTCGAGGTCCGGGACGAGCAGGCCCGAGCGCGAGCGTCCAGCTCGCCTCGCCGCGCCGCGACGTTCCGCGCGCAGCGTCGGCGGGCAGCGCCGGCAAGCGTCAGCGCGATCGTCGCCAGTAGGGCGCGTGGTGCAGCGCGCGCTCGAGCTCCTCGAAGAGAGACCGCCTCCTCGAGCGAAGCGAGAGCCCGGCGCCGCCGTCGTCCTCGGCGACCGAGACGCCCGTCCAGCCGAGCTCGGCGAGCTGCTGCCCAGGTCGGCTCCGGGTTCGCGGCGAGGAACTCGCGCGCCTGCTCGCGAAGCGCCTCCTGCTCGGGTGTGAAGGTGAAGTCCATGGTCTAGCGCGACTCAGGCAGGCCGAGCACGCGCTCGGCGACGATGTTGCGGAGGATCTCCGACGTGCCGGCCTCGATCGTGTTGCCGCGGCTGCGGAGCTGCTGGTACTGCCAGTAGCCGCCGTACGGCGCGTTGCCGTCGCCGAGCTGCGCGTCGGGCCGAGGATCTCGAGCGCGAGCTTCGTCAGCCGCTGGTTCGCCTCCGACCAGACGAGCTTCGAGACCGAGCCCTCCGGGCCCGGGATGCCCGGTCTTCATGCAGCGCCGACAGCGAGCGGTAGTTCGTGCAGCGCAGCGCCTGCAGCTCGATCCACTCGCGGCGCGATCGCGGTCGCGCTGGAGCTGGTCGTCGCGCCGCGGTCGCGGCGCGAGCGCGACGAGCTTGCGGACCTGCACCTCGAGGCGTCGCCTGCAGCGCGAAGCCGAGCGTGCCGCGCTCGTGCGAGCAGCGTCGTCATCGCGACCTGCCAGCCGCCGCCGACCTCGCCGAGCGAGGTTCTCGACCGGCACCTCGACGTCGGTGAAGAAGATCTCGTTGAACTCGGCCTCGCCGGTGATCTGCGCGGAGCGGGCGCACCTCGACGCCCGGCGCGTGCATGTCGACGATCAGGTAGCGTCAGGCCCGCGTGCCGCGTCGACGTCGGGGTCGCTGCGCGCGAGGAGGATGCAGCAGTCGGCGATGTGCGCGAACGACGACCAGACCTTCTGGCCGTTGACGACGAAGTGGTCGTCCGTCGAGCGCGAGCGCGCGTGCGCACGCCGGCGAGGTCGGAGCCGGCGCCGGGCTCCGAGAAGCCCTGGCACCAGATCTCCTCCGCGGAGAGGATCGGCGCGAGGTAGCGCGCCTTCTGCTCCTCGGTGCCGTGCGCGATGATCGTCGGCCCGGCCATCCCGAGCCCGATCACGCTCGATGTGCGGCGGCGCCTCGGCGCGCGCCATCTCCTCGAGGAAGATCGCCTGGTGGCTGTACGGCGCGCCGCCGCCGCCGTACTCCTCGGGCCACGTCAGGCCCGGCGTAGCCGCGCCTCGTAGAGCGCGCGGCTCCACTCGCGCATCTCGGGGCCCGTCGAAGCGCGCCGCGCCGCCGCGGTGCCCGCGCAGCTCGTCCGGGCAGGTTCTCCTCGAGCCAGGCTCGCAGATCGGCTCTGAACGCGGCCTCCTGGGCGTGTCGCGCAGATCCATCCGGAGGCGATCCTAGTCCCTCTCCGGTCGAGTGGCATCCCGCGGACGAGCCGGTGCCTCGTTCGCCAGGCAGTCACCACGTCTTACAAAGCCCTTACCGGCCCGATCAGGTACCTCTTAAGGCGAGCCGCAACGGTAGAGGACGACCGGAGGGGGTACCTACGAAGTGCCGTTGAGACCGAGTGCTCAGCGAGTGAGACGTGGGCTCGATCGTGACGCTCGTGCTCGCGTGCGCCGTCCTCGCGGCCTCGTGCGGCCGGGAGTCGGGAGTGCCGATCGGCCGGCGTGCAGCCGAGGCGATCCTCGACGACTGGACCCGGGGACGCTCGACTCGCACTACTCGCTGGAGTGCTACGAGGCGGCGATCGACGCCCTGCCCGAGGATCTGCGGGCGTACACGACGGCCGCCGACGACATCAGGCGGGCGGCCATCGCGGCGACGCGCGCCATCAACGCCTTCCGCCGCAGGGATGGCGAGCCGTCCTCGCGCGACGTCGCGAGCGAGGCCGAGCCGACGACGCGCTTCGTGCGTTCCCGGCCGAGGTCACGGTGCTCGGCGTGCTCCTGACCTGCTCGTGTCGGGCGGCACCGCGGCGGCGCTCCTCCGCTGGAGACGAGGCCGGTGAGGCCGGCGATCCGCATCTCGCTGGTCGTCGTGGTCGCGACCTGCGCGGGCCTCGTCCTGTCCGCACCCGGGCCGGGCGCTGCGAAGACGACCCGCGACGTCGCCTTCGGCGTCGCCGACGACGCATGGCTCACCCATGGCCCCGGAACTCTTGCGTCACGGCCTCGACGAGCTTGCGAGCCTCGGGCCGGACGTCGTCCGCTACACGGTCCACTGGGACCAGGTCGCGAGAAAGCGGCCGCGGAATCGCGCGACCCGGACGACCCTGCGTATCGCTGGGGTGAAATCGACACGATCCTGCGCGGGCTCCGCCGCCACGGCATCGCCCCGGTCGTCACCGCTCTACGGCACGCCGAGCTGGGCGAACGAGGGCCCGCGCCGCCAACTGGGCCCCGTCGTCGGGCAAGGCGTTCGCCGACTTCGCGTACGCGGCGGGCCTCAGGTACTCGTGGATTCGCGACTGGACCATCTGGAACGAGCCGAACCGACCGCCTTCCTGCAGTCCGACGGACGCCGAGACCTACGTCGAGACGTTGCTCAATCCTGCCTACGCCGAGCTTCATGCAGCCATCCCCGGCGTGAGGGTCGCGGGCGGCGTTACGGCGCCGAGAGGCGGGCTCAGCCGGTATCGCACCGGTGCCGTGGATCCGCGCGATGGAAGGTCGCACGCGAAGCTCGACGCATACGCGCACAACCCGTATCCGGGCAGGCCGCAGAGCGAGACGCCCTGGGGCCCGAAGTGCGTGAACTGCCAGACGATCACGATGGCCGACCTCGGGAGCGGCTCGAGCGTGAGGTCGCGCGCGCGTTCGGGCACAAGCCGATCTGGCTGACCGAGTACGGGTACCAGACGAATCCGCCCGACATCTTCCTCGGCGTCTCGCCCGAAAAGCAGGCCGCATACGTCTCGAGCGCCGCGCTGCGCGTGTTCCGCGCCGCACTCCGTCGAGATGCTGATCTTCCTTCATGGTGCAGGACGACCCTGAGCCTGCCGGCTGGCAGAGGCGGGTTCCTCACCTGAACGGGGCGTTGAAGCCGTCATTCGCCGCGTTCCGCTTCCCCTGGTGCAGATGTCGCGGCGCGGCGGACCTCGTCGGCCTCTGGGGGGCAGATTGTCCAGCACGCGCTCGGGCAAGCAGCCCCTACCGCGTTCGCCTCGAGGAGGACGACGAAGCGAGCTGGATCGGCGGCACGCGCTGGACCGACGACAACGGATTCTTCTCCATCAGCGTCACCGCGCTGGCGGGGGCGCGGCTGCGGATCTGGTCACCGCGCGACGCGGCATACGGCTACGAGCTGATCGTCCGCTAGAGCACTCTCGCGCTCACCTGTGGCGGGCACCGCCGGCGCGAGATCGACCCGCGCCGCGAGCGTCTTTCGATTCTCGCGCGATCGGCAATCTGCACTCGCAGATTGCCGATCTGCGCAAAACCACTTTAGGTTGTCCGACCGATGGCCCTCCTCGAGGTACGGGACGTCACGCTGCGCTTCGGCGGCATCGTCGCGCCTCGACGGCGTCTCCTTCGACGTCGAGCAGGGGCAGATCTCGGGCCTGATCGGGCCGAACGGCGCGCGGCAAGACGACCGGCGTTCAACGTCATCACGCGTCTCTACCAGCCCGACTCGGGCGACGTGCTGCTCGACGGCTCGTCGCTTCTGCAAGCAGCCCGCGTTCAAGATCGTCCGCAGAGGGCGTCGCGCGGACGTTCCAGAACATCCAGCTCTTCCGGACGATGTCCGTGCTCGAGAACGTGCTCGTCGGCGCGCACGGCCGCGGCCGCAAGGTCGGCGAGAGCGAGGCGCTCGAGGTCGCTCGACGTCGTCGGGCTCCGTCGAGCGGCGCGCTCTCCGGCGGCCGCGCTGCCGTACGGATCGCAGAAGCGCGTCGAGCTCGCGCGCGCGCTCGTCGCGCAAGCCGCGCCTGCTCCTCCTCGACGAGCCGGCGGGCGGCCTGAACCACGAGGAGGTCGCGGAGCTCGGCGAGTTCATCCAGCAAGATCCGCGACGACTTCGAGCTCACGGTGCTCCTCGTCGAGCACCACATGAACCTCGTCATGAGGATCTCCGACCACGTCAACGTTCTGAGCTTCGGGCGCAAGATCGCCGACGGCGCGCCGGCGGAGGTCCAGGCCGATCCGGCCGTGATCGAGGCGTATCTCGGCGCCGAGGACGAGCACGAGTGAAGACGCTGCCTCGAGCTCGACGGCGTCGCTGCGCGCTACGGACCGGTGCAGGCGCTCATGCGACGTCTCGCTCGTCGTCCGCGAGGGCGAGATCGTCGCGCGTGCCTCGGCGCGAACGGCGCAGGAAAGACGACGACGCTGCGCGCCATCTCGGGGACGGTCTCGCGCTCGGGCGCGATCGAGCTCGACGGCAAGCAGCTCAAGGGCGGTCCGGAGGCGGTCGGCGAAGACGGGGATCGCGCACGTGCCCGAGGGCCGCGGCACGTTCGTCGACCTGACCGGTGACCGAGAACCTCAGGCTCGGCGCGTACACGCGCCGCGACCGGTCGGTGAAGGCGGACATCAAGCGCATCGCCGAGTACTTCCCGTGGATGACCGAGCGCGGCGGCCAGCGGGCCGGGACGCTCTCCGGCGGCGAGCAGCAGATGCTCGCGCTCGGCCGCGCGCTCATGAGCCGCCCGCGGCTGCTGCTGCTCGACGAGCCGTCGCTCGGCCTCGCGCCGCTGATCGTCGCGAGTTCTTCCGGATCGTCCGCGAGCTGAACGAGCAGGAAGGGCTCACGGTGCTCGTGGTCGAGCAGGACGCGCGCATCGCGCTGCAGCGCGTCGCAGCCGCGCTACGTGCTCGAGGTCGGCCAGCGTCGCGCTGACCGGGCACGAGCGCACGAGCTGCGCGACGACGAGTCCGATCCGACGGAGCTACCTCGGGTACTAGGCAATGGTCTCGCCGCGTTCACCGACTTCATGCAGCAGATCGTGTCCGGCCTCGCGTCGGGCGGCATCTACGCGCTCCTCGCGCTCGCGCTCGTGATCATCCACCGCTCGACCGGGGTCATCAACTTCGCGCAGGGGGAGATGGCGACGCTCTCCACCTACATCGCGCTGGACGCTGATCGCCGAACCACGGCTGGCGCTACTGGCCCGGCATTCGTCGTCACGCTGCCGCTCGTCGTTCGTCGGCGGCGTCGCGATCCACCGGCGTCGTGATCCGCCCGGTCGAGCGCGGCAGCGTCCTGCGGATCGTGATCGTCACGATCGGCCTCCTCGTCGCGATCAACGGCTTCGTCATCTGGGAGTGGGGCGGCGAGCGCGCAGCAGCTGCAGAGCCCGTTCGGCGACGAGCACCGTACGACGATCGGCGGCGTCGTCGTCTCCGCGCACGACATCGGGACGATCGCGGTCGCGCTCGGCATCGTCGTCCTGCTCGTGGCTGCTGTTCCAGTTCACGAAGGTCGGGCCTCGCGCTGCGCGCAGCGGCGGTGAACCCGGCGGAGGCGCGGCTCGTCGGCGTTCGCGTCACGTGGATGCTCGCGCTCGGGTGGGGTCTCGCGGCGCTGCTCGGCGCCGTCGCCGGGATGCTCACCGCGCCGACCGTCGGGCTCGACCCGAACATGATGGCGGCCGTCCTGCATCTACGCTCTTCGCCGCCGCCGTGCTCGGCGGGATCGACTCGCCGATCGGCGCCGTCGTCGGCGGCCTCGTGACGGTCGGTGCTCCTCAACCTGCTCGGCTACCTGAGCCAGTACGGCGCGGTCGACTGGTTCACGGAGGAGCTGCGGCTGCCGATGCCGCGCTCCTGATCATCCTCGTCGTCCTCCTCGTCCGGCCGCAGGGGATCTTCGGCAAGCCGGAGGTGAAGCGGGTTTGAGCCGCGCGACGCAGCGGCATCATCGGGTTCGTCGCGTTCGCGGCCTTCATCGTCGTCGGTTCGCCGTCCTGCCCGTCGTTCATCAGCGACTTCAAGGCGCGCGAGTACTCGTACGTCGGGATCTTCCTCGATCGCGCTCCTCGGCCTCAACATCCTAGCAATACGTAACTG
>ERZ1370068.9398-contig-818_pt1 | contig 61854 bp, 104 predicted proteins | sample MGYA00561227_ERZ1370068 | MGnify/ENA primary metagenome ERZ1370068 (study PRJEB38410, sample SAMEA6850437) | metagenome | study: Metagenomic assessment of the ecological functions of the soil: analysis of the soil microbiota associated with the...
GGTAGCCACTTCGTTCAGTTACGTATTGCTATGTGCGTAATTATAATGCCTACCTTCTCTTGCTATTGATCTGCCATTTGGAATCGTAGCAAGGGAAATATCAAGGCAGCTCCAATATCAAATCGAAGCAAATAAGCAATTGCAATCGGAGGCCGAGTTGGAGGTAAAAAATGAAATTAACGAGAAATGCGTACAGGCAATTGCTGGAAACGGACATAAGTTATTTAAAACGGCTGTTCAATTCACCCTCTGATTATGAAAAACTTCTTGATGGTATCACAAAGGATACCAGAACCATGCGATCAGCCTGCTGGAATTTATTGACTATTATGAAACGTACAAGAATTCAAAATTGCAGTTGAATCATTTGCAGAACAACCGCCTCGATGCCCTGGAAAACCTGAACCTGGCAACGGGCACAACCATTTTTAAATAATTTGTATCCGTTATGAAAAAGCTTTTTTTCCTTTTGATTTTTATTATGAGCGCAATAAGTATTGCAATCTTCAGCTGCGGTGGGCATAAGGGTGAAATGAAGTGATCCGTCAGTTTTGTATTCCCGATTCGCTGATGTTAAATATCACCCACTTGATACGGTAAAGTCCAGGTTTATAACGGTGATCACAAGCTCTCAGTCGGTTTAATGAAGATGATGTTGTAAAGGTTTTCCTGATGAAGCGTTCACGTAGGCGACGTAAGGTTTCTCAGGTTACCTTTAAGGGACATCCTACAACGATCGGGCGCCAGTGTAATAAAGTATTTTAACGAGTACGAATCCGCGCAATCAAGGCTTGACATCGCCAAAAAATATGGAAGTGGCTGCTGATATGCATATGCTTGGCGTAAGCTCAAAGAAAAGGATTATCTCACTGCAAAGACGAATACAAGTAAAGCTACCGGTTGCTCAAAATAAGCAAGAATACTCAGCTCTCTATGAAGTGCAGATGAATGATTCTACCGAAACTCGGGTTTAAAATAAAGGCTCCGATCAGTGGATTCATTGTTGAGAAAAATGTCAATACAGGAATGGAGTTAAGGGCAAATGATGCTAACAATCTTTTTACGATCTCCTGACCTGAAAAAAGTATGGGCAACGGCAAATGTGTATGAAACTGATATTGCAAAAATAAAACAGGGGTAAGGCAGGGAATAAGCACCCTGACCTATCGGATAAAAATTTTCGGAAGAGATAGAACAGAATAATATCAGATATTCAAATCTGAAATTCAAACATCTTGGCGTAAGATCCGTTTAATTAACGGATTATACGCTCAAACCGCTCTTTGCAGGCACATTTCCATTGCACCACCAGAAACAAAAACGTTAGTTCATTCATCAGGTCAATCACTATTTCAAACGATAACAAAAAATATATTGTATTATTTGAAGCTAATCTTAGATATCGATAATACAAGTTATAAATGTTTACAGGATCATCAACAAATAAAAACATCATTAGCAGATCTTGATATTTGCACGAAAGATATTGGATTGGTGCCATGATGCAGGTTATTCATATTTACTGCTTTGGAAGAGCTATGGGCGAAGGGCACTATAGGCATTTCATTTTATTCAATTTCTGATTTTATGGACAAGCTCAGATTAAAATCTCATTATCATTTCGCTTCATAATCGGGAGTTGTTTTTTATGACAGCAGCCACTCACTATATCGGGTTTTATTTTAACATCAAACACCATTATAGCTTTTCCTGATTTTACAAATACAAAATACGATCAAAATCTTATTGGAAAAGTACACAGAATTGGAACGTTTGTGAGCCATTACAGTTGAAATAATGAACAGAAGTATTCAACGAAGATCCCAATCTTGTTCCCAGTCCATGTTCGGTCTTTCCGTTGTGACCTTGGCATATTTGAGAATGATATGCAAAATGATTCCTATGCACAGCAAACCGAAAGCAACGTAGCCGCAAATATTCGATACCGGGAGACGATGAAGGCATACTCCAACCAATTTTAGACGAAAGATCGCTCGAATTTTTGCCATTCCTTCAATGGAACTCCTGCGGGGTTGAGACAACCACAGGGATGGGTGATCAGTCATGAAACCTCCTCTTCAGTTTCTTCAGCAGCCCAGCTGAGCAGTGGGATTGCTCTGGGAGTCCTGTTAAAGACATATGAGATGAAGTATAAACTGATCACTACACTGACCTGCAGTCACTACTTTGGATGTGTGGTGCGGATCAAGTAAAGCTGCATGAATCTAGATGTGAACATGATTGAGAATATCTGTTTATTGCCACGTAAGGGGTGGGATATAAGCTTCTATTGACGACAAGCTGTCGTAAAGGAGACAAATGGGTACAGGCTAGTGAAAAATATGAGTATATGAATCCGCTAATCCACGGCGCTAAAGGTATCATAGCCACGTGCCATTTTCGGATGTGTGGAGATTATTCTTTAATGAGAAAAGGCGATAGATCCGGGCCGGTTGCTAAAGGCTTTGAAGAAGAATCAGGAACTTACGTTGAAAAGAGTTGCTTCCTTCTGATGTGAATCATGCTATTTGATGCCTGACAGGCACCAAAATATCTGATAAATTTTGTTTACGCCTATATTTCCTAACTCTGTGAAGAATTTTTCTTGTCACTCATCATATTTCTTCACTTAAGCGACTGGAGAACACTTTAATAGTTTCCCTAGTCATTACTCTATACGCTTTTGCATTCATTATACTACCCATGAAAGAATGTTGCAATCTTAGCTCGTCGGAACCGTGATTTTGGATCCTGATCGATAGTTACCCGTAATGTCAATTTGGAGAAAGTGTTGTAGCGTTTGATTAAGCCTCATCGCACTTTGATAAGCAAGGATGAAGAGTAATAGAATATGGCTCCAAGCATACTAACCACTGAGTAGTGACATCGCCAACAGCGAAACTATTCTTTCAGCTTTACAAATCATTGGCCATATCGCGATCTTTTCATTTGAGAAGGCCGAGGAAAATTATTTTTACCACACATCCACTGGTTTTGCCCTATTAGTTATTGTTTTCCTTTCATTCAGCGTTATGCATCTTTGTGCAGCCAAAAAAATAGCAAGAAACACCATTTTATAATTGGCGGGCATGATCAAATACTATGAACGGATATTTAACTGGGTGATGAAGAATAAAAGCAGCCTCAGATAGCCATTACTGTTGTGGCAATCACATTTTCTGGAAGGCCCTGAGACAGGAATTTATGCCTCATCTGCGACAGAGAAGACAGTGATGACCTCATGAGGCAGAAGGCGACACCATGAGTGTTTCACTACAGGCAAAGAACAGGCAGAACAATGTGATGATCCCTGCTGGAGCTGGGGTCAAGGAGGTGAAACTACAGATTGTTGCTGATGATGGTACTGATGCAGAAACTTTTGCGATCAAATACTGGTTGACCTGTATCCCTAAAGGCACGTAAATCCGCATATATAAAAAATGGGATTGATAAGCCAATGGAAGAAAAACTGAATAAATATCTTAAAAAAATTCTCTGGAGTTTTTCGGCCCATATCATTAATATTGAATGAAGCCAGTAGAATATTGACGTAAACCAGGCGGTAAAGTCATTTGTGAATCTCGATACTATTTTCAAAAACTTTTATATCTCGCCAGTGTATCAAAAATTGAAATCAGTTCCAGGTATATTAAATCATAAACGCATGGCAGAAAAACCTGGGGATAACTAGAACTGGGATAAGCTTATCTACAAAAATGACTCCTTATAGTATTACAGCTGAGGCTGAAATACAGAAGCTCAGGTTAACAGATGGGGTGATGAGCAGCCACACTGGTCTCTATGAAGTGAAAGAGAGGTGTTAGATATTCATTCTTCTGTTATCTGAAGACTCTCCCCTTCCAGGAATCAGGGCTTCGGGGATCAGGCCTTTTGCCCAGTTCATTCCACGGGGGCAAAAATCCCAGCCAGAAGGAGATCATGAGTTATATTCAATTGAAAGTGGATTATTGCTTTGGCCCATCCACGGCTCAAGCAATAAGCTGATTCTGCTGGAGGCTCAGTTGGTTAGTGGACAGGGGATGGAGGTTTCAGTTACAGAGCTGCAAAGATCAGACTCTTAGCTGGGGATCAGACCGCTAGGGAGCTACCTCATTCAGGTTCAGCGGGAGGAGCTCCTTAGAGGTGAAATAAGGAACGTAACAAAGACCTCAATGTGCAATTTTATCAAACTAGATCAATTATTTTATAATTCTTCTTATGTTAATTTCATAAGTCCACAGGGATCTGTATGTTTTTAACCACACTTCGATCTGTTTCCGTTTTCATGAAATTCTCTTATTGATCACCGACTGGGACAAATTTACCAGTATTTCAGCGAATTATTGGCTTTATCGCTTTGTTTCGGTATCTATATTCCAAAACAGGTCATCATGTTCAGTGATAAGTAAGAACTCGGACAAATATACACTGCAAAAACGATCAAGAACGGAGCTATAAACCATGTTGCGTCCTATTCGCTTGATGACTTAGCGCTAATTAACGATCTTTTAGACTTCTACTTTGCAATAAATATCCCTGACTTGTGGCTCAGGAGACACAAAAGCATTGCCAGCCTGGATGTATCGGAGAGTTAATAAATTCCACTTCTTACACTCGTGGCCACCCGATAATTATCTACGATACAGGAAAAAATATTTCGAACAATGGAACCATGATAAAGCTGAAACCATTGTTTCCAGCGATAAGATCGATATTACTAAACTTCCACTTGCTGGTTTGATTGACGATCTTAGTAATAATCAAGGAGATCATTAACTCATTTCTTTCACTGAAAACACAAGGACTAACATTAAAACAATTTTACCAGGCGGCTAAGTGGTGTTTTTAGGCATTATCACAAGATCATTATATTGACTTTAGAAAAGTACCACCGATATAATTTATGAAAAATTTCAGTGATTTGTTTGATCAGTGTTTTTACAGTGCTGACCACTTTGTGGGTTGTGAAAATTCTTACAGAAGCCCAGGAGTGACAAGTATATTGAATGAGACAGGATTGATGGGTTAAACTTTCAGCTGAAAGAGGATCTCTTCTGAAATTGATAGAAGGCGCATTTAATGACATTTTTATAAAAGAAAATAGTCTGGGACAAGCATATTGTCACGCCCGCTATACGGCGCACACCATAAAGGCCAAATGAAGAGACCACCGTTTACTATTAAGCTTGCTTCTGGCAAGCTGATTCCACCGGTAATCTTTCTTAGATAAGGAGGACCGCAATTGGAACAGGGGGCAATTCAGCTTATCAACTAGAACACAAATTCCAGTTGAACAACACTTTTTCATTTACTCCTTAACTTAAATCTAGGTTTGGGATTCTTGGGGAAAGCGGTGCCTGATTACAACAGCCACTACCCAGCGATCCAGTCATTCGAGAAGATGGTGAGGTAGATGTTTCGTTAGACAACTGGATTCAAGCCTCCGCTACTGTGTTTGTTTAAGTCGGCACTATTAGAAACAATGGAAATGCGATTGGACGCCAGGAAAAAAAGAGGAAAGGTTTGCGATGTAGTAGATCTCTGCAATGGCTTTATCGTACCTATAACCGGAATATGGGGGATCAACACCACCCATAGAACTGCATTATAAGTACATATAGTGGACTGCAAATGGATCTGGGGAGTTTCTAACGGAATACGTTGGATATAATAAATATTTATCTGAAAACCTTAAAAATACTAAGGGAATAAAAACTTGATCAGTACTGATGATAAAGCGATATTTATAGCAGCTATCGGTTGTACAATCGCCACCCCAATTACGAAACGGGACAAATATCAGTCGAAACGTTTAACCCGACAACTCTCGCGCCGCCACTGGTCACCAGCGGCCATGATATGGGAGCTGGGTCAACGATCAGTTACAGGCTTTGCTTTTACTACCGAATCAGAACACCTCATCTCGGTTGGATCTTTCAAATTCGCAGGGTGTTAAATATTTTACCTGATGGACGAGGCTTGGGAAGTAATGAGAGCTTTAGTTCTTAGCTGGCGGCGAGAAGCGACTAAATAGAAGCTTTGAAAATTATCGACGGCCCCAGTGGAGATCGAATTGACCGAAACGATAGGATTTTTAGCGGTTCGCCATAATCCGCTAAGTATCAAACAAGATCGAAATTTTAGTAAAAACTTTGTTCAGCTTCTGTACAGGAGGATGAATATCTTCTTTACTGAAGGTTCTTAACTATCTACTCATATTTCAGAATACCGGAAAAGACAGACTGACGATAAAAATAAAAGGAAATAGGTTTTAAACGATCCAAAGTGATGCAAGCATGAATCTCATTTATTATTGTTCGTAATGATGCATTTGCAATATCTATTTGCGTTTACCGGCTCGGTGACGGACAATATTCTGCATTATGGATGAAATGCACACAGAGAGACGGAATTAAATGCTTCGAGGTTTTTGCAATGTCATGCCGCATGGAGTGAATTCAACAATAAAGGCAAGGTGAAGAGTTGGGCCACGCCGATAAGGTTGAGAGCATTCCCGGTTGTGATCTCAAACGATGAACTATTTATTGAGTCTCAGGAAGCAATCATGAAAAATGCCAGTAACCTATATTTCTTTTGATGATCATTTGCTATGTGAAGGCAGATCGTCAGATCGATCCTGAATGTTACTGAAAAAGGGCGATCGTTGATACATCCAGCTCATCATTAAACATGGATGCTGTATATAACCGGCCCTTTACGCAATTGCAAGGTGAGCTGCCCGCAGCCTTAATTGGCGGATATATGGAAGCAAATTATCATAGTATTTAAGTGAGAACGGGATTAGTGAAGGGCACCAGTTTCAAATGAGACGATTGTCCATTTTTCTTTCTTCTTCTATCTCGAAACGGATAAAATTTTTATCAGAAATTGGAATTTGAAGACGGCGCCAAAGAGATCAGTATTGAATTTGCCTCAGTTGATCTTGAATTTGCGCCATTATTGAATGTACGCGGGGGCATCGTTTTAAATCCTATAGGCGCATTCAATCAGAATCATGATGGACCCAAGTGGGAGTTTGTTGACAGGCCGATCTCTGCTACGCAGATGTTGCCAGCAACATGGAGCAACGTAGGTGTCGGTGTGTTTGGGAAAAAATATACTAATGATTGGGTATTTGCTTATGAAGCGTATTTGACCAATAGCTTTGATGACAAGATCATTTCAAATCCTGAAAACAAAACATTTCTTCCGGCATCCAAAGGAAACATAGAAAGATTTGAAGAAAAGTTTTAACGGTTCTCCGTTGTTTACTGGAAAGATTGCCGTGAAAAATCAAAGAGCAGGCGAATTAGGGATCTCATACATGGGCGGTGCATACAATAAGTTTGAAGAGGACGGCATTGTACTGGATAAAAAAGGATGGTAAATGTTTTTGCCATTGATTTTAACACTACGATCTCAAAATTCAATACTTATATAAATGGTGAGTGGGCCTGGGTCCATGTGGATATACCCGATACGTATACTGAGCAGTACGGAAGAAAACAGGCGCGGAGGTTTTGTTGATTTTGTTCAGCCCATTTTGAAAAGACCGATGCTTGGTTTTGAAAAGGCTTACATTGAATGTTGCGGCAAGAATTGAATATGTAGACTGGAATAAAGGCAAATTCAAATCAACAGGTCAGAATATTTCAGATGAAATTTTTCTATCGTTCCTGCTATTAGCTGGCGACCGACTGCTCAAACAGTAATACGTTTGAATTATCGCTATAACTGGCAAAAGGATCTATTGGTAACCCCCTTCGAAGACTAGCCGGCATCCAGGTTGGGCTCTCTACTTATTTTTAGATACTATTTGGGTTTCTAACTTCCAACCAACAGCAGCATCCGAAGACTTGTAGTCTTCTCTTACAGGGCTGAACGTATCGATCAGTTTGCAATCCATGATGGCAATCGCGCTATGAGGGTGTATTGGATGGGATAACGTGATACATACCGGGCGTGAGAGAGCAGGATTCTCCTCCGATTATCATATCCAATTGTCCTTCGAGAATGTAAGTGATCTGTTCATGTATATGGTGATGTTCAGGCACAATACTTCCGGCCTTTAATTCCACAAGACCGAGTGTATGCTTATCACCATGCGCATAATAACCGGTGATTCCCGGCACTAACTCTTTTGGCTTAATATCCTTTATTCGCTGCATAAGATTTAGGAATTAAACTGATAAATTATATTTAATGAGGAACCCGGAAATCCTGGTTGGATACGGGTGGATTAGTTGGTATAATAACGACATTAAAACCATGATCGGTTGCCTTATGACAAATTGTTGCAAGTATTGGTCAATAACGAAAAACTATTTTTGAATGATTGAAGATTCTTTTGACGGATCGCATCGGTTACACTATCTATAGCCGGTTTAAGCATTCCGATACTTTTTACTTCGGGTCTGTCCTTACAAAACTCATCAATATCATCCAGTGATTCCCTGTATCTCGTGAATTTCAAAATCCGCAAGTGGCCAGTTCTGATTTTGCCCCGCGAACCAGAGTTTAGCGTGATGTAATTGTATGCCCGTCATAAATTCTCCAAGACCTGGTTTGTATGTTTTGTCCAATTGTTTCTCCAGGCTATCGGTCTTTGATTGCATTTGACTTAGCTGGTTGTTCGGTTGATTGCAGCCTATGAGGATACAAAGAATAGGGAGTAGAATAAGAAATTTACCGCTAACTGACTCTACACTATATTTTTCGTTCTGTAAAGACCATTTCTTTTAATCCTTTAAACCGATCACCGGTTCATTTTTCAAACCAACAAAAACTTCCACCCACCCATTCCTTGTCTTTGTTGTACCTGACACCGATCATCTTTCCTTTGCTTATTCGTGCAAGATTATTGGTAGGGAACTGGCCTTGCTTCACCATCTTTCCAGAAATAGAATATGCGTATTTCAACTTTAGCCGGAATATCGGGCGTTTCGATCACATCAGCATATTTTACTTTGCGCTGTAATATCCAGTTCTCAGGATCTTTTATTTTTTCAGATCGTCCGGGGTCAGATCAATGATCACTCCCTGTCCCGCAAAAGAGAACAACGGTTTCAAAACATAATTTTCGGGGTCAGCAGGTGGCTGCTTCACATCTTTAAGAAAAAGGTTTCAGGAACATATGGATGTTTGATCAGCGGCAAGTGTGTATTTGCTGATCCGGTAAAACCAATTGGGATGGGATATCCATGTAACGTCAAGATTCTTCAAAGAATATCTTTCCTTTTTCCTGCACTTCGGGAGATTGCTGCTGAAGATCATCAAAAATGACCCGGTTGTAAATTCTTTTTACTTCTGTTTTCTTTCCATTGTTAATATAAAAAAGCTTTTCCCTTCCTTATGAGTTCTGTCAGGCAAACCATTTTAATTCCAATGTAGTCTTCCGTTGCAAAAAAATCAACCCTCGTTTTTTGTTTCCTTGGAAAAAATTTCAAGAAGAATTACATTTTCAGGATCTTCCTTATCGATGATGATGTCCTTCATTAATTGGATATAAGTTTCTTTAGTGTAACCGTGCAGGTAGCAATCGAGGTATTCGGGGATCGGGAAATGTTTTCTTGAAATTTCAGGGATCAGGATCTCAAAAGCAAACAGGCTGGCAAAGCCCTGCATTTCGATCAGTTGTGGTTCATATTCGCCTTTATCATTGATGCAAATTCCAAAATCGAATACAATAAAATGTGGAATGTCATTTTCATTGGGCACATTCAAATGAGAAGGCACAGCATTTTTTGTGTATTCTTTAAAATTGGGATCTGCAATAATGTCAACTATTTTTCACAGCATTCAAGAGCCTTTTTTAAAGGCCTGGTCAATAGAAAACAGGCGTTTCTGCTACACGAAAATCCAATTGACCGGGGTATACGCACTGGCAAGCTCATTTAAGAAAGCTTCGTATTTTTCTTTGGTAAAATTTTCGTTGAATGCTTTTCGTAAAGCAGGGATCATGTAAGACTTTTATTTCTTGAGGGAAGTTAAGAATAAATCATTGGGAAAAGTGAAATTGGGAAATTGGGAAATTCAATTTCAAAATTTCATTTAAAATTAAAAAGCTGAGTTGAACCTGCTGAAGCAGCCAACTAAACCAATTCAGCATAAAGTTGCTCCACTGCCTGGTTCAGGAAATTCGGAAGGACATGTGAGTAGGTCCATAAAATTTTATCCGGATCATCGAGATGAGCCAGCATGCCGCGCCATTTTTCCTCACCATAATTTTCAATGATCATTTTCTTTTGTCCTCACGATCCAGGTACATGGCCATGCCCGACGCATCTGCCTCGGGGTGAAATTGGGTGCCGATCATGTATTCATTGTAACGGATACCCACTGATAGCCCGCTCATAGGGCACATGCCGGCGTTCTTTCTCGATACACAAAATTTTTGCACCCATTTTTTGATCACTTCAAGATTAGGCTGGATTACCTGGTAATCGCGGCTGTCAACGGCATAAAAAGGGTCCCGCAGGCCGGTAAAAACTGGTTCATTCAAAACCATCTTCGAGCATATGAATGGGAAAAATTCCAAACGCAGAGGAATGGCGTTTGGTGAGAATACCTATGTTATAATAGCGGGCGGATGATTGAAACGAATGACAAATAAAAAAAACAAATTTCTTTTGCAGGTTGGCGGGATTCATATTCCAGCGTTCCACTTCATTGAGCCACGAAAAATATTTTTTTCCCAATCACTATAGCGGCTTTCCAGCGGGCTTCCCGGGCCTCCGCTCGAAATAAAGACATCATAACTCATATCGGGAACTTTATTGAGCAGGCGCACGTCAAACTCATTCCGGTCGACCTTTATGTTGTTTTCTTCACTCAAAATCGCTCAAAATATTTCTCAGGCATCGCATGCCCTGGTTGGGCCTCGCCTTCATAGAGATCAAGGATCGCAACTTTTAACTTCCTGGTAGCTTTCATAGAGACAAACATAATGTTTTTTGATTGGCAAATTTACTGCTCACTTGCCGATTTATCAACAGATGTGGAAGAGGTAAATACATGGCATTTATTTTATGGATAGATAGCAATTTCCCTTGACGGATGGTCATTTTGTTTCATAAACTTGCTTGCCACCAACAAATGTTTTCAACACTTTCACCTGTAATAATTTTTCAGGAACTTCTTTCACCAGGTCATTGTCCAGGATCACAAAATCAGCAAACTTTTCTTTTTCAAGGGAGCCTTTTTCAGTTTCTTCGAAATTTGCTTCTTGCTGCCCAAATGGTCATACCCACGTAAAGTTTCTTCCCTTGTCAATGCATTTTCCATTTGAAAACCATTGGGAGGCCAGCCTTTTGCATCTTTCCGGACAACTGCCGCATAAAAAGTTTTGAAAGGAGAAATATCTTCAACAGGAAAGTCTGTTCCCAGTGGTATCCATCCATTTTGTTCAAGTAATTGTTTATAAGCGTAAGCACCTTTCACTCTTTCAGGACCAAGACGTTCACCTGCCCAATACATGTCACTTGTTGCATGTGTTGGCTGAACAGAAGGAACAATATTGTAGTCGCCAAATAATTTAAAATCATTTTCATTTATCACCTGGGCGTGTTCTATTCTCCATCGCAGATCATTTTTCCTTTTAAATATTTTTCCATAGATGTTAAGCATCGTTCTGTTGCCACTGTCACCAATCGCATGCGTACACATTTGCCAGCCATGATCGTAAATAACTTTTGCTACGGAATCGAAATGTTGTTCGCTGCTTAATAAAAATCCTGACCATCCTGGTTTGTCGGAATATGGTTGCAATAAACATGCGCCTCTTGATCCCAATGCACCATCTGCGTACACTTTAAATGCACAAACGTGTAACCGGTCTGTTGTTATTTTCCCTTTTGAAAAGCAAAATCATAATTTGCTTTTGCATCACTCAACATAGCGTATATCCTCATTTTCAGGTCACCAGTTTTTTGAAGACTGTCAATGAAAGAGATGGCTTCAGTGACTCAAACCACAATCATCAATAGTCGGTAAGCCCATCGGCAAAACAATTCTTCTGTGCTTCCATCAAGGCTTCTTTCAATCTTTGCAGGAGTCGGTGAAGGAATTTTGAGGAAACGAGATCAACTGCATTATCAATTAAAATGCCTGTAAGTCTTCCATTTTTTGTTTCTATCTCTCCTCCTGGAATTTTATCTCCTGCCTTTACTCCTGCTAATTCGAATGCTTTATCATTTGCAATGGAAGCGTGCCCGTCTACTCTTTCCAGCAGCACCGGTTTATCGGGAAACAATTTGTTCAGTTCTTCATTTGTTGGAAAAGTCTTGCCCGGGAACTTGTTTTGATCCCAGCCACGACCCAATATCCATGTTTCATTCGGGTGAGCTGAATCAAAACCTTTAACTCTTTGCACTACTTCATCCATGCTTTTACTGTCGTAAAGATCCACAGTAAACAAAGATTGCCCGTAACCTACAAAATGTGCATGCGCATCAATAAACCCGGGATAGATGAATTTATCCTGCGCGTCAAGCTTTTCTTTTGCGTCGTATTTGCTTTGCAGATCAGAAGTCTTCCCTGTTTCAACTATTTTTCCATCGTTCACTGCCATCGCTTCCGAGATAGAAAATGAAGAATCAACTGTGTAGATGGTAGCATTGTAGACTAAGAAGATCAACTTTGATTTTTGTAGAGCATGACAATAATAAAAAGACGATAGCAATTAATAAAGAGTAATTTTCTTCATTCCTTTTTAATCGTTTAAATCCCATAAATGGTTGTTCTATTGCATAAACTTATACGGATGCATCTTGTTAAAATCAGTTTTATCCTGGTAAGCTTTGCAGCCGCTAAGATAGTGGCTTCATCATATAATTTCCCAATCAGTGTAATACTTACCGGGCTTCCGGTTTTATTGAACCCAGTCGGCATAGTGACAGACAGGATTACCTGTAAGATTTGTGATCGACAATTGACTCCCTGCAAAAGTGGGTACGATCAATACATCATAACTCTTCATGAAATCATACATGTCTTTGCAAAGATTGTAGCGATAGCGATTCGCATTGATGTATTCAACAGCAGGTATCATTCTTGCACTGCGAAAACTATTTGGCCAGAAATCTTTATCCTGTCTTTCAATCAGGTCGTCACGATTTGTCCTGGTCAATTCATCGAATGCCGCTGCACTTTCGGCACTTAATATTATGCTAATAAGATTATTCGGATACAATACCGAATCAGGGAAGACCACCGGCTGCACATTCGCGCCGAGTGATTTAAAGACCTCGAGCACTTTCCATTCCTGTGCATCCTTTTCCAATTGCTTAAAGTAATTCTCAGCATAAGCGATCTTTAATTTTGAAAGATCAACCTTCGGATCGTAATTGAATGCATGATCAACAGCGCCGGCATCCTTTCCATCAGTTCCTTTAAATAATAGAACACAATGGCATCATCTTCGGCACTCCGGCAAATTGGTCCCGCCTTGTCAAGGCTCCAGCAAAGCACCATTGCACCCGAACGACTGATCGAACCAAAAGCTAGGCCTGCAGACCTGTTGCGCCACATCGTGCCGAAGGTGAAACGATAGAACCTAATGTTTCCGTCCCGATGGTGAATGGCAATAAACCGGCAACGACCGAAGCGGCGGAACCCGCTGATGAACCGCTTGATCCCTGTTTTAAATTCCAGGGATTTTTTGTTTCACCGCCAAACCATTTGTTATTATATGCCAATGCTCCCAATGAAAGTTTAGCGCACAAAACAGCTCCGGCATTTTTCAATTGCGTATAAACATATGAATCTTCATCGATCACCTGGTCTTTATACGGCGTGCTTCCCCATGTTGTTTTGTATCCTTTCACGGCAAACAGGTCTTTTAATCCATAAGGAATTCCATGCAAGGGTCCTTTGTAAATTCCTTTTTTAATTTCTTCATCGGCTTGTTTTGCCTGTTGCATAGCGAGATCTTCAGTCAGCGTGATCACACTTTGCAATGTATCACCCCATTTTTCAGGCGGTCAATAAAAAATTTTGTAAGCTCGACGGATGTGATCTTTTTGTTTTTTACTAAGGAAGCCAGTTGCATGATAGAATAAAAAGCCAGCTCATTTTTATTCGCAGGCATCTGGATATTGTTTGAAATATCCCAGGTGATCTTTTCCTGTTTTGTTGGAATTGTTTCACCATGCGGCAAGGGATCAAAGGCAAAAGGGTATGGGATATTATTTGTTGGTAATGTTTTGTGCAGTGCTTTATAATTTTCCGTAAAATCTTTTACATTGTCCAGCATCGAATCTGCTTCTGTTTTGGTAAAATCCAGGTCATATAATTTAACGGTATTGCGAATAAGTCGTATTGAATCACTCTTTGTTTGAGCAAGCAAGGGCATCTGCATTGCCAAAAGAATGACAGCTATTAAAAATCTCATGAGTTAAGTTTTGCGTATAAATGGATTAAGTAAATAATGATTATCTTTTAGCACCAAAAATAAAGCTATGAGAAATTTAACCTCTCTCATTTTTCTTTGCTTAGTATTTTTCGTGCAGCCAGATGGAAAGATCAAAAACCGGCGCTAATACACCCGTGTCCGATTATTTTAATTATGGGGACACCTCTATTCAAACAGCCGGCATCAGGATGATACCCATCAAAACGCCCGTGTAGGTGAATTTAAAGTTTGGACAAAACGATTTGGCAATAATCCTCGCATAAAAGTTTTATTGCTTACACGGAGGCCCTGCTGCGGGACATGAGTATATGGAATGTTTTGAAAGTTTTTTCCAAAGGAAGGGTTTTGAATTTTATGAATATGATCAGTTGGGAGCGCCTTATAGTGATCAACCATCGGATTCAAGTTTATGGACAATTGACCGGTATGTAGATGAAGTAGAGCAGGTAAGAAAAGCGATTGGGGCTGATAAAAGTAATTTTTATGTTCTTGGAAATTCATGGGGTGGCATCCTGGGAATGGAATATGCGCTCAAATACCAGGAAAATATAAAAGGATTGATTATTGCTGATATGGTGGCCAGTTGCCTCGATTATGGAAAATATGCGAATGAAGTGTTGGCAAAACAAATGGATCCAAAAGTGCTGGCTGAGATCCAGTGACATTGAAGCAAAAAATGATTTTCAAATCCGCGTTATGATGAGTTACTTGATGCCGAATTTTTATCAGCAGCATATTTGTCGGCTTGGATCCTTGGCCAGAACCGGTTGTTCGTGGCTTTTTACCCATTTAAATAGCATGAAAATACCAAAGGAAATTTATGTGATGATGCAGGGTCCGTCTGAATTTGGCATCGCTGGCAGACTTGGCGAATTGGGATATAAAAAACAGGTTGAAAGAAATAAAAGTTCCCACACTAATGGTTGGTGCTAAATATGACACGATGGATCCCAATGCCATGGAAGAACAAAGCAAGATGGTTCAACACGGTCGCTATTTGTATTGTCCAAATGGAAGCCATCTGTGTATGTGGGATGATCAAAAGGTTTTCATGGACGGCGTAATAAAATTTATTAAAGATGTCGATCAGCGCAATTTCTAATTAAACATTTCACGGTAAAGCTTCAATTATAGCTGGTCCTACTTGATGCAGAGATCACCGCATTTGTTTCGACAGTTTCTATTTGAAACAAGTTTTAACGGGCATTAAACGAAACTGCTTTCTTGCGGTCTATCCAAAAGTTTACTGAGCACACCATTCTCCTTTCAAGTTTGGCTGAAGAATTGCTAAGAAGCAATTCACTTTCCTTTCCCACCGAGGTAGTCACCAGGCCACATTGGTCAATTCACCCCGTATTTCCACCGCATTGGCAAGATACCGATATGGCCTGTTCAACTACATCAATGATCAATTCATTTCTCAATATGAAGACTAAGGGTTCCTGCGAAGGCTGGAGCCCTTTTATTTGATATCATAGTTAAACTCAAAGAAAAGGATGACCATATTTTTAAGAAGCGATAGTTATTTCTTCTTCTTTTTAGCGGCCTTCTTCGGCGCTGCTTTCTTCGTTGCTGTCTTTTTTGCAGCCTTTTTCACAAATGCATCCGGCATTTGAGTCTCTATCATTTTCTTTACGTCATCAAGAGAAATGGATGAAAGTTCTTCAGCAGTATATTTAGTATCATCATGCCTTCTTTGGTATCTCTAAGTATCTTCTTGCCGAATTTAAGCACAGGGCCCCATCTTGCGTTTTCAATGGAAATTTTTTCTTCAGGCCAGTTCTGTACATACCGGTTCGCTTCCTTTTTGATCTTTGCTTCCACCAGTTCATTAATATCTTTCTGACTCAATGCATCAAAATTGTATCGCCGTCGGCACATTAATGAACATGTCGTTCCATTTGATATAGGGACCAAATCTTCCTTTACCTCTTGTTACCGGTTTGCTATCATACATCGCGATCGGTGCGTCCGCTTCCTTTTTTGATTGATCAACTCGATCGCTCTTTCCATATCTATTTCCAGTGGATCTTCACCCTTGGGAATGGAAATAAAATCCTCACCCCATTTTACATAAGGACCAAACCGACCCATGTTCACATACACTTCCTGCCCTTCATATTCTCCTAATGTAAGCGGTAATTTAAACAGGTCGAGAGCTTCTTCCAATGTAATTGTTTCAATGCTCTGACCCTTCTTTAATGCAGCAAAATGTGGTTTCTCATTTTCATCAGCAATGCCAATTTGTACCATGGGACCGAATCTTCCCATACGTGCAACAATTGGTTTACCACTTATAGGGTCAGTTCCCAACTCTCTTTCACCTTTCACCCGTTCGGCGTGTTTCAATTGTTTTTTCTACATCTTTTTTGAATGGATTATAGAAATCATCGATCATCTTATTCCATTTCATCTTGCCTTCCGCCACTTCATCAAATTCTTCTTCAATCCTTGCTGTAAATCCATAATCCATGATATCATCAAAATACTGTTTCAGAAAATCGGTCACTACCAATCCAAGATCTGTTGGGAAAAGTTTTGATCTCTCCGCGCCTGTCGTTTCATGGTCGACAATTTTTTGATATGATCTTTTCTCAAGAATAAAAACCCGGTAATCTCTTTTCACGCCTTCTTTATCTCTTTTCTCGACATAACCTCTTTTCAAGATGGTAGAGATGGTTGGTGCATAAGTTGAAGGACGACCAATTCCTAATTCTTCCAGTTTCTTAACCAATGAAGCTTCCGTGAATCTTGGCTGAGGACGGCTGAACCTTTCGATTGCCTTCATTTCTTTTAAAGGCAATTGCTGGCCAACTAGCTAATGGAGGCAACATTCCTTCCGCCTCTTCTTCTGCAACATCATCCTCGTCGCGGTCTTCACGATATACTTTTAAAAAACCTTCGAATTTCAATACTTCACCCTGTGCCGTTAGTTCTTCATTATTTGTACTGATATTGATTTTTGCGATCGTTCGTTCCAGTTCTGCATCCGCCATCTGGCAGGCCATTGTTCTTCTCCAGATCAGTTCGTATAATTTCTTTGCGTCTGCATCTGTCAACCGTTGAATGGCTCATGTATGTTGGACGAATGGCCTCATGTGCTTCCTGGGCGCTCTCATTTTTGTTTTGTATTTTCTGAACTGGTGATATTCCTCTCCATACATTCCCTTTCACTGTTCTTGTAATATCACCGAGTGCAGTATTACTCAGGTTCACACTGTCCGTACGCATATAAGTAATATGTCCGTTCTCATATAATCTCTGCGCCAATAGCATGGTGCGGCTAACTCCATAACCCAGCTTACGGCTTGCTTCCTGTTGAAGAGTGGAAGTGGTAAATGGAGGTGCGGGGGAACGTTTCGCTGGTTTTACCTGTATATCACTTACTTTATAGTTTGCACCGATGCAACTCTTGCAAAAACTTTTCCGCATCTTCTGCCGAATTGTATTTGTCTGCCTTCGGCTTTAAAAGAAATATTTTTATCGCTGCTGTCCTTTGCAGTAAACCAGGCTTCAAGTTTGAAATTACTTTGAGCAGCAAATGCATTGATCTCTCTTTCACGTTCGGCAATTAATCGCACTGCCACGCTCTGTACCCGACCCGCACTCAGGTTATTCCTCATACTGATCTTTCGCCACAAAACGGGACTCAATTCAAAACCCACGATCCTATCAAGTACACGACGCGCCTGCTGTGCATTTACCAGATTCATATCGACTGTTCTTGGATTCTGAACAGCGCTTTGAATAGCAGGTTTAGTGATCTCATGGAAAACAATTCTCTTTGTTGTCTTGGGATCAAGACCAAGCACTTCACATAAATGCCAACTGATAGCCTCGCCTTCGCGGTCCTCATCCGTTGCCAGCCAAACCTCGTCAGATTTTTTGAAAGCTTTTTAGATCGTTGACAACTTTTTGTTTTCTGCCGGAACAATATATGTAGGCTTGTAATTTTTTCAATATCAATGCCCATTCCTGCTTTTTCCAGGTCACGGATATGGCCGTAGCAACTCTTTCACCTCAAAATCTTTTCCCAAAATTTTTCGATGGTCTTTGCTTTCGCAGGGCTTTCCACAATTAAAAGGTTCTTAGGCATGTTTAATGGGTTGGGAGCCTCACCTCTCAGTCTCCTCTCCAGAGGAGAGGAGAGGCCCGACTTTTATTCTTTATTCAAATACATTAATTAGGCATTTCAACAATGAAATTCTATTCAACTATTTATATGTGAATTGTCAATCGCTCATAATTCAATAATGAGTAATGAGTAATCAATTTAACCCACTCACCACTCACCATTCACCACTCACGATTTGGGTGCAAGTATAATGCAAGAATCGGAATATTTTGAAGTAAGATGCCTAAGTAAGATTTTTTTGTGACTCAAATTTGGAGAATAAGCAACTGAAAATGAGAGGCAAAATTGCACGGGATACTATTCTTTTATTAAGGATTTTATAAACAATGAAAGGCTTTCACTCCATTTTGTCATACTCTTTTGCGGAAGGATGAAGACCGTCACTGGCAATTAAACTACGATCGCTCACCGCTTCTCTCGATGCAGGCGTTATATCAATATACCCGACATTGTAGCTTTCGGCAATGGCTTTATTTGCCGAATTGTAGTTATCAATTTCGATCGCAATTTGTTTTGTGTCCCGGTCCCTCGCAAATGGAGTAACACCCCAATCAGGAATTGAAAGAACAATGACATGTTCTGCTTTACCGTTTGCAAAATTGAATAGCCTGCTTTACTAAGCGATTCAAATCCTGGTCTATAGTCCTCAACCGTCCTTCCCCTGTATTGATTATTTACTCCTATTAAAAGTGTGACAAAATCATAAGAATCTTTAAAGGAATGTTTATCGATCGCATCCTGTAGTTCATCAGTTGTCCAACCTGTTTTGGCAACGATCTCCGGATCTTCGAATGCATAACCGTCTTTTCTAAGCAGGCTGACCGTTTGATTCGGAAAATTTTCAGCAGGCAGCACGCTTTCTCCAATTGTATACGAATCTCCGAGACATAATAAAGTGTGGGTTGACTGCATAGTTCCAGGTTCAGGGGTGAAAATAAGAAGAACGGCGAAACTTAAAATGATAGTCGCAGAAAGTGAAGACCTGCACGGGTATAATTTTCTTTCGGGAAATCGCATGATGTATATGCTTACGTAGAGGACAAACTTTAGATTTATCAGTAACTTTAAAAAACAATTGCAATGAAATGGATCACCCGCGAGCGGCCAAAGATTGATAGAATAGCCTGTCCCTGGCTGATAAAAAATTTTATTGATCCGCAGGCCGAGTTTTTATATGTGCCATTTATCGATGTGAAGAGAAAAGCAGGGGAGTTAAATGCCATTCCATTTGACGTTCCTGGTGTTGAATTCACTCACTATAATGACAAATGCAGCTTTTGATTATTTTGTTGAGAAGTATAAAATTGATGATCCTGCCATTCAGACCATTGCAGTGATAGTAGAGGGGTGCCGATACAGACAGGGCATGATCTCGCTGCGCAATCACCGGGACTTTGGGCGGTCTCAGCAGGACTTAGCCCGATATTGTATAAAGATGATCATGAATTACTGGAAAAGGGATGATGATCTATGACGCACTGTACCGTTGGGCAAAATTTCACCAGCACGAAAAGCACACCCAACATCCGGTTGAGCATTTATTAATCGAAGTGTTCGAAAAATATTTAAAAGAAGAAATCAGCGAACAAGAAAATCCCGGCGTGGGCAAAAGAATTAAAGGACATCTTGCAGGACCACGTTGATACGAGTATCACTTTGAAACAACTATCGAAAAGTCTTGACATTAACCCCGCTTATTTATCACGTGAATTCTCAAAATATTTTAATGATCTCTCTTTTGGAGAATATATCAGGAAACTCCGGATTGAAAAGCGATCGAATATTTAAATACTTCCCAATCATTCCCTTACAAAGATTGCGTATCTCACCGGCTTTTCGGATCAAAGTCATTTTACGAGAATATTCAAAAAACATACCGGGTCAGAATCCTTCGGCTTACAGAAAATTGCAAAAAAAAGTAAACCTTGTACAAATAGTTATTTGTGTTCTATTTTCTGAAACGCCATTGCGATACATTGCTAAAAATTTTTTATGAAATGGATCACCCGTGAGCGACCGAAGATCGATAGGATTGCCTGTCCGTGGCTGATAAAGAATTTCGTGGATAAGAGACGCTGAATTCGTTTACGTGCCGAAAGAAAAGTATTTGAAAAAGCAAAGGAGCTTGAAGCAATTCCCTATGATATTCCGGGCGCTGAATATTCCCATTACGACAATGAATGCACCTTTGATTTTATTGTGAAAAAGCATCGGATTGCTGACCCGGCCCTGCTCCAACTAGCGGCAATAGTAAGAGGAGCCGATACAGATCGGTTTGACCTGGCTCCGCAAGCGGCGGGATTGTGGGCTATTTCTGCCGGGCTTTCTTATAATTTCGAAAACGATTTGGAGCAACTGGAAATCGGGATGAAACTATATGATGCTTTATATTCATGGGCAAAATATGTACAGGAAGAAAAACATACCTGGAATCCTGTGTTATAACTGTCATGACCAAGTTATTCGCATATACTTTATTTGTTTTTGATGTACAGCTGCGGTAATCTTTGCTGTAATTCACAGGTTCCACCAACACAAAAGGGAACAGGAAAGATTAATACTCATTTCCAAAGTCGTCTTGCCAGGTGTTAAAGGAAGAATTGATCATATGAGCGTATGACCCGGTAAACCATCTTGCTTTTATGGCGGCGCTTGGCAACAACACTGTTGAAGTGGTTAACATCAGTACGAATCACGTGGAGCATACAATTACGGGTTTGCATGAACCACAAGGGATCGTTTATATTCCTTCTTCAAAGAAACTTGTTGTTGCAAATGGAGACGATGGGGAATGTATTTTCTTTGACGGGAATGACCTATAGCCAGCTCGGTGTTGTTCATTTGAAAAGCGACGCCGACAATATACGTTATGATGCAGTATCGCAATTGATCTATGTGGGTTATGGAAATGGAGGCATCGCCATTATTGATGCAAATTCAATGAAGCAGGTTGGTGAAATACCGTTGGATGGTCACCCCGAGTCGTTTCAACTTTCAAATCAAGAAAACAGGATTTATGTAAATGTTCCGGATGCCGATGAAATTGAAGTGGCAGATCTATCAACTAAAAGGTAATTGCTAAATGGCAAAATAAGGCGCGTCATCTAATTTCCCCATGGCGTTGGATGAGGAAAATAATCGGCTCTTTATTGGCTATCGAAGCCCTGCCAAATTGCGAGTGATGAATACACGGACAGGGGAAAACATATTTTCGGCAGTCTGTTCTGGCGATGCTGACGATGTTTTTGTATGACATGGCAGATTCAGCTTGTTTTTGTTTCTGCAGGGAAAGGAGTTATTGATGTTTTCAGAACAAGCGAAAGAGAACTGACGATATATCAATCAGATTGCAACAAGTAGCGGTGCCGCGTACTTCGCTTTTACTGAATTCAGAAAAAATTTTTATTGGCTGTGCCGGCACGTGGAGGAATCCAGCCGCTTTATGGATCTATAAAATTGATCTAGAATGGAAAAAGGGGCCTGATCGTTCGTACTATTCTCTAACTCACCTCATTTCTTATTTTTAAAGTTGGGAGCTACTGGTTTCGGAGGGCCTGTAGCTTTAGTGGGATACATGCATCGTGATTTAGTAGAAAAAAGAAAATGGATCAGTGAAGAAGATTATAAGGAAGGTCTTGCGTTGGCGCAATTAGCGCCGGGGCCACTGGCAGCACAGTTAGCGATCTATCTTGGGTATGTTGATTATAAGATCATCGGTGCTACCCTTGCCGGACTAGCATTCGTCCTACCATCTTTTTTAATGGTTGTTGTGTTAGGCTATGCTTATGTACGGTTTGGTGGTTTACCCTGGATGCAATCAGTTTTTTACGGAGTTGGTGCAGCTGTAATTGGCATCATTGCCATCAGTAGTTATAAACTTACAAAAAGACGATCGGCAAAGATTGGTTGTTATGGATCATATTTATTGGTTTAGCAGCAATGACTTTTCTTACAGAGAACGAAAATATTTGGCTCATACTTCTGGCGGGATTGCCGTGTGGCTTCATAAAGAGTTCCGCCAAAAATTTTACAAACTAAGAGAGCAGTTTTTTTGCACCGGTGTTGCTACAAATAACAAAGCGTCATTTCAACCAATGAAAAATTAGTGCAGATATGGTGGTTTTTCTAAAAGCTGGTGCATTTGTTTTTGGAAGTGGGCTTGCCATCGTTCCTTTTTGTACGGAGGAGTAGTAAAGATCATCAATGGCTGAATGATCATCAATTCTTAGATGCGGTAGCTGTCGCCATGATCACGCCTGGCCCGTGTAGTGATCACTGTTGGATTTTATCGGCTATTTAGTGGCAGGATTTCCGGGTGCCTGTGTTGCAGCACTGTGCCACTTTTCTTCCCTGTTATTTGTTTACCATTATCCCAGCACCTTACTTCTAAAAATATGGAAAGCATCCTGCAATTAAAGCATTTATTGATGGAGTAACGGCATGCAGCCATCGGCGCTATTGCAGGAGCGGTAATTGTTTTAGCTAAACGGCAGTTTGTAGATATCCCGTCAGTTGTCATTGCCTTGGTCACGATCCTTGTTTTATTAAGATTTAAAAAAGTACAGGAACCTTTTGTTATTCTTGCAGCAGCGTTGGTCGGGTTGGTTATTAAACACTGGCTGTAATGAATACTGGTTTCAAAATATTTACAATAATGTTTTTGGCATTATCCGTACAAGGATTCCTTCTCCCAACATTCCTCTACCAGATAGTATTGAAGCTCTTTTTACCTCTGGTCGTATAAACTTCGATGGCAATCCTGATGATTCTATTTGGCAATCAGCCATCGCACATTAAGCAACTTTACACGGCGTGAGTTGCATTTTGGTGAACCGGCCTCAGAAAGAACTGAAGCCGCTATTCTTTACGACAATGATAATTTGTACATAGGGGTTTGGTGTTATCAGCAGAAACCCGAAAAAATAGTTGCAAAATTTATGCAGCGTGATTTTGATTACGATAACGATGATGTTTTCGGAGTATTGATATCACCTTTTAATGATGGAAGAAACGGTTATCTTTTTATTATTAACCCGAACGCTGCAAGGGGCCGATCTGCAGGTGAGCTGGGATAACGATCAATATTGACTGGAATGGTGTATGGGATGCGAAAACAATTCGTAATGACAGCGGATGGTTTGCTGAGATACGAGATCCCATTCAACACTTTGCAATTCAGAAAGGACAGTGTCAAAATATGGGCTATCAATTTTGGCCGAAAGATCAGTTACAAAAATGAGGAAGATCGCTGGCAGGGATGGAGTCGTGATTACAGCTTCGAGAATTTAAGTAATGCCGGAACTACTGACTGGCATTAAAGATATTGGTTATGCACGGCGTTTTGAGTTTAAACCATACGGGTTAGGTGGATTTGAAAAAACAGAAATCCATCTCAGCCGGGCGAAAAAACAAACTATCCGGGAAAGCTCGGCGCGGACCTTAATATAAACATTACTCCAACACTAAAACTAAACTTAACAACTAATACAGATTTTGCCCAGGTGGAAGTAGACGAGGATACAAGCAAATCTCACACGCTTCAATTTATACTACCCGGAAAAAGAGAATTTTTCCTGGAAAGCACGAACAGTTTCAGGTATACCTCTGGCAACAATAACCAACTCTTTTATTCAAGGCAGATAGGTATCCAGGATCTGCAACCGGTAAATATTCTTGGAGGCGCAAGATTGTTTGGAAGAAGTTGGCAAAAGTAATATCGGATTTCTCTGCCTGGAAACTGGAAGAAGCTGATTCGGTGCCGGCTACAAACAATACCGTGCTCTGCGTTATAAATATGACTTGGGAAGCCAGTCATACATCGGCACTATCATTACTTCCAAAATAAACTCAAACAGCGCCAACCAGGTTATGGGCATTGATGCCAATTACACGATCTCAAATTTTTTAAGAAACAAAAATCTCGTCAGTTGCAGGATTGATTGCGGGAAGCGTTGATGATTACTAAGACAAAAGATAATTCGCTTGCCTATCATGTGTATTGCGATTATCCAAATGATCTTATTGACCATTATATTGCCATCAGTAGCTTACAGCAGAATTTCAACCCCGAGCTCGGTTTTTGACTCATGGATAATTACAAAGCCTTCAACTGGCATTTGAATCTTTATGCCCAGATGGTTCAAAAACTAGGTGTACAGCAAATGGATTTTTATTGTGGGAGTTATCTTATTACGTAACACAAAGCACAAATCAGTTAGAGTCGTGGACATAATGAAACCAGAGCCCTTTGGTTTTATTTTGAAGAGTGGGGAGAGCTTTCGAATTCAACCTCTAACAATCTTACGATCGACTTGATCATGAATTTGATTTAACTGATAGCGCGATCATTCCACTCGGTAAATATCATATGCACAATACCGAGCTGCAGTTCAGTACTTACCAGGCAAGAAAAATATGGGCGGCAATATTTTATAACTGGGGTGTTTATTACACTGGCAAAATTCAGAACTTTTTCAACGTCAGCTGGCATTAATTTCTCAAAGCATTTCAATATCAAAACGGAATACACATACAATTATGTTACATTGCCCACGGCAAACGTCAATTACTAATGAATTAGCACAGTACTTAAACTATGCATTTACTACCAGGCTGGATATTTCGCTATTCGCCCAATGGAATTCACTCGAAGATTTTACGCTTTGTAATTTTCGCCTGCACTGGATCCCTAAAATTGGCTACAGATTTTTATTTTGTTTACAATCGCGGTTACGAACAAGGTGATAAACAAATCGATTTCTTAAAGCCTGACCATTTCTTCAGGGATTGGCAAAATTAGTGTGGCGATTTACCTTTTAATTTAAAAAACTTTATAAACAATGAAAACGATTGATTTTTGAAAAAGGCCTCCCGCATTCACATTGATTTTTGTTTTTGTTCATTGTGCGGTTATTGCGCAACTGGATACGGTTGCCATTGAAAAAATAACTGGCATAAAGGGAAGTCTGCGAAGAGTGAATACAAGATCACGATCCCTCAAAATGACCTGAATGTCGAAGTGGATGGATTTAAGATCATTCCGCCGATGGGCCTCGGTACCTGGATCGCGTTTACGCCAACAAACGAAGGAACGATGGTAATGGGTGACATTATCCTTACTGAAACCGACCTGAAACCTGTTCAGCAGGAAGTAATAAAACAAGGGTTAACGATCACTGCGATACATAATCATTTTGTCAGAAATCATCCCAACATAGTATACATGCATATTGGCGGAAGTGGTAAGACGGACGAGATGGCCAGAAAGGCAAAAGCAGTTGCTCGATAAAGTTGCTGAATCAAGAGGTCATAATCCTGCGTCCGGCTCTGTTGCTGACGTGCCGTACAGCATTGACACAAAAACTCGACGATATTTTAGGGTATAAAGGAGAAATGAGCAAAGGCGTGTATAAGTACACGATTGGCAGACCCGATGTTTCATTAAAAGAACACGGCGTAGTGGTATCGACATTTCTTGGATTTAATACATGGGCCGCTTTCCGGGGAAGTCCCGACCATGCTGCGGTAGCCGGGGATTTTACAATGCTTGAAAACGAAGTCGCTCCTGTAATTAAAGCTTTAATAGAAAATGGAATTGAAGTGGTTGCTGTACATAATCACATGGTACACGAAGCAACCACGGATCTTCTTTCTGCACTATTGGGGCGTTGGCAATGCAGAACAATTGGCAAAGGGATTAAAGGCGGCTCTTGATCAAACAGGTAAAAAGGGAAATTCTGATGGCAAAATGAATATGTAATGCGGGCCCTGATTTCTCTCAAAGGAAATCAATGATCTCCTGCACTATCTTTTATCGTTATAAATATTGCTGTGACCTAAACCCTTTGTGATCAAAAATTTCACATTGGCCAGGATTTTCTTTTTCACTTTTAATGCGTCGCGTACTGGTGTCTGGTCATCGTCTTCATCATGCAGCCAGAGAACCTGGGCGTTGATATTCTTAATCGCTCGACCAACAGAATACCATTCAAGGGAATGACCTCCAAGGTCAAGCGATGAGTTCATCAAATTCTTTTTGAACTTTTTCATCCAGGTTTAACAAATGGAAAAAGTTCTCAGCCGCAGTTTTGAGTTCCGTGAGAGGAGCAATAAACACCACCTTAAAACTCTCGGTATGCTCCATGTTTTCCAGCGCCATCGATAACGTAAGCCCGCCAAAAGAATGTGCCATGAATGATTGAACCGGTCCATATTTTTCGCAGATCATTGTGATCATGTTGGCAAAAAGCGGTGCCGTTATTGCCGTGCCACCGCTTCTGCCATGGCCCGGCCCATCGAAAGCCAGCACTCCATATCCTTTATCCATGAGAGGAAAAACAAAATGATCAAAATTGACAATGGAGGATTCAAAGCCATGAATAATGAGAACTTTCTTTAGAACATTATGGTTCCATGAATAACCATGAACAGTAATTCCCTCTATGTCAAATTGCAATTTCTCAGCTTTATCAAAGATCTGCGATGGCAATCTTGTATTGCGTGTTTGCGGCGTGCGGAAAAGATCGAGTGCACTTGCCGCTGCTTTCTTTTTTGAGATCAGTGAAAGCCAGGCTGAATTTGAGTCTTAAATAAACAACTGCTATTTTTGTTTAAATTCATGCGTGATTTTAGAGATTATAAATCAAAAATAAGTCCCTTTAGGGGTTTTGAGGTATTATGAATATTGTCATTATTGGAACAGGAAATACGGCTACAGTGCTGGGGAAAAAATTTAAAGAGGCCGGCCACCATATTGTCCAGGTTTTTGGCAGGGATGCGTCCGCAGCCAGCAAGCTCGCTTACCAGTTTGACACAGAGTCTACCAATTATTGGTCTGTGATCAGAAAGAATGCGGATTTTTATTTGGTTGCCGTGGCTGATGATGCCATTGCTGAGGTAGCAAAGCATGTACATGTTCCCGGAAAATTGGTGGCACATACGGCAGCTTCCGTATCAAAAGACAGTATTAAAAACCATGTCGCATCACTACGGTGTTTTTTATCCTTTACAGAGTTTGCGAAAGGATGTGGATGAACTGCCGGATATTCCTGTATTCATTGATGCAAGTGACGAAGGGACCAGGAAAAAACTGGAACAACTTGCCCGATCTATCTCAGGGAAAAAGTCATCGTCGCTGGTGACAAGAGCGACTGAAATTACATGTCGCCGCGGTGATCGTAAGCAACTTCACCAATCATTTGTATAAACTTGCCGAAGATTATTGTAAAGAGAAGGCCTCGATTTTAAACAATTACTCCCCTGATCGAAGAAACTGCGCAACGATTAAAAACTATTTCTCCTTCCGATGCTCAAACGGGCCCGGCCATTCGTCACGATCAACCGACAATTGAACAACATCTTATTGTATTGGAAAAATACCCACACCTGAAAAAAATATATGAGGTGATGACAGAAAGTATCCAAGGCGAGAGTAAGTGAAAATGAGTTTGTACAATAATTTCGGATTTGGGATTTTAGAATTTAGATTTGTTGATGAATCAATTTCGCAATCAGAATCTAAAATTTCATAGAATGTTCTTGCGGAGTTCAAAAAAATAACCACATTTATTTTTGATATTGATGGGGTACTGACCGACAGTACAGTGCTTTTGTTGGAAGGCGGATTACAAGCAAGAAGAATGAATATTAAGGATGGACTTGGTTTGCAAATGGCGATCAGGAACGGGTTTAGTGTAATGGCTATTTCAGGAAGTTTCTCAGAGCCGGTCACGCAACGTTTGCAAAAATTGGGGATCGGGGATGTGTATATGTCAGTATTGGATAAAAAAAATTTGTTGAAGAGCATAGAGCAAAAAATAATTTGCAATGGGAGGAGATATTGTATATGGCAGACGATCTTCCTGACCTGGCCCTGATGAAAATGGTTGGGTTGCCATGTTGCCCTGCCGATGCGGTCCCTGAAATACTTGAATTGTCGAAATATATTTCTCCTGTCAATGGGGGTTTTGGATGTGTGAGAGATGTGATTGAAAAAGTGCTGCGAGTACAGGATAAATGGATCTTTCCATGATGACGTCGTTTCGAAATAGAATACAAGAATAAGAATAGCTATGCGATTGTTAAGAGCATTTCTGAAATTAATTCGTTTGCCGAATCTTTTTTATTGTTCTTACGCAATTCCTGTTTTACTACTGTATTTTGGTTCCCCTCTTAAGGTCTGCCAATGCTGTTGCCCAAATTGACCAGGTACAATTTATTTTATTATCGCTCGCTTCAGTATTGATCGCGGCTGCCGGTTATATTATCAATGATTATTTTGACGTGAATATTGACCAGGTGAACAAACCAAAAAAATGTTGTCGACCTCATTGTTTCAAGAAGATGGGCTATTCTCTGGCATTTTGTATTAAGCGGTATTGGTGTTTTGCTGAGTTTATATATATCCTGGAAAACGGGGCTTTGGTATATCGTGCTCGCCAATTTTGCGTGTGCTTTTTTATTATTTGGATATTCGATCTCGCTGAAACAAAAATTGCTTTCAGGAAATATTTTGATCTCGGTGCTTACTTCCTGGGTCATACTAATTTTATGTTTGTCTGAATTTCGGCTATCCCAGGGTGGACCAGCTGACGGCAGCTGGCTCGTGGCTCAAAACAAGATCATGAGGCTGGGGTTTTTATATGCCGGGTTTGCATTTATACTTACACTGATCAGGGAAGCTATTAAGGACATGGAAGACATGGAAGGCGATGCCCGGTATGGAAGTAAAACTATGCCGATAGCCTGGGGGCATTCCTGCTACAAAAGTTTATGTCGCGGTATGGATGATCGTTTTATTAGCGCTACTGGTAGTTATACAGGTATATATCATCCGGTTTCACTGGTGGTGGCCGATACTCTATTGTACCATTTTAATTATTCTGCCGTTGGCGTATACTTTTTAAAATTGTTCAGGGCAATGACGCCGGCACAGTTTCATTATTTAAGCAATATCACTAAAACTGTGATGCTTACAGGCATTTATCAATGGGTTTTTTATTTCTATTTATGAAGAAAATAATTCTCGCGTCAGGATCACCACGGAGAAAACAATTGCTTGAATGGGCGGAAGTTCCTTTTGAAATAGTGGTGAAAGAAACGGATGAAACTTTTCCTGCCGGATTAAAAGTTGAAGAAGTGGCTATCCATATTGCAAGGCAGAAAGCGATGGCTGTTCGGTCAATGGTGAAGAACGACTCCAGTTATTCTCGCTGCCGACACGATCGTTGTTTTAAATGAAAGGATCATAGGCAAGCCAAAAAACAGGGAAGATGCCATAAATATTTTATCTGATCTTTCAGGTCATCAGCACAGAGTAATAACCGGTGTTGTGATAGTGCATGATAAAAAGGAGATTTCTTTCTCTGATAGCACCGACGTTTATTTTCACGAGTTAAGCCGTGAGCAGATAGAGTTTTATGTGGATAAATACAAACCCTATGATAAGGCAGGCGCCTATGCCATACAGGAATGGATAGGAGTGGTGGGTATCAGATCGGTAGAGGGCGATTTCTATAACGTAATGGGCTTGCCTGTTAGCCGGGTGGTGAAAGAATTAGAAAAGATAGGCAGTTGATCGTTTAATTGTTGGATGGTTCTCGTCAATTCTGTAAATTGAAATAACGATTAACCATTTAACCTTCCTATCATGACCGAAAGACTGCTCCAGTTTATTTGGCAATTTCAGTATTTTAATAAAGGCGAACTCACAACCCTCCAGGGAGAAAATTTACTGGTCATTTTTCCCGGCCAATATAACACGAACCAGGGGCCTGATTTTTGGAAGCAAAGATCAAGATAGGTAATACTACCTGGGCAGGAAACATAGAACTGCATTTTAAAACTTCTGATTGGGAAAAACACAATCATCACCGGGACGACAATTACAACAACGTAATTCTGCATGTAGTTTGGGAACATGATATTTCGCATCAAAATTCAATTCCTGTTTTCGAGTTAAAGGAAAGAGTTTCAAAAATTTTATTGCAGAGATATGATGAGTTGATGAAAGCGATCAGTTTCATACCCTGTGAAAGTGGTATTCATCTTGTCAAAGACATTACGTGGAAAAGTTGGAAAGAAAGGTTGCTCGCTGAACGATTAATAAAAAAATCGAAAATAGTTGAGAATTATCTGCGCCAATCCAATTATCACTGGGAAGAAGTATTTTGGTGGTTGTTGGCCCGAAATTTCGGGATGAAGGTAAATGCCGATGTATTCGAAGAAATGGCCAGGTCCATCCCATTGGCAGTTCTTGCTAAACACAAAAACCAGATCCACCAGCTTGAAGGATTATTGCTTGGGCAGTTGAATTTACTCAACCGGGATTTTGAAGAAGACTATCCGAAAATGCTGAAGAAGGAATATGAATTTTATAAAAGAAATATGACCTGAGGCCCATTACAAGTACTCCTTTCTTTTTGAGGATGCGGCCTGGAAATTTCCCAACCATTCGTTTGGCGCAACTGGCGATGCTTGTCTTTGATTCAGCACATTTGTTCTCAAAGATCAAAGAGGCGGTTTCGGTTAATGAAATAAAGAAATGGTTCGGCGTAACTGCAAACGACTATTGGCACTATCATTACCGTTTTGATGAACCTTCCTCATTCAGGAAGAAAAAACTTGGAGCATCAATGACAGACAATATCGTTATCAATACAATTGGTCAATGCTTTTCGCTTATGGTCATTACCATAATGAAGAAGTATAAACAAAAGGCTCTGCGATGGCTGGAGGAAACCTCTGCCGAAAATAATTCCATTACAAAGGGTTTTCGGCAATTGAATATTGACAATAAAAATGCTTTTGATTCGCAGGCATTGATAGAATTAAAGAATGAATATTGTGATAAGAAAAGATGCCTGGATTGTTCTGTCGGGAACTCGATATTAAAGGCTTAGTTAAAGAACTGGTAACAACCACAGTGATGGGTCTAACGTTGCAAAGGTTGTTTCAAGAGTATAACAGAAAACTCCTTAGCTGTAATCTTTGCACCGGCTTTATAAGTTTCATTTCCATCTTCTGAAACATAATTTTTACTTGTGTCAAGGATTTTGATCCAGTTGTGGCCATATCTCCTGTTCGGCAATTTGTATTCTACAGGTTCTGAATGTGCATTGAATATTACGTAAAAGCTGTCATCAAGAATACGGCTTCCATCATAATCCAATGAATGTATGCCATGCCCGTCAAGATATACCGCGAGACATTTTGCAAAATCCTGTCTCCAGTTTTCTTCTGTCATTCTCTTTCCATCAGGAGAGAACCAGGCGATGTCAGGTCAGACCTCTGCCTTTGATCGGTTGTCCTTTGAACCACTCTCTTCGTGAAAAAACATTATGCTGCTTATATAACCTGTATCAATTTTCTTGTGAACTCCAGCAATTCATGATCTGCTTTATCCCAGTTGATCCAGGAAATTTCATTATCCTGGCAATAGGCATTATTGTTTCCATTTTGTGTACGGCCAAGCTCATCACCTGATAAAAGCATCGGTACACCCTGTGAAGAGAAAAAGTGTGGTCAAGAAATTTCTTTTCTGGCGATTTCTCAGATCGATGACCGATTGATCATCTGTTTGACCTTCCACACCACAATTCCAGGAGCGATTATGATTTTCTCCATCATTGTTATTCTCGCCATTCTCTTCATTATGTTTTTCATTGTATGATACCAGGTCATTTAGCGTAAACCCATCGTGAGCAGTAATAAAATTTACACTTGCCGTGGGATGCCTGTAATCATTCATATACAGATCAGAACTTCCGGTGAGACGCTGGGCAAATTCTGATAATCCACTGATGAGCACCGCGCCAATAATCACGCATGCAATCGCGATATTTTCCGTTCCATTCGGCCCAGCCGGGCGGAAATCCACCAACGAGATAACCACCTTCACCAATATCCCAGGGCTCCGCGATTAATTTTGCCTGTGATATAACCGGATCCTGGTGGATGATCGCAAAGAAAGAACTCAATCGACCCACTTCATGAAGCCCTCGTGCCAACGTTGAAGCAAGATCAAAACGAAAACCATCAATGTGCATTTCCAGTATCCAATATCGTAAGCTGTCCATGATCAACTGCAGCACATTGGGCAAATGTGCATTTAGCGTATTGCCTGTTCCGGTATAGTCCATATAAAAGCGGCGATCATAGGCAAGCCTGTAGTAAGACGCAATTATCAATTCCGCCGGAATGAAAGCGTAGGCCCCATTTGATTCCCCTCGCCGGTGTGGTTATAAACTACATCAAGTATCACTTCAATGCCTGCTTTGTGAAGCTCTTTCACCATATTCTTGAATTCGTAAACTTGTTCGCCGGTTGTACCATTGCTTGCATAGCGAACCTCGGGAGCAAAAAAACCAACAGTGTTATATCCCCAATAATTGTCTTTTCCATTTTCCTGGAGATGCCTGTCTGAAATAAAAAAATGAATAGGCATTAATTCAATGGCCGTAATGCCCAACTCTTTTAAATATTCAATGGTAATTGGATGTGCGATGGCTGAATAGGTCCCTCTCAAATTTTCAGGAATGCCGGGATGAAGTTTTGTAAATCCTTTTACATGCAGTTCATAGATAATTGTCTTGTGATAAGGTATTCTTGGAAATTTGTCACCTTCCCAATCAAAATTGGGATCGATCACAACTGATCTTGGCATAAAAGGAGTGCTGTCGGTATCACTAAAGCTAAGATCTGTATCAGGATTTCCTACTTCATATCCGAATAATGAATCGTGCCATTGTACAGTACCTGAAATGGCTTTTGCATACGGATCGATGAGAAATTTATTAGGAGTTGAAACGATGACCGTTCTGCGGTTCGTATGGACCATAAACTCTGTAACCATATAATTGCCCGGGCATTAACCCCAAAATATAAATATGCCAGACATGATGTGTTCGCTCCTCTATTTTTATTCTTGAAGATTCTGTTGGTTCATCTTTTGAATTAAATAAACAAAGTTCGACGCCAGTTGCGTTTCTCTGCATAAAAAGCGAAATTAACTCCTTGCCCATCCCAATTGGCGCCCAGGGAAACGGACTGCCTGAATAGAATTTAATGTCCATCGGATGTTTCTTAAAAAATAACTCTGTTACTCACAACTTACCATTCACAGCCAATCTCTCCAAGTGCCTTTGAAATTTTTGGTGCTTCGGTTATAAATCCATCGTGTCCATAAGGGAGAATCTATTTTTATCAATGTCGAGTTTGAAATGTGCTCAGCCAGGAATTCCTGTTCATGAAGCGGGCAGAGGATATCCGTTGTAATTCCGATGATCAGGGTCTTTTGTTTGAATTTCTGTAAAACCTTTTCAGGTCTTCCGCCACGACCACGGCCAAGATGATGCGAGTCCATTGATTTTGTAAGCAGCCAATAGCTATAGGCATTAAAGCGACTTACTAATTTATCGCCCTGGTAGTTTATATAAGATGAAGCCTTATAGTTGTCTAATTTCTCAGGATCAGGGTCAGTTTGTTTATCTACCAGGATCCCATAATTGCGATAAGTTATTACCCCGATGGCCCGTGCGGCTTTCAAACCTCTTTGTCCGCCACCAGGTGTATTTGAATTCCAGGTTGCATCAGCTTCAATAGCAAGCCGCTGAGATGTATGTACTGCAATGCCCCATGCACTTTCTGTGGCAGATGTTCCCACCAAAAAGATTTTGAATAAGATCATTTTCAACGGCGCTCCACTCCAATACCTGGTAACCACCCATGCTGCCACCCATCAACAAATGAATTTTATCGATACCAAGATGTTTCCTTAAAGAACATGTGCGTTCACCATATCTCTTATGGTGACCATTGGGAAGGTGCTGAAGTAAGGTTTGTTTGTAAGCGGGTCTATTGTTAAGGGCCCGGTACTTCCATAGCAACTGCCAATTATGTTAGCGCAAACGATAAAATATTTCGAAGGATCAACGAATCCTTTTTCGCCGATAACACCCCGGCCACCATGCCTCCGCGTCAGAGTTTGCCGTTAACGCGTGACAGATCCATATAACATTGCTTTTATCACTGTTCAATTTACCATAGGTGTGATAGGCAATGCTGATCTGGGGAAGAACAGCTCCATTTTCCAACTTAAAAGGTTCACTGTATGTAAATATTTGCATTGCGAAATCCAATTCAAAACAAAAACTAAATTCTTAAACTTTCCAAACCGGCAGCAAAGTAAAGGCTTGCATCAATTAAATTTGTAAAAACTTCTCATAAAAATAATGGAACAGCACCCAATCACAAAAGTTATCCGCACCCGAACAGACCGAACCGATGAAATGGAACATTCATCCCCGCTTTTTCTAACAAGTAGTTTCTGTTTCGACAATTCAGAGGAAATGCGGGCGGCATTTGCTGATGAAACAGATGACAATATTTACAGTCGTTTCAGTAACCCGAATGTAAAAGAGTTAGTGGATAGAGTTTGTTTATTGGAAGGAGCAGAGGCTGGGTATGCAACTGCTTCGGGTATGAGTGCCGTGTTTGGTTCATTCATGGCATTAATGAAACAGGGCGATCACTTGCTTTCATGCAGTTCGATCTTTGGAAGTACGCATACAGTTATTACAAAGTTTTTACCGAAGTATGGAATTGAATACAGCTATGTGCCTGCAAACAAGCCGGAAGAATGGGAAGCGGCTATCAGGCCAAATACAAAAATGATCTATTTGGAGACCCCAACGAATCCGGGACTGGATATTATTGATCTTGAATTCATATCCGCCCTTGCAAAGAAACACAGTATCATTTTGAACGTAGATAATTGCTTTGCTACACCTATCAGCCAGCGACCAATTGATCTCGGTGCTGACCTGGTTGTTCATTCAGCAACCAAATGGATGGATGGCCAGGGCCGGGTTCTTGGCGGTGTGATCGTTGGCAAAAAGAATTGATACACGATATTTATTTGTTCTGCAGAAGCACGGGTCCTGCGTTATCTCCGTTCAATGCGTGGGTATTGAGCAAAAAGCCTGGAAACACTGGAAGTAAGAATGGAACGCCATGCAGCGAATGCATTAAAAATAGCCGAAGCACTAAAAGATCATGCAAAGATCTCGGGCGTCAGGTATCCTTTTTTATCAAATCATCCCCAATATAAAATTGCAAAAAAACAAATGAGGGATGGAGGAGGGATAGTTTGTTTTGACTTAAAAGGCGGAGTTGAGAGCGGGCGAAAGTTCCTGGATGCGTTGAAAATGCTTTCGCTTACAGCTAATTTGGGTGATACGAAAAGCATTGCTTCTCATCCTGCCAGTACTACTCATGCTAAATTAACAGAGGCAGAGAGACAGGCCGTAAATATTACTCCGGGACTGATCCGGATATCGGTTGGATTAGAACATCCTGATGATGTATTGAATGATATTTTGCAGGCGCTGGAGAAATCGTAACCCGGATTAATTATTCAAACAAAGAATTTTTATCTTTTTCATATTCTTCATCGATCAACAGGTCTGTTCCATCGGCAGCGGTCGTAGCCAGTTCATCACAGCGGTTATTGAAAGGGTTATCTGCATGACCCTTTACCCAAACAAATTTTACATGATGCTTTTGCGACAGTTCGTGATACTGCATCCATAGGTCTTTATTTTTTTACCACCCTTGAACTGTGTGGCGATCCAATTTTTTAGCCATCCTTCCTGTATCGCTTTGGCCACGTACTGGCTGTCAGTATAAATTGTAACATTCATTCCTTCCTTTTCAAAGCCTCGAGTCCTGCGATCACTGCCATCAGTTCCATCCTGTTGTTTGTGGTTCTGCGATAACCTTGTGAAAGCTCTTTATGGTGTTTTCCGCTCATTAGTATCACGCCATAGCCACCAGGTCCGGATTTCCACGAGCTGCACCATCGGTATACATTTGAATGGAATGGGTCATTGATTGAGTTTATCAATGGCAGTTTTAAGTAAGCGATTAAATCGATCGGGATCTTCCATCATCATGAAGTGACCAACTCCATGCATGATCATGACTTGCACACCATAGCGATTCATCGATTCAACATCTGTAGGTGAATTGTCCGAATTGATGGCGATCACCGGCAGCTTTATTTCTTCAAGTGTGTGTGGCATTTGACGGCTATAGCTAAATGAATGATCCAGGGCATCAAGAGCAATCGCAGGTGGCGCCGACGACATATCCGTCGCTACCCAATTTACTAGGAAGTATCCGAACCGGGAATGAACATACTTTTAACCAGGGCGCTGGTTGAATCTTTAAAATCAGCGCTCAGTTTTGCAACAAACGACTGCACTTGTTCCGGTGTTCGACCCGGCCCTCAGTTTCTTGTAGGTATCAACCATTATCAAACCCACGGTTTGGCCCGGGAGCTGGCGTGCTGCTTCTGCTATCACATCTCCTCCCATCGAATGGCCAATCAGGATCACCCGTTTAAGACCAAGCTTCTTTACGACTGCCGCTACGTCGCCGCCAAATGCTTCAATTGTCCATGATTTTCTTTCGAGACCTGACTCTCCATGTCCTGCCAGATCGATGGACACTACTTTAAAGTTTTTGAGAATGACCCGATTTGATCTTTCCAATAACTTCTGTCGCATGACCAGCCATGAACAAATATTAATGCAGGTAAGCCATCTCCATGAACTTCATAAGCAATCCGGATACTGTCAGGAGAATTGACGAAGCCCGTTTGTCCATCTAACTGAGCAATTACAAAAAGCGAAACCGCCAGCATAGTAGCGTTTGTGAAAATAGGTGATTTCATATAATTGCGGTTAAGAATAAAGAGATACAGACACCCTGTTTTGCAAGATCACTTTAAATTTCTCAGGAAGAAGAGAATGATTGAATTTAAGAAATTTTCATTTTAGATATACAACCTTTGCAGGTTTGCGGTATCTCAAAATGATAAAAATTGATTCTCACTTACACTGAAAACACCCAACTTCATCTCTGCAATATCAGGATTTTGATTTGCGGCTGAAATTCCTTCTGAAATAACTTTTCTTGTTTCAACAGGGTCAATGATCGCATCTACCCACAATCTTGCGGCAGCATAGTAAGGTGTAGTTTGCTGATCATAACGATTTTTTATTTCGTTCAAAAGTTTTTGCTCTTGTTCAGCTGCAATTTCTTCACCTTTTGATTTCATAGCCGATACCTGGATCTGCAATAAGGTTTTAGCTGCCTGGTCGCCACCCATTACTGCAATTTTTGCCGAAGGCCATGCATAGATAAATCGTGGATCGTAGGCCTTCCCACACATGGCATAGTTTCCGGCACCGTAAGAATTGCCAATGATGATGGTGATCTTTGGCACAACAGAGTTGGCGACTGCATTCACCATTTTTGCTCCGTCTTTTATAATGCCCGCCTGTTCACTGCGACTTCCCACCATAAAACCTGTTACGTCCTGTAAAAAACGAGCGGGATCTTTTTCTGATTGCAATTGAGAATAAAACGAGCGGCTTTGTCGGCGCTGTCATTATAGATCACACCACCCATTTGCATTTCACCCTTTTTATTCTTTACAATCTTTCTCTGGTTGGCAACAATACCTACTGCCCACCCAGTCTACTCTTCCATATCCGCAAACAATTGTTTTTCCATAATCTTCTTTGAATTGTTCGAATTCTGAATCATCAACTATTCTTTCGATGACATCGATGATATCATAAGGTCTTTCCGTCAGCAGGAAAGATGCCATACAGTTCTTCAGGATTTTTTTAGGGGTTTTGAAGTTATGTGATCAAATCCTGCATTTGCTTTCTCTACCAAGCATGGACATCATCTTTTAATATGATCCATACATTCGTGTTCAGTCTTGAACTTATAATCAGCAATGCCGGAGATTTCGGTGTGAGTCGTAGCACCGCCTAAAGTTTCAGTATCTACATCTTCACCAATAGCAGCTTTTACCAGGTAAGGGCCAGCTAAATAAATGGAAGCACCTTCAACCATTAAAGTCTCGTCGCTCATAATTGGTAAATAAGCGCCGCCGGCAACGCAGGCACCCATCACGGCTGCAATTTGAGTAATACCCATTGCACTCATCACTGCGTTGTTACGGAAAATTCTACCAAAATGTTCTTTGTCAGGAAAAATTTCATCCTGCATTGGGAAGAAAGACACCGGCACTATCAACCAGGTAAATGATCGGCAGATGATTTTCCATCGCCATCTCCTGCATGCGAAGATTTTTTACCTGTGATAGGGAACCATGCGCCAGCTTTTACCGTTTGATCGTTTGCTACGATCACACATTGCCTGCCGCTAACATAACCAATACCTGCAATCGTGCCACCCGCAGGGCAACCACCCTGCTGTTCATACATCTCATAACCGGCAAAAGCACCGATCTCTATGAATGTTTTTTCTTTGTCAATGAGGTAGTCAATCCTTTCTCTTGCTGTGAGTTTATTTTTTCTTTCTGTTTTTGAATGGATTTCTTTCCACCGCCTTCATAAATTTTTTTCCAGTCGCTTTTGCATCACGCTTAGCGACATTTTCAGTGCATCTTCATTCTTGTTGAACTCAATATTCATTGATCAATCGTTGATAAGCAAATATAAGTTTAGATAACAAGGATAACTTATTTAACGATTCATAATTTCCTCAACATCTACAAGCATTGTGTTGGGTGAAAGCGGTGGGCCCGCTTTAGTATATTCTTCTTTACCCAGCCAGTGTTTAATAGTTAGGTTGTCTGCTGTTTTTCTATTATTCGTTTTTTCAAAAACCACCTGCCTCGTAAAAAATTCAGGAACCCAGTCAAAAAAGTTGAAGGAACACCAAATTCATCCCATGAACGAGTGATACCGTATTTCCTTACAAAAAATCTTCATGCGGCCGGATAAAATAAACCAGTGTGACGTTGGGATTATAATTGGTTTCAATGAATGATCTTACCTGGCTGTATTCACTTTTGAGAGGGTTTAAAAATTGCCGCACGAAATTATGCCGTGCGTTTAGCACCAACAGGAATGAGAGTATTGATACGATGGTTATTTTTCTTTCATGTTTTTTAATGACTACCAGCAAGGTGTTTGTAACGAGAAAAATACAGCCATGTCTAAAGCCAGCAAAGTTCTGTTGGGAAAATAATTTTCTTTGACAACTAACAAGGGCAGGTAAATTACCAGTAAAACAAAAACGACAAGTGCAATTACCTTTAAACGATCAATAATCGCTAAATGAAGAGATGATTGATAAAAATAGAGCCAGGTGAGCAAAGTGATTGCATAAATTGCAAAACCGGCTATACTTTTTTCGTTGAACAAGAAAGTAAAATGAAAGGCTGTGGCAAGGGGCCTGAAAAAAGAACCTGATCTTGGGAAAAACATTTATGGAAATTTGAGTTCTTTCGATTGTTTGAATATGATTTGCAGCTAAAGAGTATTTAAATAAAAAATAGTAGATCACATAAATAAGAAGACAAAAGCCAATTGCAATAAATATTATCCGGAAACTCCGGGGCTTTGAAATCAGGTGCAGTAAGAAAGGAAGAAGAAAACAACCGAAACCGTTTTGGTAAGTAAATAAGGATATTAGTCCGAACAATATCGAGCCCGTTACGGTAATCGCCGGATGATCAATTTTTTGTTCTCGAAATTGATCGCAGCGTATAAAAGATATCCGGATATCAAACCGGCGGTATTGGCTATAAATAATCCTACCAGCGAGGCCCAACTTACCTGGATTGCAAATGACGGAGTGCATACCAGGTATAGGCACTGAAAAAGAAGATGAGTGATTGTGACAATTTCTCTCTCGTTATTATCTTTTTATTACCAGGTACCAGGCAGGAATACAGAGAACCCATCCAAGAAATGAAAAGAGACGGATAGAGATGACGTCATGAATTGTGTTCGCATTGCTGAATAGCCAGGTGGTAAGTTCGTCAAACAGAAACCTGCCATGAACTATGGAACATATGTACGCCTGATCCTTTTCGGTATCGCCATAACTGAACAGCCTCATCGGTGTATAAATATTCAGAATAAAAGATCGGGTAGTAAATCGCAAAAGCGATCAAAATAATTGCCAGGATATAAAAAGATCTTTCCTGTATCTGAAACCATTATTACGTTGCGTTAATTCCATTCCATTTTTTTAGAGACCTTATCCTTCTGTTTCGTCAGGCTGAATATTGTCCGGGTTATGTGAGCCATGTCAGTCTCCTACAATAGAGTTATTTCTTCCTGCTCTGCAAATATTTTTCTCTTATTACATCCTGCACCGGCACGTTATTGACCTTGCTTTCGAGCCAGGAGATGACATCAAGATAAGAGAAAGCTCTCGTCTCTAAAGGATTGTTTTCATATCTCTTCAATTTCTCCAGTAATTTCTCAAATTCGGGTTTCAGGGCATGAGCGTTGACCTGGAAAGAACGGCGAAGAAAGTGAAACATCTCTTCTTCCACGGCACTCAGGCTTTCCATTTTTGCCATGAAACGATAAACAGATTTTGTCAGGTACTCCAGCAGGTCAAAATTTCCCAATTCATAATGAGCAATGAGATGGAGTAATCTTGCATAGCACTGGAGGTCGGTGCGAAGATCAACTTTCCAGTTGATGATCTTATTAAGATATTGAATAGCCTTTTCATTTTTCCCGGCTCCAAAATAAAGACAGGCTATTTTGTAATAAAATACAAGAATGCGATGCCTGTCAATAAACAGTTCATATTCCTTTAGCTTTTCTTCAATAAACGGCACTTGTGTCAGTCCTTCAGAAAAATTTCCTTCGAGGAAATAACTATTGATTCTTGCGGTTGTCAGGTAAACAAATAAAAGAATACGGTTGATATCATTGTTCTTTACAACTGCCCGGTGAGAAAATTTTTCAAACTCATCAATACATTCTTTTAATTTTTTTGCATTGCGAAGATCAAAATGAGCCCCCATCAGGTTGTGCATTCCCTTTATGTAATGGGCCGTTTCGATATCATACATGCCGGGATATTCTGCAAAAGGTCAACCCATTTTTGTGTGTAACGATAGTACTGCAAAAAATCCTGGCGGATGAATGCATACCAGCAATAACTCTGATTTAAATAGAGCCGTTCATAAAATCCCTGCGCATGCTTTGTCTCTTCCGGCAGGTTGTCTTCTAAAAACTTTTTAATTCTTCAACTTCTTTTTGACTTCTTGCATGGCCATGAGTGATATACCAACCGTACAGTTGCAGGGATAAATTGGAGAGACGATTAATGAGTGACAACTGGCAATTTGTTTCATCCGATTCTTTTGACAAGTTGAGAGGCTTTTTCCCTCATACTCCGTGTAATGAAAAGTCCTTCTATTTTCTTTTCAAAAAACAATGCCTGCTGCAGGTAGGTAAGCTGCTCGTTAGTTCTGGCCATTTCTTTCATCTTATCAAGTACTTTCAGACTTTGCAGGTAAAGGCCTTTATTAAACAGTATCCGGGCATGATCCATTTGCTCGTGTAACTGGATATCAATATTGTTTTCATCCTTAATGAGCCGAAGGCTTGAAAGTATTTGTTTGTACAAATGCGCCTTCATGTTGGAAAGCTGTCGCTTTTTGATCGACTTGTTTTTCTTCAGGAGCTGCTCTTCGTCATATGCATCCAGCTTATCAAGGGCATCAAAAAGTTTGACGATCTTCAGGTCTTCACTGGACGAGTTTCGCTTCACATAGAGCTTAAAATTCCGTTTTTCAGACTTTTCCAGCGATTTTACCAGTTGAAACAAGGCATCTGTTGAGCGGTTGGGCATCGTAATTCAAAATGTTTAAAACCCTTTAGAATCAAGCGTTTCAGGGTATTTCAAGCCTTGTAAGTTACGTAAAACCTACTGCATTTTGGTTTCATCAACCCCTTGGTCTTGAATAACTTCGAAAAGCAGGTTGTTTACAATGTTAACAAGCAAGCAACACAAAAATAAGCAGCCTGCTTTTTTGTCTCATATCCTTTCAAATCTTAAACTATGGCCTCAAACAAAGTCTTCATTTTTGATACTACTCTTCGCGATGGAGAGCAGGTGCCGGGATGTAAATTAAATACTAACTGAAAAGATCGAGCTGGCACTTGCACTTAGAAGATCTCGGAGTTGATATCATCGAAGCCGGTTTTCCAATTTCTTCTCCCGGAGACTTTGAATCGGTGAGCCAGATCGCAAGAGTCATTAAGAATGCAACAGTTTGTGGTCTTGAGCCGTGCTGTAGAAAAAGATATTGATAACAGCTGCGCAGGCTCTTAAATATGCGGTTAAGCCACGAATACATACAGGCATAGGGACATCGGATCATCATATCAAAACAAAATTCAACTCAACAAGAGAAGAAATATTACAACGTGCTATTCAATGTGTGAAATGGGCAAGGAATTTTACTAGATAATGTTGAATTCTATGCCGAAGATGCAGGTCGTACTGACAATGATTATCTCGCTACCGTGATCGAAGCGGTTATTGCAGCGGGGGCAACAACGGTTAATATTCCCGATACAACGGGTTATTGCCTGCCATACCAATACGGTGAAAAGATAGCATGGCTGGTTAATCATGTTCCCAATATTGATAAAGCAGTGATCTCCTGTCATTGTCATAACGATCTCGGCCTGGCAACTGCCAACTCGATCTCTGGTGTGATCAGTGGTGCAAGACAGATCGAATGTACGATCAACGGTCTTGGTGAAAGAGCCGGTAACACTTCACTCGAAGAAGTGGTGATGATCATCAAACAACATCACAACCTTGGATACTATACAGATATCAAAACTCAAAAACTGAATCCTGATCAGCAGGTTGGTTTCTGAGACCATGCGCATGCCTGTACAACCCAACAAAGCAATTGTAGGCAGTAATGCTTTCGCACATTCTTCGGGGATTCACCAGGATGGATTTTTGAAAAATGCGATCAATTACGAGATCATCAATCCCGAAGAAGTCGGGGCTGATGGTTCAAAGATCGTACTTACGGCACGTAGTGGCCGCAGTGCATTGGCTCACCGCTTTTTAAAATTGGGATACAATTATAAGCGTAATGATATTGATGTGCTGTATATCGAATTTTTGAAAGTTGCCGACAGGAAAAAGAAGTTGAAGATGCGGATCTTCATGAATTGGCCGAAAAGCATGCGGTAGAAGTGGTGTAGAGCCCCTGTCCCCCGAAGGGGAACGTAGGTTGGATATGCTTTCTTTTATGTTCTTAAAAATAGTTGATATAATTATATAACCGATCAGTGAGTAATTCTAATTAACTTCTGTTGTGTCACTCACTTCATCGTTCGGAATTCTGTTCAGCAGAATTATTGCAGCTGAAGAGTGCGACGCAAGGGAACGATGAATAGAAAACTAAAAGCTGATAACAAAAAATTTTTACAGATAAATGAGTGAATTCGGTCAAAATAGAAATTTCCAAAACACCCCTTTAGGGGATGGGGGTACAAATGGGTAAAACATTGTTCGATAAGATCTGGGAGAAGCACGTGATCAGGCAAATTGAGGGCGGCCCATCTGTTTTATACATCGATAAACATTTTATCCATGAAGTAACAAGTCCGCCAGGCATTTACAGGATTGAACAAGCGCGGTATCAGGGTTTTCGTCCGCATCAAACTGTCGCAACCGCTGATCACAACGTACCAACGCTGGATCAGCATTTACCGATCAAAGAAGAATTCGAGCCGCAGGCAGGTTGAGGCATTGAAGCAAAATTGCGCGGAACATGGTATTGAGTTATATGGGCTTGGGCATCCGTTCCAGGGCATCGTTCATGTCATAGGACCTGAGTTGGGAATTACTCAGCCGGGTATCACGATCGTATGCGGGGACAGTCACACATCTACACATGGTGCTTTCGGTGCTGTTGCATTTGGTATTGGTACCAGTGAAGTGGAAATGGTGCTGGCAACACAATGTTTGTTGCAAACAAAACCAAAGCTGATGCGCATCAATGTAGAAGGTGAGTTACAAAAGGGAGTGGTTAGCAAAGACATTATTCTTTACATCATTTCACAAATTTCAGCGAGTGGAGCTACCGGCTACTGTTGTTGAATATGCTGGTTCTGCTATTCGTTCGCTTTCCATGGAAGCGAGAATGACCATTTGCAATATGAGCATTGAGATGGGAGCAAGAGGAGGTATGATCGCTCCCGATGAAACAACATTTAGCTATTTGAAAGGAAGAAAATTTGCCCCGCAGGGTGCAGAATGGGATAAGAAACTTTCTGAATGGAAAGAATTGTATTCTGATGGCGATGCCCAATTTGACAAAGAAATTTTTGTCAATGCTGCCAGTATTGAACCCATGATCACCTATGGCACAAATCCCGGAATGGGAGTGGGTGTTACAGGCCATGTTCCTGAGCTGAGTGAAATTGACGAAAAAGAAAAGGCATCGTTTGAAAAATCGATCAGCTATATGGGTCTTCAGCCGGGTGTGAACATGAAAGGCAGAAAAGTAGACTATGTTTTCATTGGTAGTTGTACAAATTCAAGGATCGAAGATCTAAGAATGGTGGCAGGATTTGTAAAGGGAAAGAAAAGTCCAATGATGTCCAGGTTTGGATCGTTCCGGGAAGCAAGCAAGTCGAAAAACAAGCGATAGAAGAAGGCATTGATAAAATTTTCGAAGAAGCAGGATTTCAACTTCGTCAACCAGGATGCTCCGCATGCCTTGGAATGAATGAAGACAAAATTCCGGCTGGAAAATATTGCATCAGCACAAGCAATAGAAATTTTGAAGGAAGACAAGGGCCCAATGCCAGAACATTTTTAGCTAGTCCCCTGACGGCAGCCGCGGCAGCCATAACGGGTGAAGTAACCGACGTGAGAGAGTTATTGGAAAATTAAACTCTTATGCCTGAAGTAAAATGGAATACTGAATTGTATAACCTGCAACACAACTTTGTTTACAAGTTCGGTGAAAATGTAATTGAATGGTTAGATCCGCAGGTAGGTGAGAGAAGATCCTGGATGTTGGTTGTGGAACAGGACAGCTAGCTGATATAATACACCATGCCGGAGCGATAGTTACAGGAATTGATGCTTCGCCTGAGATGATAAAAAAGCTAAAGAGAATTACGACGATATAAAGTTCTTTGTTAAGGATGCCTGTGATTTTTCCTTTGAAGAAAAGTTTGATGCCGCTTTTTCCAATGCGGCGCTTCATTGATCTCGAACCAAAAAGATGCGTTGCAATGTATTTGTGATGTATTAAAGCAACACGGAAGATTTGTTTTTGAAATGGGTGGAAAACACAATATTGAAAACATCCATGGTGCCATAAAATGTGTAATGATGGAAGAAGGATTAGAAGATGAAATACCGGATGAGTCAAACTATTTTCCTTCCGTAGCTGAACAATGTGAGTTGCTTGAGGAAGTTGGTTTCACCGTTTCTGATGTAATGTATTTTAAACGACCTACCAAACTTGAAGGGCGACGATGGAATGAAATTATGGATCAACCAGTTTTGTGGCTTCTTTTTTAAAAATATTTCGAATGAATTGAGAGAAAAGATCACAACAAGAGCTGTTCAGAGGTTAAGAAATACAAATTACCAGGATGGTGAGTGGAGTGCCGACTATGTACGATTGAGAATTAAAGCGATCAAAGAATAATGAGTAGAAAATATAAATATAGTTCGTTCAGGTGTTGTTCCGTTGAATATAGAGAATGTAGATACGGACCAGATCATTCCCGCCCGATTTTTAAAGGCAACGAGCAGGGAAGGGTTTGGAAAAATCTTTTCGCGACTGGAGATATAATAACGATGATGAGAGCCAGCCAAAAAGGATTTTATTTTGAATGATCCGACTTTATTCCGGTAAAATCCTGGTGGCTGCAAAAAACTTTGGTTGCGGCCTCATCACGGGAACATGCGGCGTGGGCAATAAAAGATGCCGGTTTTGATGTGGTGGTCAGTAGTTTTTTGCCGACATTTTTAAAAATAATTCACTAAATAATTTTCTGCTGCCAGTACAGGTAAGCGAAGATTTCCTGAAGGAAATATTTGATGTCGTAGCAAAAGATCCAAAGACGGAGCTGGAGGTTAATCTTGAACAACAGACAATTAAAATAGTTGAGTCGTCGAAAGTCCCCTCTTCAGGAGAAGATTTAGGGGAGGCCTTTGAGATCAATGCATACAAGAGGACCTAAGCTTATTGAATGGTTACGATGATATAGACTATTTACTTAGCATGAAACCAGCGATAGAAGAATTTGAAAGACGAGCAATCATAATGTAAAAAGAATATAGTAATTATATAGAAGGCGATGGCATTGGTCCTGAAGTGACCAGGCAATCAATAAAAATACTGAATGCCGTGGCTGAAAAATTTCACCACGAATTTCACTATACATATTGCCTGGGATGGGGGCCGACGCTATTGATAAAACCGGCAATCCTTTACCCGATGAAACCATTGAAGCCTGTTTAAACAGCGATGCTATCCTTTTCGGCGCAATCGGTCATCCGGTACGATAATGATCCGACTGCGAAAGTAAGACTCGAACAAGGACTGCTCAAATTGAGGAAGTCTCTGCAATTGTTTGCTAACATTCGTCCCGTGAGCACGGCACACGCTTCTTTGCATCATTTATCACCACTAAAAATAAAAATCTTCGAAGATGTTGATTTCATCATTTTCCGGGAGTTGACAGGTAGGATCTATTTTTGGTAAAAGAATTAAGTGCGGACGGGGCGAATGCTATTGACGAATGCGTTTATACAAAGGCAGAAATTAGTAGCCAATCTTGCTTTTCACTTTGCACGAAACCCGAGCGAAGAAAAATTGACATTGGTTGACAAAGGCTAATGTGCTGGAAACATCGAGACTTTGGAGAAAACCGTGCAGGAGATAGCAAAACGTTACCCGGATGTGAAGGTGGACTACATGTTTGTTGACAATGCTGCTATGCAGATCATTTTGAATCCAAAACAATTTGACATCATTCTTACTGAAAACATGTTTGGTGATATTATCAGTGATGAGGCAAGTGTGCTTAGTGGTTCTTTAGGATTGTTACCCCTCGGCTTCTGTTGGTACAGGAACGGTGTTGTTTGAGCCTATTCACGGTTCATACCGCAAGCCGCAGGAAAGGATATTGCAAACCCGATAGGATCCATTTTATCAGCAGCCATGATGCTTGAATATTTAGGAATGACAAAGAAGCAATGCTTGTTCGTGAGGCGGTGAACTGGACATTGTCAAACAGTTTTGTGACAAAAGACCTTGACCCCGTGAATTTTTCACTTCACTTCTACGATCGGTGAGCTGATCACTGATTATGTGAATGGCAAAATTCCGGAGTTGGTTGAAAAGGAAAATATTGAATTGAGCGAAGTCGACGATCATATAGGACCACACGATTTCCAAAATAACTCGGAAAATCCTGGTTCGTTAGTTCTTTTAACGTTGCGGGTGTATATTTACAAAACATACATCCTTTCATGAACAGAAGAATACATAATATCATTTCCATAATAAACATCAATTATTATTGTGGTGGTCATTATTATATCTTCTATAAATGGAGGTGGTGTTTAAGTTTCAACTAAAAAACGAAGAATATAAAAACCCGCCTCGAAAAAGGCGGGTTTCTTTTTAGAACTTCGGGATTTATAGGATTTGAATGGATTAACAGGAAATATAGAGAAGATATGACGATTGCGATCCAAGGCAGAATAGAATTACAGAAAGCACAAGAGTGCGACGCAACAGGAGTTGATAAAGGAGCTAAAGTCGGTCGCATAAAACAATTAACTGGATAAATGAGTGGACAGAAAAAAATAAAGATCATCAAACACCTTTAGGGGATGGGGGCATGGGGCTTAACAAATATTCAAAAACCTTAACACAGGATCCTACACAACCTGCAGCGCAGGCCATGTATTATGCCATCGGATTTGAAAGAAGAAGATTTTTGCAAAAGCACAGGTGGGCATTGCGTAAGCATGGGTTGGGATGGCAATCCCTGTAATATGCATTTGAATGACCTGGCAACAACTGTAAAAGAAAGTGTGAATGCTACAGAAGGTCTGATCGGATTGACGCTTTCATACCATTGGTGTGAGTGATGGTATCAGCATGGGAACGGATGGTATGCGGTATAGTTTGGTTAGCCGTGATGTGATCGCAGATAGTATTGAAACCAATGCCGGCGCACAATATTATGATGCGCTGGTTGCATTCCGGGATGTGATAAAAATATGCCGGGCACTATCATGGCGATGGGAAGATTGAATCGTCCTTCGATCATGTTGTATGGAGGTACAATTGCACCGGGTCATTATAAAGGTGAAGATCTGAATATCGTTAGTGCGTTTGAAGCGCTTGGACAAAAGATAGCAGGCAATTTAAGTGAAGCAGATTTTAAAGGTATTGTGCAACACGCATGTCCGGGTGCCGGTGCCTGTGGTGGCATGTACACAGCCAATACCATGGCTAGCTGCTATTGAAGCATTGGGCATGAGTTTACCGAATTCTTCATCTAATCCTGCATTGAGTGAAGACAAACAAAAAGAATGTGATGCAGTTGGTGAAGCGATAAAATTATTGCTGGAAAAAGATATTAAGCCACGAGATATCATGACACGTAAAGCATTTGAAAATGCAATTACAGTGATCATGGTATTGGCGGAAGTACAAATGCTGTATTGCATTTGATCGCTATGGCAAAAGTGTTGGATGTTCCTTTAACACAGGATGATTTCCAAATGATCAGCAATAAAGTTCCTGTGCTTGCAGATTTTAAACCAAGCGGAAAATATTTGATGGAAGATCTTCATCAATATGGTGGCGTTCCAGCGGTAATGAAATATTTATTGAAGCAAAGGCTTGTTGCATGGCGATTGTTTAACTGTAACAGGAAAAACAGTTGCAGAAAATTTGAAGGACGTACCTGACCTTGATTTCGAGCAACAAAAAATCATCATGCCCCTGGAAACACCGATAAAAGCAACAGGGCATTTACAAATATTATATGGCAACCTTGCAGAAGGAGGAAGTGTTGCAAAGATCAGTGGTAAAGAAGGAGAACGTTTTGAAGGTACTGCACGGGTGTTTGATGGCGAGCATGATCTGATCAAAGGTATTCAATCGGGTCGAGTGCATGCAGGCGATGTGGTAGTGATAAGAACATGTGGGCCCAAAGGTGCACCGGGCATGCCTGAAATGTTGAAACCAACAGGAGCAATTATCGGGGCAGGTTTGGGCAAATCGGTTGCACTTATTACTGATGGAAGATTTAGTGGTGGAACACATGGTTTTGTCGTGGGTCACATTACTCCTGAAGCGTTTGATAGGCGGATTGATCGGTCTGGTAGAAGATGATGACATCATTGAAATCGACGTAACAAAAAATACGATCACATTAAAAGTTTCTGATGAAGAAATTGCCGAAAGAAAAGCAACACTGGAAACAGCCAGCATTAAAAGCAACAAATGGAATTCTGTATAAATATGCAAAACATGTGAAGAACTGCAGCTGAGGGTTGTGTAACGGATGAGTAAAACTGCCTGAATGCTTGCGAAATTAAAGCAGTCGACGCAAAGGTGAACCTGATTGATCAAACATATTATTATGGAGATTCATAAAATAAGCAAATGGAAACGTCTACGAAAGCAAAAGCATTATCGAAGCAAGAAAGTTTCGAAGTCTCCTGCTTCAGGACGGTGGTAAACATTTCAGGTATCTGCAGCACGTATTGAAAGCGTTGATTGCTGAAAAGGTGGATATCATTTTTGGTTATCCCGGCGGTGCTATCATGCCGATCTACGATGCTTTGTATGATTACGCATGATACAGTTGAAACATATTCTTGTTCGCCATGAACAGGGCGCCATTCATGCAGCGCAGGGTTATGCAAGAACTTCGGGAAAAGCAGGGGTGGTGTTTGCAACAAGTGGACCCGGCGCAACCAATCTTGTCACGGGTTTGGCTGATGCGATGATCGACAGCACACCTGTTGGTTTGTATCACCGGCCAGGTATATGCGCATTTATTGGGAACCGATGCTTTCCAGGAAACAGATGTCATCAATATTACAACACCTGTTACCAAATGGAATTACCAGGTAACTGATGCAACTGAAATTCCTTCTGTATTAGCCAAGGCATTTTATATCGCAAAGAGTGGAAGACCCGGCCCGGTGTGTGATCGACATTACCAAAAATGCACAACTACAAAAGATTAGACTTATAACGGGTATCAAAAGTGCCGATCATATCCGCAGTTATCGTCCCAAACCAATTGTAAGAAAGGAATATATTGAAGAAGCTGCCAAATTGATCAATGCAGCAAAGAAACCATTCGTGATCTTCGGACAGGGCGTAATTCTTGGTAGGGCAGAAAAAGAATTTACAGCAATTCATAGAAAAAGGTGGATTGCCCGCCGCATGGACCATTCTAGGAATGAGTGCAATTCCAACTGATCATCCGCAGGCTGTGGGAATGTTGGGTATGCATGGTAACTATGGACCGAATGTATTGACGAATGAATGCGATGTGTTGATCGCAGTAGGTATGCGATTCGATGACCGTGTTACCGGTCGTTTAGATAAATATGCAAAGCAGGCCAAAGTAATTCATCTTGATATTGATCCCGCGGAAATAGATAAAAATGTAAAGACAACTGTACCTGTTTGGGGTGATTGCAAAGAAACTCTTCCACTGCTTACCGAATTGCTGGAACAAAAACACATCCCGACTGGATGCAACGCTTCAGGGATTACATGAAAGAAGAACAGGAGGTATGCATTATCCCTGAATTGAACCCGACAAATGAAGCGCTCACCATGGGTGAAGTGATCAAACTATTGAATGAATTAACCGGCGGAGATGCTATCATTGTAACCGACGTTGGTCAGCACCAGATGGTAGCTTGCCGTTATGCAAAATTTAACCAGACCAAAAGCAATATCACGTCCGGTGGATTAGGTACGATGGGATTTGCATTACCAGCAGCCATTGGTGCAAAATTTGGCGCGCCCAACAGAACAGTAGTTGCAATTATTGGGGACGGTGGTTTTCAAATGACCATCCAGGAATTGGGAACAGTTATGCAAAGTGGGATAGATGTTAACATCATTATACTGAACAATAACTTTCTTGGAATGGTTCGTCAATGGCAGCAATTGTTCCATGATAAAAGATATTCTTTTGTAGACATCACCAGCCCTGATTTTGTACAGGTAGCAAAAGGATATCGTATTGAGGACAGAAGTGTTTCAAAAAGAGACGAATTGCAGGGAGCATTGAAAGACAATGCTCGATCATAAAGGATCTTATTTATTAGAAGTGATGGTTGGAAAGGAAAATAATGTTTTCCCAATGGTGCCGCAAGGTTGTAGTGTAGCAGAAATAAGACTGAAATAAAAATTTTGAGATGATGGTAGACAGTATTTTTTCAGATATACCGGTGCAATATGAAAATATTGCGGAAGCGACAAAGGCAATAGAATTCAATATGGCTTCTGATATGCAAACCGGAAGCCTGCTGAAAACTTTAGTTGCTTCAAAGCCATCAGGAAGAATACTGGAACTGGGAACAGGAACTGGCCTGGCTACGTCGTGGATCGTTGACGGCATGGATGAGAGAAGCAAAGTTGATAACGATAGAGAATAATGCATTGCTTCTTGACATCGCCCGTAAAGCTTTGCAGGATTCGCGAGGTAGAGTTTGTATTGGCTGATGGATATGAATGGATCCAGAACTTATTCAGGTGAGAAATTCGACATGGTTTTTGCAGATGCCATGCCGGGAAAATATGATCTGTTTGAGGAAACAATTGGCCTTGTTAAAGTGGGAGGATTTTATATCATTGATGATATGTTACCTCAACCCAATTGGCCGGAGGGTCATGCGGATAAAGTAGAACGGTTTATTGAAGAACTGGAGGAACGAAATGATATAATACTTACAAAATTGAACTGGTCAACCGGGATCATTATTGTAACGAAGATTAAATAGTGAAAAATGAATAAACAGGAATATACCATAACGGTTTATACAGAAAACCAGATCGGTTTACTGAATCGTATTGCTATTATTTTTTCAAGGAGGAAGATCAATATTGAAAGTTTGAACACTTCGCCTTCTGAGATAGACAGCGGATTCATCCGCTTTACAATTGTCATTAATGAAATGGAGGATGTGGTGCGGAAACTTTGCCGCCAGATCGAGAAGCAGGTCGAGGTATTGAAGGCATATTACAATACTAATGAAGAAATTGTATGGCAGGAACTGGCAATGTATAAAGTACCTAACCGATGTGATCGCTGAGAAAGTAAAAGTTGAGAGGACTTATTACGTGAATATGGAGCCAGGGCAGTTGCTATCCGTACTGATTATATTGTATTTGAAACAAGTGGTCACCGCGAAGAGATAGAAGGACTGATAAAAGCACTGGAGCCTTATGGATTGATCAGAATTTGTGAGAAGTGCAAGGGTAGCTATTATCAAATCAAGCCACGGCTTTCATGAGAAGCTGAAGGAATTTGAAGCGCATGAGCCAGAGTGAAGATGTGATAGAAAACGAATATCTGAGCGACAACGAGAAAATTTTCAGCATGTAATATGGAGGCATCGTTTACTGAAATATTGAGATCGAATAATTCCCGCAGCGAAAAAGCGAGATTGATAGCCGATAAGATCCGCATGTCCGGGGGATATCCCTGGGCCGGGGTTTACGATGTAAAAGAAAACGAAATAAAAATTATTTCATGTGCGGGAAGATCTGAACCGCTTATTCCATCATTTCCGAAAGATAAGGGTTTGAACGGAAGAGCGGTGATGCAGGGGAAGACGGTTATTGTAAATGACATTGACAAGGACGAAGATTATTTGTTGACATTCACCAATACGAAGTCAGAAATAGTTGTACCGGTTTTTGACAAGACTGGTAAGCAAATAGTAGGGACGATCGATGTTGAAGGTGAAAAAACAAACGCATTCGGAGATGAGGACGTAAGAGTTTTTGGAAGATTGCGCGAAGAGATCTCGAATTATGGAATTGAATAGTGATGCAGTAATCAGTGATGAGTGAATTCGGCAACTAAAAATTAAGCATTCAAACAAACTAAAACAATACAACATGGCAAAGTTAAATTTCGGCGGAGTGGAAGAAAACGTAGTAACTCGTGAAGAGTTTCCGCTCGCCAAAGCACAAGAAGTTTTGAAAAACGAAACAGTGGCTGTGATCGGCTACGGTGTGCAAGGTCCTGGCCAGGCGCTGAACCAGCGTGACAATGGGATCAACGTCATCGTGGGCCAAAGAAAAATTCAAAGAGTTGGGATCAAGGCCGTTCGTGATGGTTTTATTCCCGGGTGAGTTTGTTTGAAATTGAAGAAGCACTGGAAAAGGGAACGATCATTTGCTACCTGCTGAGTGATGCAGCGCAGATAAAACTGTGGCCGACAGTTGAGAAATATCTGACAAAGGGCAAGGCTTTATATTTTTCTCATGGTTTTGGTATCACGTTTAATCGATCAAACCGGCATTATGCCGCCAAAGGATGTGGATGTGTTCCTTGGTTGCGCCTAAAGGGTCAGGTACTTCCTTGCGCAGAATGTTTTTGCAGGGACGCGGATTAAATAGATTCATATGCTATTTTCCAGGATGCAACAGGAAGAGCGTTTGAGAGAGTAGTTGCATTGGGCATTGCCATTGGAAGCGGATATCTGTTTGAAACAGATTTTAAAAAGGAAGTTTATTCAGACCTGACAGGTGAGAGAGGAACATTGATGGGGGCGATACAGGGCATTTTTGCTGCACAATATGAAGTATTGCGTTCAAAGGGTCATACTCCGTCAGAGGCTTTTAATGAAACAGTAGAAGAGTTAACACAATCACTAATGCCACTGGTTGCAGAAAATGGAATGGATTGGATGTATGCGAATTGTTCTACGACGGCGCAAAGAGGCGCATTGGATTGGTGGAAAAGATTTCGTGATGTGACTCTAGCCTGTGTTCAACGAATTGTATGAAAGTGTAGCTGCAGGTAAAGAATCTCAGCGTTCTATTGATTCTAATTCTCAATCTGATTATCGTGAGAAATTGGAAGAAGAATTAAAAGATCTGCGCGAAAGTGAATTGTGGCAGGCAGGAAAACGGTGAGAAGTCTGAGGCCGGAAAATCAACCTGAGGCAACCCAGGCAGCATCACATCCATCGACAAAAGAATCATTCAGAAAACAGGCATTGAAGTCTGAATCAATATGATAATGCATTCATGGAAACAAAAACCATAAATAAAGAACAAATGCACGACTTAAATGACCTGCAGGAGAAACTGGGAACGGCGTTCCATTTCCAGCAAGCTGCTTTGCGATTAAAAGACATTGTGAACAGGACGCCATTGCAGTTCAATCATAATCTTTCGCGCAAATACAAATGCAATATTTTTTGAAGAGAGAGGATCTGCAGGTTGTTCGTTCTTATAAATTACGTGGGGCCTATAATATGATGAGCAGCCTGCCCGAAAGAACAATTACAAAAAGGCGTGGTTTGTGCAAGCGCAGGCAACCATGCGCAGGGCTTCGCTTATAGTTGTAAGAAGTTGAATGCAAAAGGCGTGGTGTTCATGCCTATTATTACACCCAAGCAAAAGGTGAATCAGAACAAAAATGTTTGGTGAAGAATATGTAGAAATAAAATTGATCGGGGATACATTTGATGATTGTGCAGTAGCAGCGAAAATTTTTACAGAAAAAAATGGAATGACATTTATCCCACCATTTGATGATCGCCAGGATCATCGAAGGGCAGGGAACTGTCGCGTTAGAAATCTTTGAAGATAAACACGGATATCGACTATTTATTTGTTCCTGTTGGCGGCGGTGGATTGAGTGCAGGAGTAGGAAGTTATTTCAAAACATTATTCACCCAAAACAAAGATCATTGGTTTGGAACCTGAAGGTGCTCCTTCCATGTTCGAGGCAATGAAGGCAGGCCACCCGGTTACGTTGGAAAATATTGACCGCTTTGTGGATGGCGCTGCTGTGAAAAGAGTAGGCGATCTTACTTTTCCATATGTAAAGATGTGCTTGATGATATGCATCTTATTCCCGAAGGGAAAAGCATGTTCAACCATTTTGCAATTATACAATGAGGATGCAATTGTAGTTGAACCGGCCGGTGCATTATCAATTGCTGCGCTGGATGATTATGCAGACGAAATAAAAGGAAAGAATGTTGTTTGCGTTTTAAGTGGCAGTAATAATGATATCGATCGTATGCCGGAGATCAAGGAACGCAGCTCTGCAATATGAGGGATTGAAGCATTATTTCATGGTGAATTTTGCGCAAAGACCGGGAGCGTTGAAAGAGTTTGTGAACGATATTTTAGGGACCTAATGATGATATCACGAGGTTTGAATACATGCAAAAGACAAATAAAGAACGTGGCCCGGCATTGATCGGGATCGAGTTAAAGTATAAGAAGGATTATGTCCACTTAATGGAGAAAATGAGAAGTCATCATATTGATTTTCCGAGATCAATAAGGATGATAAAATGTTTGGCTATTTGGTGTAAGCCGATTCCTAAATCTCGAGAAGGACTGTAGCTGTTAATGTGGAGTTGAGCGGTTGAGATGAGTGCTGTAGAGGAATAGGATGAGGTTGTGGATAATTATTGACAAGTTTTTCCATCCTATAAAAAACGTTTTGTATTTTCCGAAGTTGCTTGCGATATGACCGGGTGATCCGGCCTAATTATATATTCATTTTATAAAAGTACACTTGCATGGCAAGCAATCGCGGTTTATATCATCCTTCGTTCGAGCATGACTCCTGTGGTATCGGTTTCGTGGCTAATATCAAAGGGCACAAATCACATCAGCATGTTGCAGATGCGCTCACTATTCTTGAAAATATGGAGCATCGTGGTGCGCTGCGGCTGCGAAGTCAATACGGGTGATGGTGCACGGTATACTGATACAAATACCGCATGAATTTTTCTTTGATGAATCCATCCGTATTGGATTTCATTTGCCTTCATATGGCACGTTACGGCGTAGGCATGATCTTCTTTCCACGCGACATAAGGTTGCGTGAAGAATGTCGCGATATTTTTAACAGGGCAGCTGAAAAACTGAGACTCGAAATTCTGGGTTATCGCAAAGTGCCGGTAAATGCGGAAGGCATCGGACCAACTGCTTTATCTGTCGAACCTGAAATGGAACAGGTATTTATTGCCTGTCCCGATCATATTTCGAATCCTGATGATTTTGAAAGAAAGTTATTTGTGCTTCGGAATTATGCAACGCATACTATTCGCAATACTGTAAAACAGGACGCGATCGGTTTTTATGTCGCATCACTCTCTTATAAAACGATCGTCTACAAAGGACAGCTTACCAGTTTACAGCTTCGTCATTATTTTCCTGATCTTATCAATAAACGAGTTGTCAGCGCATTCGGTCTTGATTCATTCAAGATTTGCAACAAATACATTTCCTTCGTGGAAACTGGCGCAGCCATTCCGTTTCATTGCACACAATGGAGAAATAAATACCTTACAGGGAAACTTAAACTGGTTAAGAACAAGTGAGACAGGGATTTAGTTCTCCCTATTTTACCAAACAGGAAATGGAGATGTTGTTGCCGATCGTCAGTGGCGATCAAAGTGATTCAGCATCTCTTGGACAATATGATCGAATTGCTCGACACTTACGGGTCGTTCATTGCCGATGGTGATGATGATGCTGATACCCGAAGCATGGGATGGTAATGAACAGATGGATCCGTCGCGAAAAAGCATTTTATGAATTTCATGCTTCCATGATGGAGCCCTGGGATGGACCTGCTTCTATTTCATTTACCGATGGAAAAATTATTGGTGCCACACTTAGACCGGAATGGTCTGCGTCCGTCCCGGTATTGTGTAACAACCGATGATCGTGTAATCATGGCATCGGAATCAGGTGTACTTCCGGTTGATCCATCAATGATCAAAGAAAAAGGAAGATTGCAGCCGGGTAAAATGTTTGTCGTGGATCTGGAACAGGGACGGATCATCAGTGATGATGAATTGAAACAAACAATTTGTTCACAAAAGCCATACGGTGAATGGCTGAATAAATACAAGATCCGTCTTGAAGAATTACCTGAACCACGGGTGATGTTCACTCACCTCGAACACGACCAGGTGTTCAAATATCAAAAAGCATTTGGGTATTCAACGGAGGACCTCGAGACGATCATTGCTCCAATGGCCCTTGAAGGTAAAGAGCCGGTCGGCTCCATGGGAACGTGATACGCCGTTGGCGGTGTTGAGTGATCAACCGCAACATCTGAGCTCAGTTATTTCAAACAATTATTTGCACAGGTTACCAATCCGCCGATCGATCCCATTCGTGAAAGGCTTGTGATGATGTCTCGCCACTTTTGTTGGGAATAGCGGGAAGCCTCCTGTTGGAAAATGACCACTAACCTGCCATACAGTGGCATTAAAACATCCGGTTTTAAATAATCATGAACTAGAAAAGATCAGGAGTATTGATACAGGAATTTTCCAGGCAAAAACATTGCAATGTTATTTCCGTGCCGATGGCAAACCGGGTTCGTTGAAAGCAGGACTTGATCGTTTGTGCCGCTATGCAGCCGATGCAGTGGACGATGGTTTTGAAGTCTTGATATTACAGGACAGGGCAATTGATTCCGATCATGCCACCAATTCCTTCTCTGCTGGCAACGGCAGCAGTTCACCATCATCTTATTCGCAAAGGCATGCGCGGCAAGGTAGGCATTGTTGTGGAAGCAGGTGATGTTTGGGAAGTTCATCATTTTGCCTGCCTGATCGGGTTTGGCGCAACGGCTATCAACCCTTATCTCGCCCTTTCTTCCATTCGCGATATGAAGGAAAGTGGCAAGATTACAGACAGAATCTGAGTGATGATGCAACTGAAGAAAAATTATATAAAGGCTGTGAATGAAGGATTGCTGAAAGTATTTTCCAAGATGGGAATTTCCACTTTGCAATCTTACCAGGGTGCACAGATATTTGAGATCATTGGTTTGAATAACGAAGTGGTGGATAAATATTTTACCGGCGCCACTTCGCGCATTCAAGGAATGGGACTGGATGAAATTGCAAAGGAAACCTTAGCCAAACATTTTGTTGCGTTTAGCAAGAAAGAAATTCCTGTTGATCGCTTGCCCGTTGGTGGTATTTACCAGTGGAAGAGAAAGGTGAGAGTTCCATTTATTCAATCCTCAAACCATTCATTTGTTGCAGTATTCAACCAAGGATGAATGATTACAATACTTTCAAAAAATATTCAAAGCTGGTAAATGAGCAAAGTGAGAAGGCTTGCACGCTGCGCAGCTTGTTTCAATTTAAAAGAACAGGCCGTCGATTTCAATTGACGAAGTAGAACCTGCAGAAAATATTTACAAGCGGTTTGCTACCGGTGCTATGAGCTTTGGTTCCATTTCATGGGAGGCACATACTACACTGGCTATTGCGATGAATCGTCTTGGCGGAAAAAGCAATACAGGTGAAGGTGGTGAAGATGAAAGAAGATATGAGCGACTGCCAAATGGTGATTCACATGCGCAGTGCTATTAAGCAGGTTGCACAGCGCAAGGTTTGGCGTAACCAGTCTATATCTCACCGAAGCAGATGAATTACAGATAAAAATGGCGCAGGGTGCAAAGCCTGGTGAAGGTGGACAATTGCCTGGTCATAAAGTAGATGAATGGATCGGCAGAGTACAGGCATTCTACCCGGGTGTTGGATTGATCTCTCCGCCGCCTCATCATGATATTTATTCTATTGAAGATCTTGCCCAATTGATCTTTGATCTGAAGAACTCAAATCGCAAAGCGAGGATAAATGTAAAGCTGGTTAGTAAGGCAGGCGTTGGAACTATTGCAGCAGGTGTCGCAAAAGCGAAAGCAGATGTGATCCTGATCTCTGGTCATGATGGTGGAACGGGCGCATCACCAATCAGTTCAATTCAGTCATGCTGGATTACCCTGGGAACTAGGTTTGGCTGAAACGCATCAGACCCTTGTAAAAATAAATTGCGCAGCCGCGTAGTAGTGCAGGCAGATGGACAAATGAAGACCGGAAGAGATATTGCGATTGCTGCATTGCTTAGGTGCTGAAGAGTGGGGAATTGCGACCGCTGCGTTGGTTGTGGAAGGTTGCATCCTGATGCGTAAATGTCATCTGAATACCTGCCCTGTTGGCGTTGCAACACAGGATCCTGAACTTGAGAAAAGATTTACAGGCAATGCAGATCATGTAGTGAATTTTTTCAAGTTCATTGTACAGGAGTTACGCGAGATCATGGCTGAACTTGGATTCAAAACAGTGAATGAAATGATCGGCCAGGTGAGACAGTCTTGCAAGCAACAGAAGATGTTATGCATTGGAAATACAGGAGACTCGATCTTTCACCAATTCTTTATAGAGAACCTGACTCTTTGTATACCGCGTTTGTATTGTTCGTGAAGCGCAGGACCACGGTCTTGAAGATGTGCTGGATTGGAAACTCCTGGAAGCAGCAAAGACCTGCATTGGAAAATCAGCGAGAAAGTTATACAGAGTTCAAAATAAAAATACTAACAGATACAGTAGGAACTATTCTATTCAAACGAGATCACAAAAAATATCGAGGAGAAGGATTGCCTGCGGAGACCATTCATTTTAAATTCACAGGTACAGCAGGACAAAGCTTTGCTGCATTCAATACAAAAGGGATCACTCTGGAACTGGAAGGTGATGCCAATGATTATTTCGGAAAAGGATTGAGTGGTGCAAGACTGATCATTTATCCGCCGAAGCAGGCAAGTTTATAGCCTGAAGAAAATATCATTATTGGGAATGTCGCTTTTTATGGAGCTACTGTCTGGTGAAGCATTTATTCGTGGTAAAGCAGGCGAACGCGTTTTTGTGTTCGCAATTCTGGCGTGAATGCGGTGGTGGAAGGCGTGGGTGATCACTTGGCTGTGAATACATGACAGGTGGGAGAGTAGTAGTGCTCGGCGATACAGGACGGAATTTTGCCGCAGGCATGAGTGGTGGGATCGCGCTATGTGTATGATGTAAAAGGAAAATTTGCTGATAACTGCAATAAAGAAATGATTGACCTTGGATCCGCTTGATGAGGAAGATGATACCGGATATTACAGCAAATGATCTCAAAGCATTTCGATTTATACGGAAAGCACGGTAGCCAAATTTATTTTGGATGATTTTGAAAACCAGTTGAAGAATTTTATAAAGGTATTTCCTAAAGATTATAAGAAGGCATATACAAACTCATAAAGAATAAAGGCAACAATAAAGCAATAACTTAAAATAGATCCAGCACATGTCAGAGATAAAATTGACTTATTACAATGGGCAAGACAACAGGATTTTTAGAATTTACGAGAGAGCTTCCTGCAAAGAATCAGTTGCGGAAAGGCTTAAGAATTTTCGATGAATTTGAAGAACGCTATACGGATGAAAAGCTCAATCAGCAGGCACGCCCGTTGCATGAACTGCGGCATTCCATTTTGCCATCATGGATGTCCTTTGGGAAATATCATTCCTGAATTCAATGATGCTGTCTATCGTAAAGATTGGAAGGAGGCTTACGAGATCCTGAACTCCACAAATAATTTTCCTCGAATTTACCGGCCGCATTTGCCCGGCTCCTTGTGAGAGTGCATGTGTAGCTTGCGATCAATCAGCCTGCCGTTACTATTGAAGAGATCGAAAAACATATTATCGAGATCGCTTTTGAAAAGGGATTTGTTAAATCACGTCGTCCGAAACATGCGGACGGAAAGAAAATTGCATGTAGTTGGTTCAGGTCCTGCAGGTCTGGCTGCAGCGGTACAGTTAAATCATGCGGGTCATCACTGTAACTGTTTTTGAAAGGGACGATGCACCGGAGGTTTGTTGCGTTATGGTATACCCGATTTTAAATTGGAAAAATGGGTTGTTGATCGGAAGATTGAAATTAATGGAAGAAGAAGGTATTGTTTTCAGATGCAATGCAAATGTAGGAGTCAATATTTCGATTAACGATCTGCTAAGAGAATATCATGCAATTGTGTTAGCCGGAGGTTCTACTTCTCCGAGAGATCTGAAAATCCCGGGTCGCGAATTGAAGGGTGTTTATTTTGCTATGCAATTTTTAAAGCAGCAGAATAAACGTATTGCTTAAAAGATCCATTCGCAAATGCAAATATTGAAAGCAATGTCTTTCACGAAGATATTTTGGCCAAAGGGAAAAATGTGGTTGTAATTGGTGGAGGTGATACCGGGAGTGATTGCGTGTCGGTACTTCAAATAGACAGGGGGCAAAATCGGTAACACCTGGTTACTCAACTTCAGGGGCGGGACTCTGGTTATGCTGCCATCCGGCAGAAGC
>ERZ1370068.5764-contig-4775_pt1 | contig 61851 bp, 101 predicted proteins | sample MGYA00561227_ERZ1370068 | MGnify/ENA primary metagenome ERZ1370068 (study PRJEB38410, sample SAMEA6850437) | metagenome | study: Metagenomic assessment of the ecological functions of the soil: analysis of the soil microbiota associated with the...
ATATTCCGCTTAACCCGTCGGGCAAATCAGTGGCATTAACTCCGCGCGTCTCACGGCAGATGAGGGGCGATTGGCCATCGTCACGAACGTGCGGTGGGATGCGGTGGACGCGGAGCTGCGCACAGACGAGCGTGGCGTGATAGCGTACGGCGAAGTCGTGTGGTCCTGACGCCGCGGTGCTGGCGTCAAGTTCGGCGGAAGCAAGCTTCTGCAGAGCGACGGTGGCAAAAGAGCCGTTCACCGGGGAGAGCACGAAGTAAGCCGTAAAGCCATTGCGCAGGGAAGGCCGAGTGCTCCCGCCGAACCTGTACGCTCGTGTGCGCGTTCTTTTGTGCACATTGCACGGGACCGCGGGTGCAGCACGCACCCGGTCTTCCCCTGCGCCCTCGATTTCGAGGAGGGCCAACGGACATGTCAAACCTCGGGCAGTACGCGCCGCGAGAACGCAAAACTATATCCAGCGTCATTCCGGGGCGAGCCTTGGCGCGAAACAACCATTCCGTCATCCTCTGCAGTGCCGTGGCGATGGATTGCGGGTTCGCTGCTGTCGTGCGCCGACGGCGAAAGTGGCGGTATGGGACGCGATGCAGGACTGCTACCCCAGCCTCAACTCCTGCATACCCTTTCGCTGCGACCTCATCACAGCGCGCGCGATAGGCCGGGGCGCTGCCGCTGTAGCGGGCGACGATGCGCGTCTGCTTGCCCTCGACGTTGGAATTGATGCCGGTCATCCAGGAATTGACCTCGTTGGAAAGCAGGCCGACCCCGAGCGCCTTGACGTGATCGGTCCAGGACGAAACGCCTTCCGCCGTCGCCTCCAGCCGCGTCAGCTCTGCTTTCCTGCGCAAAGCGCATCAGGCCGGTGACCCAGTCGACGCTGTATTCGATCGAGCGCGGGATGTTGCCGAGCGCGGTATGCGGCCCATCAGCATCATCATGTTGGGAAATCCGTCGACCATCAGGCCGAGATAGGTCTCCGGGCCCGTGCTTCCACTTCTCCTTCAGCAACACGCCATCCAGCGCCGCGGAAATCGATCTTGTCAAAACTGCCGGTGATGGCATCGAAGCCGGTGGCGTAGATGATGATGTCGAACTCGTATTCTCTTTCGCTGGTCTTGATCCCCTTCGGCGTGATCCGCTCGATCGGCGTCTCCATGAGGTCGACCAGCTCGACATTGGGGCGGTTGTAGACCTCGTAATAGAAGGTCTCGAGCGGGAGCCTTCGCGTGCCAAAGCCGTGGTTCTTCGGGATCAGCTTTTCCGCGATCCTCTGATCCTTCACGCGCTCGCGGATCTTGCGCGCGACGAAATCGCTGATCGTGGCGTTGGCCCTGCGGTCGATCAGGATGTCGCTTGAAGTTGCCCTGCCAGATGCCAAAGCCGCGCTCGCCATAAAGCTTCTCGTAAAACGCCTCGCGCTCCTCATCGGACACCTCGAACGCGCCGCGCGGGTCGGGCGTGTGCAGGAAGCAGGCAAAGGTCTCCTGGCAGCGGGCAAAGATCTCGGGATAGCCCGCCTTGATCTTTTTTGCGTCTCGGCATCGATCTTGCCGTTGTGCAGCGGCGCGCACCAGTTCGGCGTGCGCTGGAATACGGTGAGGTGGCCGACCTCGCCGGCGATGGTCTGGATCGTCTGCACGCCGGTCGCGCCGGTGCCGATCACGGCGACGCGTTTGCCTTTGAAGTCAACCGGCTCATGCGGCCAGCGCGCGGTGTGGAAGGATTGTCCGGCAAAGTTCGTCGCGCCCTCGATGCGCGGCAGGGTAGGGGTCGAGAGCGGCCCGATCGCCGTGATCAGGAAGCGCGCGCAAAAACGCTCGCCATTTTCGAGCGTGATGGTCCAGCTTCGCGTCGCCTCCTCGTAGATCGCGGCGGTGACGCGGCTGCGGAACTGGATATCGCGGCGCAGATCGAATTTGTCGGCGACATGGTTGCAGTAACGCAGCGTCTTCCGGCTGGCCGGCAAAATGCTCGGACCATTCCCACTCCTGCAGCAACTCCTTCGAGAAGGAAAAGCCGTAGGAATAGCTCTCAGAATCGAAGCGCGCGCCGGGATAGCGGTTCCAGTACCAGGTGCCGCCGACATTGGTGCCGGCCTCGAACACGCGCACGCGCAGGCCGAGCTCGCGCAAGCGATAGAGCTGGTACATGCCCGACATGCCCGCGCCGATGATGATGGCGTCGAAATCCGGAATCGGACGTCGCTCCCGATGCTAGTGGTTTTGTCCCAAGAATCGCCTGAGGCTGCCGCTCTCACGCCGGTGGACAAACCCTGCATGGACGCGTGGCAGGGTTGCAGGTTTGCCCGCCGGCCGGTTCCGGCTCGGCTTTACTCGCGACCGCATCTGCCCCTATCGTCAGGGTTCAGATCGCCCGTGAAGCGGCGACCGCAACGAGGGGAGGCAAGCGATGGCTCCAGGCGCCGCAGCGCAAGCTGGCGTCGATCGACGTCAGCGATCCCCACCTTTATCAGGACGACACCTGGCGGCCGCTGTTCGAGCAACTGCGCCGCGATGATCCCGTGCATTATTGCGAGGCCTCGCCGTTCGGGCCGTACTGGTCGGTGACGCGCTACGACGACATCTTTGCGGTCGAGCTCGATCACGAGAACTATTCGTCGAGTTCGGAACTCGGCGGTATTCGGGTGACCGACCAGCCGAAGGGGCCGGAGCGCGCCAAGCTTCATCCGCATGGACCCGCCCGGCCATACGGCGCAGCGACGCACCGTCGCGCCGATCGTGGCGCCGTCGAACCTCGCCAATTTCGAAGCCGCTGATCCGCAAGCGCACCGCGCGACGTGCTGGACGCGCTTGCCGCGCAGCGAGACCTTCGACTGGGTCGAGCGGGTGTCGGCCGAGCTCACCGACGATGATGCTGGCGACCCTGTTCGATTTCCCCTGGGAAGACCGCGTGCAAGCTGACCTGGTGGTCCGATGTCGCGATCGCCAATGTCCGGTCGCCCGACGCCGTCGTGCACTCGGAGGACGAACGTTTCGCCGAGACTGACCAAGATGGCGCGAGTATTTCCGCAAATTGTGCGAGATGCGCGCGCCGATGCTGCCGCCGACCTTCGACCTGGTCTCGATGCTGGCGCATGGCGAGGCGACGCGCAACATGCAGTCCCGCGAGTTCATCGGGCACGACTGTCGCTGCTGATCGTCGGCGGCAACGACACCACGCGCAACTCGATGACCGGCGGGTTGATGGCGCTGGACGAAAACCCCGAGCAGTTCGAACTGGTGCGCGCGACGGCGCGAGCTGATCCCGAAGCCTGGTTTCCGAGATCATCCGCTACCAGACGCCGGTGCCGCATGCGCCGCACCGCGCACGACGACGTCGAACTCGCCGGCCGCAAGCATCGCCAAGGGCGACAAGGTCGTGATGTGGTACGTCTCGGGCAACCGCGACGAGAGCGAGATCGATCGCGCCGACAGACTTCATCATCGACCGCGCGCAAGCCGCGCCAGCATCTCGTCGTTCGGCTCCGGCATCCACCGCTGCGTCGGCGACCGTCTCGCCGAGCAGCAAATCCGCATTCTCTGGGAGGAAATATTGCAACCGGATCTTCGCTTCGAAATCATGGGTCCGCCGCAGCGGCTCTATTCAAATTTCATCCGCGGCATCCGCTCGCTGCCTATTAGGTTGCCAGGTAGCAGAATGAAGAACGATCCCGTCGACGTGCTGATCATCGGCGCCGGCGCGTCCGGCGCGGCGGTGGCCTGGAGCCTGGCCGAAACGAAGATGCACATCCTCTGCCTCGAACAGGGCGGCTGGATGAACCCGGCGGCCTATCCCAGCACCGGCCGTGACTGGGAGGCGCGCTTCTTCGGCGACTTTTCCCCCAGTCCCAATATCCGCGCGCGGCCCGAGGACTACCCGATCAACGACGACAACTCGCCGATCAAGATCGTCAACTTCAACGGGGTCGGCGGTGGCACGGTGATGTACACGGCGCATTTTCCGCGCCTGCACCCTTCCGACTTCCGTGTGCGCAGCCTCGATGGCGTCGCCGACGACTGGCCGATCGATTACGACGTGCTAGTGCCGTTCTTCGAGGAGAACGACCGAATGATGGGCGTCTCCGGCCTGGCCGGCGATCCCGGGTTCCGCCGCGCAACCCGCCGATGCCGCCGCTGCCGCTCGGCCGCTCCGGCACTTTGCTGGGCAAGGCGATGAACCGGCTGGGCTGGCATTGGTGGCCATCCGACACCACTGTCGCGACCGTCGATTACGAGGGGCGGGCGCGCTGCATCAATCTCGGCCATTGCACCCCGGCCTGCGCGCAAGGAGCAAAGGCGAGCACCGATATCACCTATTGGCCCGCCGCGCAGCGCGCCGGCGTCGAGTTGCGCACGCATTGCCGGGTGCGCGAGATCACCACCGACGAGCACGGCATGGCCGCGGGCGTCGTCTATTACGACGCGGACGGGGTCGAGCAGTTTCAGGCCGCTCGATGTCGTTGTGCTCGCCTGCAACGGCGTCGGCACGCCGCGGCTGCTGTTGAACTCGGCCTCAGGCCGGTTCCCGAACGGGCTCGCCAATTCGAGCGGCCTGGTCGGCAAGAACCTGATGTTTCATCCCTACGCCCAGGTCTACGGCTATGTCGACCGCAGCCGACCGACAGCAACCGGGCGCCGCCGACCTGTCTGTGGAGCAAGGAGTTTTATGAAACGGACCCGTCGCGCGGCTTTGTGCGCGGCTACACCTTCCAGTTCGGCCGCGGCGTCGGGCCGATCGTGCGAAGCGGTCGATGAGCGAGGCGAAGGGCCTGCTGCCCTGGGGCGCTGGATCATCACCGCCGCCTTCCGCCGGCTCAACGGCCATCGCGTCGGCTTGTCGGCGATCTGCGAGGACCTCCCCGAGGAGCACAACCGGGTCACGCTCGACCCGTGCTGAAGGACAGCGACGGGATCCCGGCGCCGCGGATCGACTACCGGATCGGCGAGAACACGGCGCGAGATGATGGAGCACGGCATCGCCCGCGCGAAGGAGGTCCTGGCGGCAGCGGAAGCGACCGACATCTGCGTCAACAGCCCGATTCTCTACGGCGGCTGGCATCTGCTCGGCACCGCTCGGATGGGCACCGACCCGGCGCGCTCGGTGGTCAACGAATGGGGACGGTCGCACGACGTGAAGAATCTGTTCATCGTCGACGGCAGCGTGTTCGTCACCTCCGGCGGCGTGAACCCGACCTCGACCATTCAGGCGATCGCGCTCTACATCGCCGACCAGATGAAGCAACGCCTTGCCAACCTCTTTCGACTGAGACCGCCATGTCCGCAGCAAATGAACTGACCTCAGCCCAGCGCGACGATCTCCGCACCGTCGCCGCGATGATCATTCCCGCCAGCGACGAGTACAAGGTGCCCGGCGCGGACGATCCCGCGATCCAGGCCGACATGCTGGCGACGCTCGGCCGCGACACCGCGCTGGTGCACGCGGGCGCTCGATCATCTCGCGCATCTGGCCGGCAAGCCGCTGGCCGAACTCGATACGGCCAGACGCGAGGCGATAGCGACAGGAGTTCCGCGCCACGGGCGGCGCTGCGGCAGCGACGCTCGTCCGCGTCGTCCTGCAATGCTACTACCGCGACGATCGCGTGCTGCGCTCGCTCGGGCCTGAGCTTCGCGCGCACGTTCCCGAAAGGGCTACACGCTGGAGCAGGGCGATTGGTCGCTGCTCGATCCCGTCAAGGCGCGCCCGGCGAAGCTCAGGCGGGCGCCTAGCAGGCCAGCCCTGCGCCGGATGCGGGCACCTTGCGCATGCACGGTTCCCGGCCACCATCTGGGAAACCGAAGGAATTCGCCATGCTGGATTTCACCTCCAGACATTGCCGGTGACGAGCCTGTCCCGCCGCGCGCGACCGAAGCCACCCCTGCAAACGACCAGGCCCTGCTCGACGCCTATTCCAATGCCGTGATCGGCGCTGACCGAACACGCGTCGGGCCGTGCCGTCGTTCGCGTCGAAACCGGGCCGAAAGACGCCCAATGGTCGCGCAGCGCGGCAGGCTTGGTTCCGGCATCGTCATTTCCCCGACGGACTGGTGCTGACCAACAGCCACGTGGTCGGCTCGTCGAAGAGAGATCAGGCTGCGCGACATCGAGGGTTTGTCACCGACGCGCATGTGCTCGGCGTCGATCCCGACACCGACCTCGCGCTCTTGCGGGCCGACGGCGCGCGCGATCTGCGCTACGCCTCGCTCGGCGATTCCAAGCGCCTGCGCCGCGGTCAGCTCGTGGTTGCGATCGGCAATCCCGCTCGGGATTCAGATCTGGGCCGGTGACGGCGGGCGTGGTGTCGGCAGCTCAGCCGCTCGATCCGCTCGGTCAGCGGCCGGACCGATCGAAGACGTGATCCAGACCGACGCCGCGCTCAATCCCGGCAGTTCCGGCGGGCCGCTGGTGTCGTCGTCAGCCGAAAGTGATCGGGATCAACACCGCCATCATCAATGGCGCGCAGGGCATCTGCTTTGCGGTCGCGAGCAACACCGCGCAATTCGTGCTGTCGAGATCATCCGCCACGGCTATGTCCGTCCGCGCCGTATCGGTGTCGCCGGCCAGACCGCGCCGGTCCCGCGGCGCCATGCGTGGTCGCCGAGCGTCGACAACCCGATGGCGGCGCGCTGCTGGCGCAGATCGAGCCGGACAGTCCGGCCGCGAAGGCGGGATTGCTGCCCGGCGATGTCGTGATCAGGCTCGACGGCGTCGAGATCAACGGCGTCGACGACCTGATCCGCGCGCTCGACCGCGACCCGGATCGACCGCACGCTTGCGATGGACGTGCTGCGGATGGGCCGCCTGCGCGCGATCGACATTCGTCCGACTCGAGCGCAAGCCCGCAGGGCAAGCCCAACGAGACCCTCATGGTGAGGGGCGAGTTGGCCAGGAATACTACCACCAGCCGCCGCCCAGCGTCTCGTCCGGCAGCTTCGAACCATCATCGTGGCCGGCAGCGCCGGGCAGCACGACGGTCGCGCGCGTTCAGCGTCGCCGCCGCCAGCGTCTTGCCGGCGCTGGGCAGCGTCATCATGTCGCGCTCGCCGAGAATGAAGGTGCATGCGAGGCACCTTGACCTGCGCGGCGGCAGTCAGCGCGTTCTGATAGAATTGCAGGCGTTGAGGTCGTTGTAGAGCACGCCGGGCCGCGTCTGCTGCAGCACGCGCTGCGCGCCTGAGTGCATCCACGGCTCCCGGCGCGAGGCTGCCACCGAGTTCGGCCTTGAAGCCGAGGCCCCAGATCGAGACCATGTCGCAGGCATCGGGACTGTTGGCTTCGGCAGCCTTAAGCAGATCAGGGACCGCCACGGTCATCGTGGCGAAGCGTTGTGTCCGATCAGGCTGAGGCCGGAGACCTTCTCGGGATGCCGCGCCGGACGTCTCGAGCGCGATCAGCGATCCCATGGAATGGCCCGACCAGCTTGGCCTTCGGCGCGCCGGCGGCGTCGAGCAGCGCGGCGGTCAGTCGGCCATGTCGGCGATAGTCGGAAGCGGTGCGCCGGAGGAACGACCGTGGCCCGGCAAGTCAGGCGCGAGGACGGAGTAGCCATGATGCGCAAACCATCGGCTGTGCAGCGCCCAGGTCAGATGATCAAACCCCGCGCCGTGCAGCATCACGACCGCGGGCAGCGACGGATCGAACGGACGGCCGCCGGTGGCAACGAAAGTATCAGCACCATTGACGGATAGCTGCATGGTTCACACCTTCTGCGAGTGCGCGAAGCGCCTGGCCGAGATCGTCGATGATGTCGGACACGGTTTCGATGCCGACCGACAGCCGCACCAGCTCCTCGCCGACGCCTGCGGCCTTGAGGCTGGGCGGCGTCCATCTGCTGATGCGTGGTGCTGGCGGGATGAGATCACCAGCGTCTTGGCGTCGCCGACATTGGCGAGGTGGCTGATCATCCGCAGCGCCTCGATGAATTTCTTGCCGGCCGCGCGGCCGCCCTGATGCCGAAAGAGACGATCGATCCGGCGCCGCGCGGCGGCAGCGTCTTGGCCAGCGCATGGTCGGGATGATTCTCAAGCGCGGGATGCAGCACCCAGTCGACGGCCTTGTTGGCGGTGAGAGCCTCGAGCACCGCAAGCGTGTTGCTCATGTGGCGCTCCATGCGGACGCCGAGCGTCTCGACGCCCTGCAGCAGTTGAAACGCGTTGGTCGGCGACAGGCAGGCGCCGAGGTCGCGCCAGGCCCTCGGTGCGCGCGCGCATGATGAAGGCGGCCTGGCCGAACTGCTCGATCGAAGACGATGCCGTGATAGCCGGCATAGGGTTCGGTGAGCTGGGGGAACTTGCCGGACGCATGCCAGTCGAACCGGCCGCCATCGACTGATGAGCGCCGCCGATCGCGATGCCGTGGCCGCCGATCCATTTGGTCGCGGAGTTCATCACGAGGTCGGCGCCGAGCTCGATCGGCGCGGCTGAGAACGGCGTCACGCAAAGGTATTGTCGATCAAAGCGGAATCTTGGCGTCATGCGCGATTCTCGCCACCGCCGGAATATCCAGCACTTCAAGCCCGGGATTGCCGATGGTCTCGCCGATCACAAGCCGCGTATTCGGCGCGATCGCGCGCGCGGAACTCATCGAGCGCGCGGGGCTTGACGAAGGTGGTGGTGATGCCGAAACGCGGCAGCGTATGCGCGCAGCAGATTGATGGTGCCGCCATAGAGGCGAAGCGGAGGCGACGATGTGATCGCCGGCGTTGAGCGAGGGTTGCGATCGCCAGATGCATCAGCGGCCATGCCGCTCGCCGTGCAGATCGCGCCGACGCCGGCTTCCAGCGCGGCCAGCCGCTCTTCGAGCACGGCCGTCGTCGGATTGGAAATGCGGGTGTAGATGTGGCCTGCGCGCTCCAGGTTGAACAGCGCCGCGGCGTGGTCAGGATCCTGGAACACGTAGGACGTGGTCTGATAGATGCGGAACCGCGCGGGCGCCGGTTGGGGATCAGGGCGCTGGCCGGCATGCAGGCTCAGGGTTTCGAAAGCAGGCGGCTTGGGTGCAGGGCATGCGGGGCTCGTCAAATCGGTTGGTCTTGAATGGGTATTTCGAGGCTCAGACGTGCACGGCGGTGCGGACGCGGCCGGCATTTCCGAACACGCGCAAATAGCGTTCGACCTCGGACGGGGATGCCGGTGGCCTTCTCGGGATTGTCCGACAGCTTGACCGCGGGTCGTCCATCGACCGACGTCACCTTGCAGACCAGCGAGATCGGATCGAGATCGGCGGAACCGTCCGGCGTGCAGCCGACAAAATCATTGGTGAGGTTGGTGCCCCAGCCGAAGGAGATGCGGACGCGTACCGGCGAAATGGCGATAGGTCTCCTCGATCGAACCGACGTCCATGCCGTCGGAGAAACACCAGCAGCTTCTCCCTGGGATCGCGTCCCTTCTGCTTCCACCATTTGATGATGTCTTCGCCGGCCGTGATCGGCGGCGCGCTGTCCGGGCGAGAAGCCGGTCCAGTCGGCGACCCAGTCCGGCGCGTCGCGCAGGAACGGTTTGGTGCCGAACGGCGTCGGGCAGCAGCGATCAGAAGATTGCCGCCATAGGTATGGCGCCACTGATCGAGAATGCGATAGGGCGCCCAGCGCAGCTCGGTATCGTCATTGGCGAGCGCCGCGCGCGACCATCGGCAGTTCATGCGCGTTGGTCCCGATCGCTTCGAGATCGTTGTCCATCGCCAGCAGCACGTTGGACGTGCCGGTGAAGGAGGGCCGAGGCCCTCCTTGACGGCCTCGACGCACCAGCGCTGCCACAGAAAGCCATGGCGTCGGCGGGTGCCGAAGTCCGACAGCCGCAAGGCCGTCGAGCTTGCGCAGCCGCTCGACCTCGGACCACAGCTTGGCCTTGGCGCGCGCGCACAGAGCACGTCGAGCACGAAGCGGCCCTGTCCGCTTGGTCGCCTGTCGCGAGCGCAGCTCGTTCATGATCGCGAGCGCCGGGATCTCCCACATCGTGGTGTGAGTCCACGGGCCGTGGAAGTGCAGCTGCGTACTGCCCGTCGACCTTGTGCAGCTCGTATTCGGGCAGGCGGAAGTTGGCGAGCCAGTTGATGAAGTCGGCGGAGAACATCTGGGTCTTGCCGTAGAACGTGTTACCGGCGAGCCAGATCAGCTCCTTCTTGGTGAAAGCGAATGGTGCGGGCATGGTCGAGCTGGGCGCGCAGCTCGCCCTCGTCGATGATCTCGGCAAGGCGAACGTGCTTGCTGCGATTGATGACCGAAAAGGTGACGCGCTGATCCGGATAAAACTCGCGGATCATCTGCAGCATCAAAAGCTTGTAAAAATCGGTATCGAGCAGGCTGCGCACGATCGGGTCGAGCCGCCAGCCATGATTATAGGTTCAGGATGCGATATCGGTAACTGCCATGGCGGAACTCTACCGCGCCGGGGGCCGCCCAGCCAGTGGGTTCTGGCGGCGGCATGGCAGCTCAGCGCGCTATTCCTGCCGGATTCGGCCGACAGCGGCAGGGATATCGGTCCAGAGCAGGCTTATCCGGGGCAAATTGCCGCCTGAGACTAAGCGGCCAGTTCGGCGACCTGGCCGTCGGTCGAGACTGTCCTTGAAGGCCGGCATATAGCCGAGGTCGCTTGCGGCCGGTGCTGCGATGCCGTGCAGGATGACCTGGATCAGATTGTCAGGCACGGCGCTGTGCAGATTGCCGTTGCAGCGCCAGCGACGGGCGGCCTGCCGAACAGCGGCGCGCCGCCGACCTCGTGGCACACCGCGCAGGCGCCCTGATAGAGCCGGGCGCCGATGCCGGAAGCCGCGGATGTTCGGGTGCCGGTCGAGGCCTCGAAGCTTGGCGGCAAGCGCTTGCTGCGCCGCGCGGTCAATGGCGTGTGTCGCTGAACGAGGCGAGATAGACCGCCATGGCGCGGATGTCCGGATCCGGCAGCGCCGTCGAGTTCCTTCACCACGGGCGCCATCGGCCCGGCAGCGACGCCGTGAAAGCGGGACTCGCCGGTTCGCAGATAGGCGTAAAGCTCGTCCTCGCTCCATGGGATCGGCGCCTGCGACAGCGACGGTCAGCGCTGGCGCCTCCCAGCCTTCCGCAAAGCCGCCGGCGAGATAGGCGCTCGCCTTCTCCGCGCCGAGCGCGTTGCGCGGCAGATGGCAGGCGCTGCAATGGCCGAGACCCTTCCACCAGATAGGCGCCGCGATTCCAAGTCTCGGATTTTGCCGGATCGGGCTGGAAGACGTGCCGGCTTGTGGAACAGCGCGTTCCATCCCGCCATCAGCGGGCGCAGGTTGAACGGGAATGCGAGCGCATTCTGCGGGCGTCTCCGCGCGCACCGGCGACTGCGCCATCAGATAGGCGTAGAGCGCCTGCATGTCGGCGTCCGGTGAGTGCCTTGGCGAAATGCGGATAGGAAATGCCGGATAGAGATGCCGTCCGTCGCGATGGATGCCATCGCGCATCGCGCGCTCGAAGGCGGGATAGGACCAGCGCCGATGCCGGTTTCGACATCGGGCGTGATGTTGGTCGAATAGATCGTGCCGAACGGCGTCGGCAGCGGCCGGCCGCCGGCGTTGAGAATGCCATTCGCAGAGGTGTGGCAGACCGCGCAGTCGCCGAGCGCGGCGAGTTGCTGGCCGCGGGCGATGGTCGCGGCGGAATAGACCGATGCATCGGGACGTGCGATCGGCGCGATGGCGCGCCATGGCAGCACGGCGGCGCCGATGCCGACCACGGCCGCGCAGAGCGCTGCGGCGGTTGCGAACGCGCCGGTTGCGTCTCGGTGAACTGGCTTTCTGCCATTTGTTCAGCGTCGGGCTGCGGCGCGGATGTTGGCGGCGGCAACGCGTACACCGCCGCGTGTTGCCTCCGCCGTGCAATCCCCGCAAGATGCGTTCCGGCGTGAGACGGCAATTCGCGGAAGCGCACGCCGGTCGCATCATAGATGGCGTTGGCGATGGCTGCGGCACTCGGGGACGGAGGCGGACTCGCCGACGCCGAGCGGCGGCTGATCCGGCTGCGCGGCAGCATCCAGCACATCGGATATCGGGCACCTCAGGGAATTTGATGATGGGGTAGGCGCCCCATTCGCGCGCTGTCACGGAATTGCGGTCGAACGACACTTCCTCCATCAGCGCGCGGCTGGTGGACTGGATGACGTTGCCGTGGATCTGGTGGCGGACGCCGTCCGGATTGATCATCAGGCCGGAGTCCTGCCCGGCCACCACGCGCGATTACGCTGACATCGCCGGTCGCCTTGTTGACGGCGACGTCGGCGATCCATGCCGACCACGCCGCGCCATAGCCGGAAACTTGCTGTGCACGTAAAGCGCATAGAGCAAAGCCGCGTCCGCGCACGATGTCGCCCCTCGGCGTCCTTGTCCTGCGCGCACCGGCCGCGGTTTCCAGCCAGCGCGTTCGGCCACCGCATTGACGAGATCGACGGCGCGCTGGTCCCTTCAGGTAGCGTAGGCGATACTCGATCGGATCGACACCGGCTTCGTCGGCGCATTCGTCGATCCAGGATTCATGCGCAAAGGTGTTCGGCAAGCGCCGAAACGCCGCGCAACCACGACGCGCGCACGATCGGCGGCATATACGTTGCGCCACCACGCGCAGATTGTCGTAGTCGTAGGGCGGGATCGCGGTGCGGTCGCCCATCTCGAAGACGGCCGGCGTGTGCGGGATGGTGCCGGTGAGCAGCAGCGCCAGGGCGTCGGCGCGCCGTTCGACGGATAGCGCGTCGCAAAATCATAGCCGGCGACGCTGCCGTCGGCATTCAGTCCGCCATTGACGTCCATCAACTGCGCGGTGCCCTTTGGCTCCCAGGCGTGCTCCTGCTCGCGCGTCAATTGCACGCGGACCGGGTCGGCCGACGGCGCGCGACAGCAAGCACCGCGTCGGCGGAAACGTCATCGGCGCAGTTGCGGCCGTAGCAGCCGGCGGCCTCCATCCGGATCACTTCGATCTCGGCTTCGCGGCGATGGATCAGCCGCGCCAGCTCGGTGCGCAGATGGTGCGGGTTCTGCGTGCCGGACCAGACCCTGGTTTGGTCCTCCTGATAGTCGGCGACCGCGCAGGATGGGCCGATCGAGGCGTGCATCTGGTACGGCCAGATATAGGTGCGCCGGCATCGGCTTGGCGGCGCCGGCAATCGCCGCATCGACGTTGCGCCTTGTCGATCAGCGTTCGCGGTGTCGACGGGTTGGCGCGCAGCGCCGTTTCGATATCTTTGAGATCCGGGCAGCGTCGGCACCGGCTTCCAGGTCACCTTGAGCTGCGCCGCGGCCTTGATCGCATTTTCCTCGCGCTCGGCGACGACGCCGACGAAGTCGCCGATCCTGACGACTGCGACAAGCCCGGGAATGTCGCGCACCGAGGCTTCGTCGACCGCGATCAGGCTGGTGCCGATGAAGTCGCCGACATCGACGCCGGCATAGGGCGGACGCACGACGCGGCCATGCAGCATGCCGGGCACGCGCATGTCGTGAACGTAGACCAGTTCGCCGGTCGCCTTCGCCGGCAGATCGATCGCGCGGCACCGATTGGCCGACGATGGTGTAGGCGCTGGCGGCCTTCACCGGAACATCGTCCGCCAGTTCAAGGCGGATGGTCTCGCCCGCGATCAGTTCGCCATAGCTGACGCTGCGATTGTCCCGTCCGCGGATCAGGCCGTCTTCGATCGACGAGCTCTTCGACCGGAAGCTCCAGCCGCTCCGCAGCGCGCGCGATCAGAAATTGCCGCGCCTGCGCTGCCGCCTTGCGCAACGGCACGGCGGTGATCTGGATCGTTTCGCTGGCGATCGTCGCGCCCTGATTGGGCACCAGCGACGTATCGCCCAGCACGACGACGACGCGCGCAAAGGACACGTCGAGCTCTTCGGCGACAATCTGACCGAGCGCGGTGCGGATGCCGGTGCCGAGATCGACATGGCCGTTATAGGCGGTGACCGATCCGTCGGCGGTGATCTTGATGAAGGTCTCGAACTGACGGCCTCGACGGGCGACGGCGGGACGAACGACGGACAGCGTTCCCTGCGGTCGTTCACGTCCTCGGTCGAGTCCGGCGCTGTCATCAGGTGCTGCGCCTCAACGGCATGGCCGGCGGCCCGCATGGCCGCGCGCATGATTTCGATATGCGCGCCGCAGCGGCACAGATGATGGCGCAGCGCTTCCAGCACCTCGGCTTCCGAAGGATGAGGCGAGCGCAGCAACAGCGCCTTGGTGGCTGATGATCATGCCGTTGAGGCAATAGCCGCATTGCGCGGCCTGTTCGCTGGATGAAGGCCTGCTGCACGGGATCAGGATGCTCGCGCGAGCCGAGACCTTCGAGCGTCACAATGTCGCGCCCGGTGCAGCCTTCGATCGGGATCACGCAGGAGCGCGCCGCGACGCCGTCGATCAGCACCGCGCAGGCGCCGCATTCGCCGAGCCCGCAGCCATATTTCGGTCCGTTCAAGGCGAGGTCGTTGCGCAGCACATAGAGCAATGCCGTGTCGGGCGCGCGCGTCGACATCGCAAGCTTTGCCGTTGACGGTCAGGCGCATCGTGCTCTGCGTCATGCTCCCTCAGCCCTCGTTGCGCTGCAAACTCGCGCGGACGCATGCGAAAGATACCGTTTGTGTACAAACGTGCAAGCGGCGCGATCCTGCGCTGCAGCGCGTTGCCCGCTTTATGAACAGCGGGGCGAGGCAAATGAGTTTTTATGCGGCAACCGCGGTTTTTCGCCGCCGGGGCCGCTTGACAGGGTTTCGGTCCGCGCGCAACATCGTTCGTGTACGAACAAAATGATCGAGCCCGCGAAGATGCGGCTATGATCGACGCCTCCTCGACTGCAGGCTTGTTCATGACTGATGCGACGCACCGCCGGTGGCGACAAGATCCGCTGCGATGCCTGTCCGGTGATGTGCTACATCAAGCCGGGCGCGGCGGGCGCGTGCGATCGCTATGCCAATCACAACGGCGAACTGGTGCGCGTCGATCCGCATATCGTGCTGGAGCGAACGGTATCGCATGGCGGACGGCTGGTGCCGTTCCAGGCCGGCGGCGGCGACTGGGACGGCAAGATCGTCCACGAGCCCAACGTGTTCGTCACCGCGATCGGCGCCGGCACCACCTATCCCGATTACAAGCCGGCGCCCTTCATCGTGTCGTCGGAAATCGACGGCGTCGACATGGTCACGGTCGTGACCGAAGGCATTTTCAGCTATTGCGGCGTCAAGGTGAAGATCGACACCGACCGCTATCTCGGCCCGGAGACGGCGACCGTCCGCGCGCAGGGCGAGGCGATCGGCCATGTGACGACCAGCGAATACGGCTCGCAGATGCTGTCGCTCGGCGGCGTGCATCATCCTGACCGGCGGCTCCAAGAAGGAGGGCCGCGTCACCTGCGACGCGCTGATGGACCTCTCCAACTGCAAGCCGGTGGAACTGACGATCGATGGCGGCGCCACGGTCGTGGTGCAGGCCGGCTATCCGCCGATCGTCAACGGCGTTGCCGAAGAGCGCATGCGCGTCGGCTGCGGCTCGGCGACGATCGGCATGTTCGCCAAGCAATGGCATGGCAAGGTCGATGAGGTCGTGGTCGTGGACGACCACATCACCGGCGTTCTCAGTGAGCACCAGGCCGGCAAGCTGCTGGATATTCCCGATACCGGGATCAAGATGAAGGGGCGGCGCTCGACGCCGGGCCGTTACTTCCAGGTCGCCGAGCCCGGCACCGGCTGGGGCGGCACCAAGATTTCCGATCCGCTGTCGGTGCTGGGGCCGTTCAATCCAGAAGGAAGCGCGGCCGGGCCTGACCATGCTGATGGTCTCGACCACCGGCGAGCACGCCGCCTATTACGAGCTCGACGAGGCGCTGCGGCCGGTCGAGACCGAGATGCCGCTCGATCTCAGACTCTCGGTCGAGCGTATCCAGGAGAATTGCGAGCCGGCGCTGTGCACGGTGCTGTTCATGGGCGGCGCGGGCGGTTCGCTGCGCGCCGGCGTCACCGACAATCCGGTGCGGCTGACGCGCTCGGTCAAGGACGCGCTGACGCGGGTCACCAGCGGCGGCGCGCCGGTGTACGTCTGGCCGGGCGGCGGCATCACCTTCATGGTCGACGTCACGCAGATGCCGGCCGGCGCGTTCGGCTATGTGCCGACGCCGGCGCTGGTGGCGCCGATCGAGTTCACGCTGCGGCTTTCCGATTATGCGGCGCTCGGCGGCCACATGGATCACGTGCGTCCGCTGGCATCGCTGCGGGACAGCACCGAACTCCGCCCGATGCCCTACATGCCGGGACGGCGCGCATGAAACGGCTTCCGCAAATCGCGCTTCTTCCTGACGGCAAGCGGCTGCATTTGCAGGACGGTCCGATTGATCTGGTCATCGAGGCGAAGGAGCAGCGAGCGGTGACGTACGCGCGGCCTATGAGGCTGCGGCGCGGCGCGCTTTACCGGCCTGCTCGATGAACTCTGCGAGGAGTTGGCGGAACTGCGACAGGCCGCCGATCCGGTTCGATGCCCGCTGCGAAGGTGTCGTCGCGCGCCGCATGCATGCGGCGGTCGCGCCGTTTGCCGCGGATCAGCTTCATCACGCCGATGGCGGCGGTGGCGGGCAGCGTCGCGGAGGAAATTCTCGGCGCGATGCTTGCGCGCGGCGCGGCTCGATCGCGCCTACGTCAACAATGGCGGCGACATCGCGTTGCATCTCGACCGACGGCGAGCAGTTCACCGTCGGGCCTGATGGACCGGCCCGACCGTCATGGCCTGATGCGAACGATCGGTGATCGACGCCGACGATCCGGCGCGGGGCATCGCGACCAGCGGGCGGCACGGCCGCAGCTTTTCGCTCGGCATCGCCGATGCCGTCACCGTGCTGGCGCGAACGGCGTCGCAGGCCGATGCCGCCGCCACCATCATCGCCAATGCCGTCGATCTGCCCGGTCATCCTGCCATTGTCCGCTGTCCGGCGAACGAATTGCAGCCCGACAGCGACCTCGGCGCGCGCCTTGTCACCCGCGACGTCGGCGCGCTCGGCGGAAAGCGAGATCGACGACGCGCTGAGGGCAGGGTCGCAGCCGGGCGCAGCAATTGCTTGCGGCGGGATTGATCGAAGGTGCGGCCTTGCGTCTACTAGGCGAGACGGCCGTGGTGGGTGCAACTGGGATCAGGGCGGGCGCGTTGCCGGCGTTTCACGAAAGCGCGACTGGAGAGAACAGCGCATGTTTGATCGGGAGCGAGGCTGACAGATGAGCGCGATCATTCGCAAGATCGTCACGGTGGTCGAGGAGACCCATCTGGAGATGGGACAGAAGGTTGCGCCGCCGACACGGCGCGCGGCGGCGATTGCCGTGATCGAAAATCCGTTTGCCGGCCGGTATGTCGAGGACCTCACGCCGCTGATCGCAATCGGCGAGGAACTCGGCGAGCTGCTTTCGAAAAAGGCAGTTGCGGCGCTCGGCATCGATGGCGCCAAGGCGCAGAGCTACGGCAAGGCCGCAGCGGTCGGCGAAAACGGCGAACTCGAACATGCGGCGGCGATCCTGCATCCGAAGATGGGCGCGCCGGTGCGGAAAGTGCTGAGCAAGGGCGCGGCGCTGATCCCGTCGTCGAAGAAGCGCAGCGGGCCGGGGACGACGCTCGACATTCCGCTCGGCCACAAGGACGCAGCCTTCGTGCGCAGCCATTTCGACGGCATGGAAGTGCAGATCAATGACGCGCCGCGCGCCAACGAGATCATGGTCGCGGTTGCGGTCACCGACAGCGGCAGGCCGCTGCCGCGCGTCGGCGGACTGACGGTTTCGGAAGTCAAAGGCGAAGACGGTTTAAGATAATTTCACCAGAGTATTGGAGGTGAGGGATGCGACGGAGACACGTACTTGGGAGCAGGTTTGGCGATCGCGGTTGCGGGCATGGCGAGCAACGCCATGGCGCAGAGCGAGATCAAGATCGGCGAGATCAACAGCTATTCGCTGTTGCCGGCCTTCACCGAGCCCTATCGCAGGGCTGGCAGCTCGCGGTCGAGGAAATCAATGCGGCGGGCGGCATCAACGGCAAGAAGCTCGTCGTCATCTCCAAGGATGACGGCGGCAAGCCGGCCGACGCGCAGACCGCGGCCAACGAGCTGGTGTCGAGCGAGAACGTCGCGATGCTGACCGGCACGTTCCTGTCCAACATCGGTCTGGCCGTCAGCGACTTCGCCAACCAGAAGAAAGTCTTCTTCCTGGCGGCGGAGCCTCTGACCGACGCCATCACCTGGTCGAAGGGCAACCGCTACACCTTCCGCCTGCGTGCCTTCCAACTACATGCAGGCGGCGATGCTGGTGGAAGAAGCCGCAAAACTGCCGGCCAAGCGCTGGGCGACGATTGCGCCGAACTATGAATACGGCCAGTCGGCGGTCGCGGTGTTCAAGAAGCTGATGTCGGAGAAGCGGCCTGACATCCAGTGGGTCGACGAGCAGTGGCCGCCGCAGGGCAAGATCGACGCCGGCCCGGTGGTGCAGGCGGTTGCCGCCGCCAATCCCGAAGCGATCCTCAACGTCACCTTCGGCGCCGACCTCGTCAAGCTCGTGCGCGAAGGCAATACCCGCGGCCTGTTCAAGGACCGCGCGGTGGTGTCGCTTCCTCACCGGCGAGCCGGAATATCTCGATCCGCTTGAAGGAAGAGACGCCCGAAGGCTGGATCGTCACCGGTTATCCCTGGTACGACATCAAGACGCCGGACCACGACAAGTTCCTGAAGGCCTATCAGGCCAAGTACAACGACTATCCGCGCCTCGGCTCGATCGTCGGCTATCAGACCATCAAGGCGGCGGCCGCGATCCTCGCGAAGGCCAACTCGACCGATCCGGAGAAGCTGATCGCGGCGACCGAAGGCCTGTCGATGCCGTCGCCGTTCGGCGAGATCACCTTCCGCAAGATCGACCACCAGTCGACGCTGGGCGCCTATGTCGGCAAGACCGCGCTGAAGGACGGCAAGGGCGTGATGGTGGACTCGGTCTATCGCAAGGGCGCGGACTATCTCCCGAGCGATGCCGAAGTCGGAAAGCTGCGTCCGAAGGATTGAGTGTTCTCTCCCTCTCCCCGTTCTTGCGGGAGAGCGGGCTGAGGCTCTCCTCGCGAGCCTGGACTCGCAGTGAGATGGTCGCTCTCGCTATCGAGGCTCATGGTTCGAGACGCGCGGCGTTGCCGACGCTCTCCCACGCAGTGAGGTGACTGACCAGACCTCATCCTGAGGAGGCGCGAAGCGCCGTCTCGAAGGATGAAAGCCACCGCTCTGACGATGCGCTAACCCGGACCGCCCATGGCCTTCTACTTCGTTCAGTTCCTGACCGGTCTCGCCAGCGCGGCGTCGCTGTTCCTGGTCGCGTCGGGGCTGTCGATCATCTTCGGCGTGACGCGGATCGTGAATTTCGCCCATGGCGCGTTCTACATGCTCGGCGCCTATGTCGCGTTCACGCTGACCGAGCGCTTTCTCCGGCGCGCTCGGCTTCTGGGGCGGCATCGTCGTCGCGGCGCTGGTCGTGGCCGTCGTCGGCGTGCTGGTCGAGATGGTGCTGCTGCGGCGGATCTATCATGCGCCGGAACTGTTCCAGTTGCTCGCGACCTTCGGCCTGACCCTGATGGTTCAGGATATCGTGGTGCTGATCTGGGGCCCGACGATCTGCTCGGCCGCCGCGCGCCGGGCTTCAAGGGCGCGGTCGATTTCTTCGGCCAGAATATTCCGAGCTACGATCTGTTCCTGATCGGGCTCAGCCCGGTCGTGCTCGGCGGGCTCTGGCTGTTGTTCCAGCGCACGCGCTGGGGCGTGCTGGTGCGCGCGGCGACGCAGGACCGCGACATGGTGGCGGCGCTCGGCGTCAATCAGAAATGGCTGTTCACCAGCGTGTTCGCGCTCGGCGTCTTTCTCGCAGCGCTCGGCGGCGCGCTGCGAGATTCCGCGCGATGCGGTGCATCACGCGCTGGATCTTCGCATCATCGTCGACGTGTTCGTGGTGGTGGTGATCGGCGGGCTCGGCAGCATCATCGGCGCCTTCGTCGCCGCCGTGCTGGTGTCCGAACTCAACGCCTTCGGCATTCTCATTTTTCCGAAGATTTCCATCATCCTGGTGTTCCTGGTGATGGCGGTGGTGCTGATCGTGCGGCCATGGGGCCTGTTCGGCAAGCCGGAAGCCGCCGCGCGCCGCACGCCGGGGCTGACCGTCAATCCCTGGCGGCCGCTGACCTCGGGCGAGCGGCTGGATGTCGCTCGGCGCGCTGGTCGTTGGCGGCGATGCTGCCGCTGTTCGCCGGCAACTATGCGCTCACGGTTGGTTCGGAGATCGCGATCTTCGTGATCTTTGCCGCCAGCCTGCATTTCCTGATGTCGGTCGGCGGGCTCGCCTCGTTCGGCCATGCCGCCTATTTCGGGCTCGGCGCCTATGGCGTCGCGTTCCTCGCCAAGGCGGCGGGCCTGCCGATGATCGTCTCGCTGCTGCTCGGCCCGCTGCTGGGCCTGCTTGGTGCGGCGGTGTTCGGCTTCTTCGCCGTGCAACTGTCCGGCGTCTATTTCGCGATGCTGACGCTGGCATTTGCGCAGATCGTCTGGTCGATCGCGTTCCAGTGGGTCGCGGTGACCGGCGGCGACAACGGCATCCTCGGCGTCTGGCCGGATAAATGGGCGGCGGGCCCGGCGCAGTTTCTACTGGCTGTCGCTCGGCGATCGCAGCGCTTGCCGTCGCGGTGCTGCGGGTGATCGTGTTCTCGCCGTTCGGCTTCGCGCTGCGCGCGACGCGGGACTCGCCGCTGCGCAGCGAGGCGATCGGCATCAACGGCAAGCGCGTGCAATGGACGGCGTTCGTCATATGCAGGCACGGTCGCCGGGATCGGCGGTGCGCTGTTCGCCTATCTCAAGGAAGCGTCTTCCCTGACAGCCTCGGCATCTCGCTGTCGGTCGATGCGCTGGTCATGGTGCTGCTCGGCGGCGTGGAGACGGTTTCCGGTGCGGTCATCGGCGCCATCGTCTTCAAGGCGGCCAACATCTGGCTGGTCAGCCAGACCGATCTGTCAAGCTGGTGCTGGGCGGCTTCATCGTGCTGATGGTGGTGGCCTTCCCGAAGGGCATCGTCGGCACGCTGGAGGCGATCTGGAATCGCCGGCGATCCTCCGAAGACAAGAAATCCGCGCTTGCCACCTCCCGCATCGAGAGTCGCCGAATGAGCATGGTCCCCACATTGCTGTCGGTCGAGAAGCTCGAGCAAATCCTATGGCGGCGTCCACGCCGTGCGCAGCGTGTCGTTCGAACTGCGCGCCGGCGAAATCCTGGCGCTGATCGGCCCCAACGGCGCCGGCAAGAGCACATGCTTCGACATGCTCAACGGCCAGAACATCCCGGACAGCGGCCGGATCAACCTGCTCGGCGAGGACACCGTGCGGCGGAAGCCGCGCGCGATCTGGCGGCTCGGCGTCGGGCGGACGTTCCAGATCACCGCGACGTTCCCGACCATGACCGTGCGCGAGAACGTGCAGGTCGCGCTGGTGTCGTATGGACGGCAGTTGTTCAATCTCTGGGGCTCGACGCGCGAGTTACGCGCGCGAGGAGGCCGGCCGGCTGCTCGATCTCGTCGGCATGGGCGCCTATGCCGAGCGTCCGTGCGGTGAGCTTGCCTATGGCGACCTCAAGCGGCTCGAGCTCGCGATCGCGCTCGCCAACCAGCCGAAACTGCTGCTGATGGACGAGCCGACCGCCGGCATGGCGCCGCGCGAGCGCATCGAGACTGATGCGGCTGACCGCGCGCATCGCCCGCGAGCAATCGATCGGCGTGCTGTTCACCGAGCACGACATGGACGTGGTGTTCGAGCATGCCGACCGCATCCTCGTGCTCAACCGCGGCAGCCTGATTGCCGAGGGTTCGCCCGAGGAAGTCCGCGCGCAACCCGCAGGTGCGCGCCATCTATCTCGGCGAAGGTCTTGTCTACGACGCGCGCCACCGCGAGGGAGCCGGCGCATGAAGCTGCAGGTCGCGGATCTCAACAGCTATTACGGCCCGGCGCATATCCTGTTCGATATCGCGCTCGAAGTCGGCGAGGGCGAGGTGGTGCGCGCTGCTCGGGCGCAACGGCGCCGGCAAGTCGACCACCTTCCGTTCCATCGTCGGCCTGGTCGAGAATCGTTCGGGGCGGCATCGTGTTCGAAGGCAAGGACGTCTCCCGCGAGCCGACGCATGCGATCGTGCGCGGCGGGCTCGGCTACGTGCCGGAGGAGCGGCGCATCTTCACGGATCTGACGGTCGAGGAAAATCTCGAAGTCGGCCGCCAGCCGAAACGGCCGAACGCGCCGCACTGGACGCGCGAAAAGCTGTTCACGCTGTTTCCCAACCTCGGCGAGATGCGCAACCGTCCCGGCGGACGCATGAGCGGCGGCGAGCAGCAGATGCTGACGATCGCGCGGACCCTGATGGGCAACCCGTCGCTGGTGCTGCTCGACGAACCCTCGGAAGGGCTGTCGCCAAAGATCGTCGAACAGATGGTCGACGGCCATCCTCGCGATGAAGAAGGAAGGCGTCAGCATCGTGGTCTCCGAGCAGAACCTGCATTTCGCGCAGCTTGATTTCCGACCGCGCCTACATCATCGAGCGCGGCAAGATCTGCTTCGGCGGCACGATGGCGGAGCTCGACGCGCGACCGGATATCCGCGACGCGCATCTGTCGCTGTGAGCGGCGCTGGCAAGAGAGGGAGCGGGAACACGATGGGCAGGAGTGTTTCGCCGAAACGGAGCGGTCAAGCCCGCGCGGCCGTCCTACATCCTCGACGAGCAGATCGGCTTTCATCCTGCGCCAGGTCTGGCAGCGCCACGCCACGATCTTCGCCCGCGAGATCGGCATCAATCTGACGCCGACGCAATGGGCGGCGCTCGCAAAGCTGACCGAGACCGGGCCGTGCTCGCAGAACCTGCTCGGGCGGCTGACGGCGATGGACGTCGCCACCATCAAGGGCGTGATCGACCGCCTCACCGCGCGTGGCTTGACCGAGACCAGCCCGGACCCTGAGGACGGCCGCCGCCTGCTGGTCAGCCTGACGCGCGCCGGGCAGCAACTGGCCGAAAAGGCCGCGCCGAACGCGCTCGCGATCACGAGGGAGACGCTGGCGCCGCTCGATTCGAAGGAGCGCGAGACGCTGGTGGCGTTGCTCGAGCAAGCCGCGCTGAATAGTACTGGCCTCGGCCAGTACCCGCTGAATAGCATATCAAGAAGTTCTCTCACGACGACAGGATCGCAAAACAGCGATCTTCTGAAAAGATGTGGTCTCGACCAGGTACGCCGATCCAGTCGCTCGCCGACAGAATTTGCAAATGGCAATATGCGGTTTAGTCCCTCTGCGCGAAAACGGAAGTCAGACCGGCATCGATTGTGCGATAATGAAGGAGTGCCGCTGATTTGCCCGACGTGTCAAGTATCGGCCCAAAGCGTCCGTTACCGGCGACCGCCTGCTACTTTGCATGGGGTTGTTTTCGATATTTTTGGCTGGGAGCCGCAGCGACGCGGCGTGAGCAGTCGAGACACCCTGCCCGAAGGCGCACACGCTGGCGAGGCCTTTGCTGCAGCTTAAATGGCGCGCCGCGGCAGATGAAGATGGGCACTATTGCTTCGCCGTGGCGCTATGACGAGCCACGCCATCGCGCGCGCGAAGGGTATCCTCAGCTTGCTCGCGCCTTTCAGAGGCACGTGACGCCACGACCACTGTTAGGCCCCTCGCGCGTTTGAAGTCAAGCACGCAGGCGAGTTGATGTTCAACGGTCGATCGGCCGAGAGCCTTTTTCCGTCTTGGTCCCCAACCCTGTGGAAAGCCCACAGCGGAGGGCGCGAATCACCCAGAATCGCAAACTCGGCCAAGCACTCGGCACAGCCCAATCGAAAAGGTTGCAAACATGCGCATACTCCTCGCTGGTGTCGGCTGTGTCGGCAAGACCACTATTGGCGCACAACTGGCTCGGCTCCTCTGAATGTCGGTTTTTCTTTGATTTGGATGTTGATACTCGAGCTGCTTCTTCGGAACATCGATCGAGCGTCTTCGAAACCGTCACCCGACGTCGCACGATTTCCGCATCGCGGCGTCTCAAGTTCCTCGAAGCACGTTCTCTCCTCGGCGACGAGCCACAATTGTGTCATTGCGCCGCCGCCAGGAGTGGGCTACTGCGGCTACTGGAAGGTCATCGTAACGACACGCGGCGACGATCATTGTCGTGCTTCTGAGATACGCCGGAGAATATTTTAAACAGGATCACGTTTTACGACATCGGACTCCGCCCGGTGCAAAAGAATTTCAGACGTGGATCGTGAGAAAAGCCTCTACGTCCGGGAAATAAAAACGAGACATCGCCTACTTCAGTCGCCCTTCCGCAGAGCGCATGTGTCCGTGGAGTATCACAGGCAGCAGCCCCGACGAGGCGTCGCGCAAGGTCAGGGACGCATTGACACCCAAGCAGCACCGTTGAAGTGACGCAGAGCGGAAGCCGCCGGAACGCGGCTGCTGTGAGCGATGCATATCCCGGTCCCAGCTCGGATCGAGCACCGGCGGCACGCGCGAAAGACGAAAATACGTGAGCAACGAATCGCAATGGAGGCCGTTTCCGTCGATGCTTACGGTTCCGGCATGCAAGACGATGCGGTTGGCTATTATTACTCGGATGGCACGAGATGATGACTCCATCCATGCGCGCTGTAGGTTTGCGGGGCCATCTCGCGCCTCAAGGTCAAAGACGAAGTGGAAGTCCTCGGCGGCTTGTGGCACCGGAAGAGGAGTGCGAGAGCGAAAAAAAAAAATGTTTGTCTCGTCTGGCAGGGCCGTGGCGAACGAATTGCCGTCCCTTTGGCGCAACTCCTGACGTATTGCTCTGAAAAGATCGAGGATGACCGGTGGAGGCCACGTCGGTGATTGGCCTCTACTGGGCGGACTGCGCGGGTACGAGCCATGAGCGCCGCAGCATGCTGTCCAAGTCGTGTCAGCTCCGACCTATCCAGCCGTTGAAGCTCTATGCGGGATCATGCTGTCGCTGTCTGCTTTTCTAGGCATTGGCGTCTGGTCAAGCGCGAAAACGACGGGTTTTGGCGGCGATAGCGCGGCTCCGAAGCGGCGCGCCACGGCCGATGAAGATGGGCACCTTATTGCTTCGCCGTGGCGCTGGCTGATGTTGCAGCCTTTTCGGCACGCGCCAGATCGACGGGAATACGCGACCGCCGCCGACGTCGCGGGTCGTCGCTTTCTGCTTCCACGGATAGGTCGCCGATCAATCCAGGGATTGCTGGATGTCTATACTTGGGGATGGGCTGGAGGTTGGCTGCAGCAATGCGACGAGACGCTTGAATACCGCCACTGAGGCTGTGGAGCGCAATCGCTTTGTTGCGCTGCCGTTCCGAAGTCAAGCTTCCCTTCAATGGGGCTCTGGGGCTTTGGCCCGTGGCAGGAATGACGCAATGGAGCGATTGCGCCTTCACGGCCCTGAGGAGGAGCACCGCGCCATCGTCCGCGATGACACGGACTCGGCACTTACCGCGAGCCGTGCGCAGACGTGACCGCGGAGCGTGGAACGATCAGCATCAACCAACTGTCGAAGCCGACTTCCGTCCAAAGTCTGTTGCGCTCGACCAGATACTGTGAAACAAGGGGGCGCCTCAGAAAGTTAACCCCACGGTCATTCTTGAATCCAAAGGGACATCTATCTCAATTCTCTTGAGTACACACCGGGGTGTCAGCTGCAATGACCTCGTGAAGCTCCAAGCAAAGCGAACAGGGGAAGATTTTTCTGGGCTTTTAGGGACGTCGATTGGTTGGTCTGACGTGATCAAAGAGCTGCCTCGGAAGACGCACCTCCTTCACAAATGGTACCGTAAGGTTTGACTACGGTTGCACTGCAAACTCCCAGATCACCGATAATCCAACGAGGTCCCTCCCCGGAAACAGTTGCGCTTGTCCGTGCCCCGAAAACGCGGCTCTGCGATTGTGACGGCTGTTGAACGAACATTTGAATGCTCAGCACGGCGACTGGCCGCGCGCACACTGAGCTGGATAAAGGTCAATTGACGGAGGTTCGGGACTTCAAATGTTCTATCGGTGATTTGGCTATTCGAGGTCGGGACAACGACACTCAGCTGGTCGCTATAGAAAAATAGATTGCAGAATGCCGTGGCGGACGAGATCATCAGCGCCAACCATGCTGTTGGCGATCCGATCCGACGAATTGCCAGTTGGTCTTTTCCTTTTTCGGCCCGCGCAAGACGTTTCCCGAATGCCTCTACGCGTTTCAATATTCATTGCGTCCCCCCAGATTGCCACTCGGAATTCTCAACCTTCGAAATGCGCGCAGTATAGCGCGTTCAACCTTGGCAGCACGCGCAGGCCGCCTGGAGCGTCATTGAACCTGGAAGGGGTTCCCCAATCAGCGGTCTGGTGGATCTGAACTGCCCCCGCCCCCGGTGGGGTGTGGGGCCGGCGTGGGCATGGCGAAATCGTCATGATGGACCTTCGTGGAACGTGTACTAAACTAGTATTTCCGGCAGACTCAGTCGGGGCGGCAGGATGCCGGGCATGATGGACAACGCAAGAGCGCTGCCCACACGCCCACAGCAGCAAACTCTCTTGGTCGCGTGATATCAGGAGTTCGAGCCGCGCCTGTTTCCAACTGCGAAAATCGCTTCCCGCGGTTCTGCAGGCTGCTCGTGTAATGTCAAGTGATTCAAATGACCACGTTCATTGGGTGCTTCCCGGGTCTCGCCAGATGGAATGCGACAAAGCCGCGTCTCCAAGTGGCGCGCCGCCGCGAGATCTGAACTCCTGACCCCCAGATCTGTAGTTCAGCGCCTATCCAGCTGAGCTACGGGCGCGTTTATCGCTGGCATTCGAGGGGCGCAAGCCCTGCCGTGAATATCGCCTTGGGGCGCCAGAGCAGAATACGGCCACTCAAAATGGATTAGCGACGCTGCCCGGCAGAAAGAGAAGAGCGCGCCGAGTTCACCCGATCGGCTCTGAGCAGTCCTTGGCGGGAGGAGGCAAGCGGTGTACCGCCGTTACCTTGTTTGCGAGCTCATACCACGCCAAGATAAAGTCCAGTGCGAACGACCGTATGTCGATCTGATCAGCTTACGGCCAGCCCGGATCAATTTCAGTGGGAACCCACGGCCCCGCCGACGCCTGAAGTCTCTCGAAGGCGTGTGGCGATGCCGGGCGCACGTTGCGTGCTTCAACGCCCCCACCGCTGAGCGTGCCGGCTGCTGCAAGCGCACTCTTTCCCTCGCGCGCGCACCGACGCAATCTTTCTCTTCGATATAAGTTTTTTGTTAATTGCACTTGTCCTATGCAGTTCACGCTGCCAAAGCAATCGCGCACGCAGCGATGTGTGCTTTGAATAAGGCGGCACACAGATGTTTCCGTCCATTCGTCACGTCTCGCTGACCAAACTCAAATTAGTTCTGACGTATAATCGTAATGACTCTGACGCGATGAGAGGTAATGAAGCTCGTGAACATGAAGTCCAGGGAGGTCGCAATGAAAAACGTGCAAACCTACCGCGCGATGAGTTCCATCTGCCGTCAACGCGCGGTGTTTGACCGGGAAAATAGCGGGAAACATTTAGGGATGCGGAGCGCTGGGATCATCTCGCTCACGCTGAAATTGCTTCCCACTTCAGGGAATGCAACGCCGCAGGCCTCAACTGACATAGCGACGTCTGACGCAAGTTCAACCTGAGTGACACCCGGCGGAGACAATTGGCCGCGGCGTGAAGACGCCTATGGCGAGCAGCCTGGCGGGTCCGCCAGCGCCGGAAGACGAGACACAAAGCAGCACCGGCTCGGCTACAGCGGAAGCTCTGCGGCGGGAGCGCCTGCGCCAGCGCACCACGACCGGCTCGTCGACGAATGGAACCACGACGCGAAGCGACGGCTGGGCCGACGGCCACCGGTCCGAGCTATCCGACCAGATGCCGCTCAGGTAACACGCTCGGTCCCAACGCTTCGCCAAGCGGATCGACGCTAACTCCTACCGGGCCAGGCTCCGGCATGGGCAGGTAAATAAGAAAAGCCCCGCGAAATGCGGGCTTTTTTATGCTGCCTTCCCGGGAAGAGTGAAGGACGTTCAGAAGGTGGAATCCCTTGGAGCGGCTGCTCGACGTTCAGGCTACTTGCCCTTCGGTGTCGACTTTCTGTTTTTCGTCTTCGTTCATTTTTTGACGGTCGCATCCTGGTTGCGTCGCGCCGGTCGTCTCAGTTGTCGTGGCCGGCGGGCTGGCGTTAGGAACCGAAGTTTGCGCCGGCGACGTCGTCGCCGGCCGCGTTGCCGTGGCGATGGGTGGCGGATTTGTCTGGAGCGGCCACCGCCTGAACGTTCTCAAAGCAGGACGCTCGAAACCAACGCCGCGAGCGTCGTCACCTTTTGTGTTCATCATGCACTCCTTTCGAAGAACTGAAACGTCGGAACTCGTCTTAGGTTTCAAGTTGCTTGCCGATCGGCAGCGTCCGGATGCGCTTTCCGGTCGCTGCGAAGATGGCGTTGATCAAGGCCGGGCGCGAAGGGCGGCACGCCCGGCTCGCCGACGCCGCTTGGCGGCGTATCGGCATCGGCAGGCACGATGTGCACGTTGGTCACCAGGGGTGACCTCGTCCATCCGGATCACCGGGAAGTCGTCGATAGTTGCCCTGCTGCACCTTGCCGTCCTTGAAGGTGATCTCGCCATATTTGGCGAGGCTCAGGCCCATGATCGCGGCGCCCTCGATTTGCGACTCGATCCTTTCGGGATTGACGAACATGCCGCAGTCGATGGCGGTGTCGACCTGGTGAACGGTCAGCTTGCCTTTTCGCCGACCGATACCTCGACGATGGTCGCGATATAGCTGACGAAGCTCCGATGCACGGCAATGCCGAGCCCGTGTCCCTTCGGGCACGGTCCGTCCCCAGCCGCCCTTGTCGGCGACGAGCTCGACCACCTGGCGCAGACGAGCGGTATCGATCGGATAGCTGTCATAGGGCTCGCCATAGTTCCACAGATCTTTCACCGAGATCGAGCTTGACGATCCGCGGAGAGCCGATGAGCTCCAGCAGCATATCCTTTTGATCGCGGTTGGTGGCATGGGCGAGTTCGGCCACCATCGACTGCACCGCAAAGGCACGCGGGATATTCGACACCGAGCGGAACCAGCCGATGCGGGTATGCGCGGCGGCTTCCGGATTCTCGCATTGAATATTGGCGATCTCGAACGGCATGTCGACCAGCCCCATGCCGAGTTCGAACGGCGCCTGCATGTACCGCATTGGCCGCGAAGGTCGAGGCGATGCTTGGCGCGACGCTGCGGTGGCGCCAAGCAATCACCTTGCCGTTCTTGTCGAGGCCCGCTTCGATACGTTCCGCCGAGACGGTGTGGAGGAAGCCGTTGCGAACGTCGTCTTCCCGCGTCCATTGCACCTTTACCGGCGAGCCGATTGCCTTCGAAAGCAACGCCGCCTCGAGCGCGTAAGTCGCATTTCGATTTGCGCCCGAAGCCGCCGCCGAGCAGGGTGACGTTGACGGTCACATTCTCCTCCGGGATTCCGAGGGTCTTTGCGACGTCTTCGCGCGTTCCGCCCGGCACTTTGCACCGGTGCCCAGATCTCGGCCTTGCCGTCTTTGACGTTAGCGACCGCGACCGGCGGCTCCATGGTCACATGCGCGAGGTGAGGCAGGTAGTATTCGCCGACGATCACCTTGTCGGCGGCTCTTCAGAGCGGCGTCCACGTCGCCTTCCTTGCGCACAACCAGGCCCGGCTTGCGCGCGGCTTCCTCGAGTTCGTTCCGATAAGCTGACCGACTCGTACTTGCGCGTTGGCGCCGTCGTCCCAGACGATCTTCAGCGCGTCGCGTCCCTTGATGGCGGCGCCGGTGTTGCGTGCGATCACCGCGACCCCGCCGAGCGGCTGGAACTTGGACGGCCACGGCCAACCCTGCACCTCCATCACCTTCTCGACGCCGGAGACCTTCATCGCGGCGGCTCCGTCGAACGACACCAGTTTGCCGCCGGTCACCGGCGGCCGCGCGATCACGGCGTACTTCATGCCGGGCAGGCGGGTGTCGCTACCGTAATGCGCGGTGCCGACCGTAATGTCACGAAGGTCGACGATGCCGACTTGACCTTTGCCGAGATAGCGGAAGTCCTTCGGGTCTTTCAGCTTCAGGCCTTCAACACTGGGCACCGATCCTTCGCCGCATCGGCGGCCAGGTCGCCAGAAGCCGAGACGGCGGCCGCTGGCCGGAATGAACCACCTCATGGTTGACCGCCTTGACCTCGGTTGCCGGCACGCCCCAACGTTTGGCGGCTGCGCCTTCGCAGCATGGTGCGCGCCGACGCGCCGATCTGGCGCATTGGGATCAGATAGTGCCGTGTGCTGCGCGATCCATCAGTATCCTGATTGCCGAATTTGACCTCGTCTCCGTGCGCCTGCGCCACCTTTACGCGCGACCAATCGGCTTCCATTTCCTCGGCCACGATCAGCGGCAGGCTGGTGCGGACACCGGTTCCCATTTCGGCACGGTGCGCCACGATCGTCACTGTTCCATCGGATGCGATGGCCACGAAGACGCGCGGGTCGACCACGGTGCCGTGCGGCATCTCTCCGGCACCAGTCTTGTAAGCCGCAAACGCCTGACGCGACATGACAGGCGCGGCCAGCACCAGGCCGCCCGCGATGCCGAGGCCCTTGAGAATGCTGCGGCGCGAAACGTTCTCGACCTTGATGCGGCTCTCGATGCCGCGAAGCTTGTCGGGATTTGTGATGATGTTCATGATCAGACCCCCGTCGAAGCGAGATGGACCGCGTTTTCGATGCGCTGGTAACAGCCGCAGCGGCAGATGTTGCCCGACATCGCTTCGCGTATCTGGTCGTGGGAGGGTTTTGGGTTTTCCATCAGCAGTGCGGCGGCCTGCATGATCTGGCCGGCCTGGCAATAGCCGCATTGCGGGACATTCATCTGGCGCCAGGCCTTCTGCACCGCGTGATCGCCCGGTGGGATGAAGGCCTTCGATGGTCGTGACCTCTCGGTCGACCACGTCGGAAACCGAGGTGATGCAGGCGCGTACGGCCTGCTTGTTGACGATAACGGTGCATGCACCGCAGAGAGCCTGGCCGCAGCCGAATTTCGTGCCCGTCAATCCGATTTCGTCACGGATAAACCAGAGTAGCGGAAGATCCGGGTCGCCGTCCCAGTTTCGTTCCTGACCGTTAATCCTTGACCTTGATCATGATCGTTTCCTCGCTCTTCATAAGCTGTTGATGTCTGTTCGACGTGAGCGAGAACATGTTTCCTTACCGCTCAACGCCGTTGCTATGAGGTTTTGCCGTCATCGTCTCTGCACCACTAAGAACCGATTGAATTGCCGTGTCGCGGGCCCGTCCTCCTATTTTATTTTTGCTTTGTTCACGAGAGCTGTTTGGCGAGATCGACGTTCCAGCACGCTACCAGAAGGCGGGATGCGATCGACTTCACAACGCGTTGTCTCTGCATTTGTATTTGGCGAAAGCGGGCCCTCGGCTCGGAGGTCTTGCTTTTGGTCAGCAGTGCTTACTGCATGACCTCAACGAGACGAAATGATCGTGGAGCTTAACGGCGCCCGTCGCCATCGACGCGAACGCACCGCACAAATTTCAGAGTCCGAGCTGTTTTGCGAATGCGCATGATGTGGTCTCTCGGTAGGTGTAATCAGATGAAGCGCGACTATTTCTCGAGGACGCGAAGTTCTTGATCGCGAACACGAGTGGAAGGCGCATCGCTCCGAACAAAAACTCAAAACAAAAATCTGTCGCCTTCATTTTGGCTGAGTTGCACGTTCAGTTTACGCCATGTCCGAATCCGACCGCAGCGCGACCAGCATCGCGTCGAATGCATCAGTGCGGAACTCGAGACGGCAACGCCGTCTTGTCCGGATCCGACACGGCGTGCGCTCATCTTGACGGCTCTCGCCGCGGAGGAATAGCGGCGTCCAAGACCTGCCGCTGCTGCCGGTGAGGACCAGCCCGGCAGCGACGAGCGGCCTCAGAAAGCCGATGTTCTGATTTTCTCGGAAGGAGAACATGCCGGCGAAGTCATCAAGACGGAGGATCTAAAACTCGGTGGACCGCCGGTGCGCGCCTGGCCAAAGGATCCAAAACCTCGGTGGTCCGCGAGGGCTCGCGGTTGAACGAGTTATTGGTCGTAAGACTGGATCCAGCCGAACTGGATGATGAGACGCGCTCGCGCTCAGCCGACGGCATCGTTGCCTATTCGGCGATCTGCTCGCACGCGGGGTGTCCCGTTACTGGCTGGCTGAAAGGGGCAGCGGGCGACAACGACGTGCTCAAATGCGTTTGCCATAATTCCGAATTTGATCCTCGGCACAGCGCAGAAGTCGTGTTTGGACCAGCGCTCCGGCGTCTTGCGGCGCTTCCGCTGACGACGGCCGACGGTTCACTCACGGTAGCTGCAACATTTGTTGGAAAGGTAGGTCAGCAAGCAGGGTGACAGCGGCCCGCCGTCGCATCGGATTCCAGCACAACCATAAAAATAAAATAGGTGAAGAAAACAAACGGGAGGAAGCGTCTATGACCATGAAGCAATGGCTATTATCGAGTTTGGTCGCGTCCACATGCCTTGTTTCAATCACTGCCGGCGCCGGCCCGATCGAGAATTACAGCCCGGTGACCGCCGATCGGCTCAAGAATCCCGAACCCGGCAACTGGATGCACTATCGCCGAACCTATGACGGCCAAGGATACAGCCCGCTCGACCAGATCAACACCTCGAACGTGAAAAACCTGACGCCGGTGTGGACCTTCTCGACCGGTGTGATTGAGGGACACGAGGCTCCGCCGATCATCAACAATGGCGTGATGTTCGTCGCGACCCCGATGGGGCAGGTGATCGCCCTCAACGCCAAGACCGGCGATCAGTACTGGCGATACAAACGCCAGCTCCCCTGACGACCTCTTTCAATTGCATCCGACCAGCCGCGGGGTGGGACTGTGGCAGGACAAGCTATATCTGGCCACGACGGACGACCATGTGGTCGCGCTCGATGCCAAGACAGGTAAAGTGGTCTGGGATACCAAGGTTCAGGACTACAAGAAGGGGCAGTACCTGACCCTGATGCCGCTGGTCGTCGACGGGAAGGTGATTGTCGGCGGTTCCGGTGGTGAATTCGGAATTCGTGGTTACGTCGTTGCGTACGATGCCGACACGGGCAAGGAACTGTGGCGGACCTTCACCATTCCCGGCCCGGGCGAGCCAGGCCACGAAACGTGGAGTGGCGACGACTGGAAGACGGGTGGCGGATCTGCGTGGATGACAGGCAACTACGATCCCGACACCAAGACGAGTCTATTGGGGCGTCGGCAACGCCGCACCTTGGCCGGGCGCAACGCACCCCGGCGACAACCTCTACACCAGCTCGGTGCTCGCGCTCGATCCCGATAACGGCAAGATCAAAGCCTACCACCAGTATCATCAAAACGATTCCTGGGATTGGGACGAGGTGGAAGCACCGATGCTGGTCGACCTGCAGAGGGATGGCCGCACCTTCAAAAGCCTCATCCATCCGGGACGCGACGCGATCTTCTGGGTGCTCGAGCGCAAGCCGGACAGCATCAAACTACGTCGCCGGCTGGCCTTTCGTTCATACCGACGTCTGGAAAGGCATTGAGCCCGAGACTGGCAAGCCGATTGTCGACCCGGCTCACAAGCCGGTTGCCGGCAAGCGGGTTGAGTTCTGTCCGTCGTTGTGGGGCGGCAAGGATTGGCCGTCGGCGGCGTATAGTCCGAAGACCCGCTTTGTCTACGTCCCGGCCAACGAGAATTTCTGCGGAGGCTTTACCGGCGAGAAGGTGCCGTTGGTTGAAGGTCAGCTTTGGCTGGGGACGAAACCCGAAGATATCGGTTTGAAGGTTCGTCCCGGCGCCGATCATTTCGGTGAACTGCAAGCGTGGGATCCGGCCACAGGAAAGAAGGTCTGGTCGACATAATTTCCCAAATCGCAACTGTTTGGTTCGGTGACCGCGACCGGCGGCGATCTCGTCCTGGTCGGAGGTACCAATGACCGGATGTTCCGCGCCTATCATGCCAAGACAGGCGAATTGCTTTGGGAGCAAAGACCAACTCCGGCATCATGGGCATGCCGATCGCGTATGAAGTCGATGGGACGGAATATATCGCCGTCCAGTCGGGCTGGGGCGTCGACGCGCAGCGCATCCAGGACGCGTTGGCGACCCAGAACAGTATCGGTGTTGAGGATAACGTGCCGCAAGGCGGCGTCGTCTGGGTGTTCGCCGTCAAGAAGTAACTGCCAAGTATCCAACTTCCGATCAGATCCTGGCCGCTTCAGGCGGCGGCCAGGTCACTTCCGGAAGTTTAAGGTCTCTTCAAAGGGTTCAGGCCTTCTGAATTGCTTCTGCCTTCAGCTTGAACGGCCGGTAGGTGCCCGTTACGCTCGCCCGGCAATGCTGGGGGAAGAAGAATGAGGCAGGTCCGGATCGGCGACATCACCATCGACGCGGTGATCGAACGCGAGAGGCCCGTGGCGGCGGCCGCAGGACTTTCTTCCCGGCCTATGACGAGGCCGCTATTCAAGCAGTCACCTGCCGTCGATGGAGCCGGAGGTATTCGACCAGGCGCTTGGGAATGATGGTCATCACCTACCAGACCTTCGTGGTCCGAACGCCGCGCCACACGATCCTGGTGGACACCTGCACCGGAGAGGACAAGGGCCACCCGCCGCCGTTCGATTTTCCCGGCAAGGAGCGCTGGCGAAACGAGCTGTTCGCGCTCGGCATTGCTTACGACAAAGTGGACTACGTGTTCTGCACGCATCTCCATATCGACCATACCGGCTGGAACACCACACTGCGCGACGGACGCTGGGTGCCGACGCTTCCCGAACGCGAAATACGTGTTTCACAAAGAGGAGTATGCGGTTTGGGAAGCGGAGCACGCGCGAGGGCCAATCCGCCCGGCACGGTATTCCGGGACAACTGCCTGCCGCGTCGTGGAAGCCGGCCAGGCGCTTCTGGTGGATGACGATTACGCGCTGGATGACACCATCACCGCTGACGCCGACGCCGGGGCACTCGCCGTGCCATTGCTGCGTCAACATTTTCTCCCGCGGGCAGCGCGCGGTGGTGACCGGCGACATGATGCACCACGTGATCCAGTGCCGGGAGCCCGACTGGTCGCCGAGGGTCGACTGGGATGCGAAGCAGGCGGCGGTGTCGCGCCGGAAGTTTCTGTCCTCCGTCGCGGATACCGATACGCTCATTCTGCCGATCCATTTCCCGACACCGACGGCAGGTTTGGTCAGGGCGGATGGGGATCGATTCAACTACCGCTTCAAACGCGATTGAGCCGCCGGCTCACGTTTTAATATCGAGCGCCGACAATCTTGCCGCTTCCTGCTCGATCCGTTCGGCGGTTTGGAGGCTCTGTTGGTCTAGCTTGATCGTCGATGCGTCGGCATTGGCGGTTTGGTCTGCAACGAGCCGGACTTCTGCCTGACTCAACCGCAATGTGCGCCGGGAATGTTGGGCCGATGGTGGTCATGTCTCCCTCCTGGGGTCCTATAAAGTTGCAGGAGTCGTTCATGGTTTGTTAACAGGCTAGGTTAATGACGATCTTTGTGCCCACCGGGGCCAGTAGCAGCGGCAAAACCCGCCAGCGCGAACCGGCGAGAGGGAAGGGCCCGTCGTTCAATTGTGGACTGGTTCACATCCGACCGTCTGAGATATGAGCTACAAGCACCTAATCGAAAAGCATTTTCCCGGCTACCATTGGAGCCGAACTTGAAGAAATCCTTTTGGCGCTTCGGCTGTGCCGCGGCATTCGCGTTTCTCTTGAGCCAAACCAGTCTTGCACAGAAGCTTGTCGACCCTAATTCTGTCGCCCCTGAATTCCGCGCTGCCGCGGAAAAACGGCGTGCTGAACAGCTCAAGCGTAAATGAATGCACCAAAAAGGCCATCGTGGTGAAAGTTCTGGTAAGGGATCGAGCCGCCTTTATCTCCAGTTGCGTCGACGGCCAAGACCAGACTGCAAACTAGTCTCGATCAGCCTTTCACCGGTTGGTTTGCTGCCTGGCTCCGATCCGCGTCGCCGCGTGGCTTTCGGCCAGTGCTTTTGTGGTAGACCAACGAAGTTGGCATGTCAGCGGGACACGAAGGTGGCAGAAGACGACCGCAGCGATGACCACAAGATCACTTTGGCGCAGCAAATCTTCGGCAAGGGCGGCGGCGATCTCCGGACGCAATCCGCCAGAACCAAAAACCAGCGACCCGCAGAAGGCTAAAGTACCTCCTGTTGCCGTGCAAGATTTTCCGGCCAGCGAAATTTCACCACCGGCCGTCGCGAACCTGAGCCCGTCGGAAGGCGTAGCCCAGCAAAGGCAACGCAAGACGGCTGCGGAACTGGCCGAAATGATCGAGCATCGACCTGCCCGTCACCCTGACTGTCCCAAAGATGGATTCAAGGTGACGGTCTATGGCGGGTCGCACTGGCGAGCCATGTTGACCATTGCGCCGGCGGCTGGTCGTGTTCGCGATCCCGCAGGAATGGCGCGACCTCACCAATGAACTCGCTGAGCGACTCCGCAAACGGTACGAATTGGCGTGGGAATAGTGCGGTTCGTGCACTGGGAAGCCATTTTCTTCTTCGTTTCGGCCGACGATCTCCTCACTCAGTCAAGCCACCTCGCGCCTCGGAAAACTTTGAGGCCTGCCAGCGCGCCGGCGCCATCTGTTATCGTGCTTCGACGACGTACCCCAGTTGTTTCAGGTTGTGGAACGCCTGAATTTCCATTGGCTTTGCCATTTTGGGAATCGTCACGACAAAGATTTTTGCCCTTGTTTCTCTTCATTGTCGCGTGCACGTCCGCGAAATGGTTGAACTTGTTTTCCGAGATGATCGAACGCTTGCCCTGATCGTCGTGGTGAATGGCCAGAGACCACTTTAGGTACGCATTGACAATTTCCCTAGTCGCTAGTCAAGATTACTCATTCTTTGTTAGGAATTACAGGCTTTTCGTTGCCTGATATTTTTGTATTTCGGCGGCGGCGGATATTATCTGGAGGATCTCCACTTTGGTCTCCACGGCGCGTTGCGATCGTTTCACATCCCTTATTCATTCGGCCGATTCGGAAACCTGATCCGCCTCGGGCCCGCAAATTCATTCGGTTTTCGTGAACGCGGTATCCACCGGGCATGAGGGGGCCTGTTCCGCCGTGGCGCGCAAAAGACGGGTCTTGGCGTGGTCTTGCCGCTTCGATACACCCTTCCACAGGCGCACCCATGGCCTAAGAGCAGCCGCGACTTTTTCCGGCTCGTGGTGCACATGATTCTGTCTCGACAACATCAGCAAGCAGATCGGCCACCAGATCCTCTTCATCGAGGCCTCCGCGGCGCTCCAGAAGGGCGAGAAGGTCGGCCTCGTCGGTCCCAACGGGGCCGGCAAGACGACGCTGTTCCGGATGATCACGGGCGAGGAGCAGCCCCGACGAGGGCCAGGTGGCCGTCGATCGGGGCGTCACCATCGGCTACTTCAGCCAGGACGTCGGCGAGATGTCGGGCCGCAGCGCGGTGTCCGAGGTGATGGACGGCGCCGGCCCGGTCGAGCACCGTGGCCGCCGAGTTGAAGGAGCTGGAGGCCGCCATGGGAGATCCGGACCGGGCTGACGACATGGATGATATCATCGAGCGCTACGGTGAGGTGCAGGCGCGCTTCGAGGAGCTCGACGGCTACGCCCTGGAGGGTCGGGCGCGCGAAGTCCTCGCCGGCCTGAGCTTCAGCCAGGAGATGATGGACGGTGACGTGGGCGCGCTGTCGGGCGGCTGGAAGATGCGCGTGGCGCTGGCCCGCATCCTCCTCATGCGCCCCGACGCCATGCTGCTGGACGAGCCGAGCAACCACCTGGACCTGGAGAGCCTCATCTGGCTGGAGCAGTTCCTCAAGGGCTATGAGGGCGCGCTGCTGATGACCTCGCACGACCGCGAGTTCATGAACCGCATCGTCACCAAGGTGGTGGAGATCGACGGCGGCGCGCTGACGGCGTATTCGGGCAACTACGAGTTCTACGAGCAGCAACGCGCGCTGAACGAGAAGCAGCAGCAGGCCCAGTTCGAGCGTCAGCAGGCGATGCTCGCCAAGGAAATCAAGTTCATCGAGCGCTTCAAGGCGCGCGCCTCGCACGCCGCGCAGGTGCAGAGCCGGGTGAAGAAGCTGGAGAAGATCGACCGGGTGGAGCCGCCCAAGCGCCGCCAGACGGTGTCGTTCGAGTTTCTGCCGGCGCCGCGCTCCGGCGAGGACGTGGTGAGCCTGAAGAACGTGCACAAGGGCTATGGCAGCCGGAGCATCTACGAGGGGCTGGACTTCATGGTGCGCCGCAGGGAGCGCTGGTGTGTCATGGGCATCAACGGCGCGGGCAAGTCCACGCTGCTGAAGCTGGTGGCGGGCTCCACGCAGCCGGACGATGGCACGGTGGCGCTGGGCGGCAGCGTGAAGATGGGCTACTTCGCGCAGCACGCCATGGATCTGCTGGACGGCGAGCGCACGGTGTTCCAGTCGCTGGAGGACTCGTTCCCGCAGGCCGGGCAGGGCTCGCTGCGCGCGCTGGCCGGCTGCTTCGGGTTCTCCGGCGACGACGTGGAGAAGAAATGCCGGGTGCTGTCGGGCGGCGAGAAAGCGCGGCTGGTCATGGCGAAGATGCTCTACGACCCGCCGAACTTCCTGGTGCTGGACGAGCCCACCAACCATCTGGACATGGCGACCAAGGAGATGCTCATCACGGCGCTGTCGCAGTACGAGGGCACCATGCTGTTCGTCTCACACGACCGGCACTTCCTGGCCGCGCTGTCCAACCGGGTGCTGGAGCTGACGCCCGAGGGCATTCACCAGTACGGCGGCGGCTACACCGAGTACGTGGCGCGCACCGGCCACGAGGCTCCCGGCCTGCGCAGCTGAGCCGGGACCGGAAGGCGGAGGCGCAGGCCCGCCCGTCACGACAGCGGTCGTGGCAAAAATGACCTCGCGACCGACCCCGGAGTGCTTTAAAAGCGTCTCGATGTCGCGAGAGGGCGCGCGTCGGAATCCGGGTCCGTTCATTGAATGCCGCAAGATCCGGGCTTGGCAGTCGCTGGGCGTATTGACGACTGGTGGTCAACGCAAAGCGCGACATCCTGGCCGACCCGTTCGGGCAGATGGCGAGTGGGCAGGTCTGTTCCAGATCGGTCTCCTGGCGCAGGAGCAGCACTCGACACCTATCGTGCCATAGCGATCGCCGAGCAGGCGATTGCAGCCAAAACCGGGCTGTCTGGGGCTGGCGAGCGCCTTTGCCGCGCGGCAAATGACGGCACGGTTCTTTATTGAGGTTTTGCGGACGCGGGCCAGCGCGCCACATGGCTGCCGCGCATTGCGGCTGGCCAGGTCTGTGCGGCGATCGCGATTTCCGGAGCCTGAAGTCGGAGCCCATCCGAAACATCTCCGGACGGCAGCGGAATCGAGCGGAGCTGGCTTCGTTGTTCGCGGTCGGAAGGCCTGGGTCACCAATGGCCCGATCGCGGATCTGTTTCTGGTGCTGGCCGTGATCGCGATCGAGGACGAACGCAAGCGATACGGGCTGTTTCTGATCCCGAGGGAGACAGCCGGCCTGATGCGTAAAGCCGATGCAAACGCTGGACGCTCTCGCGCCGGCGTCGCACGGCGAACTGGAGCTCGACGGATGCCGCGTCCCCGCGACGGCGCTGGTGTGGACAGGGTGGCCGATGCTTATCCGGCCATGGCCTGCTGCCGTTTCGCGATGTCGAGGACACCGTCGGGACGGCCAACATTTCGGGGCTGCTGAGCTGGCTGCTCGAACAGTCCGCCGCGCGCATCGAGCGCAGCGAAGAGAATGCCTTGCGGCTCGGCCGCATCGCGGGTCTGTGTGTCCCTCGTGCAGGCGGCGAGCCGGCTCGCGGTCGCCGCACTCGACGGCGAAGGGCAGGACGTTCCTGCGCGGATCGATCGGCGTTCGGCTGCTGGCGCGCGACATCGTCGGTGAAATTCGCGACCTGCTCGCACCAGGATCAAGCGGGCTGACGAAGCGACCTCCGGAGCGCTCGCCGCGTACGACCTGCTGTCCTCGGTCGCGCGCGAGCCCCGCAGGGTGCGGCAGATCAGGCTTGAAATTCCACGGAAGCGAGAAACAATAATGAATAACCATTTGCCGGCGGATTCGATCGAGGCCGTCACCGCCGCGGGCTGGCGTCGGCCGGCTATATCGCCAGCAAGCAGATCGCGACCGCGGTCTATCTGGCGCGAACGGCATCGAGAAGCCTGATTCTGGTGGAAGGCCTCGGCCGGCGTCGGCAAGACCGAACTGGCAAAGCGCTGGCGGCATGGCGCGGGCTCAACGATGATCCGCATGCAATGCTATGAAGGGCTCGGATGAAGCCAAGGCGCTGTACGAATGGAAGTACGCCAAGCAGCTTCTCTATACCCAGATTCTAAAGCGACAAGCTCGGCGAAGTGCTCGGCGGCGCCGACACACTGTGACCGGCGGCGCTCGACCAAGCTGCACGATTTCGGCGACGTCTTCTTCTCGAAGGAATTCGTAGAGCCGCGCCCGCTGCTGCAGGCGCTGAGCAGGCAAGGGTTGCGTGCTGCTGGTCGACGAGATCGACAAGTCCGACGCCGAATTCGAATCCTCCTTCTGAAATCCGTCGGATTACCAGGTCAGTATCCCCGAACTGGGCACCGTCGTGGCGCTTGTGAAGCCCACGGTGATCCTGACCTCCAATCGGCGAGCGCGATCTCAGCGATGCGCTCAAGCGCAGGTGCCTTCATCTGCATATCGGCTTCCCCGAGCAGAAGCTCGAAGAACGCATCGTCGAGAGCCGCGTCCCCGGAATCCGCAATCGTTGCGCAAGCAGATCGTCGGCTTCATCAATCAGGTCCGCACCGCTTGATCTGAAGAAGCTGCCCTCGGTCAGCGAGACGATCGATTGGGCGCGCGTCCTGGTGTCTTCTGCAGTCGACGGAACTGGATCATGAAACCGTCGAGGACACGCTCAATGTGCTGTTGAAATACGAGGCCGACATCGAGACCACGATGCCTCAGGTGACGACCTTCGTCGCCAAGGCCGGTCGGCAAGGCGTGTTCGGCTGATGCGCGAAGAACTGCACCGCTTTCCGGGCGGCTCGCGGAGCCGGCGTTCGGGTATCGCCCGCGGAAAGCATCGATGCCATGAAAGCGGTGGCCGATGTCGGATTTGGCGATAGGGCTATTCTGCGTGACACACTGCTGTTGACGCTCGCCAAGAGCCAGGACGAGAAGCAGGCGCTCGGCGAGTGTTTTGATCTTTTCTTCAGCCAGCCGGAGGTGAAGGACGAAGCCAGCGCCGGAGGATGCTGCCGAAGGCGCTCCGCCAGATCTCGATCGGAAGGCGAAACCCGAGCCAAGGCGATCCCGGCGCACAAGCGCCGGAACTTGGCGAGCTTGCGCAGATGCTGATGTCGCGGGATCCGCAACGCGATCGCGGCCGCAATGGCCGAATGCGGCGAATGCCGCCTCGCTGTCCGACATCCGGTATTTTACCCAGCGTGGCATCTTCTCGTCACGGATTCTCGAGCAACTCGGCATTGAACGGCTTCGCGACGATCTGGACGCGCTGACGCGCCGCCAATCCGGCGGAAGCTGAACGGTTCGGCTGCCGCCCTGGAGGCGTTGCGCGAAAACGTGCGGGACGTCGTCAACCAGGCGCTGGTGCTCTACGGCCGCGAGGAGACCGAGAACCTGCGTCAGCGAAATCCTGCGCAACCGCCGCTCGCCCGGCTCGAACGCCGGCAGGTCGAGCAGATGAAGGCCTGATCCGCGCCATCGCGCGGCGGCTGCGCGGAGCGTTACTGCAAGCCGCGCAAGCGCCAGCGGCGCGGGCATCTCGACATCGCGAAAGACGCTGCGGCGCAACGCCGCCTGGCGGCGGCGTCCCGTTCCTCACCTCGTGGAAACGCCGCCACCGCGACCGGCCGAAGATCGTGGCGATCTGCGATGTCTCGGGATCGGTGGCGCAGGTGTCCGACTTCTTCCTGCTGTTGATCCACAGCCTGCATGAGGTGGTGGACGACGTGCGCTCGTTCGCCTTCTCCGGCCATCTCATCGAGGTCAGCGACATCCTCGATACCACGGGTCGCCGGAAGAGGCCATGAGCGAGATCATGTCGAAGGTCAGGATTCGGCTCGTCCGACTACGGCGGTTCATTGGTGGATTTCGAGAAGGGTTGGATCCGGACGGTAACCGCGAAGACGACGGTGATCGTCCTCGGCGACGCGCGTACCAACAACCTCGATCCGCGCGCCGACATCCTTCGCCGCATTTCGGAGCGATCCAGCGGCTGGTCTGGCTCAACCCGAAGGGCGCATGGCCTGGGGCTGGGGCGATCCTGAAATGCCACGATATGCCGCATTCTGCAGGCGTCGTGCGCCAGTGCGCGACGGCAAAAGCAGCTCGAGCGGGCCGTGTCGGATTATCGTGGCCGCTTATCAATAATTTCATTGAGCTTGGTTCAAGAACAGGCCGGCAACCGATTGCAATGGGATTTCATCTGCTCTGGTGCAAGGCGGACATTCCACGCGCGAACTCAGGTCCCCTTTGCCACATCTCGATCCCGTCCTATGCTGTATCGCCCGACAAGAGGCAACGGCACGGATGGGGAGCGAAACGATGGCCCAGGCAGAAAGCGCTGCAACGCGCGCTGGCGTCGATCGACGTCAGCGATCCCAGCCTTTATCAGCAAGACCCTGGCGGCCGCTGTTTTCGCAGTTGCGCCGCGATGATCCCGTGCACTACTGCGAGGCGTCGCGGTTCGGACCCTACTGGTCGGTGACGCGCTACGACGACATCTTCGCCGTTGAGCTTGACCGATGAAACTACTCCTCGAGTTCGGAACTCGGCGGGCATCCAGATCACTGATCAGCCGAAGGGGCGGGAGCTTGCGAATTTCATCCGAATGGATCCGCCCGGGCACACCGCGCAGCGCCTGCACCGTGGCGCCGATCGTGGCGCCGTCCAATCTCGCCAATTTCGAGCCGCTGATCCGCAAGCGTACCGCCGACGTGGCTTGACGCGCTGCCGCGGTGGACGAGACCTTCGACTGGGTGACGCGCTGTTCCGGTCGAACTGAACCAACATGATGCTGGCGACGCTGTTCGATTTTCCGTAGGCGGACCGGGAGAGCTGGACCTGGTGGTCCGATGTCGCGATCGCCAATAGTGGATTCGCCCGATGCCGTCGTGCATTCCGAGGATGCGCGTTTCGCCGAGCTGACTAAATGGGAGAATATTCCCGCAAACTGTGGACGCGCGCGGACGCGCCGCCGGCCTTCGACCTGATTTCGATGCTCGCCCATGCCGACGCGACCCGCAATATGCCGCCGCGCGAATTTATCGGCACGCTTGCGCTGCTGATCCGTGGGCGGTAACGACACCACGCGCAATTCCGCGGGCGGTGGTCTGATGGCGCTGGTCGAAAACCCGGAACAGTTCGAGCTTGGTGCGCAGCCGGCACGAGTTGATCCCGAACACTGGTCGCCGAAATCATCCGTTATCAGGACGCCGGTGCTGCATATGCGCCGCACCGCGCGCAACGATGTCGAACTCGCCGGCCGCAAGATTGCCAAAGGCGACAAGGTGGTGATGTGTACATCTCCGGAAATCGTGACGAAGAAAAAATTGATCGCGCCGATGAATTCATCGTCGATCGCCCGAAGCCGCGGCAGCATCTGTCGTTCGGCGCCGGGCATCCATCGCTGTGTCGGCGATCAGGCTCGCCGAGCAGCAACTTCGGATTCTCTGGGAGGGAGATCCGCGGCGCAATTTTCGGCTTCAAGATCATGGGACCGCCGCAGCGGCTCTATTCGAATTTCATCCGCGGCATCCGCGCCCTCCCGGTGCAAATCATTTCGCAAGGCGCCTGAATGAACGATCCCGTGGACGTGCTGATCATCGGCGCCGGCGCGTCCGGCGCGGCGGTGGCCTGGAGCCTGGCCGAAACGAAGATGCACATCCTCTGCCTCGAACAGGGCGGCTGGATGAACCCGGCGACCTATCCCAGCACGGGCCGTGACTGGGAGGCGCGCTTCTTCAGCGACTTTTCCCCCAGTCCCAATATTCGCGCGCGGCCCGAGGACTACCCGATCAACGACGACAACTCGCCGATCAAGATCGTCAACTTCAACGGGGTCGGCGGTGGCACGATGATGTACACGGCGCATTTTCCGCGCCTGCACCCTTCCGACTTCCGCGTGCGCAGCCTCGATGGCGTCGCCGACGGACTGGCCGATCGATTACGACACGCTAGTGCCGTTCTTCGAGGAGAACGACCGGATGATGGGTGTCTCCGGCCTGGCCGGCGATCCCGGCGTTCCGCCGCGCAACCTGCCGATGCCGCCGCTGCCGCTCGGCCGCTCCGGCACTCGTGCTGGGCAAGGCGATGAACCGGCTCGGCTGGCACTGGTGGCCATCCGACACCACGGTCGCGACCGTCGATTACGAGGGGCGGGCGCGCTGTATCAATCTCGGCCATTGCACCCCGGCTGCGCGCAGGGAGCGAAGGCGAGCACCGACATCACCTATTGGCCCGCCGCGCAGCGCGCCGGCGTCGAGCTGCGCACGCATTGCCGGGTGCGCGAGATCACCACCGACGAGCACGGCATGGCAGCCGGGCGTCGTCTATTACGACGCGGACGGGGTCGAGCAGTTTCAGGCCGCTCGATGTCGTTGTGCTCGCCTGCAACGGCGTCGGCACGCCGCGGCTGCTGTTGAATTCGGCCTCCGGCCGGTTCCCGAACGGGCTCGCCAATTCCAGCGGCCTGGTCGGCAAGAACCTGATGTTCCATCCCTACGCCCAGGTCTACGGCTATGTCGACGAGCCGACCGACAGCAACCGGGCGCCGCCGACCTGCCTGTGGAGCAAGGAGTTTTACGAAACGGACCCGTCGCGCGGCTTTGTGCGTGGCTACACCTTCCAGTTCGGCCGCGGCGTCGGGCCGGTCGTGGAAGCCGTCATGAGCGAGGCGAAGGGCCTGCTGCCCTGGGGCGCGTGGCCATCACGCCGCCTTCCGCCGGCTCAACGGTCATCGCCTCGGCCTGTCGGCGATCTGCGAGGATCTGCCCGAGGAGCATAACCGCGTCACGCTCGATCCGGTGCTGAAGGACAGCCACGGGATCCCGGCGCCGCGGATCGACTACCGGATCGGCGAGAACACGGCGCGAATGATGGAGCACGGCATCGCCCGCGCGAAGGAGGTCCTGGCGGCGGCGGAAGCGACCGACATCTGCGTCAATAGCCCGATCCTGTACGGCGGCTGGCATCTGCTCGGCACCGCGCGAATGGGCACCGACCCGGAGCGTTCGGTCGTCAACGAATGGGGACGGTCGCACGATGTCAAGAACCTGTTCATCGTCGATGGCAGCCTGTTCGTCACCTCGGGCGGCGTGAACCCGACCTCCACCATTCAGGCCATCGCGCTCTACATCGCCGATCAGATGAAGCAGCGCCTTGCCAATCTGTTCGATTGAGGCTGGTTATGTCCGCGGAAATAGCTCTTAACTCCCTCTCAGCGCGACGATTTGCGTGTCGTTGCCGGCATGATCATCCCGGCGAGTGCGGAATACCGTGTGTGCCTGGGGCGGACGACGCGACCATTCAAGCCGACATTCTTGCCACGCTCGGCCGCGATGCCGAACTGGTGCGCGATGCGCTCGATCATCTCGCGCGCCTTGCCGGGATGCCGCTTGCGAACCTCGCCGAGACCGCGCGTGAGGCGGTGGCCGGGCAATTCCGCGCATCAGGCGGAGCTGCCGCGGCGACGCTGACCCGCGTCGTCCTGCAATGCTACTACCGCGACGATCGTGTCCTGCGTTCGCTCGGGCTGGAGCTTCGGCCGCCATTTCCTACAAGGGTATGCGCTGGAGCAGGGTGACTGGTCGCTGCTGGATCCCCGTGAAGGCGCGGCCCTCGATGTGGCGCCGCACGTCATCAGCTACGAACTGAGCCAAGCTGAGGCCCAGGTCTACCAGCGGAAATGGCAGGCGACCCAATGGCCATCGGAACCTTGCTTGAGCGCCGGCGTCTCGCTCTTGCAACGCGGAAAACTGCGCGATGGGGCATCTGGTGTGAAAATGACAGCCGGGTGGTGGGTTGATAGGGCTGGGAACTTCGCCCGCCAATCGGATGCGCCGCCGTTTCACTTTTGGATCGGGAATCGGGACCGCCGACAGCAGCGCTTCGGTATAGGGGTGTAGCGGCGAGGTATAAAGCTCGCGGGCTGGCGCGGTCTCGACGATGCGCCCGAGATACATGACGGCAACGCGCTTGCTGATATGCTCGACGACCGACAGATCATGGGCAATGAAGAGATAAGCGAGCCCGAATTTCTGCTGCAGGTCCTCCAGCAGATTGATGACCTGGGCCTGGATCGATACATCCAGTGCCGACACCGGCTCATCGCAGATGATCAGTTTGGGCTCGACGGCGAGCGCCCGCGCGATGCCGATGCGTTGGCGTTGACCGCCGGAGAACTCGTTCGGATAACGTCCCATGTGATCCGCCTGCAGACCGACGGTCTCGAGCAAATTCACGACACGCTCTTCGAACTGGCGCCTGGTTTTCGTCAACTGGTGAATGATCAGGGCTTTCGCCGACGATCGCGCCGACGTTCATGCGCGGATTGAGCGATGCATAGGGGTCCTGAAAGATGATCTGGATGTCGCGGCGCAGGATGCGAAGCTCGCCGGCCGCCAGCGACCTGACATTCTTGCCTTCGAAATGGATCTCGCCCTGAGGTCGGCTCGATCAGGCGAAGCACGCAGCGCCCGGTGGTCGATTTGCCGCAGCCGGATTCTGCCGACCAGCCCCAGGGTCTCGCCGCGCTCGATGTGAAAGTCGACACCGTCGACCGCATGGACGCTGCCGGCTTGACGGCCGAACAAGCCGCCCTTGAGCGGGAATTGCTTGGTCAGGTTCCAGACCCTGAGCAACGGCTCACTCATTGACACAGCCGTCTCTTCCGCATGGATGCACGCAACCTTGTGACCCGGTTCGAGCTCGCGCAAGGCCGGTTGCGCGCGCCTGCATTCATCGGTCGCAAAGTTGCAACGCGGTGCGAAGCGGCAGCCGGCTGGCGGGTTTATCAGCTTGGGCACGGCGCCGGCGATGGTCTGGAGGCGGGTCTTGCGGACGGCCGCCATGTCGATGCGCGGGATCGAGCGGATCAAGCCTGGGTATAGGGATGGCGCGGATTGGCAAACAACTGCTCGACCGACGCTTCCTCCACGACCTTGCCCGCATACATCACCACGACGCGCTGCGCGACCTCGGCGACGACACCCATGGCATGGGTGATCAGCATGATCGACATGCCGAAGCGGGATTTCATGTCCTGCAGCAGATCCAGGATCTGCGCCTGGATCGTGACATCGAGCGCCGTCGTCGGCTCGTCGGCGATCAGGAGTTTCGGATGGCATGACAGCGCCATCGCGATCATCACGCGCTGCCGCATGCCCCCGGAAAACTGATGCGGATAGTCGTTGACGCGGCGCTTCGGATCTGGGATCTGAACCAGCGCCAGCATGTCGATGGTTCGCTCCAGCACGGCGCGGCGGCTCAATCCTTCATGCAGGGCGATCACCTCGCCGATCTGATCGCCGATGGTATAGACGGGATTGAGCGAGGTCATCGGCTCCTGGAATACGATGGCGATTTCCCTGGCGCGAATGCGGTTCATCTCGTCCGGCCGGCAGCGGAACGATGTCGCGGCCCTGCCACAGGATCTGCCCGCCGGCGATGCGTCCGGGCGGCATCGCGATGAGCTTGAGGACCGACAGCGCGGTGACGGTCTTGCCGCAGCCGGACTCGCCGACGACGCAAACCGTCTCGCCGCGTTCGACGGTGAGATCGACGCCATCCACCGCGTGCACGATGCCGTCGTCGGTGGCGAAATGAGTCTTGAGTCCCCTGATATCGAGCAGCGCGGCTTCGCCAGCGGGCTTCTGCGTCGAGGTCTCATCGCACGCGTCTTCAGCCGCGACATTTACATGACTTTCCTGGGATCGAGCGCGTCGCGCAATCCGTCGCCGATGAAATTGATGGCAAGCACGGTCAGGAAAATCGCGGCGCCGGCGAACAGCGCCCAGTGCGGCGCGATGTCCAGATAATCCTTTGGCATCGAACAGCAGACGGCCCCAGGTCGGAATATCAGGCGGAAAGCCGAGGCCCAGGAACGACAGCGTCGATCCGGCGATGATCGCCGCCGCGACGTCGATGGTGCCGGCGACGATGACCGGTCCGAGCGAATTCGGCAGGATATGCCTGATCACCAGCCGCGGCGTGGTCGCGCCGAGCGCCCGCGCCGCTTCGACGAATTCCTTCTCGCGCAACGACAGGAACTGCGCCCGCACCAGCCGCGCCACCGGCATCCAGCGAAAGCCGCCGATCACCAGCACGATCAGAATGAAGACGCCGCCTTCCGGGCCGACCCAATTCTTGAGGAAATCCCGGAACAGATAGATCACCAGCAACAGCAGCGGCAGTTGCGGCAACGCCAGAAACAGGTCGGTGATCCACATCAGCACGGCGTCGACGCTGCCCCTGGAGATGCCCGAGATCGCGCCGATCAGGGTGCCGGCGATGATGGCAACGGCCATCGCCGCGAAACCGACCGCGAGCGAAATGCGTCCGCCGTACAGCATGCGCGCCAGCAGGTCCTGACCGAGATCGTCGGTGCCGAACGGATGCCGCCACGACGGCGTGGCGAGCCGCGCGGTGAAATCGATTTCGTTGATCGGCACGCGCCAGACCAACGGCCCGAACACGACGGCTGACGTCAGCACCGCCAAAATCACCACGCTCGCGACCGCCATGCGGTGGCGGCGAAACTTTCGCCACGCCTCGAGAGCCGGGCGAGACGTGGCGCGGGCGGCCCTCGAGCGGGACGGCAACGTCAACGGTAGGAGATGCGTGGGTCAAGCCAGCCATAGATGATATCAGCCAGGAGGTTGAAGACGACGACGAGACAGGCGAACACGAACGTCACCGCCATGATGACAGGCGTGTCATTGGCGAGAATCGATGGTGATCAGCAGCGAGCCGATGCCCGGGATGCGGAAGATCTGTTCGGTGACGATGGCGCCGCCGAACACGGCGGGCATTTGCAGCGCGACCAGCGTCACCACGGGAATCAACGCGTTGCGAACCACGTGCTTGACGATGACCTTGCCTTCGTTGAGGCCCTTCGAGCGCGCGGTCGTGACATAGTCCAGGCGGATGACATCAAGCACCGCCGAGCGCACGTACCGAGTATAGGAGGCGGCCTGAAACAGGCCGAGCACCGCGACCGGCATGATGGCTTGCTTGAAATTTTCCCAGTACCAGTGCCATCCGGTGGCGGCGATATGTCGGTGCGATAGACGAAGGGCAGCCAGCCGAGATTGACGCTGAAGATCAGGATCAGCAGCAGCCCGGTGAAGAAGGTCGGCAGCGAAAAGCCGACAAAGGCGAACGTGTTGGCGATCTGGTCGAAGATCGAATAGGGCCGCATCGCGGCATAGACGCCGACCGGGAGCGCGACTCGCCAATGCCAGGATCTGCGACGAGCCGACGACGAACAACGTGGTCGGGACGCGCTGCAGGATCAACTTGTCGACGTCGATGCGGCTTGCGAACGAAAAGCCCCAGTCGCCCTGCAGCATCGCGACCAGCCAGCGCACATAGCGGAACGAAAATCGGATCGTCGATCCCGAATTTCACCCGCAGCGCGGCGCGGACTTCGGGTGGAATATTGGTGTTGGTGGCGAGTTCGCCGAACGGATCGCCCGGCGCCAGCGCAAGCAGGACAAAAGAATGAGACTGATGCCGAGCAGACTGGGAAGGGCGATGATCAGGCGCCTGAGAATGTATTTTCCCATCGTCGTCCCGCCATCGCCCGTTCAGGTTCTGTCGCATCGCAATTCTCACCTCAGGTCTCACGTTTCCCGGTACCAGCTTCGCGAGCTGCCACAGGTCGTTGTCCCAGCCGCTGAGAATGCGCGGTCAGATTGCCGCTCGACGGCCGCGACCCTCGGCCGGCGGACGCAGGGGCTGGATATAATTGTCGCCGACGACCAGGTCGTTGAGCTTGATGTACATCGCCGCCCGCTTCACCGGCGTCGAGTTCCTGTTCGGCCTGCTTGTAGATCTCGTCGTATTCCTTGCTTTGCCAGCGGGAGACATTGCGCCCCTGCCACTTGTTTTCCTTGGTCGCCGCCTGCCACGACACGATACTGGTTCATGAAGAACTGCGGATCGGGCTGCGTCATGGTGGTGTTGTACATCTGCGCGTCGCAATAGAAATGCGAGTAGGTGTCGGGATTGGCGGTGTCGGAGGAGAAGAACACCGATCCCACCACCGACTTCAGTTCGACGTCGATGCCCGCCTTCTGGCACGCCTGCTTGACGATGGCCTGCGTCTTCTGCCGGGGCGCATTGATGGAGGTCTGGTACACGAACTTCAGCGACTTGCCGTCCTTGGCGCGAACGCCGTCGCGCGCCCTTCTTCCAGCCGGCGGCCTCGAGAATCTGGTTGGCTTTCTCGATGTTGAATTCGAATTTGGTGTTTTTCGACCGGACGCGTCTCCGGGCTGTTGAGGAAGTTCGCGGTGGCGGCAGCCGGTGCGGCCGTAGATGAATTTCTCGATCGAGGCGCGATCGATCAACAGGTTGATGGCCTGGCGCACCGCCGGGTCGCCGAACAGCGGATGTCTGGTCTTGATGCTCGGCGCGCTCGCCGTCGACCTCGACCGCCGGATCGGTCGCGTTGAGCATGCATGAACTCGACATTGCCGGTCTGCGATAATGCTCACCTTGCCCTTGCCGGCGCTTCCAGCTTGAGCAGGATTTCGTCTTCCACCTGCATGTTCCAGGCATAATCATATTCGCCGGTCTGCAGCACCGCGCGCGCCGCCGACACCGCGTCGCCGCCGCCCTTGACTTCCACCGTATCGAAATGCGGCCGGTTCGGGACGTGGTAGTCGGGATTGAGTTTGGCGCGGACGACGTCGCCCGGCTTGAAATCGACGAACATATAAGGCGCCGGTGCCGACCGGCTTCAGGTTGGTCGGCGCGTCGCGCGACTTGCCGCCGATGTAATCCGCAAACAGATGCTTTGGGATGATCATGCCGTAGGTGCCGACAAAGGCATCGGCCCAGAACGGCGTCGGCTTTGCAAAGGTCACGCGAACGGTGAAATCGTCGATCTTTTCGACCTTGATGTCCTTGTAGCTGGCGATCGAGACCGCCGCGGTCTCGGGCGTTCGCGCATATTCCCAGTTGAAGACGACATCGTCGGCCGTGAACGGCATGCCGTCATGCCATTTGACGCCCCGTTTCAGCTTCCAGACCACCGAGCGGCCGTCCTCGGCCAGCCCGTCATTCTCCTTGCTCGGAATCTCGGCGGCCAGGAACGGAACCAGATTGCCATCGCTGTCCCATCCCGCCAGCGGCTCGTAAAAGATCCGGGAGCCTTCCTGATCCTTGGTGCCGACGGCGAAATGCGGGTTGAGCAGGGTCACCGCCTGCCAATACAGAAGCTTCAGGAGGCCGCCGCCGCCGGCCTTGGTCGGCTTGTAGGGGATCGCGGTCGCGGCCATCGCCACCCCGGATTGGCTCAGCATCATGCCGGCCATCGGCGCCGTCAGGCCGACGGCGATCATCCGCTGGACAAAGGCCCGCCGCGACAATCGGCCGGTCTTAACATCTGCAATCAGGTCTCGAAGTTCCCGTTCTTTCATGGGTTTGGCTCCTCGCTGGTGCTGAATGCCTAGTCATCTCTCGATGCTCCTGCCGTAGCAGTAGCGGCCACCTCTGTCAAAGAAGCAGGATCACCAGGGCGGCCAACACCGCGTCGGTGCATCACGGCATGTAGCGAGGCGCCACCTAACGTATCGAATGTCGACGGCGATGCGCCCGACGTCACCAAGTACCAGCACGCTTCGAGAGGGTCACCGCAGGATGTCCCGACAACACGATGCATGGCGCACAACGCTAAATCTTGCACAGACCCTTGGGGACCCAATCGTGTTCCGGGCGTGGTCGCGTGTTTTGGTTGAATCGTGCAGAATGAGGACCAGCGCGCGGCGCTGCTCGGTTCCGGTCCGCACGTAAAGATGCATCGGCGGGTGCGCCCGGCGCGACCGCAGGCGGGCCACCTGCACGCCCGATCTGCTTGCCCCGGGGAGTTTCCAGACGGCGTCTCTCCCGCCAGCGGGGCGTAACAGCCAGGCCTCCGGGCCCGCATGGGCGCGCGTCGGCGCTACCATCCCCGGCGTAAAGATCGCCTCCATGTACTGAGCGGAATAGGTTCGACCGGCGATAACCGGAAGCGGCCCGATCTCGGCGATGCGTTCGCCGCCGGACGGTCGCCACCCTGATCCGCAATCGTCAGCAGCCACGTTTTTCCAAGGAGACTCACGACGACACCGCCGGAAGCTTTTGCTGCTTCGGCCCTCGGCTCGGGTGGCGTAAACATCAAGATGCCAAAAGGTCTCCCGCCTTGGCGAGCTGCCCGACAGGTTGACTGGCGATGATCCAGCATCCCACTTCGCCTGTACGCTCAGCAACTGGCCTGCAAATTTGAGCAGACGCTGATTGGCAGGAAAGGAACAATACGGCTCCAGCCAGAGCCAGATAAATGCGCCCCATGATTGTCTCTCCGCGTGATGCTCCGGCCAATTCGACGATCAGCCGGCAATCGGTCGGTGGTCTCGGCACTTTGCGTTTGGTAGCGAACAAAAATGGCGTCATCTGGGAAAGTCCGCTTTGGCCGCGAAGCGGGACGTTCGCGGCGCTCGACGCGAGGGCGTAAGACGGCTGGTCGCGCGCTAATGCCCGACGATCTCCGGCACCTTGGTTGCCGGCGGCGTATTGCGGCTGCGCTGCGTGCGGACGATGCCGTCGATGATGGTCATGCCGATGCCGGGGAGGTCGCCGAGCTGCACGCTGTCGAGGATGTTCTTGCCGGCGGAATGCTGCGCCTTGTCCATGATGACGAAGTCAGCCGACGCGCCCGACTTCGATGATGCCGCAGTCCAGCGCGCGCATCCGCGCCGGTGTTGCCGGTGGCGAAGCAGAACGCGATTTCCGCGGGCACCTCGCCGAGCGATGACAGCAGCGACACCATGCGCAGAATGCCCAGCGGCTGCACGCCGGAGCCCGCCGGCGACATCGGTGCCGAGGATGACGCGGCTGAGATCGCTCATCTCGCGCGCGATCCGCAACGTATAGAGCGCGGAGCGCTCGTTGCCGTTATGAACCAGTTCGAGGCCGCGCTTGCAGCCCTCGCAGATGCAGCGGATCTGGTCGTCGGGCAGCGCGGTGTGGCCGCCATTGATGTGGCCGATCACGTCGGTGTCGGCTTCCAGCACCACGTCCTTGTCGATCAGGCCGGAGCCGGGAATCGACGGACCGCCGGTGTGGATGGTGCTCTGGATGCCGTATTTGCGCGCCCATCCCACCATCTTGCGCGCCGTCGGGCCGTCCTTGACGCCGCCGAGGCCGACCTCGCCGAGCAGCTTGACGCCGGCCGCGGCCAGTTCCTTGAAGTCCTCCTCGACCATCTCGTGTCTCGATCACGGGCGCGCCGGCATGAACCTTCACGCCGCCGGGGCGGAGCGTCCAGAACGCGCGCTGCGCAAAAATCGCCATCGCCTTCAGGCCGACGACGTCGCGGGGGCGGCCGGGCATATGAACCTCGCCCGCGGAGATCATGGTGGTGACGCCGCCGTGCAGAAAGCTGTCGATCCAGCCGATCTGATTCTGCCGCGGCGTCCAGTCGCCGGCGACGGGATGGACATGGCTGTCGATCAGGCCGGGCGCGACGGTGGTGCCATTGGCATCGATGATGGTGGTGGCGCCTTCGGCATCGATATCCTGGCGCGGCCGATTGCGGTGATCTTGCCGTTCTCCGCGACGATGGTGTCGGCGTCGAGGATCGGCTTCTCCATGGCGCCGCGAAGCAGCAGGCCGATATTGCGGATCACCAGCTTGGTGGGGCCGGCTGCCTGAGGTTGATCATGGGCCATGGATTTATTCCCTGCTGTTCAATGCCTTCAACGTTGTTGAGCCTCAACTTGAGCCCGGCTTGACGCGCTGGATCAAGCCGGATTATTTGTTTGCATACAAATGATTGCGTTGGCAATCTCGCGGTCGCCTGTGGTGTTTGTCATTCCAACCAATGCCGTCGCTGGCGGCCAAGGTTCGGCAGCGCGATCGCGGCGGTTGGCAAATGCCTGCTGATCGCGCCTTTGCTTTGCGCTAAAGGTTTGCGGATCAACCATGACGCAGGTGCAACATGTCAATCCGGCTCAGCGACGATGATTTGCTGCTTGATAATCGACGTGCAGAACGATTTTTGTCGCCGGCGGAGCGCTTGCGGTCGCCGACGGCGATGCCGTGGTGCCGGTCATCAATCGCCTCGCCGAGCGCTTCGATCACATCGCGCTGACCCAGGATTGGCATCCGCCAGGCCACAGCTCGTTCGCCACATCGCATCCGGGCGCGAACCCTTTCGAAACGCATCGCGCATGCCATATGGCGAGCAAACCCTTTGGCCCGACCATTGCCGGCCAGGGCACGACCGGGGCGGCGTTTCACCCGCAACTGGCGACCGAGCGGGCGGAGCTGGTGATCCGCAAGGGCTTCCGCCCCGAAATCGATTCCTACTCCGCGTTCTATGAAAACGACCGGCGCACGCCGACCGGCCTTGCAGGCTATTTGCGCGAGCGCGGTTTGCAGCGGATCTTCCTGGCCGGGCTCGCCACCGATTATTGCGTCTACTACTCCGCCGTGGACGCGCGCCGGCTCGGCTTCGACACCGTGCTCATCGAGGCCGGCTGCAGGGCGATCGATCTGGCGGGCTCGCTCGACGTCGCCTGGGCAGCGATGGCCGCGGCCGGCGTGCAGCGCGTCGACGATCTGCTAGCGCCGCGATTGCTATGCGGTCCGTGTCGTCCGGTTCGGCATTCCACCGGCTGCAATGATTTCCGCGCTCAATTGACTCGGATCGTCGTGCGATGCCGCATCGCGGTCTGTCGAGATCAGCGTAAACGCGTCCGTCTCCGACATGATCGTGACCGCGCATGATCTGCAGAACGGCGGCGAACACAATGCGCCGGGATCGAATGCGGTCCTCCAGCTTTTCGATGATGTGCGGCTTCGTCAACTCTTCGCTGCGCGGAATCGAACGCAACCACCAGCGCGGTGTAAAGTCCGGCCGAGCGCAGCGGCTTGATGAGAAAAGACGCCGGCCGCAGATCGAGCAACCACTTCAGCCGGCTGGGCGTTTCGGTTCCGATCAGCGCGATGATCGGCACGTTGCCTCTTCCACAACGTGGCCGGATCGGACTTGATGGGAATGCTGTCCGCATCCATCAGGATGACGTCAACGGCCTGGTTCGGCGGTGGCGGCTCGGCCGGGATCGTGCTCTGCAAATCGTCATGCCCAGGCGGCTGAGCTGGCGGCGCACGATAGAAATTTCGCGCTCATCTCTCATCACCATGAGAGCGCGACGGCCGCGGACGGAGAAGGGCGATGGCCTGGTCATTTCACGATACGCAGATGGGTTGAGCGCTTCGTCATCGCATCATTGCTCCTTTCCGGCCTCGTGCCAACCGCTGCCAGATCGAGGTTCGAAAGATAGGGATCGGGGCGCTCAGGGGCATCCGCCTCCCAGAAGATATTGAACTGACATCCGGGCACGGAGCGTGCCAACCGTGGCGTCAGGAAGCAGTGATTATTGTCGGGATCGACCCAAACCGGTCCCTGCGGGGAATCGTAGCGATGATTTGCCGCAGCGCGGCGGACGGCGCCGACCTCCGCCGAACCGGCGCGGCGGATGGCGCGGGCGAGCAGCATGACGCAGACATAAGTCGACTGTCCATCGACGGAGAGGCTGCTGTCCGCGCCGTGGCGGGCCTTCCACCGCGCCACAAAAGCTGCGATTTTCAGCGCCGCTCGATGCTCTCGAAATAAGCAGATGACGTGATGCATCCGACCGAGGCCGCCGATCCGATCAGCTTGAGCTCGGGCTCGCACAGGCTGCAGCTCAGCATCGGGATCGACAGGCCCGGCGCAGCGTCGCCGCCGCGTGCAGGGCGCGCATGAAGGCGTAGCTGGATTCACCGACCAGCGTATTGAACACGACCGGCGGCTTTCGGTCGATGACTTCCTTGACGATGTGGTCCACGGCGGTCTCGCCGAGCTCCAGCAGGCGTTCGGCAAGGATACGGCCGCCTGCGCTGGTCACGATTTCACGGATGACCCGGTTCATTTCCCAGGTCCAGACATAGTTCGACCCGATGCAGAACACGTCGGTTGCGATGTGGTCCAGCATATGGCGCACCAGCGGCACGACGTGCTGGTTGGGCGCGGCGCCGACATAGATGACGTTGTCGCTGCTTTCGAACCCTTCGTATCGTGCCGGATGCCAGAGCAGCCGCTCGGTCCGTTCGACGATCGGGATGACCTGCTTGCGCGGAGGCCGACGTGTAACAGCCGACGATATGATCGACCTGTTCTTCGCGAATTAAATCCGCGCAGGCGGTGTGATAGCCGGCGACAACCCCGCCGGGATCGCGCAGGTGAGGCGTGAATGTGAAATCGAACTCGTCGCTCTGATTGATTTCGTCGACCGCCATCAACGCGCTCTTGCGCATCTCGCCGGCCATCATGGCGTAAGGTCCCGATTGGGAAAATACGAGGCCGAGAGGGATGGATGGCTTGGTCATGAAGAAGCTCGGGCGCTGTGCGGCAACAATCTCGTCGCAAGAAAGTCGGCTTTGCTCGCCTTGTATCATCAATCTGCACTGCGCGTCATTCGCGCCGTCAGCATAAAAAGGTGCTGGCCTCGCATTGACAAGGCTGGCGACGCTAAGACACAATATCTTGGTACGTGAATGCGTGCATGGCGAAAGAGTTCTCGCGCAGCCGATGACGTCTGAGTGAAGACTTCCAAGTTTCGTTCTGCAACGTAACCTACGCGACCATCGATAGCAGCGGCATTGATGCCATTCGGGGCCTTTTCGGGCCGCGGATGGCTTTTTTCGTTTTGTCTCCCAAACGACGGAAATGGGTAAGGGTGAAGCATGGCAGTTCGCCTTCCGACGCTGGAGCAGATCGACGACCTCGGATCTGACTTTGGTCTCGTCCTCACCGCTGACGAGATTGCTGCATTTCAGCAGGCCTTCAAGGGACCGCTGGCCTCCTACGGCCGGCTGGACGAGTTGGTGCCGCCAGCCCTGGCGCCGATTGCGCCGCGATCGCCGGGCTACCGGCCTGCGGCATCCGAAAATCCTTACGGCGCCTGGTACTGGAAGACGAATATCCAGACTGGCGCGGAAGGACTGTTGAGCGGCAAGAAGGTCGCGATCAAGGATAACATCTGTGTCTGCCGGCGTCCCGATGATGAACGGCTCGGCACTGCTCGAAGGTTATGTTCCGGAGCTCGATGCCACCGTCGTGACACGTATTCTCGATGCTGGAGGCACCATCGCCGGCAAGGCCGCCTGCGAGGATCTCTGCTTTTCAGGGGCAAGTCATACCTGCGCAGGCGGCGTGATCCGCAACCCGCATAATCCCGGCCCACAGCGCCGGCGGCTCGTCTGGCGGCAGCGCTGCGCTGGTGGCGGCCGGTGAAGTGCCGATGGCGCTCGGCGGAGACCAGGGCGGCTCGATCCGTACGCCGTCAAGCTGGTGCGGCGTCTATGGCCTGAAGCCGACCTGGGGACCTGGTGCCGACCACCGGCTCGATGCCGATCAGCTATTCCGTCGATCATTGCGGTCCGATGTGCGCGTCGCGTCGAGGACGTCGCGCGGCTGCTGACCGTCATCGCCGGCCACGACGGCTGGGATACGCAGAACGATCGCAGCGCGCACCGGCGACTATATGGCCGCGCTCGGCAAGCCGGCGAAGAGGATTGCGCATCGGCGTCCTGCGTGAAGGATTTGGCCATCCGGAAAGCGATCCCGCGGTCAACGAGCAAGGTGCGCGCAAACCATCGCGGCGCTCGGGCAAGGCCGGCATCGCAAGCGAAGAAGTCTCCGTGCCCTGGCATCTCGATGGACCGCATGTCTGGAGCGGCATCATTCTGGAAGGCGCGGCCGAGATGATGCTGAAGGGCTATGGCGTCGGCAACAACATCCAGGGCTACTATCCGCTCTCGATGCAGGAGGCGCTTGCCCGCGGCATGGGGACGCGGATCAACGACGTGTCGCCGACCGTCAAGCTGGTGCTGATGCTCGGCGAGTACATGCATCGCCATTATCACGGGCGCTATCATTCAAAGGCGCAAAATCTGCGGGGGCTGCTGCGGTCGCGCCTACGACGAGGCGCTCGGAAAATTCGACGTGCTGGCGATGCCGACCATTCCCTTCACCGCAACGCCGATCCCGCCGGCCCGATGCGCCGCTGAACACCGTGATCGATACGCGCACTTAACATGCAGGCGAACACCTGCTCGTTCGACGTCTCCGGACATCCTGCCTTCACCGTGCCATGCGGCCGCGTCAATGGATTGCCGGTCGGCCTGATGATGGTTGGCCGCCACTTCGAGGAGACGACATTGATACAGTCTTGCTTCGAGCGATCGAAGCAAGCGGCGACTGGAAGCTGAACTAGAACGGTACGAGGCACATATCTGATGCCGACGCGCGATCTGCACTACTGCGAATTGGTCGAGATTGGACAACGCGATTCAGAAGCGCGAGCTGCTCCCGTGGAAGCGACGCAAGCCCAACTCGATCGCATCGCGCACCTCGATGGCCAATTGAAAAGCTGCGCATATGTGATGGCTTCGTCGGCGCTGGAGCGCGAGCGCACGACGGCCGGAAGGAAATCGCAGCGGGCAAGGTGAGGCCGCTTCCACGGCGTGCCGATCGCCGTCAGGATCTGATGCTGGACCAGGACGCACCGACCGCGGCGGGCATGACGATCTATCGCGACTACCGCCCGAGCGAGCGATGCGGCGGTCGTCTCCAGACTCAAAGGCAGCCGGTGCGGTCATCCTCGGCAAGCTGCAATTGACCGAAGGCGCTTACGCTGACCATCATCCGGAGATCGATCCGCCGCGCAACCCGTGGGATGGCGACGCTCTGGTCAGGGCGCATCTTCGAGCGGGTCCGGCGTCGCGACTGCCGCAGGACTTGTTACGGCTCGCTGGGATCCGACACGGCGTGCTCGATCCGGCATTCCGTCGGCCGCCGAACAGTGTGACCGGCCTGAAGCCAACCTGGGGACGGGTCAGCCGCTACGGCGTTTCGAGAGCTCGCCGCGACGCTGGACCACATCGGACCCATGGCGCGAAGTGCGGTGGATTGCGGCGCGATCAAGCGCCATCGCCGTGCTCGGATCCGAACGATCCGACCGCCGTGCTGGAGCCGGTGCCGAATTATCTGGCGAATTTGAGCGGAAGCTTGCGAGGAACGCGGATCGGGGTCGATCCGCGCTGACCAGCAGGGCGTCGATGCCGCAGCGACCAGGATTTTCCAGGACGCACTGCGTGTGGCCGCCGATCTTGGCGCCGAAATTCTGAGATTGTCGTCCCGATCCGACAGCTATGATCGACGACTGGTTTCCGCTGTGCGCCGTCGAGACCGCGGTGGCACACGAAGCGACTTATCCCTCGCGGAAGTCGGAATACGGTCCAGGGGCTCGCCGGATTGATCGAACTGGGCTCCGCAGCAATCCGGCAAGGACTACCAGAAGATCGTTCTGCGCCGCGAGGCCTTCAGAGCGAATGGTGAGGGCGCTGTTCTGAAAGGTCGATCTTCTTGCCGTGCCGGCCCAGACGTTCGCGGCACCGACCATCGCCAAAATGGCAACGCTGGGCGAGATCCGGAGCTGATCACGGGCCTGCTGCGCTTCAGCTGCCCTTTGACATGACAGGAAGTCCAACCATTACCCTTCCGGGCGGCTTTACGGAAAGCGGCGGTCCGGTCGCATTCCAGTTTGTTGGCCGCCATTTCGATGAAGCCCGTCTGGTCGCCGCCGGTGACGCATTCCAGCGCGTTACCGACTGGCACCGCCGCCATCCCTCACTTTGACGATTTGAGGAGATCCCCATGGGCGCGTCGATACTGAAAAAATACCTGATTTCATGAAATCATCGGCAACACGCGAGGGAGGACTACGGTAATGAGAGTCAATCGCAGAACGTTCTTACAGGGCACGGCGGCCACCGCTGCCGCCGGGCGCGTTTCGATCCAGCGCCTGGGCGGAAGACCCGATCAACGTGGCCAGCATCCACGATCTTCTCGGGCGGTCTCGACATCTACGGCAAGCCGATGGTCGACGCGATGACGCTCGCCGTCGAGGAAGCTAACGCCGCCGGCGGTCTGCTGGGCCGGCAGATCGAAGCTGATCAACTACGATACCGCAGTCGAACATGCAGCTCTACACGCAGTTCGCGCAGCAGGCGGCGTTGAAGGACAAGGTCGCCGTCGTGCATGGCGGCATCACCTCGGCCTCGCGCGAGGTGATCCGGCCGGTGCTCGATCAGCTTCAAGACGCTGTATTTCTACAACACGCAGTACGAGGGCGGCGTCTGCGACCGCAACCAGTTCGACACTGGCGTGACGCCGGCGCAAACCGTGGAGAAGCTGGTGCCTCATGCCATGAAGAAGTGGGGCAAGAAGGTCTACGTGATCGCGGCCGACTACAACTACGGCCAGATCACCTCGCAATGGGTGAAGAAATACGTCACCGAAAATGGCGGCGAAGTGCCCGTCGATCGACTTCTTCCCGCTCGACGTCACCAATTTCGGCCCGACCATCTCAAGATCCAGGCGGCAAAGCCGCGACTTCGTCTGGTCGGCGCTGGTCGGCGGCGCGCATATCTCGTTCTACCGCCAGTGGGCCGCGGCCGGCATGCGCAAGAAGCATTCCGATGGCGTCGACCACCTTCGCGGTCGGCAACGAGCACATCGTGCTGTCGCCCGACGAGTGCAACGGCATGCTGGTCTGCTACAACTACTTCCAGGATCTGAAGAACCCGGCTGAACGAGAACTTTGTCGCCAGCTTCCACAAACGTTTTGGCGCCGACTACCCCAACATCACCGAACTTGCGATGGGAACCTATCAGGGCTTCCGTATCTGGGCGGAGGCGGTCAAGAAGGCCGGGGCGTCGACCGCATCGAAGGTCATCGAAGCTCTCGGAAACCGGGATCAGCATCGACGCGCCGTCAGGCAAGGTCACGATCGATCCGCCGACGCATCATTGCGTGCTCGACGTTGCACATCGCCGAAGTGCCAGGACAAGAAGCTCAACGTGCTGGAAGACTTCGCCCAGCAGAAGCCGGCGGACACCGCCGCCGTCTGCGATCTCATCAAGAACCCGAACCGACAACCAGCAATACGTGATCAAGATCTGAGGGGCGCGTCTGCCCGTCAAATCTGCTTGGGAATGGTGAACGTGGATCTCGATTGCTCTCCTGGCGATCCAGGTCGCTTTACGCGATCGCCAGCCTGGCGCTGATCAGCGTCGGGCTGGCGATTATCTTCGGCATGATGCGGGTCATCAACCTCGCCCATGGCGAATTCCTGATGCTCGGCGGCTATGCGGCGATCGTCGCGACCAGCCACGGCATCAGCATCTGGATCGTCGATGCTGGTGGTGGCACCCAGTCGTGGTCGGCATCATCGGTGTCATCGTCGACGATCATTATCGCTTCCTGTATGGCCGCATGGTCGACACCATGCTCGCGACCTGGGGCCTCAGCCTGTTTCTCGTCGGGCTTGACGACGGCCATCTTCGGCAACACCACGGTCGGCATCTCGGCGCCGCTCGGCAGTTTCCAGATCGGCGCCTACCGCACCAGCGGATACAAGCAATACGTA